>Ga0335076_10006802_pt1 | contig 11538 bp, 6 predicted proteins | sample Lox_Sample_25_FD_206717 | JGI IMG/M metagenome (GOLD analysis project Ga0335076, IMG submission 206717) | Soil microbial communities from Loxahatchee National Wildlife Refuge, Florida, United States - Lox_Sample_2.5 | ecosystem: Environmental > Terrestrial > Soil > Wetlands | place: USA: Florida... | reverse complement strand
TCGCGGCAGGGGACGTCCTGTTCCTTTACACGGACGGGCTCATCGAGCGCCGGGACCGGGACATCGACGCAGGGATCATGGCCCTGCTCGCCGCCGCCGGCGGCGAGCAGGGCCAGACCGCCGACGAAGCCATCGCGGCGCTGCTCGACCGCCTCGACCCGCCGGTCGCCGAAGACGACGTGTGCCTGCTCGCCGTCCGCGTCAGATGACCGCAGGGCGCGGGTCCGGCTCGCTGTCCGGTGCCTTCACCTGACCCCCACAGCTTCTCCACATGGACTCCACACAGATCTGTCCGACTGTTGTCATGGCCGCTCGGCCAGCAGCACCTTCAACGAAGGGCACGTGGTGTACGGGGGTCGATTCGCCAGCATCAGGTAGCCGACAGCCGCGGCGTCAGATGACGCGAGCGCAGCCGAAGCCACGAGGCGGGTTGATAGTCTGACCGCCATTGGCCCACCGGCGAAAGGATTCCAGGTGGGCTCAACTAGAAAGATCGCGGTAGTCGCGGGGGTGTTCTTACATTGTTGCCGCGATCGCAGGGCTCTGTATCAGCCGGTTCTGAAACATCCCGGTTACATTCTCGGCCTTGCCGCTGACACCCGCGTGACCTTGGGCGTGATCGCGGCGCTCCCGGTGTTCGCCTGGGAGATGACGCTTGCCGTCTGGCTCATCGCCAAGGGGTTCAAGCCCTCTGCTATCGCCTCTGGAAAACATCGGCCCGCCGAACCGGCCGCAGCCTTGTCCGCCGCGCGAGGCAGCGCGGGCGCTGTTCACACAGGTCAGGATCGGTAAGAACGGACGAAGGTTCCGGATTTACAAATTCGCATCATGGTCATGGACGCTGAGCTGCGCCAGGCGTAGCTGCTCGCGGCCGTAAGAGCTAGATGATGGGCGCGTGCCTTGCTGACGCGCCTTCGGGAGACACAATGAAGGTGGACTTCGCCAAGTTCGAACACAGTTTGCCGTACGCGAGCGAGCTTTACGGCATCTATCAACCGCTTCTGGGATGGCGATCTCGCGTCAGGACGCTGGAGCTCTCGAAGGGCGTCGGTTCGCTGAAGCAGGCCTACCTGCAGGAGCTGCAACTCAACACGAAACCGCTGTTCACGCTCCCCGCCCACGTGCGCGGCGCCACGGGGTTCACGGTCAGCGTCGGGGAGCGGGCCTCGGCGTCCGGGCGATCTGCGCTCGACGCGGTCGACAGCATCGTCGCCCGCAAGGTCAGCGCGCTCGTGGCTGAGGCCGGCTCCGGCGCGGAGGCGTGGCGCAAGTACACCTCAACTGATGCGCTCAACGAGATCCTGGCCGGCAGCCAGGAAGACATCAAAGCCGAGGTGACGCAGGTGATTACCGCGCGCCATGGCGAGACGGATCCGGGAGCCGATCAGCCGGCCGCGTCGCAGGCAGAGGTCGAAGAGATCCTCTCTAGGGTCCTGGAACGAGAGTCCTCGGTCTCCGGTGCGCTGGCGCGACTCGCTGAGGATCGCTCGCCCGCGGAGATCACGGCGCTGATGACGCCGTATGCGGTGCCGACTGAGGCGCCGTTCCTCGGCTTGCTCGAGTCGGTCACGCCGGCTCAGTCCGATCTCGCGGCCGCGACGATTTCTCCGATCGGCCTCGTGCACCTCTACCGCCAGTACTTCTTCGAGTTCGACACGTTCCTCGGGCCGCCGGTACAGCATCTATGGCTGAGTCCGGGCGGCGTCGTCGAGCTCGTCGAGGTCAGCACCCGGCGGACGCTGGTGGAGCGCACGACCGAGCAGACGTTCGAGTCGATCGAGAAATCCGAACGCTCCTCGAACATCCAAGATGAGCTCAGCGATGCCGTGCGCAGCGAGAACGGCGCCAATACCAAACTCGGCGTGACATTGAGCTCCAGCGGCAGCTACGGCGTCGGGTTCGTGAACGGGTCGACAACGGTCGGCACAAGCCTCAACGCAGAACAGTCGAGTAAGGATGCGCGTGAGCACACCGGCAAGTCCTTGCGACAGCAGACGGCCAAGCTCTCCAGCGAGATCCGCAAGAGTTTCAAATCGAGCTTCAGAACCCTCACGGAGACCACAGACACCGAGAGCCGACGGTACGTCATCAGCAACTCCACCGAGAACCTCGTCAACTACGAACTGCGGCGGAAGATGCGCCAAGTCGGCGTGCAGGTTCACGACTACGGCATGCAGCTGTGCTGGCAGGCCTACGTCGACGACCCCGGCCAAGAGTTGGGAATCGCCAAGCTGATCAGCATCGCTGCCCCCGCAGACCTGCAAGGCGTGCACGAACCTGACGCGCCCGTGATGCCCGAACCGGAGATCAGGAGCCCATCGTTCTCGGTCCAGAACATCCACTTCGGCGTCGTGACGGGCTCTGGGATCTCGGCAGGGAAGTTCATTCCCCTGACCGGGGAATATCAGTTGACCCCACCCAAACCGGGCTACATCTACAGCCGTGCCGAAGTGGTCCTCACGGGCGAAGGCGACTACGCGACTCTGCGGGCCTATCCACGCGACACCGCCGAGGCGCTCAATTTCGGCGCGTCCGATCCGCCCAAGGTGGACCTGATTCCAACCGGCGACGCCGGCAGTCCGACGGAGCCGAGCGTCCGCTCAGTGGTGCTCGGTTTCCAGCTCGACAGTCCTCGCAGCGGTGACGGGCACAACTACTACTGGGGCGTCGACGTGACGTTTATCTGGAAGCCATCGCAGCAGCTCCTCCACGGCATCGAGACGACCTACAAGGCCGCAATGACGAAGTTCAACGCCCAGCAGGAGCAAGCCTTCCGCGACGCGCTTTACAAGTCGGCGCACGACCGCGCCAAGGCGGCGAGCAACATCGCGCCGCGCAACTTCGCCGAGCTCCGCGAGGAGGAGAGGATCGTCGTCTACCGCAACCTCATCCGCAAGCTGCTCGACCTGGCAGGGATCACAAACGAGGACCCGAAGCTACGGCACGTCTTCGCGGAGCTGATCCAGTCGATGTTCGATGTCGACGAGATGCTGTACTTCGTCTCGCCAGAGTGGTGGATGCCCCGCCGCTTCAATGACAACCGGCAGAACATCGGCATCTACCCCAAAGGCCCGGAACGAGTCGCAGCGGCGCTGGCCGAGTTCGACCACGGCACCACCGTCGACTGGGGTGGAGCGGCGAACCGGCCAGGCGACTATTACATCACCGACGATTCGGCTCCTGCCCGGCTCGGGAGCTCGCTCGGCTGGATGCTCCAGCTCGACGGAGACAACCTTCGCAACGCCTTCCTCAACGCACCCTGGGTCAAGGCCATCGTCCCGATTCGCCCGGGCCACGAATGGAAGGCGCTCGCATGGCTTTCCAGCGATGCGATCGAGGGCGGCGACGGGCTCGAGGATATCTATCAGGCGACCGATCCCGCCGAGAAGCGCAAGATTTTGGATGCGCTTAAGGCGCACCACTGGGACGAGCCGGATCTCGCAAGTCTCTACGACGCGATGACCGACCCCGAGCGGGTCCGGATCATCGACGCGATCCGCTATCTGATTATCCATGTCCAAGAGCTGCACGCACTATCCCTCCAGCCGGTCCCCAACCCGGATGACCCGGCAATGAACTACCTTCCGACAGAGGAGGTGTTCGAGCGTGGCTTCGAACCACTGCCCGGCGGCTTCAACCCGGAAGGCAACGGACCGTTCAAGGGGTTCGTCCAGTGGTTCGAGGTGCTGCCCACCGATCAGATCGTGCCCGTCGAGGTCAAATACGATCCAAAGACCGGGATGCAGGTCTAGGACGGCATCAGGGATGGCCTCCAAGGGCAGCCGGCGTGAAGCCATCCCTGCCTCACCTGCACCGCCGAATCGTCTCGGCTCATGCGACCATCGGGCGCATTTAGAAAGATAGGGCTCCGTGATGGCCGATCCGACGAGTCTAAAAATCGTCGTGCTCAACGCCATTAGCACCGCAATCGTCGGTGCCACTGCCGATGTAGTCGTCCGCCGCGGCGTTGAATGGCGCGATGAACGTGCGGGGCTGCTGGCTCCGACAGTCGTCCCACTACGGCCAGGGTTCATTCAGATCGAGGTCACCGCGCAGGCGCAGGACTACTACGACGAACGCGTGATCGTGACCTACAGGTCCAGCGACCACAGTTGGGAGGCGACGAATCCCGCCTGCGCCGTTGGCGAGAGCGGCCACGACGCGACGCTCGCTGTGATGCTGGGCCGTGTCCGCTTCGCGCCGATCGTAATGCTGCCCGACGACATGCTGGTGCGCCCGCCGTTCCTGCCAGGAGCGGTGCTAGCGAACCAGCAGGGCTACCGCACGATCAATCTGGACCCAGAGGAGCGCATGCGTGTGCTGGCGCCGATCGCGGCGGGAGATCCGGATTCGGCTGGCTGGGACCGGTTCCGATGGAGCGAGAAACGCATCAAGCTTGCCGGGCGCGGGAATTGGCTGCTACTTGAGTATGGCGACACTTCGGGACGGCCAGACGCGATGCGGCATCTGCTCGGCGTGTGGGCGCCGCACACATTCACCGGCATAGCGCCGCCGGTAATCGTGCAAGTCACGCCTAATACCCGGGCACCGTTTTATCCAGTGGACAATCGCCGGTTCACCGGTGCCTACCCATATGGTTGCGTAGCCGCGCAAGACGCGGTGATCGACAAGGCAGCAAAGACTGTTGAATTGCGACAGTGCCGGCAGGCTTACGCCGAGTTGCCAGCAAATCGCTGCCTGGGGCAGTACAAAATCGTGTATCAGCTCTACGCGGCGCGGCCGGACTTGTTCGATGGTCCGAACGGGCCGATCGTCATCACGCCGTCGCCCGCGCTCATCGCCGAGGCTGGACCGTTGCGCGCACCATTCGAGCATCCGGATGCCATGGGGCGCATGGTCGCTGAGGTGCTGCGGTTTCTCTATGCACGCAGACTGACGCTGCCGATCTCCGCCGGGGGGCTGCATTTGCGGTTTCAGGGGTCCCAGGTACAGCTCGGTGGGACGCGGCCAGCCACCGCACCGATAGGGATCCCTCAGCGGACGCTGACGACTGTGCTCTGCCATAGCGCTGGGGTGATCCCGGTGCTAAATCTAGCGCGCAACCTGGCGCGGCCAACCTTCCCAGCCGATTTCCCGGAAGCTCTGTGGGGCGGGCGGAACGCGTACTGCAATGAGAATTGGACGAATCTGTGGGTGATCGACGGGGTCGCTAGCCCGGGCGGAATCGGAGTGCCCAGCCCAGGCGGGCAGGCGGCGCGGACGTGGGCTGCTTGGTTGCAGAGGGAAGGCAGACGGATGGTTATGGCGTACACCCCGTCGGGACTTGGAGGACCTGTGGCACCCGAGTTGATCGCCGGTGCGCTTGCCCATACAGGCAAGGCAGGGCGAATCGAGGAAGGAGGCAATTCGCGGGTGCGCTGGCTGCACGTGGCATATACATATCTGCGCGCCGATCCCGTTCAAAACCCGGAACTGGTCCGGCCAGCATTCGGCCCGCCCTCCGACGATGCCGAGAAGTCACACAACAAGATATACGAGTTCGGAGTCGGCTATGCTGCCGCGCGGCCTGCGCGCTAGCTTAGCCTCGATCCACCGGCGAATTGCGGTGCTCGTCTGTGCCCTTGTCAGCGCATGGCCCGCGCTCGCGCTTGCCGACTTATCGAGCTATTGATGCTCATCAGGACCGCAGGGCGGGAGCGGAGGCGGTGCCGAGTTCCCCGCTCAGCGCGGCGATGACGTAACCGCCGCGGTCTGCCCGGGAGGCAAGACTGAGGCTGGTCTCATGAGCCGCGGAGTGCGTCACGGCGCTTCCGGTCACGTGCGCCGGGGACAGGATCTTGCGCAGCGGCGACATCGCCGTGCGGGACACGCCGGCCGCGGGCCGCTGTGTGCGCGCCGTGGTGACCTCCGATGGCATCGGCGGGACCGGTGGCCCGGGGGGCGGCGCCGTTCTTGGTGACCTCGCGCAGGGGCAAGGGTTCGCGGCCAGCACCAACGTGAACCTGGCCGACAATCAGCAGGGGTGCGGCCCGCACATGAGGGGCTGGTAGTGACCGAGGTTCACGGCGACCGCCGAGCCCACCGGTATCTGCGTGCCGGGGCTGAGGGCCTGGGATGCCACCAGCCCATTCATGGCCTTCTCGTCCGTGGCGACGAGGCCGTGGGAGCCGAGGACCAGACCCGCGGCCTGGAGGGCCTGGCTCGCTGCGGTCAGGGTGTCGCCGTACAGGTCCGGCACGACGCGCAGGTCCGGTACGGTCACGAAGGCGTTGGTGTACGACTCTGGCTCCGTCCCCCCTGGCCGCGTCCCGTCGATCTTGACCGGGTTGCCGGAGACGTGCGTCACGTCGACGAGCACGCGGAACAGTCGCGTCCCGCAGGTCGTCGAGACCGGCACGTTGTCGAGCGAGTACTGGATCATGAAATGGTGGGCGTCGTTGCGGATCGTGGACGTCACATCGCTGGTCCGGGTTACCTTGCATGCGACGAGCCGGGAGTCGAGCTGGGTGAATTCCAGGTGGGAGGTAACCGTCGATCCCCCGGAATCTCCCCCGGAATGTCCCCAGTGGCTGCGGGTGCAGGAGTGGGTGCCGGGATTGCATGTGGTGAGTTCGACGGTCGCGCTCACGGCGGCGGCGGTGACGTTGCCGGCAGCTGTCCACGGGGTGCCGTCGTCGAAGATAAATCCCTCTGGCGAGCCGACCGAGCCGCCAAGGTATGTGCACGTCGGCTCGGTTCCCTCGGAATCGCAGCTGGGGTTCTGCCACCACTGTGAGCCCACCTCATCCGAGCTGCTGACCTGCAACCACGTGCCGTCCGCGACCGCGGTGAGGTGGTTGCCGCCTGAGATGCCGGTCTGGCCTATGAGCTGGCAGGTGTACGTACCTGCGGTTGGCGCCGTGAACAGCAGGAAGGGGTTTGGCGCCGCGAACAGCCGGGAGGGGTCTGGATCCGTGAGGGGGTACGGTGCCGTGAACAGCAGCGAGGGGGAAAGCGCCAGGGGACCCGTACCCACGTGGTTACGCCCCGTCCACGCCGAGATGCCGGACTGCTGACCGGTCGAATCATTCAGGCACCGGACGGCGGCTTCCAGATACACCTCGGCGGCGCTGGTGCTGGTTGTCACCAGGCGGCCGAGCACGCGCCGCGACTCACCGGTCTGAAGCCTGAACGTCCCGCTGATGAGGACCTTTTCATTGTCGCCCCCGGTGAAAGGGGTATCCACCGGCAGCGGCATGAACACCAGCGGCCCTGGCAGCGCTGATGCTGACGCCGTCGCCCCCGGCCCGGCGGTAGCGAACATCGTCACCGCGGCCACCAGGGTCATGGGACACCACAGTCGGCACGCCAGGGTACGCCGCCTCGACCGTTCCGGCCTTCTCGTGAACATCGCTGCTCCTTCAGGAGTGAGATCTCAAGATCTCCAAGAAAATGAGTCGCCGGCTCGCCCGGCGCGTCCCGTCAACTGATTGCTACTGGTCACCTGGCTTCGCGAGCCTGGCGGCGACCTGAGTTGTCCGAGGTGCGCCTCCGTCGTCCGGATCTGGGTGCCGCGGCCCTCAGAACTGGCCGTTCGCGGACCCGGGGGGCAGGAGCGGGCTGACGATTGTCCAGCGGTTGCTGCTGTGGGGGCCGGCGCCCAGGGGTGGTCCCAGGACGACGTCGAGGTGCGCTCCGGTCCCGTTGCCGGCGGGCTGGAGGACTTGCCCGGGATGCGCGTCGCACCGCACGACGTACTCGTTCGGGTCGGTCACGGTGACGCTGACCGACTCGAAGTGCCATCGCTGGGTTCGGTCGTCAGGCGCGCCGGGGAGCAGGCTGTCGGCGAGGAGGACGCGGAGGTCCGGCTGCGCGGTGAGGTAGAGGGCTCTGTCGTGCGTCCGGATCCGGAACTGCCCGTTTCCGGCGTCCTCCAGGCAGAACCGCTGCGCCTCGCCGGGTATCGGCGGGGCCTGCTGCAGGACGGCGCCAGGGGTCGCTGCGAGGCCTCGCACCTCGAGGGCCTGGTGTGAGCCGCTGTAGATGAGGGTGTACGGGATGAACGGCCGGAACGGGCCGGGACGCGGCGTACTGCGCAGCACCGCCGACAGGTCGTTCGCCATCGCGTACCGCATTCCCATCCGCGGAGGGTTGGCTCCGAGGAAGCGTCGCGTGATGGTCTTGAGGATCGAGGTGTGGTCGAAGTGGAGGTCGTGCGGGGTATGAGTGGTTGCGTCGTGCCCGAACACCGAACCCGGCGCCACCCAGGGCGAGACGACGAAGGCCGGTACCCGAAGGCCGTAGGAGCCGAGCGATTCGGGCGTGACGGGTACCGCCGGTGGTGGCGGCACGTGGTCGAAGAACCCTCCGTGCTCGTCGTAGACGACGATGAGCATCGTGGTGCGCCACTGCGGGCTGGTGACGACGGCCTCGACGACTCTCCGGACCAAGTCCTGGCCGGCCCGGATATCGGCGGGGGGCCCGTCGTCGTTGGCGCCGGGCGGCAGCTCGATGTAGTGGGGATCGATGAAGGACACGCTGGGAAGGGAACCGGTGCTCGCCAGGTGGAGGAAGCCGGACACGGGGTCGTCGAAGGAATTGATGTTCTGCTGGTCGAAGGTGTGGTGCTCGAAGAGCCGCAGGAAGCAGTATCCCTGCTCGAAGTATCTCCAAGACACCCCGGCGGCGGTGAGGTGGTCGAAGATCGTCGGCGTGAAGGCCGGCCGGATGGAGCTGGAGTTGTCGAACTCCCAGAACCCGTCGGGGTCGATGTTGAGATGCCCGGTGAGTTCGTAGAACCGGTTGCAGAAAGTCGGGCCCGGGTGGGCGGCGAACCATCGGTGACCGATCGCGAAGTCCCGGGCCATGGCGTCATAGACGGGGACGTTGACTGCCGTGTGATAGCCCATGATCCGCGGTGCGACGAGACTGCCGCGTTCCTCGGCATACTCCCGGACGAAGCCGTCCATCAGCCCGTTGCCGACCGCCCGCGACACCGGCTCGTAGCCGTGCGGAGGGTCAGGCGCGAAGACGGTGTCCCCGGACTGCAGCGGGAACGACGGCCAGGCAGTGCCGTCGAGCGTGTTGTGTTCGTGTCCGGTAAGACCGTCGACGTCGGCCCGGCCGCGGCCGCCGCGGTCGAGGTCGCGGGGGATGCTCAGGTAGCCCAGCATGTGGTCGAAGGACCGGTTCTCCATGGTGAGCACGACGATGTGGTCGACGTTCGCCAAGGTGCCCGGGGTGAGGTCGAACGCGGCCGGCCAGCCGGGCGGCATCGGCGGATCGAAGGTGCTGGCCGGGCCGGTATATCGGATGATGATCTCGTCCGCCGTCACCTTCAGGCTCTTCAGGGTGCAGCCGCCCGTGAACTCGGTGGCCATGACGCCGCCCATCAGGAAGGAGGCGACGGCCGCGTTGACCCCTTCCCGGATCGCGCGCCCGCCGAACGGGTCCGGCGTGCTCAGCATGTCGTAGATCTGGCCGCGGGCTAGCTTCTGGAATTTGCCGCCGAAGTCGGTGAGCCCGGCGGTGGCGACCACGTGGATCACCTGGTCGATGAGGTCGCTCTTGACGTCGTCGCTTTCCGTCAGGAGGACGGTCCGCTTGAACGGTTGCCCGAGAAACGGGCCGGAGAACTGAATGAACGGCGGGACGTGTGTCGCCGAGGTCATGATGTTCTCGATCTCGTCGATCCAGCCGAAGAGGTCGATCCCCTGGGCCGGGGTGAGGGTCAGCCGGAGCTGGACCGAGAATGCGCTGAAGTCCATGTCGGCGAGGTTGAAGGTTCCGACGCCCCTGATGTCCTGGCCCTCGGTTTCGAAGCCGACCTCGAGGACGATGGGCGTCGGCTGGGTGCCGTCGATGGTGATCGTCAGGTTGTTGCTGTTGATGTCATCAAAATAGATGTCGTGGTCCAGCTGCCCGAGGGACGTCGGGTGGCTACGCCAGGTGACGCCCTCCGAGAACTCCGGCGGGGTGAGGCTACCGGGCGGCGGCGGGTCGGCGTCGATCGTCAGCAGGTCGACGTAGCTCTCCGGCACCGTCGAACCGTGCAAGCCCGAGTTGTGCAGCCGGACCTTGCGCAACGGAGGCAGCTGCCCGAAGACGCCCTGCCGGTTCGTAACGAACTCGTTCAGCCGTTGGCGCAGGTAGGCCAGCGTGATCCGTTTCTCCTGACCGTCAGACGCGTGGTCGACGCCAGGACCAGTAAGCGCAGGCCGCCCGGGCGGGGTGACCGCCGGGAAGGGGTCGCCCCGGTACGCGCCGGCATGTTTCGGGTGGTGACCGGTCAGGATGACGTCGTTGGTCCGAGAGGTGAAGCTCCGGCCGCTGTCGAAGACATAGCGCACCTGGTAGTCGAAGGCCCACGTGAAGTCGCCCGGCGCGCTGGCGACGATGAAGACCAGCGGAAGGACGACGTCGCTCAACCTCAGCGCCGGCGCCGTCAAAGGCAGGTCCGGCACCCCGAAGGTCACCCCGTGGGTGGAGCCGTCCGCGAACCGGACCCCGGGCAGCACGTCGAGCCCCACCGCGATGTCCTCGTAGTGGCTGGCGCTGAGCCGGTTCACCAGATGGAGGTTGACGACGATGTCGGCAGGCTTTTCTAGCCCGCGTGTCGCGAAGGCGAGCTCGACCAAGATGAGCACCTCGTCGGTTACCGGCTTCTGGGTGGCGGTGACCGGACGAACCTCGCGGCCGAGGCCGGAGTAGTTCCGGTGGGCCTGGTCGAGGACGATCCCGGAGATCCCGTCGACGTCGGACGTTGCCGTGAAGGCTGACCCGTCGCTGAACGAGAACGTCATCGACCAGCTGAAAGACCACTGGTCGTCGCCGTCCGCCAGCATGTGCACGTCCAGGACGGGGAGAACGATCTCGCTGGCCGGCACTGGCTGGGTTCGCAGCGTCAGATCGAACGTCCGCGTCGAAGATGGCCCGAACGAGGTCCCGAATCCCAGCGCTTCCCCGAACGCGAGAAAGGGGTTCCGCTCCGCGCCGACGGCGGCCTCGTGGCGGTCCCACCCCGCCTTGTTCGAGAGAAAGTCGTTCTCCGGCAGCGGGATCGAGGTATCCGTCGAGCGATTCTTGACGAATACATGAACGAGCGTGCCGTCCTCGCGGCCGGCCTCGAGAGTGCGGAACGTGACAGCAACGCCGGTAAGAATGTTGACTGGAAAGCCCGCGCACTGGACGGCAATCCGCGTATCCAGGTCGTCGCGCTGAGCCTGCTCGCCGGCCAGCTGAGTCCTGAGGGCCGCGGCGCGCGCCTTCCACATCGAGGCGCGGGCCGGGTCGTCGATCTCCTCCGCCAGCGCATCGGTAATGTCTTGACGCGTCCCAGCCATCTGCTGCAACAAGTCGGACAACTGCGCGTTAAGCTCATCACACGTCATGGTCATTCCTTAGTTCGTAGGTCCAGTCGTGAGCACGTGGCTGCAGGGACACGGCTACTGCGCTGCTACTGCCGTTTGGCGCGTTTCTGGCTCGGCGAGAGTCGCGTCGCTGCGTCATCGCAAACATCCCCGTTCTTGTGTCTCGTGGTGCCGGCTCATGTCAGCTGGCAGGCGTTGACGGCTGTGTCCGACTCTGGTCCGCTTGATG
>Ga0335076_10006801_pt1 | contig 11538 bp, 9 predicted proteins | sample Lox_Sample_25_FD_206717 | JGI IMG/M metagenome (GOLD analysis project Ga0335076, IMG submission 206717) | Soil microbial communities from Loxahatchee National Wildlife Refuge, Florida, United States - Lox_Sample_2.5 | ecosystem: Environmental > Terrestrial > Soil > Wetlands | place: USA: Florida... | reverse complement strand
TTCGCGGACTACATTCCGGTCTCGGCCAGCCGCGGCCAGGGTTTGGATGTGCTGCAGGACGCCATCGTCTGCCGTTTGCCGGAGGGTCCGGCGTATTTCCCCGAAGATTACGTTACCGATCAGCCGGAGCGATTTCTGGCTGCCGAACTGATCCGCGAAAAAGTGCTCGCCGCCACCAAGCAGGAAGTGCCGCACTCCGTCGCCGTCATGGTCGACAAGTGGGAAGAGACGCCGAAGATCACACGCATTTTCGCAACCATCCGTGTGGAACGTGAGGGACAGAAAGGCATCGTCATCGGCGCCAAAGGAGAAATGCTCAAACGGATCGGCACCCTGGCGCGGCAGGAGATGGAGCGGCTCTTCGAACGTAAGATTTATCTCGACCTGCATGTACGTTTACAGCCACGCTGGCGCGAACAATCCGCCTTTCTCGACTCACTCGACTGGCGTACAATGACGGGTGAACATGATAGCGAAACTTCTGGCTTCCCTGCTCGCGGTCACGCTGCTGGCCGCCATCTGCCTCGCCGCGGGTAAACCCATTTCGGACGGCGTCATCAGCGACCAGGTGATGATCAAGCTGAGTTCGGACCCGGTGGTGAAAGGCGGCGGACTGCATGCCGACGTCAAGGACGGCGTGGTCACGCTCACCGGCTCGGTGGCCGAACAGAAGCAGAAGGACAAAGCCGGCAAGATTGCCAAAGGGGTAAAGGGCGTTAAACAGGTGATCAACAACATCACCGTCGCCAAATCCGGCTCCAAATGAGCATTGTGGGGCAGGCTAACAACCTGCGGCGGGTTTGCAAACCGCCTCAACGCGCGCTGTACCTCGCCGTCCTTATCTCCGGGCTCTCGAGCGCGCAGGACTTCTCGCTGATCAAACTGGACGTGGTCGCGGAGAAACTCACGTTTCTCGAAGGTCCGGCCTGGTCGAAAGACGGCTTTCTGATTTTCAGCGACACCCCCGCCGATCGCCTTTTCAAGTGGGTTCCCGGCCACGCCGTCGAGGTGTTCCGCGAGAAGGCCAACGGCCCCAGCGGCAATGCGTTCGACGCCGAGGGCCGGCTCTACACCTGCGAGACCCGCGCACGCCGCGTCACTCGTACCGGCAGAACGGGCTCCATCGAAGTGCTGGCGGACAAATTCGACGGCAAGCGCTTCAACGCCCCCAATGACATTGCGGTGAGCCGTAGCGGAAGCGTCTACTTTACCGATCCGGCATTCGGATATCAGTCGGACATTCGCGAGCTCGATTTTTACGGCGTTTACCACGTTGCGCCAAAGGGCGGAATCAAACTCATCGCCAAACCGCAGGGCCGGCCCAACGGAATCGCCCTCTCGCCAAACGGCAAGATCCTGTACGTATCGAATTCCGACGAACGCAACATCCGCGCTTACGATGTCGACCGAAACGGCGACGCATCCAACGAGCGGGTGCTGGTGGCGAAAGTCGAAGGAATCCCCGGAGGGATACGGGTTGACGAAAAGGGAAATCTCTTCGTGGCGGCGGCGGGCATCGCCGTCTACAGTCCCGATGGCCGCCTGCTCCACACCATCGCGACGCACAGCGCGCCGTCGAACTGCGCGTTCGCAGAAGCTGATCTGAAGTCGCTGATGATCACCTCCCGCGGCACGCTCTACCGCGCCCGCATGGAAGACAAAGGTGCCAACTAGTGATGTGGGGCAGGTTGGTAACCTGCGGCCGATTTTCAATCTGCCTTGCCGGCCCATGCGCTTCGATCGATCCCGCGGTCAACACGTGCTTCGAAGAAGGATGTCTCGGGGGTTTGGAAATTTCGCTTGTTGCCGGCCAGGCGGGTTGCCAACCCGCCGCAGGGTAACAACCTGCCCTACAAGGAGGCGCCGTCATGGCGTCTGATTCCCGCCGCTACCCAGCCTACCCGCTGGTCGGCGTCGGCGCCATCCTCCTGCGCCGCGACCGGATCCTGATGGCGCAGCGCGGCAAGGAGCCGCTGAAAGGCTGGTGGTCGTTGCCCGGCGGCGCGGTGGAAGCCGGCGAGTCGCTCGCCGACGCCGTCCGCCGCGAAGCCATGGAGGAAACCGGACTCGCCATTCGCCCGCTGCGCGTCTTCGAAATCTTCGAGCGCATCATGCGCGACGCGGACGGCCGCCCGGAATATCATTACGTCTTGATCGATTATCTGTGCCGCGTCACCGGCGGTTCGCTGAGGCCGGGCGACGATGTCTGCGCGGTGGAATGGGTGCGCCGGCGCGATCTGCCGTCGCTGCGGATTACAGAGGGTACGCTAGGCGTAATCGAAAGGGCCTTTGACAGCCGTGAGAACCAGCGCTGAAGTTTTGGAATTTGAATCCCTGCGGGCGCTCGTTGGGCGCTACATCGGTAGTCCGCTGGGCCACCGCGAGCTGGAGAAGGTCGAGCCGGAAACCGATCGCCAACGGTTGTCGGCCGCGCTCGCCGAAGCCGGAGAGGCCATCGGATACCTGCGCCTGGCCGCCCGTCCCCAACCCGCTTCGCGAGGAGCGGCGATTCGCATCGATTTCAACGGCCTGCCGGATGTGGAAGCTGCCGTCCACAAGCTGCACATCGAAGGCGCCAGCCTCGACCCCAAGGAAATCTTCGAACTCTTATCTTTACTCGATCGCGCGGCCGACGCCAAAAGCGTTCTCACCGCGGCCGGCGAGCGTTTTCCGCTGCTGGCGCGCCGAGCGCTGGCTATTGGCGATTTCCGGGCCCTGCTCCATGACCTCGACGGCAAAATCCTGCCCGATGGCACGGTGTCCGACCATGCCAGCGTGGCCCTGGCGCGCCTGCGGCGCGATATCGAGCGGCAGAAAAAGGCCATCCAGGAATCGCTCGAACGATTTCTGAAATCGCATCGCGAAGAAGGCGTGCTGCAGGAGGAATTCGTCACCATCCGCAACGAGCGCTTCGTCGTGCCGGTCATCGCCGGGCAGCGGCGCAAGCTGGATGGCGTCATCCACGGCGCCAGTTCCAGCGGTCACACACTCTTCGTCGAGCCGCTCGAAACCATCGACCTCAACAACGAGCTCGTCCGTCTCTCCGAGGAGGAAGCGCGCGAGGTACACCGCATTCTCCTCGAACTCACCGCCCGCCTTCGCGGTCACGCCGATTCCATCCGCTCCACGCTCACCACTATGGCGGAGCTGGAGCTGATCTTCGCCAAGGGCCGCTTCGCCAGCGAGTTCGACTGCGTGGTGCCGCGATTCGGCGAACGTCTCTTCCTTCGCGACGCGCGCCATCCGCTGCTCGACGATGTTCTCAAACGCAAGCATGCGTCGGCAGTCCCCGTCAGCCTGGAACTGACCCGCGAACGGCGCACCCTGCTCATCAGCGGACCCAATACGGGCGGGAAGACCGTTACGTTGAAGACCGTCGGCCTGCTCAGCCTGATGGCGCAATCCGGACTGCCGGTCCCGGCGGCCGAAGCAGAATTCCCGCTTTTCGACCAGGTTCTGGCCGACATCGGCGACTACCAGTCGATCCAGGAGAACCTCAGCACGTTTTCCGCTCACGTGTCCAATATCCGCGAAATGGCTCTCGACGTGACGCCGGATTCGCTGGTGCTGCTCGACGAGTTGGGCGCGGCGACCGACCCCGAAGAGGGCGGAGCGCTGGGCGTGGCGATCGTCGAGCATTTTCGCTCGGCCGGCGCCTTTACGCTGGTCTCGACGCACCTCATGGCGTTGAAAATCTACGGCGCCTCGACCGGTGGCGTCGAGAACGGCTCCATGGGATTCAACGAATCGACATTCGAGCCGACGTACCAGTTGCGGCTGGGATTGCCCGGAAAATCCGCGGGTCTGGAGATCGCCACGCGCCTCGGGATGCCGGAAGACATCATGCTTCGCGCCCGCCGGTCGATGAGCGATCGCGAACGCGACGTCACCCGTTTCCTGGAAGAACTGCACCGCCGCATCGACGAGACCCACACGCTGGAACGCGACCTGAAGGCGCAGATCGCGCAAACAGCCAGGCGCGAAAAAGAACTCGCCCAGGAATGGGAAAAGCGCGAAACCGCCAAACTGAAGGAACTGGAGCGCCGCACCGACCAGGCGCTGGCGAAATTCGAGGAACAGGCGCAGGAGACCATCGGTAAAATCGCCCAGAGCGCCGATCGCCGCAAAGCCGAGCAGGACGCGCAGCGGCGCGTCTCCAAGGCCCGCCGGGAGTTGCGCGAGGATTTCCAGACCACCGTCCTCGAAACCCAGGACGATTCGCGGCAGAACCGTATCCAACCCCTGCGCATCGAGGAAGGCGCGCGGGTACGATTGCGCGACTTTCGCGACCCGGCCCGCGTGCGGCGCAAGCTGGGCAACGGGAAGCTCGAAGTGGAGGCCGGCTTCCTGAAGATGCAGGTCTCCGAAGACGACGTCATCGAAGTGCTGCCGGAATCCGGAGCCCCGTCCGGAAAGCTGCCTAAGGGCGTCAGCTTCCAACCGGCGCCGCAGCTCTCTCCGGCGTTTCAGGAACTGAACGTGATCGGCCAACATGCCGAGGAAGCCGCCGACGCGGTCGACCAATTCCTCGACCACGCCGTCATGGCGACCGCCAGCCGGGTCCGCATCGTCCATGGTCATGGTATGGGCGTATTGCGCAAGACGATCCACGAACTCTTGAGCCGCCACCCGCACGTCGCGAGGTTTTATCAAGCGGCGCAGCAGGAAGGCGGCGCCGGCGCCACCATCGTCGAGCTGCGAGATTAAGTCCTCGAGTTCGTGGCGCAAGCACTCGTCCTTGCGACGTCCCGCACTCCTGCGGGACCGCTGGGCGAAGCCCGCTGCTCCCCGCGTCCCGCCAGACCGATCCCGTCTATTTTGAGGGTAGCGACGCAATACCCCCTGTTGTGGGGAGGCAGACCAAGCCTAACAAAACAAACCACTCATTCCCTCTGCCGGTTTCACCCTTTCCACAGCCTGTCGGATTTACCAACGTTCTTTTTGCAGTTTTTGAGATATGAATGTATGATTTTATTGCCGCATGGGCTTCGGCCAGCACACAACCCTGGATTCTGCCGCTCCCCACTACGAGCTGATGTGGGGCGATGAATCCACGCGCGCGCTGGCGGAAGCGACTCCTCAGGGCGTCATCAGCGTGACCCGGGAAGGCGTCATCGCCTGGGCGAATTCCGCCACTCAATGCCTTTTCGGCTATTCGCGCGACGAGTTAATCGGACAACCACTGGAATGTCTGATTCCAGAGAGAGCTCGGGACCGCCATCGGAGGCACTGGGCACTCTATGCGGCGGATCCCTATGTCAGGCCCATGGGAACCGGGATGACGCTGAACGCCCTGCGCAAGGATGGCAGCGAGTTTCCCACGGAAATCGGCCTCGGTTGCGTCGAGATCGGCGGCCAACGTTTGTTCGTCGCGTTCATCGCCGACGTTACCGTTCGGCAGAACGTAGTGGACGCTCTGCACAAGACAGAAGAGGATTTGCGGCGCTACATGGAGTCGGCGCCCGCGGCCATCGCGACATTCGACCTCGAGATGCGCTACCTGGCGGTGAGCCAGCGTTACCGCGACGACTACCGGCTGGGTTCGCGCGACATTCTGGGATTGTCCCACTATGAAGTCTTTCCGGAGATTCGGGACAACTGGCGGGAGGTCCACAAGCGCTGCCTGAAGGGCGCCGTCGAACGATGCAACGCTGAACCCTTCTTGCGGGCGGACGGCTCGACGCAATGGATTCGTTGGGAAATTCAACCTTGGCGGCGGGCCGACGGCAGCATTGGCGGCATCATCCTCATCAGCGAAGACATTACGCGGCAAAAGGAAGCGGAGGCGGAGGTCCTGCGTTTGAACGCCTCGCTGGAACAGCGTGTGCGCGAGCGGACGTCGGAGTTGGAGTCGGCCAACCGGGAATTGCACGCGTTCTCGTATTCGGTATCTCATGATCTTCGGGCCCCCGTTCGACGGATCGACGGCTGGAGCATGGCGCTGCTGGAGGACTACGGCGCGCGCCTCGACGCCCGCGCCAAAACGTACCTGGCCCGCCTCCGTGATGAGGCCGCGCATCTGGAGAGCCTCATTGACGGCATGCTGCGTCTCTCGCGCGTGTCGAGCGCGGAAATGCTGCGCGAGAGCGTGGATCTGTCGTCCCTGGTGAGCGCAATCTGCGGCCGTTTTCGCGAAAATACACCCGGGCGGCAACTGGAGTTCGTCATCGCGCCGGACTTGACGGTTTGCGGCGACGCCAACCTGCTGGAAATCGCCGTCACCAATCTCCTGTCCAATGCCGTGAAATTCACTGCCCCGCGCATGGTGGCGCGCATCGACTTCGGCAGGCAGGGCGGCGCCGCTTCGCCGTTTTTTGTCCGCGACAATGGCGTCGGTTTCGACATGGCGTACGCCGGCAACCTGTTCGCGGCATTCGAGCGCCTGCACAAAGCGTCGCAATTCGCGGGGACCGGCATCGGCCTGGCCACCGTACAACGTGTCATTCACCGCCACGGCGGACGCGTATGGGCCGAAGCGCAGCCCGATAAAGGCGCGACGTTCTACTTCACGATCGGAGGGAGCGATTGACCCCGGGACAACCCTTGAAAATCCTTCAGGTGGAGGATTCGGAAAGCGATGCCGCACTCATCGTCAGGCAACTGGAGCGGGCCGGCTACAACGTCCGGGCGCGGCGGGTGGAAGACGCCGCGGAAATGCGGCAGGCTCTGAAAGCGGAAGACTGGGACGTGGTGATTTCCGATCATCGCATGGCGCAGTTCGATGCCCCGGCCGCGTTGCTGATCCTGCAACATTCCGGGCGCGACATTCCGTTCGTGGTCGTGTCCGGCACCATCAGCCAGGAACTGGCCGTCGCCACGATGAAATCGGGAGCGAACGATTATCTCTTGAAAAGTGATCTGGCCCGACTGGCGCCGGTAGTGGAGAGGGAGATTCGCGAGGCCCGCACCCGACATCAGCGCCGCCAGGCCGAAGCGGAATTACGCGAGAGCCAGGAACGCCTGGCCCTGGCCGTGGAAGCCACGCAACTCGGCACCTTCGACTTCGATCTTGCCGGCGGGAGAATTGTCTGGTCGGAAGCCTGCCGCCGTCACTTCGGCCTGTCCGAGGGTTCCGAATTGACCCTCGACAAATATCGCAATGCAATCCATTCCGACGATCGCGCCCGTCTTGACGCCGCGCTGCGCGCCGCGAAAACCAGTTCGCAGGGCCGTTACTCGGCGGAATTCCGCGCCATCGGCATCGATGACGGCATCGAACGGTGGCTGTCGGTATGGGGCCACATCTTTTCCGACGAGAAGGGCGAGACCGCGCGGTATGTCGGCATCAGCCTCGACGTTACCAGCCGTAAACATCTCGAAGATCAACTGCGGCAGGCGCAAAAGCTGGAGAGCGTCGGGCGGCTGGCCGGCGGAGTCGCACACGATTTCAACAACCTCCTCACTGTGATCACCGGTTACTCCCAAATGGGGATGGCGGAACTCTCTCCCGATCATCCGCTGCGCGAATCCCTGGCTGAGATATCGGCCGCGGCGGCCCGCGCCGGCGAACTGACCCGCCAACTCCTGACGTTCAGCCGGCGGCAAGCCTCGCACGCTGAGCCGATCGAAATCAATGCCCTGCTGCGAAATTTCGAGAAGATGCTGGGACGTCTCCTGGGCGAGGAAATCGAGCTGACGATTAAGCTGGATCCTTCCGCCGGCCGGTTTGTGGCCGATCCCGGGCAGGTCGAACAGATCATCATGAATCTCGCCGTGAATGCCCGCGACGCCATGCCCAGGGGCGGCAAACTCTGGATCGAGACTTCCAGCATTTACGCCGACTCCGATTTCTCGCAGGGACACCTTTCGGTAAAAGAAGGCCCGTATGTGGTCATCACGGTCACCGATACCGGAAGCGGTATGACCGAGGAAATTCGGGCGCACATCTTTGAACCGTTCTTCACCACCAAGGAGCCTGGAAAGGGCACCGGCCTCGGACTGTCCACGGTTTGGGGCATCGTCCAGCAGAGCTCGGGCTCGATCTGGGTGTACAGCGAGCCCGGCCGCGGGACCACATTCAAACTGATGTTTCCCCTTGCCGCGGGCCCGGTCGAGCACACCGCCTCTCCGCGGACCGGAGAAGTTCCGTCAGGAGCGGAGACCGTCCTGGTTGCCGAAGACGAGGCCGGAGTTCGCAAATATGCGCGCCAGATCCTGGAACGATTTGGATACGTCGTGCTGGCCGTCTCCAACGGACGCGAAGCTCTTCGCACCGCCCGGGAGTATCCCGGCAAAATCGACCTCCTGTTGACCGACATCGTGATGCCTCAAATGAGCGGCGCCGACCTGGCGGCGAAATTCTCGGAATTGCGTCCGGAAGCGGCGGTGATTTGTATGTCGGGCTATAGCGACCGGGTCTGGCCGGAGGCGCAGAGGGACGGCCACTTTCTTCAGAAGCCCTTCACGCCAGCCCAACTCCTGCAGCAGGTCCGCGCCGCCCTGGACGGGCGAGAGCCCGCTCGTCAGAACCCCTGATCAAAAGCGGCCTACAAGTCCTGCAAAACCGCCGACGCGTGCCCTTTGGCCTTGACCTTGCCGTAAACTCTTTCGATCTTTCCGTCCGGACCGATCACGAAAGTGCTCCGCTCAATGCCCATCACCTTCCGCCCGTACATATTCTTCTCTTTCCAGACGCCGAAAGCATTCGCCGCGGCCTTCTCTTCGTCCGCCAGCAGCGCAAACGGCAGGTCGTATTTCTGCTTGAACCTGCTCTGCGCGGCCGGCTTGTCGGGTGAAATGCCGACCACCACCGCGCCTTTCCTGGAGAACTTCTTGATATCGTCGCGGAATTCGCAGGCTTCCATGGTGCAGCCCGGCGTGTCCGCCTTCGGGTAGAAATACAGCACCACGCGCTTCCCTTTCATGTCCGAAAGCCGAAACTCTTCGCCCGAATCGGTGCGCAGCGTGATCTCCGGAGCCTTGTCGCCGACGTTCAACATTCCTTCACCTCAACTTTTGTTTCAGCAACTCGGTTGCAGCCGCCACCTCGGCCTGCCCGCGCGACGCCTTCATGACCTGGCCCACCAGGAAGTTGATCACCGTAGTCTTGCCGCCGCGGAATTGCTCCACCTGCTTGGGATTGGCCGAGATCACACCGTCGACGATCGTCTCCAGCGCGCCCGAGTCGCTGATCTGTTTCAGACCTTCCGCTTCGACGATCGCCGGCGCGGATTGTCCCGTGGCGAACATCTTCGGGAAAATATCCTTCGCGAGTTTGCGCGAAAGCTCGCCCTTCGCCACCATCCTCAGCAACTCGCCTAAACTCTCCGCGCTCACCGGTGAATCCCCGATCTCGCGGCCCGCCGCGTTCAGCAACGCCGAGAGATCGCCCATCACCCAGTTCGCGGCCGATTTCGCATCTCCCGACGCCCCGGCCGCGGCTTCGAAATACTCGCTGACGGCGCGCGATTGCGTCAGCACGTCCGCATCATATTCGCGCAGCCCAAAGGCGGCGACGAAGCGCGCCCGCTTCTGCGCCGGCAGCTCGGGCATCGTGGATTGCGCGAGTTCGAGCCACGCCGCATCAATCCGCAGCGGCGTCAAATCCGGCTCCGGGAAGTAGCGGTAATCGTGAGCGTCTTCCTTGCTGCGCATACTGAAGGTCTCACCCAGGTCCGGATTGTAGAGACGCGTTTCCTGCACCACGCGGCCGCCGGATTCGAGCAGTTTGACCTGCCGCGAGATCTCGTAATCCAGCGCCTGTTTGAGGAATCGGAATGAGTTCAGATTCTTCACTTCCGCTTTGGTGCCGAACTTCTCCTGCCCGCGCGGCCGCACCGACACATTGGCGTCGCATCGCAGGTGGCCCTTTTCCATATCGCAGGTGGAGATCTCCACGAATTGCAGCGTCTGTTTGAGCTCCGTCAGATAAGCAAAGGCTTCGTCGGAGCTGCGCATATCGGGCTCGCTGACGATCTCGATGAGCGGCGTTCCGCTGCGGTTGAGATCGACATACGAATATCGGTCGGAGTCCTTGAATCCGTCGTGGATGCTCTTGCCGGCGTCGTCTTCCATGTGGACGCGCGTCACGCCGATGCGTCGCGGCGTCCCATCGACGACGATATCCACGAAGCCATGCTCGGCCAGCGGCTCGTCGTATTGCGAAATCTGGTAGCCCTTCGGAAGGTCGGGATAAAAATAGTTCTTGCGGGCGAAGCGGGAATGCGGTCTGACCTCGCAATTCAGGGCCAGCGACGCCTTGACAGCCAGTTCGACCGCCGCTCGATTCAGCACCGGCAGCGCGCCGGGAAGCCCCAGGCAAACCGGACAGACGTTGGTATTCGGCGGCGCTCCAAACCCCGTCGGACAGCCGCAGAATATCTTGGTGTTGGTCGAGAGCTGGACGTGTACTTCGAGTCCAATTACCGGTTCGTAATCCAAGTTTCCATTATAGGCAGGGGCGCAGGATCTACTGCTCGACCGCTTTTCCCGTCTCCATGGCCTGCCACGCGTTGGCCACCCGCATCGTCGGCAGCCAGGCAACCGGATAGCCCGGCGGCTTCCCCTCGCCCATCGGCCGGACGGTCTTCTCGTGCGGGTCGCCCAGAAACCCGGATGCCTCGGCCAGCGCCTTCAGCATTCCGCCATCGCCCAAACGCAGCGCCATCACGTCCTCAAAGAAAACGATCGCCACGTCGCGCGACTTGCCGACGATGTGCGCCGCGTCAGGCTCCTTCGCCAGCGCCCACAAGGCGCCGCCGCGCCGGTTGAGCGCGAAGAGACCGGTGATGATATCGATTCGCGATTCCAGATCCTTCCCGCCGATGAACAGTATCCCGGGAACCGCCCGAGCCGCCGGCGGCGTGAGCGCCGTGTAGTAGATTCCGCCCTTGTTGACCACGAACGCAATCACCCGCTCCGGCTTCCACGCCACAAACTCGTAGTTGAACTGCCCGCCGGCCGACATCCCCCACAACAGCAGCGGCGCGGTTGCCAGTTCCGGATGCTGCGCCTTCGATCCGAATGCCGCGAGCACATCGAGCAGGGCCTGGCCGCTGCCTTGCGACACATTTGCGTACTCCTCTACGAAGCTCTGGTCGTGGGGTTTGTCGGTGAAGTGGCAACCTGCCAGCCCCAGTTGGTGCTTCCTGGCGAACGCCTGCCAGACCGGGTCGTCGACCGCTGCCCGTCCATCGCCGTTCGATCCCGGAACCAGCACGGCCACGGCTTTGATCTTTCCGGGATCGTCCGGAAGCCACAGGCGGAACTCCGCTTTGGCGTAGTTCTTCCCCGGCGGCGCCGCCTCGTCGAAAGTAGCGCCCCAGATGGTCTGAGTGAGGAAAATCGCCACAATACAGAGCAGCAATCGCATAGACACCGATTATATACAGCCAACCATTGGCCGTCCGGAGCGTATTTATGAACATGCGCAGCGATCTACGGCACTCGATTCGTGCGCTTGTGCGCAATCCGGGATTCTCCGTCGTCGCGATTCTCACGCTGGCGCTCGGTATCGGCGCCAATACAGCGATTTTCAGCGTGTTTAACGCAGTCTTGTTACATCCGTTACCGTATCCCGACGCCGGACGCCTGGTGGCC
>Ga0335076_10006800_pt1 | contig 11539 bp, 10 predicted proteins | sample Lox_Sample_25_FD_206717 | JGI IMG/M metagenome (GOLD analysis project Ga0335076, IMG submission 206717) | Soil microbial communities from Loxahatchee National Wildlife Refuge, Florida, United States - Lox_Sample_2.5 | ecosystem: Environmental > Terrestrial > Soil > Wetlands | place: USA... | reverse complement strand
GGGGGGTGGCCAGGACCGGGGCCGGCCCAGCCGCTGTCGTCCGCCGCGCTCCCGCCCGCCGTCACCTTGCGTGAGTTATATCGCATACCGATCTTTTCCTCCCTGGCGCCGGCTACCCGGGAGAACGGTCATTAACCCTCGCCCCTGCGTTCAGCCCGCAGCGCAGTACCGGGAACGGGACGCTGGTCACGCCGCCCGGCCGCGGCTGCCGCTGCCATTAGTTTGTCCCGGGCTGTCGCTGCCATTTGTTTCTGTTCCAAGAGGGGGGCTGGGCGCGGCATCGGGCTGGGGTCGCGGAGCTCTGCGTGGTGCCCGCACGATGAGCATGAGTAGGCCGGCGGCCACGAGTGAGGCGGCCAGGAACAGGAAGGCGGCGCCGGACTTGGTGCCACCGCCGAGGGCGCCGACTATGTAGGTGCCGGCAAAGCCGCCGAGGGCGCCGAAGGCATTGATTGCTCCTATCCCGGCGCCGGCGACGTTCTGGGGTAGGAACTCGGGTATGAACGCGAAGTAAGGACCGTAGGGGGCATACATCACTCCGCCCGCGACCACCAACAGGACACGAAGCCACGAAATGCCCTGGTCCCTCCAGGTAGGAGAGGTAGAAGGCGACCGCCCCGGCAACCAGGAACGGCAGCACGAACCAGCGCCGGGCCCCGGTGCGGTCTGATATCCAGGAGACCGCCAGCATGAGGATGACGGCCAGCGCGTACGGGACCGCTGACAGCGCCCCCGTCGAGGCGATCCCGTGCCCCGACAGCGACTTGACGATTGTCGGCAGCCCGGTTGCCACATGCGAGCGGGTCACTATGGCCACCCGCCTGGGCACCCGCTTCGGGCCGATCGCGACCGGACTGATCGCCGACCGCGGCCCCAGCCGTGCCGAAACCGGCGCCTGCTCAAGCGAACGAGCCACCGAGCTGGTCAACCGATGTGGGCTGCTGCCCGTCGAACACACAGAGCATCGGGTCACGATAAGCCCGGGCGAAGAGGACGCGGGACAGGGTTCCCGCCTTTCACGACTGCGGGGTGGGGTTCGTTATGGCGCGGCGCGAGATGGTCTTTCCGCTGTTTGAGCGAGCGGAGCAGCTCGGCTTATTGGATGGCGAGAGCGGGCTCGTGGTCGCGCCGACCGCGACCGGGAAGTCACACATCGGCCGGGAAGCCATCCGGCGGGCGCTGATTCACGGGCAGGCTGGCGGGCTGCATGCCTACCTGGTGCCGTACCGGGCGCTGGCTGCCGAGGTCTACGACAGCTTCCTGCCCATGCTGGCCGGGACGCAGGCACGGATCCGGTTGCTCACCGGCGATCACCGAGATCCCCTCCGGCCCGATCAGGCCGACCTGGTCGTGGCGACCTATGAGAGCTTCGCTGGGCTGCTGCGCACCCATCCGGTCCGGACCGGGCTGGTGGTCGCCGACGAGGTTCACCTGGTCGCGGACGAGGAGCGCGGGCCGGTCGTCGAGGGCCTGCTGGCGCAGCTCGTGGCCGACAGCCGGACGTCGGGGCTGCTGGCACTCTCGGCGGTGGTGGATAACGGCGAAGAGCTGGCGGACTGGCTGAAGATACCGCTGCTGCGCGGCACGGCCGCCGACCGGACGGTGGGCCTGGTACTGCGGCACGCATTTGCCGATGATCTTGACCTGGCGCTGCTGGCCGCGCTGCGCAGCTACGACGACCAGGCGCTGGTGTTCTGCAGCTCGCGCGCCGGGGCAGAGCGGGCGGCCCGGCTGATCGCTGATGACCTGCAACTTCCCGCTGCGGCGCTGCCGGAGGCTCCGGAGGACGAAGACGACCCGGTTCTCGGCTTGCTGCCGCGCGGGGTGGCGTATCACCACGCCGGGCTGACCAGGCCGGTCCGCCAGCACGTCGAGGATCTGTTCCGTGCCAAGGCGCTCCGGGTGATCACCTGCACGCCCACGCTGGCCGCGGGCGTGAATCTGCCCGCTGGCGTGGCGATCGTGCGAAACGTGTTCCGCATGGAGCAGATTCGCGGCCGGTACCGGCCGGTCCTACTGCCTGCGGGGGAGATCCTCAACATGCTCGGCCGCGCGGGCCGTCCCGGCCAGGTGAGCAAGGGCACCGGGATCGCGCTCATCGAGCGCACGCACAAGGATCAGGTCGGTGACCTGGTCGACCTGATCCGGGCCGGGCGTGGCGGCCGGGTCACCAGCCAGCTGGCCAGCAGCTTCGAGAAGCTGATGCGGTTCGTCCTCGGAGTAGTCATCGCGCGCGGCGAGACGACGCGTGAGGACGTGGCGGTCGCGTTCCGGCGGACGCTCGCGCATTATGAACAGCCGGCCGAGATCTCGTTCGACCGCACGTTGCGCGAAGACCTCATGGAGGATCTGCCGGCCTATGAAAAGGCGCGCCGGGGCGGGGTCTCCCTGGCCCGTTATGCGCTCAGTGCGGACGGCGTCGATGCGGCCGTGGACTCGCGGGGGAGGCAGTACGAGGTACAGCTGCGCATCACCGGCCTGACTTGCACGTGCCCGGCCGCGAGCCGCTTCTTCCGCGCACAGGTCTGCAAGCATCAGGCCCTGGTCATCCACGAACTGCTATTCGCGGCTGAGGTGGACGCCGAGGCGCGGGCACGGGCGTTGTATCTGTGTGGTCATGTTTTTGGGCCTGTCCTCGACATCGGAACCCGGCTCGCGGAGGCGCTCGGCCTGCTGCTCACCTGGAGCTTGGTCGAGCGGGTCCCGGGTGGCTGGCGGGCCACCGGGCTCGGGCAGGTCGCGTCCGCGTCCGGGTTTGACCTGCTGCTGGTGCACCAGGTGGCGGGTCGGCTGGATGGGGCGGTCGGCCCTGACTACCGCGATATCGCGCAGTGGGCGGTGGAGGACTTTCAGGCCGGCCCGAAGGACCGGGACCGCTGGCTGGTAGCGGTCACTGGCTGGCTCGACGAGGTGGACCTGCGGGAGATCAAACTGCCCGCGAAGTACCGTGGCGACTTCGAGCAGGGCCTGGAACGACTCGCCCTGGTGTGCGGGCTGTACGAACGCACCGCGCTCAGTCTCGGCCGGGACGACATGGCCGCAGCGGCCCGGGACGCAGCCGGTGCGTTGCGCTACGGCGTAGCCCCCGCCCTCGTCCCGCTGATGGCCCTGAGCTTCCCGCAGTTGCGCCGGGCCCGGGCCCGCCTGCTGCATGATCGAGGCATCCGCAATGTGGCTGACCTGGCCCAGGCCGATCCGGCGCGGCTGGCTGACCCACGTCGGCTTCCGCTCAGCTACGCCGAAGACTGGGTGCGGCGAGCTGGGGAGATCTGTGCGGCCACCCAGCTTGCTGGCGCCGAGACCGAGGAGAGCCCGGCCGGATTCGATGACCTGGTGGCCAGGTTCCGGCTCGACCCGGCGGCACTGTGATCGCGCTCACCGGCGAACAGCGGACCGCCGTCGAGCACGACGGGGACCGGCTGAAGATCCTGGCCTGCGCGGGTTCAGGCAAGACGGAAGTTCTCGCCCGCCGGGCGGTGCGCCTGCTGACTGGCGGTATCAGCCCGGAGCGGCTGATCGCGTTCACGTTCACCGAGAAGGCGGGGGCTGAGCTCAAGGACCGCATCGAACGCCGCGCCGCCGAAGCCGATCCCGGCCGGTTCGCCGACGTGCCGCCGACCAGCCGCGGGATGTTCGTTGGAACCATGCACGGCTGGGCGTTCCAGCAGCTCCAGTCGCTCGGCGGCCGGTACGAGCTGACCGAGGGCCTGACCCAGGAGCAGGAGTGGGTGCTGGTGCACCGGGTCGCCCGGCGGCTCGGTGTGGTCGGCCTGTATGCCCGGGACGCGCCGAGAGTGGCGGCCGGCCCTGCGGTTACTGCGTTCCTGAGCAGCGCCGAGGTGGTGCACAACGACCGCATCGATCGTGGCCGGTTGCGCGCCGAGGCGCCGGAGTTCGCTGAGGCGCTGGATCGCTACGAGTGGCTCCTGGACGAGATGCGGCTGATCCCGTTCAGGCTCATGATCAGCCGCGCGGTGGACGAGCTGGCTGACGGGGGCCGTCTCGCGGGGCAGATCAACGTGGCGCACGTCCTGGTCGATGAGTTCCAGGATCTCAATCCCGCACAGGACGAACTCGTCCGGCGACTGGCCGGCCTTGGCGCCGCGGTCAGCGTCGTCGGCGATGATGACCAGGCGATCTACCAGTGGCGCGGCGGTGACGTCTCGCTGCTCGTCGACTTCGAGCGGCATTACCCGGGGACCGCCGAGACCGCGCTGGCCACCAACCAGCGCTGCCGGCCAGACATCGTAGAGCTCGGCCGCCGCCTGGTGGGGAAGCTGGCTGACCGGGCACCCAAGCGGCTGGAGGCGGCCCGCGAGCCTGCCCGGCCGGGCGCTGTCGAAGTCATGGTCTGCGCTAACCCGGTGCAGGAAGCGGCCGGGATCGCGCGCCGCATCGAGTCGCTGCTGGCCGGTGGCCAGCGGCCGGGTGAGATCGCGGTGCTGTACCGGTCGGTGCGCACTTCCGCCCGCCCGCTGGTTGACGAACTGCGTGACCGGGGCATCCCCGCGGCGGTGGTGGGCAAGACGTCGTTGCTCGCCCATCCGGAAATGTCCTTGCTGGCCCGGATCTTTGTCTACTGGGCCGGCGGGACCTGGTACCCGACCTCGGCGCCGGTTCCGGAGACCGTGTCTCGAGACGACATCGCGGTCCAGATCGCGAACCTCACCGGGGCTGATCCAGAGCCTGCGCTCAAGCTCATCGACCGGCTCGGTGAACAGATCCAGCACGAGGGAGTCCCGGACAGCATCCCGATCTTCAATGAGCTCATCGCGGGTCTCGGCCTCCCGCACGCAAGCGATGAGCGGCAGGCGCTGGGCACCGGGCGGATGTCGGCGCTGCTCGCTGACTTCGATCATGCGGTCCGGCGGGCAGCACCCGCAGCGCTGTACGAGGCGAGCGGGCCTGATGCCGACGAGGCCGCCGAAGATGCCGAGCTGTCGGAACCGGAAAGCTCGGCCGCGCCGAGCGTGCTGGGCAGCCGTCGCGGGGACGTGTATCTCGTGCGCCTCCGTGCTTACCTGGAGCATTTCGCGGCCCGCGCGGCCGAGGAGACGCCGGACACCGATCCGGCCGCCGCTGATGCCGTCCAGCTCATGACCATCCACCAGGCCAAGGGCCTGGAGTTCCCGGTCGTGTTCCTGCCCAGCCTGGTCGAGGGACGGATGCCGTCGGCCCTCACCGGCCGCCCGCAGCAGTGGTACCTGCCCGATCACATGTTCAACCGCGAGCGCTATGAGGGGCGGGAAGCCGACGAGGCGCGGCTGTTCTACGTCGCCCTTACCCGGGCCCGTGAACTGCTGGTCCTGAGCTGGTTCAACGGGCACCAGGTGCAGCGGGCGCAGCCATCCCGGTTCCTCACCCGATACCTCGGGGATGCTTTGCGATCAGCACTGCCCAGCGGTCGCACGGATCCGCCAGCCATTCGCCTGCGTCCCGAGGATCCACCTCTTGACCTGGACTTTTCCAGCCTGGTGAGCTACGGCCTGTGCGGCTACCAGTACTGGCTAAGGCATCTGTGCGGCTTCCAGGCTCCGATCGCGCCCGAACTCGGATTCGGCCGCATTCTGCACCATGTGATTGCCGAGCTGGCCCGGGCCGCCCCCACCGCGGGCCCGCCTGACTATCACGCGGTCATCGCTGCCCTCGACCGGGCCTGGTACCTGCCGTTCGCTGGGCCTATCCCTGCCGCCAAGCTGCGGACCTCTGCCACGCGCCGCCTGCTCTGGTACGCGCGGCAGCACGGAAACGAACTCACTCGCGTCCTGATGCCTGAAGCCCGGTTCGAGGTCCCCATCGCGGGCAGCCGTGTCCGCGGCCGCATTGATCTCCTGCTGCACGCCGCGCCCAGTGCATCGCGGCAGGTCGAGATCGTGGACTTCAAGACAAGCGCGAACCGCCCCCCGGCCGAGATCTACCAGGATCAGCTCCGCCTTTACGCGGCCGCCATGGCTAGATCGGGGTACGAACCTGTCCGCCTCACCATCCACGACCTGGAGCGGGGCGAACGTATCGAGGTGCCAGCCGACCCCGGCGCTCAGGCCGCTTTCCACGAGCGCCTGGCGGAATGGACCCACGGCATCCGGTCCCGGGTCTTCGACCCGAACACCACTGCCTGCCACACCTGCGACTTCCTGGCGTTCTGTCCGCACGCGGCACCGCAACGGGCCACGCATTCGGGCGGTCGGCCGCAATCGCCCTGACAGCAATGCCCCGTCACGTAGCAAGGATGGTGGACCGGACTTCGCGGTCAGCCCTTCTGCACGGCTGAGCTGATGACCGCCTTGATCTGGGTCAGGCCTTCCTCGATGTGCCGCTGCATGACCCGCCGGGACGCCTCCTCGCGCCCCTCGGCGATGGCCCGCCACCCTGGCCGACAATCCGTTCGGATCCGTTGGCGACCTCCGGATCCACGCCGATCCGGCCACCGCCGTGCCACTGCCCAGCTCAGGCGCCCCGGTCACGCTGCTGCTCGGCGACCTGCGCAGCCCTGACGGGACGGAGTGGGCGTGCTGCCCGCGGACGCTGCTCCGGCGCACGCTGGACGAGTTGCACTGGAGCGCCGATAGCCCACGCCTCGCCCTCCAGGACCGCGAGGCCCTGCTGCGCATCCCCGGCCCGGCCGCCACGACGGGCACTGCCGCCCACCCGCACTTGGAGTTCCGTGCCGCCGGCTCGACCGCCAATCCCTGGCTTGCCTGGCCGCCCTGGTCCGGGCCGGCCTGGCCGGAGTGACTGGCGAAGCCCCCGCTCCAGACGCGGCGGCCTTCCCACAGAGCCTCGACGACGCGCTGTCAGCCCTGGATCGCGACCCCGTGCTGAGCACATGGCTCCCCGCCGACCTGCTCCGCACCTACCTCTCCCTCAAGCACGCAGAACTAGCCGAGGTAGCTCAGCTATCGCCCGACGACCTGTACGAGCGTCACGCCCACGCCTACTAGCAACCTCCGCCGACGGCAACGGTCGGGACTAGCGGCGGAGGCCACTCACGATGCCTTGAACACCTCGTCAAGGTGCCATTCGAGGAACTCGCGGTTCGGCCGGTCGGGCCGCCGTGCCGGAAGCTCGATGACCTGGCCCGCCTGCGCGTAGAACTGCGCCCCATTACCAAACTCCTCCCGGAGCCGGGGGCTGACCCGTAGCCGGTACTGAGGGTCTACGCCGAGATAACCACGGTCGAACATGGTGTGCACGTCGGATCGGAGTAGGAGGCCGTTGTCGAGGCGGTGCTCGCCACCGGCGGTAACGGGCTGGATATGGGCGGCTTGCAGGACCGGAGGGATATGCGTGCCGGTGATCGCGCAGTGCCGGTGATATTTATCCATGACGATCGCCTTGAAGGCCTGCTGACCAAGCCGGTACGGCGCGAGCCGCGGGTCACCGAAGACCGGCCCGGGCCGGTGCCACGGCGCAGACAGATCCAGCTCCACTACGGCGCCGATGAGGCGTTGCAGCAGTTCACCGAAGTAGGTAGTCAGCCCGCTGTCCGCAAGGTCATACCCCTTGCCCTGCACGATGTTGGCCGCAAATCCGGGCGGTGGCGGCATCGAGTCCTCGCTGAAGAACCGGGGGTCCCGGATCAGCACGCATCCGATTTCCGGATCCTCGCTGGGGGAGATCGAGTGGTACTGGGAGATCTGGGCGCGCAGCTCCGTCAGACTGTTGGCGCCGTTCCCCGGACCCAGCAACTCCCAGGCGTCCGATACCCGCAAAGAGACGAACCCGCTGAAGAAGCCGCCGCCGACGATCCGGTTGCCTGGGTAATGGGTTTTGAAAAAGAACGGTTCACCTGGCTGGAGGGCGCGGAACGCATGACGACCGCCCGGGCGCCAGAAATTGATCTCAGTCAACTCAGGCCTGGCGGCAAGGAATCGATACCACCGGCCATCCGTTACGCCCACATACGCGCGCATGTCGATCAGATCCCGAATACCTTGTGCTGATGCCAGTCGAGATATTTCTGTGCTGGCGCCTGGGCGCCAGACGGCAACAGCAACACCTCGCGCAGCGGCGGCCGGCCGTAATACTGCCGAGCCAATGGATCGTGCTCGGTCGCCTCAGTCAGTGCGGGTGCGAGGTGGATGCGCAGCCCGCCGTTGACAGTGATGAGACCGGTATCGAAAGCGACGTCGTGGGCCGGGCACGCCGCCAGACCATTGCGGAAGTCGAGGCGCTCGCTGGGGCTGCTGTCTTTCCACGGCTTGATGTGTCCGGCCAGCAGCATGCGCCTGCCGCCGAACGCGGCTGGGCTCAGGCCGCAGAAGACGCACTGACTTCCACAGTTGAGCAGCACACTCTGGGCGAAGACGTGTTGGCCGACGCGGGCAGCAGCCAGCAGGATCCGTTCCGTCTCCTGCTCGGGCAATCCGTCCGCGGCTGGGTGGCGGCGGATCTGTTCGCGTAGTTCGGCTTCGAGCGTGGAGATGTCCAGCTCTTCCTGGCCGAGCAGGGCGAGTTCGCCACCGTTCTCAAGCCCCAGGAAGTCTGGCAGCCGCTCTAGGCTGATTCCTTCTGCGCGGGCAGCATGGAACAGGACCCGGTATACCCGGCTGAACTGTGCCGGGTCATCGCGGAGTATGGCTCCGGCGCGCACGTCATGACGAGCACCGTGCGAACGGGAGCCGTCCAAGTTGGCCATTTTCGCCAGCACACTCGACGGTGGCCGCGAGAACAGCCTGGCGAGGGAAGGTACCGGCTCGGGCGCCTGATGTGCCGTGGAACCGCCGAAGTGACGATGGTTCACGAGGAAGGAGCAGGCCAGACACAGCAGCGTTTCGACTGGCAGAAACGTGACCTGTCGGCCGCTGGGGACCGGCCGCCGGGCTAGTAGCGCGCGGAACTGCTCCCGCGCCTGGCCGGCCGTCAGGTCCAGGTAATCGGCTAGATCGGCCACGCGGCGAGGTTACTCCGGCCGGGACTGCCGTAGGTAGATGTCATTCGCACGAGTGGGCGTACGGTGTTCTTCGACACTCTGGACCTCGTGGAGCCACTCGAGGTGTTCCGCCGGGTGCAGCCGGATGCGGATCTCGGCCTGTACTACGGCGGGGCTAAGCAATCGGGTGCCCGCATCCTGTTCGCCGGTGTGCAGACCCTTGCCGGGAACCTGGACCAGTTTGAGCCTGAGCAGTTCGACTACATCGTCATCGACGAGTTTCATCACGCCGCGGCCCGCAGCTACCGGCGGGTGATCGAGCATTTCCAGCCGGGATTCTTGCTCGGGCTTACCGCGACTCCCAACCGTATGGACAGCGCTGACCTGCTGGCGTTGTGCTCCGACAACCTGGTCTACGAGTGCCCGCTCACCGAGGGCATTGAGCGTGGTGACCTCAGCCCGTTCCATTACTTTGGCATCGCCGATGACGTCGACTATGCGCCAATACCTTGGCGTGGTGGCCGGTTCGATCCGGCGGCGCTCACGCAGGCTGTCGAGACGCAGGAACGTGCCCAACATGCGCTTGATGTCTGGCGAGAGAAGGGTGGCGGCCGCACTCTCGCCTTCTGCGTCACCGTTACGCATGCCGACTTCACGGCCGAGTTCTTCCGAAGCAACAGGGTCGCCGCCGTTGCTGTGCACAGCGGCCTCAGCAGTGCACCGCGGGCTGGCTCGGTGGAGCAGCTGCGGGCTGGGGAGCTACAAGTCATCTGCGCGGTCGACATGTTCAACGAAGGCCTTGACGTGCCTGAGATCGACACGGTGCTCATGCTGCGGCCGACTGAGTCCCCGGTGGTGTTCCTGCAGCAACTCGGCCGCGGCTTGCGCCGAGGTGCGGGCAAGGATGCTCTGACGGCGATCGACTTCATTGGCAACCATCGCAGCTTCCTGGTCAAGCCACGGACTTTGCTTGCACTTGGCACGGGACGTCCGGCTGGAACCGACAAGGTGCTGACAGCAATGCGGACCGGCGACTTCGGTCTTCCGCCTGGTTGTTCAGCCACCTATGACGTCGAGCTCGTCGACATCCTGCGCGCTCTGAGCCGCGTGGGCGCCCGGTCTGCCCTGGAGGACTACTGCCGGTCTTACACCGACGAGCACGGTTACCGGCCCAGCGCAGTCCAGGCCTACGAGGCTGGCTATAACCCCTCGTCGGCTCGTGCCAGGTACGGTCACTGGTTCGCGTTCCTCGACGACTTGGGCCTCTTGGATGAGCAAGAAAGGGAGGTAGTGCGCCGCCACGGCGACGTGCTGGCCGGTATCGAAAAGGAAGCGATCACCAAGTCATACAAGCTGGTGACGCTTCAGGCGCTGCTGCAGCTAGGCGCGCTGCGCACCGGCGCGGATGTCGCCGAGATCGCGTGGACAGCGCACCAGATCGTCAGCGGTGACCCGCGTCTGGTGGCCGACACGAGATCGGCGGAAATGCCTGATCCTTCGTCCGTGGACGCCGATACCTGGCGTGAGTACTGGCTGGAGTGGCCTTTGGCGGCCTGGACTGGCCGGTTGCGCGGCTCCCCGAACGGCTGGTTCCGCATGGAAGGACGCCGCTTCGTCCCCGCGTTCCGGGTGGAGACAGACGGAGGGGACACGTTCGATGCCATGGCGGAAGAACTCGTTGACTACCGCCTGGCCCGATACCTCTTCACCAAGGCGAGTCGCCTGGAGGAGGCCTTCCGGCTCAAGATCATCCATTCCGGCGGCCGGCCGATCCTTATGCTCAACCGCGACCACAACCGTGAATTGCCAGAGGGTGAGACGTCCTTTACCGCCGACGGCGTCGTCTACACCGGCAACTTCGCCAAGATCGCTCTGAACGTCGCCCACCGCGAAGGGCAGCCGGACAACGTACTAGCCGACCTGCTGCGCTCGTGGTTCGGAGCTGATGCGGGTCGACCAGGCACAGTCCAGTACGTCGAGCTGGTGCCTGGAGAACCGCATTGGCACATGCGACCCGCATCCCCAGCCGCCAGCCGGGACGAAACGGTCAGCTGATCAGGCTTTCATCGTGCGGATGAAGGCCTGCCAGGTATCGGCATGGAACACAAGCGTCGGGCCGGACGGATCCTTCGAGTCGCGTACTGCCACGAGTCCGCAGAGATTGGTGGCGACTTCAACGCAGGCGCCACCGTTGTTGCTGTAGCTGCTCTTGTGCCATGCGGCGTGGGACAGGTCCATGTCGGGGGTGGCCATCCCGCACCTCCTATGTCCGCGACGTTAGGTCCGCTCGGCTGCTACCTGGGCGATCAGGCTGATGGACTCCTCGGGGCCGAGGGCCTTGGCCACCAGATGGTTGAACATCGCCTGGTAGCGCTCCACTTCGGGCTGCTTCTCGAGGTAGAGGCTACCCGTCTGGCTCTCCAGGTAGACCACATCAGGGTCTGCTGCCTCTGGGAAGCCAAGGATGATGAACGATCCATCCATAGCTGGATGCGCTCCCGCCCTGAACGGTAGTACCTGGACCGTGATGTGCGGCCGGTTGGCCAGCGTCGCGATGTGGTCGAGCTGAGCGCGCATCACCTTCGTGCCACCGACGACGCGGCGGACGGCCGCTTCGTTCAGCACCGCCCAGCACTCGGGCGCGTCATCAGCAGTCAGCCGCTCTTG
>Ga0335076_10006798_pt1 | contig 11542 bp, 11 predicted proteins | sample Lox_Sample_25_FD_206717 | JGI IMG/M metagenome (GOLD analysis project Ga0335076, IMG submission 206717) | Soil microbial communities from Loxahatchee National Wildlife Refuge, Florida, United States - Lox_Sample_2.5 | ecosystem: Environmental > Terrestrial > Soil > Wetlands | place: USA... | reverse complement strand
AGATCAGATTCGCCTTCCAGGAGAGCATCGACAACAGCGAAGCGTCCGTCTACCTCTCGGCCTTTTTCCGGCCAGGATTCGCTGACTTACCGCCGTTCTTTCTCGCCGACATTCTGCGCACCGACGGACGGGCCCGTTCGGGTTTCGCGGCCAACCACGGCTACCGCGACGAGGTCGCGATCGTGCGCGAGCTAAAAGCGCCTCTCGCCGTGCTGCACGGCGCCGACGAACAGGTGGTTGACGGCCGCTATTTCGCGACCGTGCCGATGCCGACGCTGTGGCGGGGCGCGGTGCAGACGATTCCCCGCGCCGGCCACACGCCGCAATGGGAGACGCCCGCCGCCTTCGATGGTCTGCTCGAGGCGTTCATCGCCGAGACGGCTTGAGGGGCGGTTCTACGATCCACTCGCCCGCCAGCGCATCGTGAGCGTCGGCCAGCCGGAAAGCGAGCTCACCCCGCGGCCGACCGCCTCGAACCCTTCGCGTTCGTAGAAGCGCAGCGCGCGCGGGTTCGCCTCGTTGACCTTAAGCTCGATGGAACCGGGCGAACGGCGTTTGGCTTCGTCGACGAGCGCGCGGGCCAGGCCGGAGCCGCGCTCGGCTGGCGCGACGCAGAGCTGGTCGAGATGGCCGAATTTCGGGTCGATGGTCACGAATCCGGCCGGCTTCCCGCTTGCGTCGAGCCCGACGACGATTTGCGCCCCGCCGGCGCGCAGCGCGGCGAGGCAGTCGCGGATCCAGCCGCGGCGGGCTTCGAAATCGATCGCGATGCCGGTCGCCGTCCAGGCCGCGGCCCAGAGGTCGATCAGCGCCGCAAGGTCGCTCTCGGCGAACTCGCGCAAGACGCGCGGCGGCGCGCTCACCGCTCCGTCAGCTTGAGCTCGATGCGCCGGTTGCGGGCGAGCGCCTCGTCGTCCGTTCCCTGGTCGATCGGCTGGAACTCGCCGAAACCGGCGGCGGCCAGACGGTCGGGCTCGACCCCCTTGCTGATCAGGTACTGCACCACCGAGACGGCGCGCGCGGCCGACAGCTCCCAGTTCGACTTGTACTGGCCGCCGGCGCCGATCGGACGATTGTCGGTATGGCCGTCGACCCGCAGGATCCAGGGAATGTCCGGCGGAATCTCGCGTTCAAGATCGAGGACGGCGGCGGCGAGCGTATCGAGCGACTGCTTCCCGGCCGGGCTGATGTCGGCCTTCCCGACGTCGAACAGCACCGAGGATTCGAACACGAACCGGTCGCCGACGACGCGGATGTCGGGCCGCGAGCCGAGGATCTGGCGCAGCCGGCCGAAAAAGTCGGAGCGGTAGCGGTTGAGCTCCTGAACCTTCTGCGCCAGCGCGACGTTGAGCCTCTGGCCGAGGTCGGAGATTTTCGATTGCGATTCCTTGTTGGCGGCCTCGGAGGCGGCGAGCGCGTCCTCGATCGCCGCCAGCTGGCGGCGCAGCGCGGCGATCTGCTGGTTGAGCACGTCGACCTGGGCCAGCGCCTGAGCCGAGATCTGCCTCTGCTGGTCGAGCGCCTGGGCCGCCGCCGAGGCCTTGCCGCTCGCCGCGTCGGCGTTGACCGCCCCTTGCGAGGCGGCGTCCTTGAGCCGCTGCTGCTCCCGCTGGGCGCTGTCGAGGGTTGCGGTCAAGACCGAAATCCGCGTCTCGTCAGCGCCCTTCTGGGAGCGTTCGAGCGCGAGCAGGTTGGTGAGCTCCTCGATCTGCCGGTTGAGCCTGGCCAGCGCCTCGTCCTTGCCGGTGACTTCCCGCGACAGGAAGAACTGCGCCAGCATGAACACCGAGAGCAGAAAAATGATCACCAGCAGCATCGTCGACAAGGCGTCGACGAAGCCCGGCCAGTAGTTCACCGCCTCGTAGCGGCGCGAGCGCGACAGCGCCATTGTGTTCCTCCATTGGCGCCAATCCCTTCTCTCTCAGGGAGAAGGTGGCGGGAAGCGCCGGATGAGGGTCTTCGCCGCAAACCCTCACCCCTACCCCTCTCCCGTCGGGAGAGGGGAGCGGATCACCGCGTCCCGAGCTCGTCGAGCAGGCGCCGCAGGAGCTTGCCGATGTCCTCCTGCTGCACCGCCTGCGCATCGACCCAGTCGCGAATCTGCTGCTGCTCGGTGCGCATGTGGCCGACCAGCGCCTGGATGCCTTCGGCAAGGTTGGCGAGCGCCTTGGCGTCACGCTGATGCTCGATCGCCGGCGGCGCGCCCTGCGGGATGATCGGCCCCTCCGGCATCGCATCGACGATCGGGGTCGGCTGGACGTGGCTGGCGAGAAACTCCTCGAACTCGGAGTAGAAGCGATTCTGCGCCTGACCCGCCTGGAGGTCGAGAAAGCCGAGGATCAGCGAGCTGGCGAGGCCGAACAGCGAGGAGGTGAACGAAATGCTCATGCCGGCGATCGGCGCGGAGAGGCCGGTCTTCAGCGCATCGAACATGCTCGCCGTATCGACCCCGGTCTTCATGCTGTCGATGACGCCGGCGATCGAATGCACTGTCTCCAGGAGGCCCCAGAAGGTGCCGAGCAGCCCGAGAAACACCAGGAGCCCGACCAGATAGCGGCTGAGTTCGCGCCCCTCGTCGAGCCTCGTCGCGATCGAATCGAGGATTGCGCGGGTGGTGATGGTCGATAAGCCCCGCGCGCCCGCCCCGGCGTTGAGCATCGCCGCCATCGGCGCGAGCAGCCGCGGGGTGGGGATGGAGCTGGTCTGGGCGCCGGTCAGCGAATTGACCCAGCGGATCTCGCGAAAAAGCCGGATCACCTGCCGGAACGTGAACAGCGCGCCGATCGTCAGAATGCCGAGAATCAGGCCGTTCAGGCCCGGATTGGCGCTGAAAGCGAGCGCGATCTGCCGATAGAGAATGAGAACGACAAACCCGACCAGCGCCAGGAACGCCGCCATCCCGACCAGGAAAATACGCGGGGAGGTGAGCAGGCGGATATCCGGATCTTGCGCCATGGATCGCTGAATCGAACCTTAGAAATAACGCCGACGTTTGCCTCCCAATAGCATAATAAATGAGCGGACAAAGCAGCGACAGCGAAAGAGTTCGGCCGTCGCTTTGCCGGGGGCGCGGGACGATGTGTCAGGCGGCGTTAAGTTTCGGCTTCAGCCAGCCGCGATTGACCAGAACTTCCGCGATCTGCACCGCGTTCAGCGCCGCCCCCTTGCGCAGATTGTCGGACACGATCCAAAGGTTGAGGCCGTTGTCGATCGTGGGATCCTCGCGGATGCGGGAAATGTAGGTCGCGTCCTCGCCCGCCGCCTCGTGGGGGGTGATCGAGCCGCCGGGCTCGCGCCGGTCGATCACCAGGCAGCCGGGCGCCTTGCGCAGGATCTCGCGCGCCTCGTCGGCGCTGATCGGCTCCACGAACTCGATGTTGACGGCTTCCGAATGGCCGATGAACACCGGGACGCGGACACAGGTCGCGGTGAGCTTGATCTTGGAGTCGAGGATCTTCTTGGTCTCCATCATCATCTTCCACTCTTCCTTGGTCGAGCCGTCTTCCATGAAGACGTCGATCTCGGGAATGACGTTGAAGGCGATGCGCTTCGGAAACTTCTTCGGCTCGACCGGATCGGACACGAACACGGCGCGCGTCTGCGCGAACAGTTCGTCCATCGCCTCCTTGCCGGCGCCGGAGACCGACTGGTAGGTCGCCACCACCACCCGCCTGATGGTCGCCCGGTCGTGCAGCGGCTTCAGCGCCACGACCAGTTGGGCGGTCGAGCAGTTCGGATTGGCGATGATGTTCTTCTTGCCGAAGCCCTTGGCCGCCGCCGCGTTGACCTCGGGCACAATCAGCGGAACGTCGGGGTCCATCCGCCAGGCGGACGAATTGTCGATGACGACGCAGCCGCGGGCGCCGATCCTGGGCGAAACCTCCTTCGACACCGCGCCGCCGGCCGACATCAGGCAGATGTCGGCATCGGAAAAGTCGTAGTGTTCGAGCGCCCGGCACTTCAGCGTCTTGTCGCCGAACGAGACCTCGCGGCCGATCGATGCCGGGGAGGCTAGCGCGACCACCTCGGAAACCGGGAAACGGCGCTCGGCGAGGATTGAGAGCATCTCGCGGCCGACATTGCCGGTGGCGCCGGCGACCGCGACCTTGAAGCCTGACATGGGATGAATTCCTTTTCGCCCTACCCCTCAAGGCCGCTGGTGGCGACCTTCGAACCCGGCGCGCCCCGCCGGGGAGGAGCGGGAGGCGCGGATCAGCCGTTCGTCCCGCCTTTTTTGACGGGACGCGCTTTGGCGGTCGTTTTCATCCGATGCCGGGACATGAAGCCTTGTTCTGATCGGGCTGGGGCAAGCGCCGACGGTATTTTGGAAAACCACGATGCGGGCGCAATGTCAATGCCGCGGGCGAGAGGGCGGAGCCATCCGAGGGGCAGGCCGTACGGGCGCCCGCTTTCCTCGGCTATCGCGCTCGTCCCTGCCACTCGCCCTTCAGGATCGCCATCAGGACCAGATCGGCGCGCCTCCCGTCGGCGAGACGGTAGGCCTGGCGCAGGACACCGTCGCGGCTCATGCACAGCTTTCGGTAGACGGCTTGGGCGCGAGCGTTGTCGGCGAAACAGTCGAGATAGAAGCGCTCCGCCCCCATGCGTTCGAAGGCTTCGTCCAGGACGAGGCTCAGGAACGCCGTGCCCAGCCCCTTTCCGGGGCGGGCGACCGCGACGCGCTTGAGATAGAGGTTGGCGTGCACGTCGTCGAGGCCGCGCAGGATGGCGAACGCCTCGATCTCGCCTCGCGCGCCGATCCCCAGCCGATAGGCGTGGGAGGGCGAATCGAGCATCGCCCGGTGCTCGGCCTCCTCGGAGCGGCCGACGCAAAGCTCGAACTCCGGCGAGCGCTCGATCGCCATCACCGCGCCGATGTCGGCGAGGGCGGCCGGGCGTAGCGTCAATGCAGGAACCTCCATCGAGACTCCCGGCTCTTCCCACGGCCTCGCGGTTCGGCGCCCATTGCGCCCCGCGGCGCGAGCGTCTATACCCCGCCGGCTTTCGAGCGCATTCTTTGGCTCGGGATCGTGGGAGATGGGCGCTTAGCTCAGCGGTAGAGCACTACCTTGACATGGTAGGGGTCAGAGGTTCAATCCCTCTAGCGCCCACCACCCCCGGCCTCAAACTCCGCCTCATTTTCGCGCCGGTTTTCGGCGACAGGCCGTCGCCGCGACCCCTTACTCGCCTCGCCCCAGACGAATCGACGTTCACCCACTCGAATCGATTGAAGCCCTTGCGCGCCCTCTCGAGCCTCTTCGTTGGCCTCGCGCTTCTGGCCGGAGTTGTCGGCCCGGCGGCCGCCGCGGATGCGCAGAGCGGAGCCGTCAAGGACAAGCACGGCGATTGGGCGACCCGCTGCGAGACCCCGCCCGGGGCCGAACACGAGCAGTGTGCGATCGTCATGAGCGTCGTCGACCAGGATCGCCCGAATCTGATCTTGATCATCATCGTGCTCAACACCGCCGACCGCAAGGCCCGCCTCATGCGGGTGATTGCGCCGCTTGGAGTGCTGCTGCCCCCGGGCGTGAGCTTGCGGATCGACGAGGCGGACGCCGGGCGTCTGAGCTTTCTGCAATGCCTGCCCAATGGCTGCGTCGCCCAGCTCGCCATGGACGACGCCCTGATCCAGAAGCTCGAGAACGGAAAGACGGCGACGCTCGGAATCTTTCAAACGCCGGAGCAGGGGGTCGGCATGCAGGCGCCGCTGGCCGGGTTCAAGGAGGCCTACCAGCAATTGCCTTGACAGGGCCATCGCGATAAGCACCGCCCGGAGTTCCAGTCGCCCTACAGGTGAAGTCTGAAGCAATGATAGCTCGCGCCACGCTTGTCCGTATCGCGCTTGTTTCAGCCGCGCTTACTCTCCTTACCGGCTGCGACACGGTCGGCGGCGCCGTCGGCTCCGTCGGAAGCTCGGTCGGCGATTTTTTCTCCCACCAGGATCCGAACGTCTCCACGCTCAATGCCGGCGCGAACCCGCGCCCGGTCGCCGGCAAGCCCGCGACCAATCCGAGCGACAAGCCGAAAGTGCTTCCGGTCGCTTCGCAGGACATCAATTGCCCTGAGGTGGTAATCGCCGACAACGGCGCCGCGCTGCGCGTGGGCGGCCCGGACAACCCGTCGGTGCGCTATCAGTTCAACATTGGCGACACGGCGCGCCAATGCGATCCCGCCGGACCGTCGCAAGCCTCGCTCAGGATCGGGGTCAAGGGCGAGGTGGTGATCGGCCCCGCCGGCTCGCCCGGGACCTTCAATGCGCCGCTTAAGATCACGGTGACGCGCGACAGTGACAAGACAGACGTTTTTTCACAGACCTACCAGGTCTCGGCCGCAACCGACGGCGTGACGGCGGGCGCCTTTCGCGTTGTGACTGACCCGATCACCCTGCCAATGACGACCCTCCAGCTTGCAGACGTCTATTCGATCACTGTCGGGTTCGAGGGAGGGACCGGCGGCCCCTCGCCGACGGCCCACAAGAACAGGAAGAAGAAAACCACCGGCTGAGCGACGAGGCCGAACGCGCGTTGACAATGCTCCATCAGTCAGGCTAGCTCGCGAAGTCAGTCGAAGACACTTCGCGGAAGAGTCCGGCGTTTGCCGCCGGCGCCGAAGGCGCAACCGCCCCGGAAACGCTCAGGCCGTAGGGACCGCGCAAGTGATGACGCTCTGGAAAGCGGCGCGCGTTCAAGACGCTCGCCCACCGACGGGGGTAACCGCGGCGAGCGGGAAATCTCTCAGGTCATCGGACAGAGGGGGCGTCCGTCAGCGCCAAAGCCGCAGTCCTGCGGCTTGAGCGCGCTGCAGCGGGCGCATGTTCGCGACTGGTGGGGCCATGAACGAAGCCGCAAGCCAGAAAACGCCGCTGCACGCCCTGCATGTCAAGCTCGGCGCGCGGATGGCGCCCTTCGCCGGTTACGACATGCCGATCCACTATCCGTCCGGGATTCTCGCCGAGCACCTGCACACCCGCAAGGCCGCGGGGCTGTTCGATGTCTCGCACATGGGCCAGGCGCTGATCGAGGGGCCGGATCATGCGACGGTCGCGGGCTTTCTCGAAACGCTTTGCCCGGCCGACTTTTTCAATCTTGCGCCGGGCCGTCAGCGCTATAGCCAGCTGCTCAACGAGGACGGCGGGATCGTCGATGACCTGATGGCGACCCGCGCGCCGGGGGCGAATGGCGCCCTGAGGCTTGTCGTCAACGCCTCGCGAAAGGCCGTGGACCACGCGCTGATTGGCTCCCGCCTGCCCGCGGGCGTTCGCCTGACCCCGCTGCCCGAGGCCGCGCTGATAGCGCTGCAGGGCCCGATGGCGGCCTCCATCCTGGCCCGCCTTGCCCCGGGCGAGGGGCTCGAGCGGATGGCGTTCATGAGCGCGCAGTCGGCGCGGATCGCCCGGGTCGAGACCTTCGTCTCGCGCTCCGGCTATACCGGGGAGGACGGCTACGAGATCTCTCTCGCAGCCGCGCAGGCGGAGGGCTTTGCCCGCGCTCTCCTCGCCGAACCCGATGTCGCGCCGGTCGGTCTCGGCGCCCGCGATTCGCTGAGGCTCGAAGCCGGCCTTTGCCTCTACGGACACGAACTCGAGGAGACCGTCGATCCGATCGAAGCCGCCCTTGGCTGGTCGATCCAGAAGCGCCGCCGTGCGGAAGGCGGATTTCCCGGCGCCCGGCGCATCCAGCACGCCCTGGCCGATGGTCCGACCCGCCTGCGGGTCGGAGTGCGGCCGGATGGGCGCGCGCCGGCCCGCGAGGGGACGGAAATCGTTGCGCCGGACGGCGCGCCGATCGGGGTCGTAACCTCCGGCGGCTTCGGTCCGAGCGTCGGCGCGCCGATCGCCATGGGCTATGTCGCGCGCGCCCTTGCGGCGGTCGGAACGCCGGTCGGCCTCATGGTCCGCGGCAAGGCGCTCGGCGCGCGCGTCGTGGCGCTGCCTTTCCATCCTCACGCCTATTATCGCGGTCAAGCAAGGAACCAATGATGTCGCAGATCCGCTACACCAAGGAGCACGAATACGTCCGCGTCGAGGGCGGCGAAGGCGTCGTCGGCATCACCGAATATGCGCAGCAGCAGCTCGGCGACGTGGTCTTCGCCGAGGCGCCGCCGATCGGCAAGGCCCTAAAGAGGGGGGACCCGGCCGCCGTAGTCGAAAGCGTCAAGGCGGCGAGCGATGTGTTCGCGCCAGTCGCCGGCGAGGTCGTCGCGGTCAACTCGGAAGTCGAGTCGACGCCCGGCCTCATCAACGAGGACGCGCTCGGACGCGGCTGGCTCTTTCGCATCAAGCTCGCCGATCCGGCCGAACTCGGCGCGCTGATGGATGAATCCGCCTACGCCGACTATCTCAAGACGCTGGGCTAAACGATGCGCTATCTGCCGCTCGACGCAAGCGACCGCGAGGCGATGCTGGCGCGGATCGGGGTTCCGGATATCAGCGCGTTGTTCGCCGACATTCCCGCCGACAAGCGGATCGAGGGCCTGCTCGACATGCCGCTGGCGAAAAGCGAAATGGCGGTCGAGCGGGAGATGGCGGCGATCGCCGGGCGCAGTCTCGCCGCCGGCTCGGTTCCGTTCTTTCTCGGGGCCGGCGCCTATCGACGCCATATCCCAGCCACGGTCGACCACCTGATCCAGCGGTCGGAATTCCTCACCAGCTATACGCCCTACCAGCCGGAGATCGCCCAGGGGACGCTCCAGGTCCTGTTCGAGTTCCAGACCCAGGTCGCCGCCCTCACCGGCATGGAGGTCGCGAACGCCTCGATGTACGACGGCTCGACCGCGTGCGGCGAGGCGATGCTGATGGCTCATCGGCTGACCCGGCGCGGCCGGGCGGTCATCTCCGGCGGCCTGCATCCCCAATACGCCGACGTGTGCGCCACGCTGGCGCGGATGGCCGGCGACGCGATCGTCCGTCTGCCGCCCGACCTGACGGCGAGCGAAGACATCGCCGCGGCGATCGACGGCGCGACCAGCTGCGTCATCGTGCAGTCGCCCGACTTCTTCGGCAATCCGCGCGACCTCGCGCCGATCGCCGCCGCCGCGCATGCGCACGGCGCCCTCGTGATTGCGGTCTTTACCGACCCGGTCGCGCTCGGCGCGCTGCGGTCGCCGGGCGAGATGGACGCCGACATTGCGGTCGGCGAGGGGCAGGGGATTGGCAATGCGCTGAGCTTCGGGGGGCCTTATCTCGGCCTGTTCGCGACTCGCGCCAGGAACGTGCGGCAGATGCCGGGGCGACTCGCCGGCGAGACTGTCGATGCGGCCGGGCGGCGCAGCTTCGTGCTCACCCTTTCGACCCGCGAGCAGCACATCCGCCGCGACAAGGCGACCAGCAACATCTGCACCAACTCCGGCTTGTGCGCGCTGGCCTTCTCGATCCATCTGACCCTGCTCGGCGCCGCAGGGCTGCGGCGTCTGGCCAATGTCAATCACGCCAATGCGGTCCGCCTCGCCGAGCGGCTGGCGGCGATCCCCGGGGTCGAGGTCGTCAATTCCCACTTCTTCAACGAGTTCACCTTGCGCACGCCGCGGCCCGCCGCTGCGCTGATCGAGGCTCTGGCCGAGCGCGGCGTGATCGGCGGATTGCCGGTGTCGCGGCTCCTGCCTGGGGCCGGGCTCGACGACTGCATCGTGGTCGCGAGCACCGAGACTAATAGCGAAGACGACCGCGCGGCCTTTGCGCGGGCGCTTGCCGATTGCCTGGGCTAAGGAAGGGGCTTCCGCCATGAATGTCCAAGGCCGCCCGACCCGCCCCGAAACCGCCGCGCCTTCCCATCGGCGCGCGACCTTCACCGGCAATCGCGGGCTCGACATTGAGGAGGCGCTGATCTTCGAGACCGGGCGCCTCGACGCGACCGGCGTCGACCTGGACCCGCCCGAACCGTACGCCTCGCGGCTGGGACCTCACGCCCGCGCCGGCGCGATCGAGCTGCCCGGCCTCACCGAGCCGGAGGCGATCCGTCATTACGTCCGGCTGTCGCGCAACAATTACTCGATCGACGCCGGCATTTATCCGCTCGGCTCGTGCACGATGAAGCATAACTCCCGCCTCAACGAGAAGATGGCGCGCCTGCCGGGGTTCGCCGATGTCCATCCGCTGCAGCCGGTCTCGACCGCGCAAGGGGCGCTCGCGGTTATCGAGGCTCTGTCCAGGGCCCTTTTGACCATGACCGGGATGGAGGCGGTCGCGATGTCGCCCAAGGCCGGCGCGCATGGCGAGCTCTGCGGCATGATGGCGATCAAGGCGGCGGTCGAGGCGCGCGGCGAAGGCGCGACGCGACGGGTCGTGCTGGTTCCCGATTCCGCTCATGGCACCAACCCGGCCACCGCGGCGCTGATCGGCTATTCCGTCCGGCCGGTTCCGGCGGGCGCGGACGGGACGGTCAGCGCCGAGGCGGTGCGCGCCGCCCTCGCGTCCGACGTCGCGGCGATCATGCTGACCAATCCCAACACCTGCGGCCTGTTCGAGCGCGAGATCGTCGGCATCGCCGAGGCGGTGCGCGCGGCGGGGGCGTATTTCTATTGCGACGGCGCGAACTTCAACGCCGTCGTCGGCAAGACCCGCCCGGGCGATCTCGGCGTCGACGCCATGCACATCAACCTGCACAAGACCTTCTCCACGCCGCATGGCGGCGGCGGCCCAGGCGCCGGGCCGGTGGCGCTGTCGTCGCGGCTCGCGCCCTACGCGCCGGTTCCTTACGTCAAGCGCGAAGGCGCGGCGCTCCGCCTGGTCGAGCACATCGAGGGCGGCGAGTCGTTCGGACGCATGTGCGCTTTCCACGGGCAGACGGGCATGTTCGTCCGCGCGCTCGCCTTCATCCTCTCGCACGGCGCCGACGGCCTCAGGCAGGCGTCGGAGGACGCGGTGCTGTCGGCCAATTACATCCTCGCTTCGCTCAGCGATCTGATGAGCGCGCCGTTCGGCGAGCGGCCCTGCATGCATGAGGCGCTGTTCGACGACCGGTGGCTCAAGGACACCGGACTGACCACGCTCGACTTCGCCAAGGCCATGATCGACGAGGGCTATCATCCGATGACGGTCTACTTCCCGCTGATCGTGCACGGGGCGATGCTGATCGAGCCGACCGAGTCGGAGTCGAAGGCGAGCCTAGATCTGTTCATCATGACCTTGCGCGATCTGGCGCTCGCCGCGACAGCGGGAGAGCGCGAGCGTTTTCAGGCGGCGCCGACGCTTGCGCCCCGCCAGCGGCTCGACGAGACTCGCGCCGCCCGGCGCCCGGTGTTGCGCTGGACCAAGCTCGAGCCGGTGTGACCGCTCCATGCCCTCCGCCCTTCCTTGCAAGGCCGATATCGATCTAGAGTGGCCGCGGCCGAATCCGCGCCGGCTCGCGCCAGAGGACTGAACCGCCATGTCATCCGGTCTGATCCGTTTCGCCGTCGCGAGCTTGATCGCCGCCGCCGCTGCGGCTCCCTGCGGGGCCCTCGCCCAGGACAATCCGGCGTCGCCCCCGGCCGCGCAGGCGCCCGCAACGACGCCAGCCGCGCCCGCCGTGAAGCCGGCCGAAGCGCCGCGGCCGGCGACACCCGC
>Ga0335076_10006797_pt1 | contig 11544 bp, 8 predicted proteins | sample Lox_Sample_25_FD_206717 | JGI IMG/M metagenome (GOLD analysis project Ga0335076, IMG submission 206717) | Soil microbial communities from Loxahatchee National Wildlife Refuge, Florida, United States - Lox_Sample_2.5 | ecosystem: Environmental > Terrestrial > Soil > Wetlands | place: USA: Florida... | reverse complement strand
CGATACTGCCAACGCTGGCGTGACTTTCAGCTGTCTGCCGTCTGGTTCTTGCGGCACCTTCACAAACATCACTGCCATGTCCGCCACTTATAACGCCCCCGCAGTTGCGCCCTCCGGAGGTTCCGTCACCATCATCGCCACCTCCGTCAAAGACTCCACTAAAACAGCTCAGAAGACTGTCACCATTAACGGCGCCCTCATTACCGTCCTGATTACTTCCCCGGTTCCCGCCGTCTTGCAGACCGGCGCGACTGTGAATCTGATCGCACAGCTGACCAATGACACCACCAATGCCGGCGTGACCTGGAGTTGCACGCCTGGCGGCTCACCGACTTGCGGCACTTTCACCAACGTCACGCCGACCACCGCCACGTTCACCGCGCCCACTCCGCCAGCCGGCGGCACCATCGCGATTGTCGCAACCTCCGCCGCACAACCAAGCTCATCCTCCAGCGTCGGACCCATCGGCATTGAGGGTGTGGCTTCCCTCGCTTCTCTCAAAGGCCAATACGCGTTCCTCGTCCTTTCTCCCACCGGCTCTCGCGGTACCGCCACCTGGGTCGGCAGCGTCAGTCTCGACGGCGCTGGCAACCTTGCTGCCGTCGGCACCACGACTTTCGCCGGCGTCGAAGATGTCGTAGCGCCTGGGCGCAACGACCAGGGAGACAACATTTATCCCACCTCTGCGAATTCCGCTTCAAAATACACGGTCGATCCTAGCGGCCACGGCCAGATCACTATGGCCACCGTAATGGGCGAATTGCTAACCATCAGCTTCGTAATCACTTCCGGCAACTCCTCTGGCGTAGCGACCCACGCCGAAATCATTGAAGCGGACGGCAATGGCGGTGAAGACGGTGATCCCGGCAGCGGCACACTCGACCTTCAAGATCCGACCGCCTTCTCCAATTCCAGCCTTGCCAATACTTATTCCTTTACAATGACCGGCGTTCAGAATGATATCGCCCAGACTTTGCCCCCGGAGTCGCTCGGCGGCGTCTTGGACCTTTCTGCCCCCGCTGCGATCAGTGGCTCGGTCGACATCGTCTCTGGCGGCGCCGCCGTCTCGTCAGCTGCGGGCCAGGGGTCAAAGATCGACAATGCTCCGGATGCCAACGGTCGAGGAACATTCCACGTGGTTCTGCCAGGTGCCTCAACTACGCGTTCGATCACCTACTACGTTGTCTCTTCGAAAGTTCTTCGCGTCTTCGAGAACAGCAATGTCTCCTTCACAGGCGGCAGCATGTATTCCCAAGGTTCCTCTGCCACGGCGCTTGCTGGCTCTTATGTTTATCAGCACTCCGGTTGGAGCAGCGCCGGTCGCACGATCGCCGTGGGCCAATTCATCACACGGGCCAACGCCCTTTCCGGAATTTCCGACGCGAACTCGGGTGGTCTGTCAACAATCACCCCGGCGACGGGCGTTTCTGTTCTTGGCACGTTCTCCAATCCAGCTCTGCCGACCATTCAGATTGGCCTGGACGATGCTGCTGGTGTCAACAACTTCAACGCTTACCCCGTCGATCCCACCGTCAACATTCTCGACCCCAACAATCCCACTGGTCGAGGCGGCGCATTGCTCCTTCACACCGATTCCAACATCAATGGCGTCGGTATTCTTCTCCCGCAATCCTCGCCACAGGTCTTCTCCTCTAGCTACGCTCTCAATCTCGTGAACGCCATCGCTGCAACCACACCAAACGAAGTCGATCTCGTGGGCATCCTGTCCAGCGACGGTGCCGCGATCTTCGCCGGCGCAACCAATCTCGCCGACTACACACAAAACTCGGGTCCCAATCCTATGCTGAATGCCCCGCTCTCGGGCACCTTCACAACCCCCGCTGCCACGGGCCGTTCCACTGCTTCCTTCAGCGTTACCTCGCTCGCCAACGGATACTCCTTCCCGACTGGCACAGCGACCACCACACCGACAAAATCCACCTTCAACGTTGCTATCTACCAGGCCTCCTCGTCTCAGGCCTTCGTCGTCGAAACTGACAACCAGGCCATTGCCGCCGGCCAGATGATCCAGCAAAATCTGCCGTAACAAAAAGGCGGGCGGCACCTCGCCGCCCGCCTTTGTAGCGCCGTGGCTTCAGCCCGGCATCTTGGGTTTGCTCTTTCCGTGGCACAGCCATTCCTGGCTGTGCTCTGGGGTTATGTAGCGCTGACCTTCATGTCAGCTCTTCCGTCATCTCGCGGTCCGCGCATCTCTACGCCTTCGCCGCCTTCATCTGTGCCAGCCGCTCCTGCGACTGCCGCGTCAAATGCGGCACGATCCCCAATTGCCTTTCGATCAACATGAGCTGCGCACGATGATGCATCTCATGTTCCTTCGCGCCCAGAAACCGCTCAAATCGCGTCTTCTCCGTCTTCCCATCCGCCTCCGTCACCGTTTCCGCCAAAAACTCCGGCGTCAACGTCTCCACCCACGACGCAAACTTCTCTCCTTCTGCCGTCAACAGCTCCACAATCTCCGCCTTCGACCGCTTCTTCGATTCTTCCGCCTGAAACTCGTCGATCGCTCGGAAAAAATCGAATCCCACCAGCGTCTTCAGCTTCTTTTTGTGTATTTCCTCCCAGAAGCGCGTGGAGATCGCCACATGCGCCAGCATCTGCCCCACGCTTCTCGCTTCCGGTGCTGCCAGGTGCCCATACTTCTCTTCCGGAATGTCCTGAGCCACCTGAATCGTGTTCTTCCTCACCGTGCGAAAGGCATTCGCCAGCTCTTTCCCGCCATAAGAAACCATAAAATCACCTCGTTCGCTTGAGTTCCGCCCCGGTCAGCGCGGCTGCCACTTCGATGCCCTCATTGCCATATCCGTCACGCCTAGGCTGTAGACTCTGGACCTCTGTCTTCCAGCTTCTTTCTCCCCTGTAACGCTGCCCTCTCATGTCAGCTCTTGGCTCCTCGCTTCCCCGCGCCCCGCTTGCCTCCCCCACCGCTCATGAACGAGAATGAACCGCTGGCTTTCATGCGCCCCCAAACCGGAGCTCTTTTTATGACCGAACGTACCGTCCGCGACATTCTGAACCTCTATAATCCCGCCGATCCCCTCGATAAGGCCTTCACCATCCCCGCTCCCTGGTATTTCGATACTCGCATCGCGCAACTGGAAAGCGAAACCGTCTTCGCCGGCAACTGGCAAGTCGTCGGGCGCCTCGATCAGGTCAAGGATCCCGGCCAATTTTTCACCATCGACGTCAACGAAGAACCTCTGCTCGTCACGCGCAGCGACAACGGCCAACTCCGCGCTTTCTACAACGTCTGCCGCCATCACGCCGCCGCCGTCGAACCCCGCGTATCCGGCTGCGCGAAGCAATTCCGCTGCCCCTACCATGGCTGGACTTACGGCAACGATGGTGCGCTCAAGGGCATGGTCGAATTCGAGGACGTCTGCAATTTTGATCGCAGAGACAACGGCCTTGTTCCTATCCGCGTGGACACCTGGGAAAACTTCATCTTCGTCAACCTCGACGGCCAGGCCGCGCCACTCCCTGAATTTCTCGGCAAAGTCCCTTCCCTCCTGGCGCCACTCCATGTCACCGAAAAACTCCACTATTTCGATCGACGCATCTACACGCTGAAGTGCAACTGGAAGGTCTACGTCGACAATTATCTCGACGGCGGCTATCACGTTCCCCACGCCCACAAGGGGCTCAGCAGCGTCGTCGAATACACCAAGTACACCATCGAGAATTTCGAGCGCTCCTGCCTGCAATCCAGCCCGCTCGATTCCTCGGCAGCCACCGATTCCGCCATCGGCTCGACGCGCCAGGGCCACGCCTTCTATCTGTGGGTCTATCCCAACTTCATGATCAACGCCTACTCCGGTGTGATGGACACCAACCTCGTCCTCCCGCTCGGCGTCGACAAATGCGCCGTCATTTTCGATTACTATTTCGCCGACGTTTCCGACGTCTCCAAGCTGCACCACTGCAACAGCATCGCCGTCAGTGAAAAAGTTCAGGATGAAGATATGGCCATCTGCGACTCCGTCCAGCGTGGCCTGGCCTCCCGCGCCTACATTGCCGGCCGTCTCAGCGTCCGCCGCGAAGCCGGTGAGCATCTCTTCCACCGCCTGCTCCACAACGACCTCACGCGCACCCTGTCCCGCGCCTCCGCCGCCGACTAGCCGATGATTGTAGGGACCGCCTTCGGAGGCGGTCCGCCTGTTGAGCATCTCGCATAGTCTGAGCAGAGCGGAATCTCTCTTCTCTGCGAGCATCGTTCGAACATCAATGAACTGTCATCCTGAGCGAAGCTAACGATCTCAGCATCCTGTGTCGGCAAGAGCAATCCCGAGGGCGCTCGCTATTCGAAAATAACCGTCTTATTGTTGTACAACAGGATCCGATTCTCGATATGCCACCGCACCGCCCGCGAAAGCACCACCTTCTCCAGATCCCGCCCCTTCTCCACCAGATCCTCCAAGGAATCCCGATGCGAAATCCTGGCCACTCCCTGCTCGATGATCGGCCCATCATCCAGCACTTCCGTCACATAGTGCGCCGTGGCCCCAATCAGCTTCACGCCCCGCTCGTATGCCTGGTGGTGTGGCCTTCCCCCGATAAACGCCGGCAAGAACGAATGGTGGATATTAATGACCGCCTGCGGAAACTGCACAATGAACTGGTGCGACAAAACCTGCATATAGCGCGCCAGCACCGTCAAATCGATCTTGTTCTCGTGTAATAACTGGACCTGCCGCGCCTCCGCCTCGGGCTTATTCTCCTTGGTCACCGGAATGCAATGAAACGGCACACCATAAAAATCCGCATGCCTCTTGGCATCGGGATGATTGCTGATCATCAACGGAAACTCGCACGCTAATTCCCCAATTCTCTGCCGGTACAACAAATCCACCAGGCAGTGATCGTGCTTCGACACAAACAGCGCCACCCGCGGCCGGTAATTCCCCAGCCGCAATACCCAATTCATCCCGAACTTGTGCGCGATTGGCCCAAACGCCCCGTCGAAATCCTTCAGGTCCAGACGGAAGTCCGCCAGATCCCATTCCACCCGTGCCAGGTAATACCGTTCCTCGCCCGCCTGGTGCTGCTCGAAATGCAGAATGTTCCCGTCGTACCGGTAGATAAACTCCGCAATCGTGGCATCCAACCCCTTGCGGTCCGGGCATTGCACCAGCAGTATCGCGCTGTTCTTCACAGGGTCTCTCCACTGACAAAGCATTGTACGTAAGGACGAACGAAATCAGGAGGGTGACAACTCGCGCTTACATCGTACCTATCAATTGCCGCATCATTGCAGCCCGCTAACCAGGTAAAGCTCCGACAGCGAGCGCTGATACGAATACGCGATGCTCTTCTCATCGCGCGACACTCGCACCGAAAAAATCGAATCCAGTCCCACCGGATCCTCCGGCATGATCTCTCGCAGCACCTTGCGTTCGCCGCTCACCACATCTACCTTCACAATCTTCACCGGATACACGTCCGCTCGAAACACATACAAACTCCGCCCATCCGCCGCCCATCCGCCAAATACTTCCCTCGCCAGGATACCCGGCAATCTGGTGGGCTTGGAGCCATCAAGAGGGTATAAAATCGCGTTCTGTTCGTCGTCCCGGGCGAATAGCTCTTTACCATCCGGCGAAATCATCTGGCCTTCAAAATACAAAGGCACCCCTAATTCGCCCGTTACCGCTTTCGGCGTTCCCCCTTGCAAATCCTGAGTGTAAAATCGCCACCCACGGCCATCGGTCGCCGCGTATCCGACCCATTTGCTATCTGGCCCCCAACTCGGTCCCATGAGCTGGATCAGCCCTGGTGTCGGCAGGATTCTTGCTTCTCCTACTCCTGTCGGCAACACACGCAAGACCGAGGGATTCTCTGCTCCCGCCGTCAAAACCCATTTCCCGTCTGGCGCTATCGCAGCCACAAATCCTTGTCCCAGTCTTACCGCCGGTGACCCGTCCGTCTTCCTCTGATAGACGTAATACTCCTGCAAACCCGCCTGACCATTTTCAGAAAAAATCACGCTTTGCGCGTCCGACGACAAATCCGTCAATCCTGACATATCCAACCACGACAATTCCCGTTCTTGCTTGTCGTTTGGCCCCCGGAAGGGCAACAGGGCTCGCCATTCTTCCTTTGTCAGCAGCACCCGGCCATCCCGCCCAACGTCATACAATCTCGTGATTCCCGGCAACCGCAACAGCATCCTTCCTTTCCCCGACAAATCCACTGCCCGGATCTGATCCGCCCAGCCTTCTTTTCCTGTGCTCGCCGCGAACCAAACTTCTTTCCCGGTTGGTCCCCACGCGACTCCTTGCAGGCTGTTCCACGGCCCGGCGTTCACAATTTCCTTCCCGGTTTGATCCAGAACCTTCACATTTCCCGCGTCGTTCCCCGGCGCCGGATTGTCCACGAATGTCACGTACTTCCCGTCCGGAGATATCCTCAACCCGGTGATCCATCCGGAAGTTTGATAAATTGTCTTTCCGATCGGCCACTGCAAAACGAATCGGCCCGAATCCCGCCGCACGACAGCCAGACCCTTCCCGTCCGGCAGCCATTCCGCCGCAACCACGTCTGGCGCCACTTCCCGCGGCGCGCCTCCGCCCACCGGCATTCGTCCCAGCGTCCCCTGGCATTGCGCGGAATTCAGATTCACGCATCTCAGCACAACCGCCAACTCGCCTGTGGGACTCACTCCATACAGGCTGCTGCCCTCTGGTCCCAGTGCGCGCGATTCTGGACTGTCGCTTCGGGTCTCATAGATTCGCGACGGCAATCCGTCCATGCGCGCGCCGTACAAAACGGTTTGCCCATCCGCGCCAAACCGCGCGCCGTAGATCGTGCCGCGTCGAAACGTCAGTTGCTGGTATTGAGGTTGCCCCCCATTGACCTCCGTCCCCCAATGGCGGCCCGCTGAGTACCCTGCGACTCCCACGGCCAGTATGGCCAACGGCAGTGCAATTCTTCGCCATCGCCCCGGCTTGGAGCTAAGGGCCGCTGCCGCCACGGCTCCTGTCGAAGACGTTCCGCTCCCTGAAACCGCTTGCAGCGCAAACCCAAGGTCGCGCACGGATTGAAATCGGTCCTCCGGTTGCTTTTCCAGGCACCGCCGCACCACCCTATCGATTCCTGCCGAAACGCCCGGCGAGGTTTGCGTTAACTCCGGCGGCTCCTCCCTCAATATGGCGCTCATTGTGTCGGCTGAGGTCGCCCGAAGGAATACATTTTTCCTTCCCAGCATCTCGTAGATCACCACGCCGAACGAAAAGATGTCCGATCGCGTATCCAGTGCCTGGCCTCTCACTTGCTCCGGCGACATGTAGCCGATCGTTCCCACCACCACTCCCGGTGCCGAACCCATCGTCATCGTCACCGCATTGGTCGCATCTCCTCCGCTCATGGCGACCGCCAGCTTGGCTAATCCAAAGTCCAGAATCTTGGCTCGGCCGTCCTTCGTCAGGAAGATGTTCTCCGGCTTCAGGTCCCGATGGATGATCCCCCGCTCGTGCGCTGCGGCCAGCCCCTCCACAAGTTGGGCGCAATAGTCGAGGCACTTGCGCACTGGAATCGCGTCTCGCCGTAGCCTCTCGCGCAGGCTCTCGCCCTCCAGTAATTCGTAAACGAGAAACGGTGTGCCGTCCTGTTCGCCGATGTAGTGAATCGCAACGATGTTCGGATGATTCAGTGCTGCCGCGGATTGCGCTTCCTGCCGGAATCGACGCAGTCGATCTGCGTCGCAGGCAAACAACGCGGGTAGAATCTTTACCGCTACTTCGCGCCCGAGCGCTACATCTCGCGCGCGATAGACTTCTCCCATGCCGCCTGCGCCCAGCAGGCCCAAAATCTCGTAATTTCCAAGCCTGGTGTCCGGAGCGAGTGGCATAATTGCCCGCCATTATAGCCAATGCATTCACGAAAATCCGTCATCAAAAAAATAAAGGGCCGGCCTGTCATGGCCGGCCCTCAAGCTCGCTCTGAGAATCGTTACAGCTTTTCGAAGAAGTGCGCCACCTTCTTGCCGCCCTCTTCTGTGTAATACACCGTCGCCTTGCCGCCCTTCGTCGCGCCCGCTCCAATTCCCTTGCCCACCACCGCGAACGTGTGCTCCGTTCCGTCGGCTGCCTTCACGGTCACTGTCTTGCCGTCGTCGCCCACTTTCTCAACCGTGCCGTCGACGTACTTCAGCCCATCTTTCCCGACCTTATCTACTTCCATGGCGCTCTTTTCGCCACCCTTTTCGGTGTACCGCACTACGACTTCCGATCCCGTCGCAATGCCCTTATAAGTGTCCTTGGCTCCGGCAGCGGTTTTGTCCGCGCCCCACACCACCGTCTTGTCGGTGTAGTGAACCGTATGCTCTGTTCCATCTTTCGCTTTCACCACCATTGTCTTTGTGGCGGAGTCAACTTTCGTCACGGTTCCGTGAACCGCGGAAACCACGTCATCGGCCGCATACGCGGCAAATACCAGAAGTGTCGCTACCGTTAGTGACCGAACCAGATTCTTCATTGTGGACTTTCCCTCCCGAATTTCTTGTTGCCGGCACTTACCCGAGACTGAAAAGTAGCGTAGCGCAACCACCCGCCAAATCCTAGCGGAATTCCCGCTCTATCCTTTCCCGCTTCGTTGACCCCACCCTCCGCCTACCCTATAATTTTTATGCTGGTTATCCGTAATAGCCCGCCGAATTGCCTCACGGTAATTCCTGAAAATCCGCAGATGGCGCGGGAATAGGCGCGCTTCGCGTGTCGGGAATCGCAGTCAAGGGAGAGCATCACATGGCCGAAGTCAGCTGCCGCAAAGAATTGGACCTGGAAATCCCGGCTGAAGAAGTCATCAAAGCTGCCGAGAAAGTCGCCAAGGAATTTGCCCGCGTCGCCCGCGTCCCCGGTTTCCGTCCCGGCAAGGCCCCCATCTCCCTCATCAAACGCCGCTTCGCCGACGACATCAAGGGTGAGGTCCTGCAAACCCTGGTTCCCGAGCACGTCGAAAAAGCCGTCGCCGAGCAGAAACTCACTCCTGTTTCCCAGCCCCAGGTCGACAAGCTTGAATACAACGAAGGCCAGCCCCTCAAGTTCCGCGCCTCCTTCGAAGTCCTCCCTGAGTTCTCTCTCGGAGACTATAAGAACCTCGAAATCGAAATGCCCAAGATGGAAATCAACGACGAGAGCGTCGCTAATACCCTCGCCGAAATGCAGCAGCGCGCCGCCACCTTCGCTCCCGTCGAAGGCCGCTCCGTCCAGAACGACGACTTCGTCCAGGTGAAGCTCCTCGGCACTCCTGAAGGCGGCGGCGAGCCCCTTCAGGCCGACAGCGTTCTCTGCCATGTCGGTGCCGAAGAAACCATGGAGCCTTTCAACGAGAATCTGCGCGGCGCCAATGTCGGTGACCATAAGAATTTCGACGTCGAGTATCCCCCCGACTACCCCGACGCCAAGCTCGCCGGTAAGAAATTCCACTACGCCGTCGACGTCCTCGGCGTCAAGACCAAGAAGCTCCCCGATCTCAACGACGACTTCGCCAAGGACGTCAGCGATGCCTCCTCCCTCGACGAGCTTAAGAAGAAAGTGCGCGAAGGCCTCGAGCATGAGCGTGATCATCGCCTGAAGGATCTCCAGCGCGAAAAAATCATCGCCGAACTCGTCAAGATCCACGACTTCCCAGTACCCGAGTCCCTCGTCGAGCACCAGATGGACGTCCGCCTGGAGCGTGTCGTCCGCTCCCTAGCTCAGCAGGGTGTCGATCCTCGCGCTGTCAATGTCGATTGGGTCAGCCTCCGCAAGCGCCAGGAAGAGCGCGCCCGCGATGACGTCAAGGCCGAACTGGTGATTGACCGCATTGCCTCCGAGGAAAAGATCGACGCCACCGAAGAAGAGCTCCAACACGAGCTCGAGCATATGGCCAGTCATTCCGGCGAATCCGCCGAGGTGATTCGCGCTCGTTTGACAAAGCAGGGTGCCCTCGATAGGATGAAAGCGAAGCTGCGAAGTGACAAAACCGTCGATTGGCTTGCTCAAAATGCCCGGGTCAAGACGGTAGCCGCAGCCAGCGCCAAGTGATCCCAACCTCGATCCGGCAGGCGAACTCTCTCACATGAAAAACTTTGACGATTCTGACTATCGCTCCACCACTCTGGTTCCCATGGTCGTGGAACAGACCAGCCGCGGCGAGCGTGCCTACGACATCTACTCGCGCCTCCTGAAGGAACACATCATCTTCATCGGCACGCCTATCGACGATCACGTCGCCAATCTCGCTACCGCCCAGATGCTCTTCCTCCAGGCCGAAGACCCCGAGAAAGACATTCAGCTCTACATCAACTCTCCGGGCGGCTCCATTACTGCGGGCTTTGCCATTTACGACACCATGCAATTCGTCAAGCCCGACGTGGTCACCACCTGTGTCGGCCAGGCTGCTTCCATCGCTGCAGTTCTCCTTGCCGGCGGCGCGCCCAAAAAGCGTTTCGCCCTCCCCAACTCCCGCATCTTGATCCATCAACCCTGGATGAGCGGCCTTGGCGGTCAGGCCACCGATATCGACCTCCACGCCAAGGAAATTCTGCGCATGCGCTCCACCATCAACGCTATCCTCTCTCAACATACCGGCCAGCCCGTTGAGCGCATCGAAAAGGATGTTGAGCGCGACTACATCATGAATCCGGAGCAGGCCAAGGAATACGGGATGATCGATGAGATCATCTTCAAGCACAGGTAGCAGGGGCTTCAGCTTGTAGGGACCTCCTTCGCCTTGCCCTGAGCTTCGAAGGTTGACGGTCCGTGGCACGATCGAACGAATTGCGGAACCGGCTGGTTGCGTTTTGCCCGGTAGGACAAGTTCTTACGCTGCCCCTTTTCCGTTCACGGTCGCACTTTCCACAGATGTTTCTGTTTGCGACCATGGGGGCATGATATTCTGTTTTTTCAGGGACAGTTTTCGGCCTACAATGAGAGTACTGAGTGACTCCGGCGACAGCCTGGAGAAGGGGCCTGCTCACACGTGAAAAAATATAGCCCAGACGAGCCGTTGCGCTGTTCGTTCTGCCATAAAACGCAGGAACAGGTCGAGAAGCTCATCTCCTCGCCTTCCGACTATCCTCGCGCCTATATTTGCAACGAGTGCGTCGGTGTCTGTCAGACCATTCTCGAAGACGAGAAGCGCGAGCAAGCCGCGGCTCCGGCCCGCCGCCTGCCCCGGCCTCCCGAAATCAAGCAATTCCTCGATTCCTACGTCATTGGCCAGGACCGCACAAAGAAGAAACTCGCCGTCGCTGTCTACAACCACTACAAGCGCATCTTCCTCAACAAGCAGCCCGGCGAAATCGAACTCTCCAAGTCCAACATTGTTTTGATCGGCCCCACCGGCACCGGTAAAACGCTTCTCGCCCAGACGCTTTCCCGCATGCTCGACGTTCCCTTCGCCATCGTCGATGCCACCACCCTCACCGAAGCGGGCTACGTCGGCGAAGACGTTGAAAACATTATCCTCAAGCTCCTGCAAGCCGCCGATGGCGATGTCCAGAAGACCCAGCAGGGCATCATCTATATCGACGAGATCGATAAGATC
>Ga0335076_10006795_pt1 | contig 11544 bp, 8 predicted proteins | sample Lox_Sample_25_FD_206717 | JGI IMG/M metagenome (GOLD analysis project Ga0335076, IMG submission 206717) | Soil microbial communities from Loxahatchee National Wildlife Refuge, Florida, United States - Lox_Sample_2.5 | ecosystem: Environmental > Terrestrial > Soil > Wetlands | place: USA: Florida... | reverse complement strand
ACTTCACGGAGCAGCCGAATCAGACCCTTGTGCGCGAGTTCGTCCTCAATGTCGCGGGCGAACACGCCGCCCGCACCATCGCTTTCGATACCGTCGCGCCCAAGGATTGGGTCAAGGCGAGCCTGGAAGACCTCGTGCCGGTCTCAGCAGGGCGGTTTGTCGTGCATGGCGCGCACGACCGCGCGCGCGTGCCCGGAAACAAGCTCGGCATCGAGATCGAGGCTGCGCTTGCCTTCGGCACCGGTCATCACGGCACGACGCGCGGCTGTTTGTTCCTGCTTAACCATGTGTTGAAAAAGCGTCGGCCCAAGCGCGTGCTCGACCTCGGCACCGGCACCGGCGTGCTTGCGATCGCGGCAGCCAAGGTGCTGCATCGGAACGTATTGGCAAGCGACATTGACGCGCCCTCGGTTGGCGTCGCGCGACAGAACGCGCGGCTCAACGGCGTCGGCCCCCGCGTGCACGTCATCCGCGCGACCGGCTTTGCGGCGCCGGATTTTTCAAGGTGCGGCCCGTTCGACCTGGTGCTGGCGAACATCCTGGCCAATCCGCTCAGGCAGCTCGCGGGGCCGATGTCGCGACATCTTGAGCCGGGGGCGCAGGTCATCCTGTCGGGGTTGCTGACCCCCCAGGCAAGGGGCGTCATCTCGGCCTATCGCGCACACGGGCTTGTTCCCGTGTGGCACTTGAGAATCGAGGGGTGGAGCAGCCTGCTGCTGCGCGCGCTCGAATGATCGACTTTCGTGGCGCTATTTCGCCTTTGGCTTGCGGCGGACGCTGACGGCCTTGTCCTTGACCAGCTTGCGCTTCACGCGCGCTTCGACAAAACGATCCAGGATCTGGACAATGACGCCGCGCTGTTTCTTTTCGATCGGAGCAATCGGGCCGCGGCGGACCGGGGGCGAGATCTTCTCAAACGTGAAAGCTGGCATGCCGTCTCCCCTCGTCGTTGAGTTGGAGCACTCCGAAGCATTTCCCCCGATTGCGTGAGATGGAGTCGATGGGACGCCAAACGCAACAACAACTCAACGCCATCAAGCTTTTTTTTCAAGCATAACTTATGCCAGAAGAGCTAACATTGCGGAGTTCTCCCCGCAATCCTAAAGTGAGAACACGATGTTCGAATCGCATTTTCAGACATTCGATGAAGCCGAAACCGGCGTTGCACTCGCCGCCCGGCTGGGGGCGCTGCGCGAGGAGCTCAAGCGGCGCAAGCTCAGCGGTTTTGTCGTGCCGCGGGCCGATCGGCAGCAGAACGAATATGTTGCGCCCTCGGAAGAGCGGCTCGCCTGGCTTACCGGTTTCACCGGCTCGGCGGGACTGGCCGTCGTGTTGACCGACGAAGCAGCGCTGTTCGTCGATGGTCGCTACACGCTGCAGGCAGGCAAACAGGTCGACAGCAAGGCCTGGGCGGTCGAGCCGCTGGTCGAGCCGCCGCCGGAAACCTGGCTGACCAAGCATCTCAAATCCGGCGATCGCCTAGGATTTGATCCGTGGCTGCACACTTCTTCGGCAGTCGAAAAGATCGCAGCCGCCTGCGCCAAGGCCGGGGCGGAACTCGTGGCCATCGAGACCAATCCGGTCGATGCGATCTGGACCGGGCGGCCGGCCCCGCCGCTTGCGCCCGTCACCATTCATGGCCGGCAATTTTCCGGCGAGGCCGAAGCGGACAAGCTTGGCCGGATCCGCGGCGAAATCGAACGGCTCGGCGCCGGGGCGCTGGTGCTGTCGGACAGCCACGCGGTCGCCTGGACCTTCAACATCCGCGGCGCCGATGTCGCCCACACGCCGTTACCCTTCTCCTACGCGCTGGTGCCGAAAGAAGGACGGCCCACCGTCTTCATCGACCACCGCAAGCTGTCGAATGCGACCCGCGATCATCTCGAGCAATCCGCCGACGTCCGGGAGCCCGACGCGCTGACGCCGGAGCTTGCGGCGCTCGCAAAAAGCGGCGCGTCGATCGCGCTTGACAGCGCGACCGCAGCCGATGCGCTCACAAGGCTGATCGATGCGGCCGGCGGCAAGGTGGTGCGCGGCCCGGATCCCGTCGCCCTCCTGAAGGCGGTGAAGAATGAGACCGAGATCGCGGGCGCCCGGAACGCGCATCGGCGCGACGCGGTGGCGCTGGCGCGCTTCCTTGCCTTCCTCGATCGCGAGGCGCCGAAAGGCGCGCTGACCGAAATCGACGCCGTGGAGGCGCTGGAAACGTTCCGCCGCGACACCGGCGCGCTGAAGGACATTTCGTTTCCGACCATCGCCGGCACCGGGCCGAATGGGGCGATCGTGCATTACCGTGTCACCCGCAAGAGCAACCGGCGGATCGTGCCCGGCGACATGCTGTTGATCGATTCCGGCGCGCAATATGAGGACGGCACCACCGACGTCACCCGCACCATCGCGATCGGCGCCCCCACGGATGAAATGCGCGACCGCTTCACCCGCGTGCTGCGCGGGCATATCGCGATTGCGCGCGCCGTTTTCCCCGACGGCACCACCGGTGCGCAGCTCGACACCCTGGCGCGGCAATTCCTGTGGCAGGCGGGGATCGATTTCGAGCACGGCACCGGACACGGCGTCGGCAGCTATCTGTCGGTGCATGAGGGGCCTGCGCGGATATCAAAGCTCGGCACCACGCCGCTCAAGCGCGGCATGATCCTCTCCAACGAGCCCGGCTATTACAAGGCCGACGGCTTTGGCATCAGGATCGAGAATCTCGAGCTGGTGACCGCAGCCGAGGTCGCGGGCGCAGAAAAGCCGATGAATGCGTTCGAGACGCTGACTCTTGCGCCGATCGACCGCCGCCTGATCGACATGTCGATGCTGAGCGATGCGGAACGCGAGTGGCTCAATGCGTACCACGCACGGGTGCGCAACGAGGTTCGCGCCCCACTCGACGAGACCGACAAGCTCTGGCTCGATGTCGCGACCGCGCCGCTGAAGTAGCTTCTCACCCTCGCCAACGCTGTCATCGCCCTCGAAAGCGGGCGATCCAGTACGCCGCGGCCTATCCGCTCGAGCACTGACGTCTCCGGAATGCCGGATCATCCGCTTTCGCGGATGATGACGATGGAAAACGCGGCACACTCTGCCCGAAATCACAACGGCCGCGAAAACGGCATGGCCGCATGCCGAAACGCCCATAGGCGGTCGAGGCGATCTCGCTAGAGTCGTTTTCAACGCAATTTGAATCGGACGGACGCCACCGCTCATGCACGGAGTGATCAGGCCGCCAGGGCCGGCGACCAGGGATATCGCGACATCGAAGCTCATGCTGATGCTGCTGGTCGTGATGACCGGCGTCGCGCCGATCTCGCTCTATATCCTGGTGCCGGCACTGCCCGTGCTGGCGAAAACCTTCGACAGCCCGATTCCGCTCGCGCAGATGACCGTGTCGCTCTACATGGTCGGCATTGCCTGCTCGCAGCTCGTGATGGGACCGCTGTCGGACAAATTCGGGCGGCGTCCGGTGCTGCTGGCGGGCATTTCGCTGATGGTCGCAGCCAGCGCGGCCTGCGTGCTCGCCGAAAGCCTGCCGCAACTGATCGCGGCGCGGTTTTTCCAGGCGCTCGGCGGCGCCACCGGCATGGTGGTCAGCCGCGCCATCATCCGCGACCTCTATGCCCGCGACCAGATCGGCGCCAAGATCAGCCTGGTGATCGCGGTCATGATGATCGCGCAGATGCTGTCGCCCCTCACCGGCGGCCTGCTCGAAATCGCCTTCGGCTGGCGCGCCATCTTTTATGCGATCACGGCGGCGTCGCTTCTAACCGTGATCGGCATTGCCCTGCTGTTGCCGGAGACACGCCGCCTCCGCGCGGCAGGCAACGGCTTCCGCGGCGACGTCGGCAGTCTTTTCACCAGCCGCGCCTTCATCGGCTACATGCTATGCCAGGTTTTGGCCTCGCAGATCATCTTCGCCTTTGCCGGCGGCGGCCCCTATATCGTGGTGACGCAGATGGGCCGCAACAGCGCCGAATACGGTGCATGGTTTGCGACAACCGGCTTCGCCTTCCTGATCGGCAACGTCTTCTGCGTGCGCTTTGGGCCGCGCCATTCTCTCGAAAGGCTGATCTGGTTCGGGCTTGCGCTGCAATTGACCGGCAGCCTGCTCAACCTGGTCTGGAGCATCACTGGCATCAACCAGATGCCGTTGTGGCTGTTCGGCACGCAGATGATCGTGATGGTCGCCAACGCCTTTGTGATGTCGAACTCGGCGGCGGGTGCGATCAGCGTGCGCCCCGACGCCGCCGGCACCGCCTCCGGCGCGATGGGTTTCCTGCAGCAGGGCATCGGCGCGCTGGTGTCGCAATTGGGCGCCTGGCTCGGCGGCCACTTTGCCACGACCTTGCCGCTCACCGCCTTCGTCTTCGTGCTGTCGCTTGCCTGCGCGGCGAGCACGATCTTCCTCGTGCCGCGTCGCTCGGTCGTGATCAGCGAGGAATTGATGGAAACGGCCGAGGAGGAAGAGAGCGGGATGTTGTGATCACCGTCATTCCGGGACGGTCCGCAGGACCGGACCCGGAATCTCGAAATTCCGGTTCGCGCTTCGCGCGCCCCGGAATGACGGAGTTACTCCCCGACCAGCTTCAGCCACTCGTCCTCGCTCAGCACGGTGACGCCGTGTTTCTGCGCTTCCGCCAGCTTTGACCCAGCGCCCGGACCGGCGACGACATAATCGGTCTTTTTCGACACCGAGCCTGCCGCCTTTGCGCCGAGCCGCTCGGCCATCGCCTTGGCCTCGTCGCGCGTCATCCTTTCGAGCGAGCCCGTGAACACCACCGTCTTGCCGGCGACGGCCGAATTGCTCTTCGGTTTCTCGGCATCGACGATGGTAACCTCTTTTGTCAGCCGCTCGACAATGCCGCGATTATGGCTTTCGCCGAAATAGGCGCCGATGCTCGCAATGACGGTGTCGCCGATCTGGTCAAGCGCGTCCATCTCGGCGATCGCCTCCTCGTCGCCCCTGGCGACTTTCAGGCAGGCGTCGTGAAATGCCTTCCAGGAACCGTAGCCGCGCGCCAGAGCCAGGGCCGTGGTCTCGCCGACATGGCGCATGCCGAGCGCATAGATGAAGCGCTCCAGCGCGATTTTCCGCCGTGCTTCGATCGAGCCGAACAGGTTACGTACCGAAGTCTCGCCATAACCTTCGATCTCTTCCAGTTTAAGCTTCGTGTTACGCTTTTGCAGCGTGAAAATGTCGGCGGGCTCCTTCACCCAGCCCTCGTCAAAGAAATACTGCAGCTGTTTTTCGCCGAGCCCGTCGATGTCGAAGGCACGACGCGACACGAACAGCCTGAGATGCTCGACCTTCTGAAACGGACAGGCGAACTCGCCGGTGCAGCGGGCGCGAGAGCCTTCTTCGCCGGTTGCAGTCTCCTCGCGCACCACATCGGTGTGCAGCGGGCACGGGCATTTCTTCGGGAAGTGGAATTCCTTCGCGCCCCTCGGCCGCTTGTCGATGACGACGTCGACCACCTGCGGGATCACATCGCCGGCACGCTGGATCACCACGGTATCGCCGATCCTGATGTCGCGGCCATTGCGGAGCTGCTCACCGTCGCCGCCGATACCCCTGATGTAGTCTTCGTTGTGCAGCGTGACGTTCTGCACGATGACGCCGCCGACGCCGACGGGTTCGAGCTTGCCGACCGGCGTGAACGAGCCGGTGCGGCCGACCTGGATCTCGATGTCGCGCAATACCGTCATGGCGCGCTCGGCCGGGAACTTGTGCGCGATCGCCCAGCGCGGCGTGCGCGACACGAAGCCGAGCCGCTCCTGCCAGTCGATGCGGTCGACCTTGTAGACGACGCCGTCGATATCGTAGTCGAGCTCGGCGCGCTGCTCCTCGATCCTGCGGTGAAAGGCGATCAGCTGCTCGACGGAATGACAGAGCTTGGTCAGCGGATTGGTCGAAAAACCGCAGCGCTCGAACCATTTGATCATGCCGGACTGCGTCTCCTCCGGCAGCTCGCTCATCTCGCCCCAGGCATAGGCGAAAAAACCGAGCGGGCGCGAGGCGGTGATCGACGGATCCTTCTGGCGCAGGGAGCCGGCCGCCGAATTGCGCGGATTGGCGAAGATCGTCTCGCCCGCCTGCTTCTGCCGCTCATTGAGCGCAAGAAAGGCTTTCTTGGTCATGTAGACCTCGCCTCGCACCTCGCATATCTCAGGCAGGTTGCGGCCCTTCAGCTCGTGCGGCACATCCTTCAGCGTGCGGATATTTGCGGTGACGTCCTCGCCCTCAGCGCCGTCGCCGCGCGTCGCGGCCGTCACAAGCTCGCCGCGCTCATAGCGGAGCGACATCGACAGGCCATCGATTTTCGGCTCGGCGGAGAAATCGATTCTGTCGTCCGCAAGCTTCAAAAAGCGCACGATGCGGCCGACGAAGTCGACCACGTCCTCTTCGGCAAACGCGTTGTCGAGCGACAACATCGGCACCGCGTGGCGGACCTTCCTGAAGCGTCCGGAGGGCGCGGCGCCGACTTTTTGCGACGGCGACTCGGTAGAGACAAGCTCCGGAAACCGTTTTTCGATCGCATTGAAACGCTGGCGCAGCGCATCGTATTCGGCGTCTGAAATGCTTGGCGCGTCCTCCTGGTAGTATCGCTTGTCGTGGCCCTCGAGCTCGAGTGCGAGCCGCTTGTGCTCGACCTTGGCCTGCGCCTTGGTGAGGTCGGCAACGTCGGGGAGCTTCGATTTTCTTGAGCTAGCCATTGTGACACACGTTATAGATAGTTCGTCATTCCGGAATGGTCCGAAGAACCATATCCGGAATCTCGAAATGAAGGGCCATCTCTGTCATGGCGTATCATGTCTACATACTGGCGAGCAGGAAAGATGGCGCCATCTATATTGGCGTGACCAATGACATTGTGCGACGGGTCTACGAGCATCGAATAAAGGCCGTTCGCGGTTTCACGTTCAAGTACAATGTTACGCGCCTTGTTTGGTTCGAAATCTACGATGATCCAATCTCTGCGATCACGCGCGAGAAAGAGCTCAAGAAGTGGAAGCGCAGTTGGAAGGTTCAATTGATTGAAGCACAAAACCCGCAGTGGCTCGACTTATACGAATCGATTTGCAACTAGGTTCGTCATTCCGGGGCGGTCCGTTAGGACCGAACCCGGAATCTCGAGATTCCGGGTTCGCGCTTCGCGCGCCCCGAAATGACGGCTAAGACTAGGCCGTGGCGGCGCGCAGGAGCCGCTCGGCGGCCGCGCGCGCTTCTGCAGTGATCTCGGCGCCGGCGAGCATGCGGGCGATCTCCTCGCGGCGGTGATCGGCGGCGAGCGCGTTGACGCGGGTGGCGACACGCTTGCCCCTGTCGAGCGAATCCTTGGAAATCAGGAGATGCTGGTTGGCGCGGGCCGCGACCTGCGGCGCATGCGTCACCGCCATCACCTGCACCTGGCCCGCCAGCCGCGACAATCGCGCGCCGATGGCGTCCGCAACCGCGCCGCCGACGCCGGTGTCGATTTCGTCGAACACGAGCGTCGGCGCCGAGCCGCGATCGGACAGCACGACCTTGAGCGCCAACAGGAAGCGCGACAGCTCGCCGCCGGAGGCCACCTTCATCAGCGGTCCCGGCCGCGTGCCGGGATTGGTCTGCACCCAGAACTCGATGCGGTCGAATCCTTGCGGGCCCGGCATGTCGGGATCGCTTTCGATCTGGGTCGTAAACGTCGCGCGTTCGAGCTTCAGCGGCGGCAGCTCCGCGTTCACCGCCCGGTCGAGCTTCTGCGCGGATTTTTCGCGCGCGGAAGAGAGCTTCCTGGCCGCCGACAAATAGCGCTGGTCGGCGTCTGCGGCCGCGGCCTCGAGCGTCTTGAGCTGCTCGGCGCCGGCGTCGATCAGCGCGACGTCGGAGGCATATTTCGCAGCCAGCGCCGCAAGCCCGTCCACCGGCGTCGAATATTTGCGCGAGGCCGCGCGCAAGCTGAACAGCCGCTCCTCGATGCGCTCAAGCTCGGCCGGATCGAAATCGGCGGCGGCAAGCGCTGCGGCAAGATGCTGGTCGGCCTCTTCCAGCGCATTGATGGCGGCGTCGATCGCCTTCACCGCGGGCTCGACCAGCGCGGGCGCGTTCGCCGCGCGACGCTCCAGCCGCCGCACCGCTGCCGAGAGCGCCGCGACCGGCGAATGATCGCCGCTGACCGCATCCTGCGCCTCGCGCAGATCGGCCGCGATCTTCTCGCCGGCCATCATCGCGGTGCGCCGCTCGGCGAGCTGCGTCTCCTCGCCGTCCTTCGGCGCCAGCGTCTTGAGCTCGTCGGAGGCATGGCGCAAATAATCCGCTTCGCGCGCGGCGCGCTCCATGCCTGCCCGATGCGCCTCCAACGCGGCATTCGCGGTGCGACGCCCCTCCCACAGCGCCTCGAGCGCCAAAACCTCCTTTTCGAGGCCGGCAAAGGCATCGAGCAGGCGGCGATGGGTCGCGGCATCGACCAGCGCGCGCTCGTCATGCTGGCCATGAATCTCCACCAGCGCCGTGCCGACCGCTTTCAGGGTCTGCACGCTGACGGCCTGATCATTGATGAAGGCGCGGGTGCGGCCGTCGGCGAACTGCACGCGGCGCAGGATCATCTCGCCGGCATCTTCGAGACCATTGTCGGCAAGCACGGCGAAGGCAGGATGGCCCCTGGGCACGTCGAACTCGGCCGTCACCTGCCCCTGCTCCGCGCCATGGCGGACGAGCGTCGCATCGCCGCGGCCGCCGAGCGCGAGCGCAAAGGCATCGAGCAGGATCGATTTGCCGGCGCCGGTTTCGCCGGTCAGCACCGCGAGCCCCTTGGCAAATTCAATATCAAGCCGCTCGATCAGGACGATGTCGCGGATCGACAGACGCGCCAGCATGCGAGAAAAGTTCCTGAGCCAGACAAGTGGAGTAATTGTCCCCGATTCCGCGATTCGCAAGGGTACCCGTACAGCGGGTCCCGCATACCGGGAATCAGATCACTAGCCGAGGCCGACCTTCTTGAAGGCCCTGCTGATCCAGGACCCCTTGTTTTCAGTCGGTTCGCCACCGCTGGATTTTACAAGATTATAGGCGTCCTTGTACCAGCTGCTGTCCGGAAAGTTGTGCCCAAGCACAGCCGCCGCCGTCTGCGCCTCGCCGACCACGCCGATCGCCAAGTAGGCCTCGGTGAGGCGCGCCAGCGCTTCCTCGACGTGCCGCGTGGTCTGATATTGCGTCACCACGGTCTTGAAGCGGTTGATGGCCGCGGTGTAGTCGCGCTTCTCCATGTAGTAGCGGCCGATGTCCATCTCCTTGCCGGCGAGTTGGTCGCGCGCGGCCTGCAGCTTGGCCTTGGCACTCACCGCATATTCCGAGGTCGGATATTTGCGGACGACCTCGTCGAGCGCGGCGATCGCCTTCTCGGTGCGGCCCTGGTCGCGGGAAATGTCGGGTATCTGGTCGTAATGCGAGGCGGCGATCAGGTATTGCGCATAGGCTGCGTCGGGGCTGCCGGGATGCAACGTCACGTAGCGGGTCGCGGCGCCAATGCAGCTGTCGTAGTCGCCGGCCTGGTAATACGAATAGGCCGACATCAACAACGATTTGCGCGCCCAGTCGGAATAAGGATGCTGGCGATCAACCTCCTCGAATTTCTTCGAGGCCGCCTTGTTGTCGCGGCGCTCGTTCATCAGGTACAAGCCCTCATTGTAGAGCTTGTCCGCGGGCTCCTCGACGAAGGTGTCATCCTTGGCCAGGAACTTGTCCCAGAGCGCGCCGGTGCCGCAGCCGCCCAAGGGCATTGCAAGCACGACAAGAGACGCGGCGAGCCAGAGCCGCCGGCCAATGGCCTTGTGAGCCAGCCGGTTGTCGGTCGGGATGCTGCGTTGTTCGCGCGCTGTACGCGTTACCGACATGAGCCCTGGAACCTGACTTGCCTTGAGTAGCCTATCGTGCGCTGGCCGCTCGACACCACGACCGATGACCCGGTGACTTTTGACCTTTGGGTTCGCCCATGCCGGAGGTGCCTAGGCGGCGACCGAGGCCTGTGTAACCGAAAGAGTCTCCATCAACCAACCGCATAGGCAGGCATTTCGCCCGGATTAAGGCGACAAGGTGGCCGCAGGGCTGATTGCAGTTACCAGGGAAAATCTGTCGCGGGACGCCAGTCAGGACATCTCTGGCCCATAGGCCGGGGCCACCATGCCGCCGACCATGCCACCAACGACTTCTGCGTGGGTGCGGCTGCGACGTGCCGTCTCGCCTTCCACCACTCGCCAGGCGGTGCGGTCGGCCATCAGAGCCGTCAGCACGGCGTGGTTCAGCTTGTGGCCGCCGCGCACCGATCGATAGGCCCCGAGCAGCGGCAAGCCCGCCAGCGCAAGATCGCCAACCGCATCCAGCGCCTTGTGGCGCGCACATTCATCGGCGAAGCGCAGGCCTTCGGGATTGAGAAGGCGCTCCTCATCGAACACGACGGAGTTTTCAAAGGAGGCGCCAAGCGCAAAGCCCGCGCCCCAGAGCCGTGCGACATCGGACATGCAGCCGAAGGTGCGGGCGCGAGAGATTTCGCGGCGGAAACCTTCCGGGCTCAAATCGAGTGTGAATTTCTGTCGGCCGATCACCGGATTGGCGAAGTCGATCTCGACCTCGGTGCGGAAACCGCCGGCATGCGGGCGCAACTCACCCAAGCTGTCGCCCATCACCACCTGAACAGGTCTTAGAACCTGGATGAAGCGGCGCGCGGCCGACTGGCTGACGATGCCGGCCTGGTCGATGGCCCTGACAAACGCCGCCGCGCTGCCGTCCATGATCGGCACTTCCGGACCGTCGATTTCGATCGTGGCGTTGTCTACGCCCATCCCCCGCAGCGCAGCAAGCACGTGCTCCGCAGTCGCAACCAACGGCCCCTCAGCGTCACCCAGAACCGTGGCGAATTCCGTGGAGATTACGGCATCGGCAGTCGCCTGGACCTCCCGGTCGCCGCCCTCGATGCCCGTTCGCAAGAAAACAAAACCCGCATCGACAGATGCAGGTCCAAGGGTCAGACTGACAGGTAAACCGGAATGTACGCCGTAGCCCGTTACGGTTGCGTGCGACCGAAGCGTTGTTTGCCGGTTCAATTTCATCAGGACCCGCCCACCACGACTTTACCCAAAAGCTCTCGGTACAACTTCCCCGACCGAATCGCTCTTTAAGTATCCCCAAGTCGCGGAAACCATAGTCAGCGTCCCAAAGTGCGCCAACTCACGCTTTTTTACCGATTGTTACCCTATCTGCGCCGCATTAAGGCCGCCCGTCGATCAAACTCCGCCGCCTCAACGCGCGTTTTCAACAGCACAAGGGTTTCCCGGGCGATAGGATTAATCTTTTAAAATCAATTGCTTGACGGCAGCACGGCACAGCATGTCAACCCCAAAGCAAAGGCCCCGGCTGATGCGAACCGGGGCCTTTTTCATCGCTCTAATTGTAACAATCTTCAGTTGGCCTGCCGCCGCAAGAAAGCGGGGATATCAAGATGGTCGTCACCCTGTGGCGCCGGCGCAACAGACGCCGGGCGGCCATGGCTGTCCAAACCCTGCGGTGCCGGG
>Ga0335076_10006792_pt1 | contig 11546 bp, 10 predicted proteins | sample Lox_Sample_25_FD_206717 | JGI IMG/M metagenome (GOLD analysis project Ga0335076, IMG submission 206717) | Soil microbial communities from Loxahatchee National Wildlife Refuge, Florida, United States - Lox_Sample_2.5 | ecosystem: Environmental > Terrestrial > Soil > Wetlands | place: USA... | reverse complement strand
GCAAGACACGCGGAGCGCCCGTTGCGTGGAGACACGCACGGCGGGTGCGGCGGGCGGGCCGGGGAAACCCACTGGGAGCAATCCCGGCAGGGCGCCCCGGTCCGACCCAACCAAGCAACGCTACCGCAGCGAGCACCACCTCGCCCGCTACGACGAGGACACCATCGAGCGCCTCAACCTCGCCGCATGACCGAAACACCCAGAAATGAGGCACCTCTTAGCTTAGAAAGATGCACCCCCGCCGAGGCCTGGCGGCTCGCCTGGGATGAGCACGGAATCGACTGCGACTCAGTTTCATCGCGCGTCCTGGTCAGGAACCAGCGGCTGCGCGGCGATGCCGCCTGTGTCCGGCTGACCGAGGCGGCCGGCCCGGAGCCGCTCCGGCTGACCTGGCGATCACTCAGCGGGACCTTCCGTGCCGAGGACCCTGAAGTGTTTGTCTGCGAGAATTCGTCAGTTCTCTGTCGCGGCCTACGAGCTGGGTACGCAGGGACTCCCGGTGGTCTGTACGAACGGCCCCCGTCAGCCGCCGCGATGCGACTGCTGACCGGACTCGCGGAGGCGGGTGCCGTCCTGCACATCCGGGCCGACGACGATCCGGCGGTCTAGGAGATCGTCTCAGGGATCATGAAGGCGATCCCCGGAGTGCGACTCTGGCGGTTCGCCCTCCGCTATCCCGTAGCTCGGCGGCGCCGCGGAACCTCAGGCCCTCGTCGCCGGTCCCGAGCAGCGTGATCAGCTCCCGGGCATCGGCGGGCCTGATGTTCCCAGATGGTGTGAGCGCCCGGCCGTTCGGGCCGAGCCATTGCGCGAAGGCACGAAGCTGGCCGGTAACCTTGCTGCGTCCTGCCGCGGCGGCGAGTTCCTCCGCGTGCGCGAGCCGCACCGGGAGCTGGGCGAATTTCCGCCTTATACCGGTCAGGCCCGCGCGCACGGCCCCTGCCGGCCGAGCCGGCGAGCGCGCTTAACCCGCCCCGCCGCCCCGCGGTACCTCCGTGCCGTGGGCTCCAGGCTTCACACCCGCTCGATCCCGTCAATTTGCTTAACCGCAACTACATAATGAGCTTGTCTCGCCTGCCGGGGCGGCAGTAGGGACCATGGTCGGGCCTTCGTCGGCCGATGTCCCTCCGGCCGGCTACCGGCCGACCGGCTCGATCCGCTGCGGCGTAGTAGCGATCCGCCACGGCGTGACAACAGGGGTCGCACGAGGCGGCCGTGACGTACAAGCCAGCGGACGAAACCTGCCATCAGCGGGTCACCGACCAGCCAACTGGCCGCCGGCAGTGCGCTTCAGCGCAACCCCTGAGCGCTCACGACCACGTGAGACGCCGACCGCTAAGGGCTGATGTGCCACGGCTCCCGGGTCCGAGCATGCAAGGAGGACTATCGCCCCTGTTGCATAGGCCTGGCCGGGAACACGCTTGGGTCTGTCCGCTCCGGTCTTCGTGCCGGAAGGGAGGTGGCCGATGGCCAACGTTGCCGGGCCGGGTCGCAGGCTGCACGTTTCCGAGGATGGCGGTGTTTCCCGTAGTCCGGTCAGTGCCGCCTCTGGGCGGGCGGAGGGCTGGACGTTCCGGGCCGTGGACGTCACCAAGGTTTACCGGAATGGTGTGCGGGCCAATGACGCGATCAGCTTGCATGTTGAGCCTGGCGAGGTGTACGGGCTGCTCGGTCCGAACGGTGCCGGGAAAACCACGCTGGTGAAGCAGGTCATCGGGTTGCTCAAGCCGACGTCGGGCCAGATCACGCTGGGTCGGCATGACCTTGTGGCTGATCCTGCCGCAGCCCGTCAGCTGTGCTCGTATCTGCCTCAGGCGCAGGTTCCCATTGACTCATTCCGGGCCCGGGAAGCGATCGTGTTGTGCGGGCGCGTCCGGGGAGGCGATCCGGCGGCGGTGGCGCGGCGGGCGGATCAGCTGATCGAGGCGCTCGATCTCGGTGAGTGGCGGGACAAGCGGGGAATCGGCTTGTCCGGCGGGGTCAAGCGGCTGGTCGGGTTCGCCATGGTGACGGTGTGCCCGGGGCGGGTGGTGATCCTGGACGAGCCGACCAATGATGTCGACCCGTTGCGCCGCAGGCTGCTGTGGCAGCAGGTCCGCGAACTCGGGAATCTCGGCGTTGCGGTGTTCCTGGTGACCCACAACGTGCTGGAGGCCGAGAAGGCGGTGGACCGGCTGGCCGTCATCGACAACGGCCGGCTGCTTGCCGAGGGTACGCCTGCATCCATGAAGGCAGGTGACCGCGGGCAGCTGCGGCTCCAGCTGATGCTCGCTCCCGGCAGCAACGATCCGGAGCTGCCGGTATTCGTCAGGCGTTCGACGCGAGCTGGCCACAACCTGATAGCCGTTGTGGATGAGGTCGACGCGTCTTGCGCCATCGGCTGGGCGCAGGAGCTCGTAGCGGCCGGTGTGGCCGAGGAGTACGCGCTCAGCGCCACATCACTGGAGGACGCCTACCTCCGGCTGACCGGGCACGGCCGGGTCCGGGCCGATGGTGAAGAAACGGGCTGAGCATGGCTCCCACCGTGACTGCTCCGGCTCACCCGGCGCGGCCCCGCTTGCCGGTCGCCCGCAGCGGGATGCGGTACTGGGTACACGGATACTGGCGGATGCTGGCCTGGGATCTCGCAGACCTGCGGTTGCAGTTGCCGATCCTGGCATGTGTCCTCATTCTGCAGGGCGCCGGGTTCGTGCTCGGGATCGGGCTGTTCTTCCGTAACATCCCCCTGTCCGCAGCGACCTTCGTGGTGACCGGGATCCCGGTAGTGAACCTCATCACCGCCGGGCTGATCTTCGAGCCGCAGATCGTGGCGGACCAGCGGGCCGCGGGGAGCTATGACTTCCTCCAGTCGATGCCGGCTCCGCGCAGCATGTCGGCGATGGCCTGGTACACGGTCGCGCTGATCACGGCGCTTCCCGCCGTGGTCCTCACGCTCGTGGCCGGGGTGGCCAGGTACGACCTCCACCTCGACATCACTCCCGCGATCGTTCCGGCCGTCCTCGCGGTGAGCCTCACCGGGGTACTGATGGGCTACGCGGTGGCCCACGCCATCACGATCCCCATGATCACCCGCCTAGTGAGCGTATCGCTGATCTTCGTGATCTTCGGGTTCAGCCCGGTCATGTTCCCCGCCGGGCAGCTTCCGGGCTGGCTGGCGCAGGTGAACCGGTGGCTGCCATTCGGCCCCATGGCGACGGTCATGCGCTCAGCGCTGGTCACGGGCATGACAGCCGGTGTAGGGCGCGCCTACCTCGCGCTGGCGGCGTGGGCGGTGCTGTCCGGGCTCATCGCGTCGCTGGCTGTCGGGCACCGGAGATAGGTCATGGCTGACGCCGGCGGACCAGCAGGCAGCTATCTCGCCGCCCTCCCCTCAAGCATCCGGCGCGGGCCCGATCATTGGCTGGCGAGCTACCTGGCCATGCTCCGGTTCGACATCGCCTCGCAACGGACCTGGCTGCCGATGTTCATTCTGACCCAGGTGCTGTTCGGCACCGGAATGGCGATCATCTACGGCTTCTACATCGGCCCTGGCATGTCCCCTGAGGTGGCCCTGTTCATCGTCAGCGGCGCGCCCGCCCTCGCGGCGATCACGGCCGCGCTGATCGGCGTCACGTCCATGGTGACCGAGCGAAAGCTAGCCGGGACCTGGGACTTCATCTGGTCGCTTCCGGCACCACGATCAGCCGCCGTGGCCTCGACGTTCACCGTGTACACGGCCATGACCATTCCCGGCATCGTGGCCACCCTCGCCCTGGCGGCCTGGCGCTACGGACTCCACCTGAGCGTGTCACCGATGGCGGTGCCCGCGTTCATCCTGGCCTCTGTCATGGTCACATCAGCGGGGTTCGCCATGGCCCTGGCGATCCGGGACCCATTGGTGACCAACGTGATCGTCAACGCCCTGATCTTCGTGGTCCTGCTGTTTTCCCCGGTGGTGTATCCCATTACCCAGCTGCCGGGCTGGCTGGCCGCAGTTCACCGTGTCCTGCCCATCTACTACCTAGCGCAGGTCCTGCGGGCGAGCGTGACCACCGGCCTGGTCCACAACGTCACCGCGTCGTACGCAGTGCTTGCGGCCTGGACGGTCGCGGCGTGGGTCGCAACCACATGGGTAATCGGCCATCGCAGGTAGCCAGCCGCTGATCACCGCAGCCCGCTCGATCCTTGCCGGTGGCTGGCCATCGTTATGCTCATGGCGATCTGTCACAGCTGACAGGTGGCCTCGATCACGAGTCGGCGCGCTGAACTGAATCCCGGACGTCAGGAACGATGCCTTCGCCAGCGTTTTCATGCCCCCGACCGGCGTCCGAAGGGATAAATTTGCGCGGCGCCAGGCTCATCACGAGCGATCGCGGAGCGCGCTGAATCGGCAGGGAGTGCCTGCGGGTGCTCAGGGACGACCGCAGTGGTCACTCGGCGTAGCAGGCCACACGCCTTTCGCTCCGCGTAGCCTGCCGCGCCATGCGAGCGAACATGCTCCTCTACGGACGGAGTTGTCCGGAGCAGCGTCCGGCGCGGGTACTTCGGACGGCCGCCAAGCCGGGCCCGTTGACAGGTATGCCGTGCCGGAGCCGCAAGGCAGCGGCCAGCTGGCCGGCGGGGCAAGCATCCGAGGTGAACACGGGTGGCAGCGGGACGGATCGGTCACCAGCTCGCGCCAGTCTCGGGTGCGAGCTGGTGAAGGAAACGCTTTCGATTGTGCTCTTGGCTCACCGCTGCCCGGGCCCGGCCAGGCTGGCGGACCGCTGGCGATCATGCCGGAGCAGGGGGTCGGTCACGCACCTGGTTATAAGGTCGAGGGGGGAGAGGGGTGCCATGGCGGTATCGCTGGATGTGGTCGCGCTGGACAAGCCAGAGGACGTGAACGTCATCGTCGGCCAGGCGCATTTCATCAAGACGGTCGAGGACCTGCACGAGGCACTGGCCGGGGTGAGTTCCCATCTTCGCTTCGGTATCGCTTTTTGCGAGGCCTCGGCCGCCCGCCTGATCCGCAAGTCAGGCAATGACCCGGACCTGACCGGCCTGGCCGTGGCCGCTGCCCAGGCGATCAGCGCCGGGCACGCGTTCGTGATCATGCTGCGCGGCGGCTTCCCGATAAACGTGCTGAACCCGGTCAAGGCGGTCCCCGAGGTCTGCACGATCTTCTGCGCCACCGCCAACCCGGTCCAGATCATCATCGCGAGCACCGACCGTGGCCGCGGCATCGCCGGGGTGGTCGACGGATCACCGCCGGTCGGCGTGGAGACCGATGCGGACGTGGCGAGCCGGCACCGCCTGCTGCGCGAGATCGGCTACAAGCTGTGAGTTCCTGCCCCGGGCAGGGCGGTGCGCAAACCTACGCGAGGCGTCCGTTTGGCTGACTCGCCGATCAGGCGCATCTGCAGGACCGCTGAACCGCGCTCAGCCTGGCATCCGGTAGCCTGGCATCCGGCCAGCGACGGCGATCGCCGGCATCCGCCCGCTGCAGCTTGGTGCGTGCTGCCGCGCTGGCCGCTCCACCGCGGACCCCCGGCTGCGCACGCCACGTTTATCTCAACGGTAGGGCGGACCGCTTCTTGTGCAGGAATTCCCGGAGCTGGTCGAGCGGCCAGGTGTTGATGACATTGCCTGGGGTGAGCCAGCCCCGTTGGGCGGTTGCGACCCCATAGCGGAGGTGTGCGAGGTGCCGGGTGGCGTGGGAGTCGCTGTCGATGGCGAAGACGGCTCCGTGCCGGAGGGCCAGCCTGATGAGGTCCGCGGGGAGGTCCAGGCGGTCGGGGAAGGCGTCGATCTCGAGCGCGGTGCCGGTGCGGGCGCAGGCCGCGAACACGGCGTCCCAGTCGGCGTCGATGGGTGCGCGCTTGCCGATGAGCCGTGTGGTGGGGTGGCCGATGATGTTGACGTGGGGGTTCTCGCAGGCGTGGATGATCCGCCGGGTCATTTCCGCGCACGGCTGGCTGAAGTGTGAGTGTACCGAGGCGATGCACAGGTCGAAGCCGGTGAGGCCGAACAGTATCCGGCTCTCGCCGCCCGGGGACTGGAATCTGTACCCGTAGAACCCGGCCGGCTCCGCGAGGCGGGGCTGTCGTGGCGGAAGATCAGCACGCTCCGCGACCTGGCCGAGCGGATGACGGACGGCCGGCTGGACCAGGACGTCCTGAGCCGCCTGTCCGACGACGAGCTGATGACCGAGCTCACCGCCGTCCCCGGGATCGGTCCGTGGACCGTGCAAGGCGCCTTGCTGATCGCGCTGCAGCGCGAGGACGTCGTCCTGCCAGGCGACCTCGCGCTCCGAAAGGCGGTCCGGGCCGCCTACCAGCTTGACCACCTCCCCAGCCAGCAGGAGGTCCTCGCCATCGCCGACAAATGGCGGCCCTACCGCAGCCTGGCCACCAGCTACCTGTTCTCCGCGGCCTTCGAGCCGGCCGGGACGCCACCGGTCGCCTAGGCGGTGCCAGTCGGGGGCTGCTGATCGTTCCTGGCTAGGCTGCCGCGCATGCCGAGTGACAGCTGATAGCGTGCGTCTGTTACTTACGGTAACTGCCGTGACGGAACTCGTCGGTGAATGACGGATGGGACGGGCTCCAGCCGAACTCGGCCAGTCCCGGACACGCGCGTCCTGGCCGGGCCCGGCGGGGGGAGTCATGCAAGGAGCCGAACTCGGTACCGCAGGCGCGGGCTCGCCCGGCCGGTGATTGTGTGCTGGCCACGATTTCGTGCCGGGGATTCGTGCGGTCAGGACGTGGCCGCCGTCCCGTCTGGTTTGCACGGTGGGAGAGACACTGGTTCCGGATGGTCCGGGACCGGTGAAGCGAGGACGGTGATCGGGATGGACCTCGAGTCCGGCGGGCAGTTCGGGGACTACCAGAATGAGATCTACCTCGGCGGTCTGTCCGGCGTGGTGCCCGCGATGCCGATGGCCTTTGCCGAGCTTGAGGCGCGAGCGCAGCCGGCGTTGTTGCCGTCGGTGCTGTCGTACGTCGCCGGCGGCGCCGGGGACGAGTCCACCCAGTTCGGTTTCGTGTGCCTGGGACGATGCCCGGTCGGCGGGTCGCTGAGACAGTAAGGCATGACCGAGAAATCCACTGTCCGAACGGTGACCTATGATCTGCAGACCCTCTCTCGGACTGACGACCGTCTTCGGTAATCCCGGTCCGGCCGGTACTGGATGCGCTTGAGCCGGTTCTTCATGATGGCGGTCAGCTGGCGAGCTTGGCGCAGATGCTGCGGATGTGCGTGCTGACGGGTGCTGGTGAGGCGTATGTGCTGTGGGGATCTTGGTAGGCTACCAGGTTGCGGGACGCAACCATGGCGAGCGATGAGTCACCCCGGGTCGTTCGGGGATTACCCGGTCGAACGCCGGGATTCCACTGTGTCGCGAGCCACTCCAGGTCGGCTACGTCCCTGATCCGCGCCTCCTGCTCGCGGGGGAGGGACGGGGCCGTCTAGACGGGTGAGTCAACCGGGAGGTCTGCCGCGGCGGCCGCGTCGTGCAGGCGCCTGTCGTACGTGACGAACGAGGTCAGTTCGGCGCGGAAATGCAAGGCAGTGCCGAGGTGGATCGCGTCCAGGCTGCGAACCGTGGCGGGCTTGACCGTCTGCGCCAGGATCCGGGTGCGCGGGTTCATGTCGATGGGGTCGATCTGGTCCAGCACCGCGGGCAGCCGGGACGCTGCGCCTGCTGCGTGTCTGGCCAGCGCCCGGAATGATTCGACCTCGGCCAGCACAGAGCTTATCCATCTGGTCTCGGCTCGCTCGTCCAGCCAGTCACGCAGGGGCTGTGATTCCGGCTCGGCGTGGACGAGCTTGACGATGGCCGCCGCGTCGAGGTAGATCATCAGCGCCCGTCAGTGCGGTCCCGGGCCAGTTCCTCCGCCACGTTGAAGCCGTCGCGCTCGCCGAGGTCCATCCGCAGGACCTGTCGGCGCATCTCGGCGGCGCGTTCGCGGCGGACGGCCGCCTCCAGCACGGCTTGCCGGATCGCAGCGGAACGCGACCGGCCGTCGCTGGTCAGCACGTCGAGGGCATGCTCGGTCTCCTCATCGGTGCGGATGGTGATCGTGTCAGCCATACCACGAATGTAAGACATCTAGTCTTACAGTAGCAACCCTCGATGACGACCTGGCCATCCGGCTGGAAAGGCACCGGACCCGGCGTGGCGAGAGCTTCAAGCAAGCGCTCAACGAAGCCGTCCGCGTGGGCCTTGCCAAGCTCGAAGAACGCGCCGAGGCCGTTTCGGCCTTGCCGCCTCGAAGCTAAAGCTCGGGGTCGTCATAGGCATACTGCCGTCAGGCGTCCGGAGAGATGCCGAGTAGCTATTCGGAAGTCCTGTGGTCCGTTTCGCGTTTGGCCTGGTAGACGCGGTCCAGCTCGCCCCGAGCCACACGATTTCCGAATACGTACTGTAACGGTATCGTTTATGCGACCTGCTGACAGGCGCAGGACGCCTGTTCTACTGCGCTGTGAACGGTTATGCCAGCCGGTTGGCGGGACATAGACCGGCAGTTCGCGTTCACCCTGGAGTTGCGGTCCGTTGCCGCCGCGCGGTCGTGAGGTTGATGGCAGAGGGTCCGGCCGCCTGACGGCTATGACCGGTGGCCTGGCAGTACTGCCGGGCGATGCGGCTGACGGGCGGCAGTTGCGATGGACACGGCAATGACACGGGTAGCGGGCCCCGGTGTGCCCTGTCGTGACGAATGCCGGGAACCTGGGTGCCGGAGTTGCCGGCGAAAACGCCTGCGCGGGCGGACGTGTTGCCCTAACGTCGTGCCCGTGATGGAGCGATGGGCTGGCTGGCAGCCGGGCTTGCGGTGGACGCCGGGCGGGATCGCGGCCGGCGGGCCGGCGCCGGCGGCGGCGCGGGCGCTGGTGCCGGCCGGGGGTCGGCTCGGGTGCCATGCCGTCGGCTCAGCCCGGCCGCCGCGCCGCCCGCCGGCGTGGGACGCCGGGCACGGCCGGCTGCTGGCACTTGGTGGCGCCGGGCTGCTCGCCACCAGCGCGCTGGTGGTCACCGCGCGGAGCCGTGCGCGGTCCCGCGCCGGGCAGATGGCCGGCCGCTACGCCCGGGCGGTGGAGCAGCTTGGCTGTGAGGAGCCCGGTGTGCGGGTTGGTGGCATCCGCGCGCTGGAGCGCGTCGCCCGGGACTCGCCCGGGCACCACCCGGCTGTGATGGAGGCTCTCGTCGCCTTCATCCGGGAGCGCTCAGGCCAGCGCCAGCCGCCGTCCGGCCCTGGCAGCCAGGCCGGGCAGCGATCGCCGTGGCCGGACGTGCAGGCCGCCATCACCGCGGTCGGGCGCCGGCGTGCCGGGCGCGACCTGGGGCCTGTTGACCTGGCTGGCGCGGATCTGGCTGGCGCGGACCTCACCGGCGCGGACCTCACCGGCGCCTTGCTCACCGGCGCGGTCCTGGCCCGGGCGGATCTGCTCACCGCCAAGCTCGTCCGCGCGGACCTTTCCGGTGCTGACCTCGGTGGCGCCAGGCTGGCCGGCGCGAATCTCGATGGCGCGGACCTCACCGGCGCGGACCTCACCGACGCCGACCTGGCCGGCGCGGACCTCGCCGGCGCGGAGCTCACCCGCGCGGACCTCGCCGGCGCCTTGTGGCCAGCAGATGGCCCAGTCCCGGCGGGCTGGGTACGGCACGCTGGTTCTGGCCAGCTGATAGCGGCGGGCACCGGCGCTGCCAGGGGCACAGGCCGGCCAGCCACACCGCTGAGCGTGCCCAGGGGCCCGGCTAGAGGCATCAAAACCGGCGGGCCGGACCGTCGCCGCTTCGCCAGCTGACCGGGCACCAGCGGCTGAGCATGAGACGTGCGGTCACCCCCGGGGAGGTCCTCCGGCGCCTCGGGGCCGCAGCCCGGGGCAGGCCGCGAAGGCTACCGGCTCAAGGCCCGCGTGGCCCTGCCGATGAGGTCGCCGAGGTCATCGGTGCTGGCCTTGTGGTAGAGGGGGCCGGCGCCGTCTGCTAGCAACGGTAGCCACCATCCGAGAATCGAACAGAACGATTCCCGGGCGGCGCCGTCATGGCGCAGCGTTACGGCGCCGGTGGATCGTCGCCGAGGGTGGCAGGCGCGCGCGGCGTCGTGCACCAGGCATCCAGCGGCGATCCGGGTCGGCGGGCGCGATCACGGTGATGGTCACCGGGTTATCGTGAACATGTTCCCGGGACTTCGGTCAGGCCTTTTTCCGGCGTCCCGTGTCCATCCGGAGTGATGTCGGATGTTCGTGACGAATGGCTGGCCAGCAGCGGAGTACCTCGGCGGCGCGGGGCGGTCCGTTGCCGGCCTGGCTGCAGGCGCTGGCCCGGATCGCGGTCCGGCTCGCGAGGGCAGGCTGGGTCCGGGGATGGCGAGCGGGGGAGAGCGGTGCGGCTGACTGGCGCAGGTGGCCGGGCGGGCGGCGGAGCCGCCAGCCCGGGCGGTGCCGGCCGGGTCGCGGGGGCGGAACGGGTGGGCGGTGCGCGGCCAGCAGGTGGTGGCATGCCGTTGCGCTGGGCGCTGCCGGTGGCGCTGGCTGGCGGCCTCGCGCTGGCGGCGGCCTTCCCGCCGGCGGGTGCCTGGCCGCTGGCTATCGCCGGGCCGGCGCTGCTTGCCGTGGCATTGCGGAGCAGGAGCCTGCGGGCAAGCGTGGTCGTGGGGCTGGTGTTCGGCGCGGCGTTTTTCGTTCCGCTGACTGCCTGGCTTGTCAACGTGGCCTGGTATGTTTGGGCGGCCCTGGCGGTCGCCGAGACGGTGAGTTTCGCCGTGCTCGCCGTGGGCCAGCGCCTGCTGCTGGGGCTGCGGGGGTGGCCGGTGGCGGTGGCGGGCTGGTGGGTGGCCGCCGAGGCGGTACGGGACCGGTGGCCTTATGCCTTTCCCTGGGGCAGGCTGGCGATGAGTCAGGCCGGTGCGCCCACCGCGCGCTGGGCCGCGATCGGCGGTGCCCCGCTGCTGACGTTCCTGCTTGCCCTGGCCGGCGCCTGCCTGGCCTGGCTGCTGCTGCCGGCCCAGCGGACGCCGCGGCTGACAGCGCCGCGGCGCCAGGAGCGCCTGCCCGTGCCCGGCCTGCGCACCCTGCCCGCGCTGGCCTTCGCCGGCGCAGCCGCGATGGCGCTGTCCGGCCGCCTGCTTCCAGTGGACCAGGGCATTCCGGGCGGCCCCACCGCGACCATCGCCGCCATTCAGGGGGATGTACCGCACGCGCGGAACCTGCCTGACCTGTGGCGCGCCGCCACGGTCACGCAGTACCAGGCCGACGCCACCAAGGAACTGGCCGCCCAGGTCAGGGCGGGCTCCCGGCCGGAGCCTGACCTGGTGATCTGGCCGGAGAACTCTGCCGACCTGGACCCTGGCCTCACCCCGGGCACCTACGCGACCATCCGCAGTGCTGTCCAGGCCGCCGGGCGGCCGGTGCTTGTCGGAGCCGTGCTGGAGGACCCGCGGCGCAACACGGGCCAGCTGTGGCTGCCGGGCCGCGGCCCCGTCGCGGTCTACGTCAAGCGCCAGCTCGTCCCGTTCGGCGAGTACATCCCGTTCCGCGGCCTGCTGTCGCACGTTACGTCGCTGACCGCGCTGCAGCCAGTCAACTAC
>Ga0335076_10006791_pt1 | contig 11547 bp, 10 predicted proteins | sample Lox_Sample_25_FD_206717 | JGI IMG/M metagenome (GOLD analysis project Ga0335076, IMG submission 206717) | Soil microbial communities from Loxahatchee National Wildlife Refuge, Florida, United States - Lox_Sample_2.5 | ecosystem: Environmental > Terrestrial > Soil > Wetlands | place: USA... | reverse complement strand
TTTGCGTTTGCCGCCACACCACGGAACTGGTCGCCCATCGTTAGCGATCTAAAGCTCACGCCCGGCGGCCCTTACGATGCCGAGTCCATCATTGAATATGATCCGCAACTCGGCAAAGTGACAACGATTGGAACTCTGTTGAAGGTCAAACCGTATAGCGAATTTTTCGCGACTATTGCGGACTTCCGCTTGCAGGGCGATCCTATCGTGCAGCAGCCCTCGCATCAGATTCGCGGGATTGTCGGTTATGGAGACATCGCTCGTAAGGGCTTGAACGTGTCCGCCGGCGTGAACTACGACATTTTGCAAGACACGTTGCTCAACCAGTTTGTTCAAGTGAGCTATAACGGAAGCTGCTGCGGCTTGTCTGTGGAGTACGGCCGCTTTAACCTCGCCAACGTAAGGTCGGAAAATCAGTTCCGCGTGGCGTTGATTCTGGCGAATATCGGGACCTTCGGGAATTTGCGCAGAATGGAGAAGATTTTCTAGATGTGGGACGAACAGCTCGCCTTCGCCTCGATCGCAGAGATCGGAAAGTTGTTCCGTGCGCGGAAGCTTTCTCCACTTGAGCTGACGCAATTCTTATTGGAGCGCCTTCGCCGCATCGACCCAAAGATCAACGCCTACATCACGGTTTGCGACGAAAGCGCGTTGCAACAAGCCAGGCTCGCCGAGGCAGCCTTTGCGCGAAAAGGACGGACCAAGAGCAAGAACGACCCTGGGGCTCTCTGCGGCATCCCCATTTCGCTAAAAGACAATATTTACACGAAAGACGTTCGCACGACTGGGGGCTCACAGATCCTGCGGGATTTTGTTCCTTTGCATGACGCACCAGTGGTTACGGCTTTGAAAAAAGCGGGAGCCATCATTCTCGGTAAAACGAATATGCACGAGTTTGCCTATGGCGTTACGACGGACAATCCTCATTTCGGCCCCACGCGGAATCCGTGGGATCTTGAACGCATCGCGGGCGGATCAAGCGGCGGCTCTGCCGCGGCTCTTGCGGCTGGCCTGTGCTACGGAAGTATCGGCACCGATACTGGCGGATCAATCCGCATTCCGGCGGCCCTGTGCGGAGTGGTAGGACTGAAGCCTGGTCTCGGCCGGGTTAAAGCTGAGGGGGTCATTCCGCTTTCGATCACGCTCGATTTCGTGGGCCCGCTCGCCCGCAGTGTGGAAGATTTGGCGTTGCTGCTTGATCCGATCTTCGTGCGCGGGAGGAACGAAAGGAACCCAAGCCGCAACTCCAAGAAATGCGAGCGCACGCTCGGAATCCCGAAGGAATTCTTTTTCGACTTAGTCGACGACGCGGTCGAATCGATTTTTGAAGGTGCGATGAAACTCCTGAAGAAAGTGGGAACGAAGTTCAAATTCGTCTCGCTGGGGCGGCTGAGGGAAACAGAGACTGCCGGAAACCACATCGCATGGGCGGAGGCGACGCTGTACCATCAGCAGGCCGGCTGGTTCCCCACTCGCGCAAAGGAATATGGAGAGGACGTTCGCAGTCGATTGGAGGCAGGCACCAAGGTCAGCGCGGTCGATTACCTCCGAGCTCGCGAAACGCGCGAGAAGTTTACTGCGGAATTCCACGCCGTTCTCGAGCAAAACGGAATTGATGCGCTCGTGACTCCAACCACACCGATTGCCGCACCGCGGATTGGCGAAGAATCCACGGCCGTCCAAGGCACGATGCATCCGACGCGAGCTCTGTTATTGCGCCTGAATCGCCCCGCCAACCTCGCTGGCATTCCTTCCATCAGCGTACCGTGCGGGGTGACCCAGCAGGGCCTCCCTGTCGGACTCCAGTTCATGGCTGGCTGGACGGACGAACCGTTGCTTCTGGAGTTGGCGCGCCATTTCGAACGCGAATGTCCGCTCACAGCGCGGCCAGAACTTTACTAGGTGGATTGTATGGCCGGTGTTTCCCGCTGAGGCGGCAGGGCTCCGCATCGGTTTATGAACCAGCTTCCAATCACATAACCCAGCGTGCCCGTGATCATGCCTGCAAAAACGTCGGCGATGTAATGGTAGCGTCCCCAAATCGTGGAAACGCACATACACAGAAAGAGCGGAAGCATCATCCAGAAGAGCCAGCGGCGGAAACGCCACGCACCCCACAGCGCCGCAACCGCTCCGGCGACGTGCTCCGAAGGAAAGGCCGCTCCGCGCACTCTCCCGAAATGCTCGATGAAGTTCACGGTGGCGGTAAACGCTCCCCCGGCTAGCGGCGCCTTCCAAGTGCCCGCCATGGCGAACCAAGGGCTTTCCACTGGAAAAAACATCGCGACGAAATATCCGATCATGTAGCCCGCCATCGAATAAGTCATCACTGACCAGTACGCGTACCATTCGCGTCGCACATACAAGACGAGCCCGACGATCAGCAGATACGTGAAATAGGAGAGATAAACCGCCTGCATGAATTCGTTCCTCGCGGGCGTGGCAAACTGTTCGAGCCAAACGTACGGGTTCACTCCGGTCAGCCAATGATCGAACGCGATCAGCTGCGAGTCCTGCCACCGCGGAGTCACGAGCGTCATGAGATGCGCCAGTTGTTCGAAGCAGAACAAGAAGAACAAGTGGGGATACCAGTGCCGCCAGAAATGCCACCAGCCGGTCATAAACTTGACGCCCGCCCTGTCGCGGGCAGCCGCACGCGCGTGACCTAGAGCGAGTGAGAGGATGATGATGGCAACGATAAACTGCGCAGCGATGAGCCGTACCGGATGGGTAAGGTTGGCGGCGAAGGTCACGAACAACATGCTCGTGCAGATGAGATAACTCAGCGCTAGCCATTCAAACGCGCCGCACGCCGCCCAGGCTTTCACCGCAATTCGCTTCATACCTAGCCACACGGGCTGTACCTTTGAATCTGGGGTCGGAACGATCGCGATTTCGCCCTCGCCGAGTGCGCTCGCCCAACCTGCCTGAAATGTCTCGTTTTTCGATTCTGCGAACTTTGCCGATTTCATGCTTGTCTCTCGAGAGACTGGATTTCCGAAACGCAATTTGCACGCGGCGCGATGCGCTTCTCCAGACGCCAGTGCCAGATGGGCCAATCTTCTCGGTTGGCAATTGCGGCAAGCTCCGAGGCTGGATTGACGGCATGTCCGTGTCCGACAGCGGATAGAAGAGCAGCGTCCAGGATGGAATCGCCGTAGGCATGACATTCCGGAAGACTCCATCGTCGCGAGAGAGCGCGCTCCACAACCGCGTGCGCTTTCGCCGGGCCGTACAACGCCGGATGCGCCAACCTTCCCGTCCAATGACCTCGCACTACCTCAAGTTCCGTCGCCAGGGCTAGCAAGTGAACCTGCAATCCGCGCGCTTCGAGTTCGCATTCCAAAGCCACGGCAGCGAGTTGAGCAAGCGGTTCAAGAGTCCCACTGACGAGGACAATCTGATGGGCCTGCCGCGCATGCCAGGCCACCCGTGCGATTCCTTCTTCAAAAAAAGTGAGCGAATCAAAAAGATGCACCGCGAAGTCCACATTTAGTCCGCTTAAGTAACGCTTGTTCCCATGCTGAACCGCCAACAGGCCGCTGGGGAGCAAACGCAGCGATTCCATGGCCCAGAACAGATAATTCGCGTGGGGAATCGCACGGGATTTGCGCAACGAGGAAAAGAGCCGCCGCTCCAGCGACGGCTCGGGCAGTAGCGTCCCATCCAGATCGAAGAAAGCAGCGACAGTGGTGTTCATGCGGCGTCTCCCTGCGGATCTCGCGCAATTCTTGCGCGCGGTAGCTTGGTGCTGAAGTACCGCCAGCCTTCCAGAAAGACGGGAAGCCCGCGCACGACACAGAGAGCTGCAGTAGCCCACGCGAGCGAATGCGCTCCTGCTCGGATCAGCATGTGAGCGTTTTCCGTCACCGGAGATAAGAGAGCCACTGGACCGCGCGTCAGCGCCAGTTCCAGCCCCAGGTAGCAGAAACACGCGCATTTCATTCCAGCGTACAAACCCCGGCTCCAACGCGAAGCTACGATAGCCCGCGCCCAACGATTGCCCAGCATCATGTTCACGCCCCAGCCGGAGTGCCCTGCCTTGAATGCCAGGCTTCGCAGAAAATCCGTGGTGGCGCCACGGGCGAAAAAGAGCATTGGCAGCCAGAACGACACCATGCCGACAACCGCAAAATAAGTGAAGTACATGTTCTCAATCATGCGGTCGCCGAGGATATCGATCTGCGCGCCTTCCGTTGTCGCTAGCTTCTTTTTCCGGGCGATATAACCATCAACGGCATCCAGCACGATCGCGATGACCGTGAGCACCACCGCCGCAAGATTGAGCCAGGCGTTTTGGCCAAACAGGCCAACGGCCAGGAAGCCAATTCCGACGCGGAGAATGGTGATCTTGTTCGGTGTCCAAGTCATCGCCGTTCGATGGAGGCACACAAGTGGCCATGTCGAGCTGAAATAAGGCGAAGTAATTGAAGAGGATAAAATAAGATCGGCCGATGGCCGCTGCCAGATAAACTTTGCATCTGTCCGCCACCTACTCCGCTGTTGCACTCTTGCCAGCAGCGCGTCTAATTCAGAAGTGCCGCGGGCGCTGTAACCTGCGGGCCTCGTGGACTATCTCAGTCAGGGGTGAACCGCGCAAGCCAGATTCATTTTGTGCGAGAATAGAAGTCTTCGGGACAGGGTCCAATGAACACGGATGTCACATTGGCGGGCGCGTTTCTTGCGGGGCTTATCTCCTTTCTTTCGCCGTGTGTCTTGCCGCTGGTGCCTGGCTATATCTCGATGCTCTCTGGCATCGGCATGGAGCAGTTGCGCCAAGGGCAACAGCCCAAGGGCGGCTTGTTCTCGTCAGCCCTGGCATTTGTCATCGGATTCTCCGTCGTGTTTATTGGCTTCGGTGCTTCCGCCAGCGCGGTCGGCGGATTCCTGAGGCAGAATCGCGCTCTCCTCGCGCCTGTTGCCGGCGCGCTGATTCTCTTGTTCGGTCTGCACCTGCTGGGCGGGCTAATCCGAATGAACGTTCGTGCGGGACTGATTCTCGGCGGCGTTTTGGTCGCGCTCGGCGTCGCATCGTTGCTCACGCATGGCCCGTTATTTCTCGGACTGGGCGCCAGCCACTTCTTTTCGTTGTCGATCATCGGCTTTTTGGGACCACAACTGGCCCGCTGGCTGAATCAGGATGTGCGCATTCGCAATACCGAAACCAAGAACCCCGGGATGATTAGCGGGTTCTTGCTTGGCTTCGCGTTTGCCTTCGGCTGGACCCCCTGTATCGGGCCGATTCTGGCCACCGTATTAGCCTTGGCCGCAGCGAGCGATACCGTTGCGCGCGGAGTGCTTCTGCTGGCCGTGTACTCCATGGGTCTGGCAGTGCCGTTTCTTCTGACCGCGTTGGGCCTCGGCCAATTCCTGAAGTTCTATCAGAACTTCAGGAAGCACCTCCATGCGGTCGAACTGTTCAGCGGCGCGCTATTGCTGTTCATCGGAGGGCTGGTGTTTTTCAACAAGCTGACCTGGCTTTCCGGCAAGCTGACGTTCTTGAATCGTTTTTCGATGTAACGAAAAAGCAGGTTATCGACTCATGAAGAAGATCGCGATTATTTTGATTACCGTCGGTGTGATGATCGGGCTAATGTTTTACGCCGATCGTGTGACGCGCAGGCCAAAGCAAAGTGTGGGCGGCGGCGGGATGGCTATGTCGGCTGAGGGCAAACCTGCGCCGGAGCTGCGACTGAAAGATCTTGATGGCAAGGAAATCTCGCTGAGCGATCTCAAGGGCAAGGTAGTCTTCGTAAATTTCTGGGCGACCTGGTGCGGGCCGTGCCAAGACGAGATCCCTTCGCTGATTGACATGCAAAATCAGTATGCTTCGAAGGGTTTCACGGTTGTCGGCATTGCTATGGATGAAGAAGGCAAAAGCGTGGTTGCGCCGTTCGTGGCGAAGGAACTGTACGAAGTGAAAGGCCAGAAGGTGCACATCAATTACCCGATCCTGTTGGGAAGTGACGAAGCCAGCGATAAATTTGGCGGCATTCTTGGCTACCCCACGAGTTTCTTGATTTCACGAACTGGAAAGCAACTGATGAAATTTCAGGGGTCGCCTGACCGCGACGTAATCACCCAGGCGATCGAATCTTCCAATAATTGAGACTGGACAATGCTGAGCGAACACGATTTTCAGAAGAAAGCGGACGTCGCTTTCGAGGATTTGAAACGCAGACTGCTACGCCTGGGCGATGAGCATGATTTCGACGTGGAAGGCGAAAGTGGCAAGCTCGAAGTGATTTTCGAAGAGCCCGCCCCCGCGAAATTTGTCATCTCGCCGAACACGCCGATTCGCGAAATCTGGATTTCTGCTCTGTCGACCAGCTTCAAGCTGGCTTGGTCCGAGCCGCGCAATGCGTTCGTTCACGAAAAGAGCGGAGAAGATCTTTACGAAGTTATGAGCCGGGTAGTGTCACAGCAGCTCGGTGAACAGGTGACCGTGTGAAAAATTCCACAGCCGTCCTGAGTTTTCTGACAGCCGCAATTTTGGTTTTGGCGCCGATGGCCGAATCGCAGTCGGTTTCAGGCAGGGACGTGCTCTCGCCCACGGCGTACGCGTCATTTGACCCTGTGGCGCGTGGCATGGACCTGAGTGTCGCTGTGGTGTTGAAAATCAAGCCTGGGTTTCACATCAATGCGCGCAAACCCACGGAAGACTATCTTATTCCCACCGATCTTCGGCTGGACTTGCCTGCTGGTTTCAAACTGATGGAAGTTGCTTATCCGGAGGGAACCCTCCAAACGTTCGCCTTTTCGAAGAACAAGCCGCTTAGCGTCTATACCGACTCCGTCACGATTCGAATCCCGGTGCTCGTGTTAGCGAATGCTCCTACAGGAGCGCAGCATGTGCCCATGAGATTGCGCTACCAGGCCTGCAGCACGGAAATTTGCCTCCCGCCCGTGACTAAGGACATCGACCTTACGATTAATGTCGTCGCAACGCGTGCCGGCGTGAAAGCCGCTAACCAGGAAGTCTTCTCGAAGAAGTAGGGACCGCACTCACCGGGCGCGTCACGATCTGAATTCGGCGAGAGCAGCCCGCAATCGCCGCACGACGCGCTCCTGGCCCAGCACAACCATTGTGTCGAATAGCGGCGGAGCCACAGCCTGCCCGACAATCGCAACGCGCGTGGCGTTGATGAGCAAGCCGGCCTTCACAGCGGCATCCTCGGCCACTTTGCGCGAGGCGTGATCGCACGCATCGTGGTTCCATTCCGTCAGGGCCGCGAGCGCATCGGCAAGCCTACCGAGCAATTGAGGAACCTTCTCGTCCTTCCAGAATTTGGCCCGTGCGGCGGGATCGATGGCGAAATCGTCGCTGAAAAACGCGCGCGACCACGACGAAAAATCCGGCAACAAACGGATGCGCGGCCGCAACAGGTCTACGGTCTTCGAGAACCATTCGTGCCCGGAGCCGCTGGCCCATTCTTCCTTCCAGAGCCCGTCCTGCTTCAATTGCGCTTGCACTTCCGGCAACAAGTCCTCGATTGGCAATTTCTGGAGATATTGGGTGTTGAACCACTCCAGCTTGGCGCGATCAAAGACGCCGTTCGTGCGACTGACACCTTCCAACGAGAATTTCTCGAGCAGGTCCTTGGTGCGCAGGTATTCCTCATCGCCGCCGGGAGCCCAGCCGAGCAGCGCGAGAAAGTTGCGGAACGCTTCCGGTAGGAACCCTTCTCGCCGGTACATATTCACGTCGGTAGCTCCGTGGCGTTTTGACAATCGCGATTTGTCCTGCCCCAGAATCAGCGGGACATGCGCAAAAACCGGCGGCTCCACACCGAGCGCACGGTATAGCAGCACCTGTTTCGGCGTATTCGAAATGTGGTCGGCGCCGCGAATTACGTGGGTAATTCTCATGTCGATGTCGTCGACCACCACGCTCATCTGATACATGGCTTGACCGAAGTGCAAGGCATCCGTGCCAGAGCGAAGCAGTACAAAATCTTCGATCTCGTCGTTCGCAAACTCGCGCTCGCCGAAAACGGCGTCGCAGAATTTCGTGACGCCTCCCACAGGCACGCGAAAACGCACGGCAGGCTTAGTATCAGCATTGGATGGCTTGCCCTCGCGGCAGGAACAGCGCACCACCCGCCGCACTTTGACCGCTTCCGCGCCCTCTTCGGCGTGATCGCCACCGACATAGCGTTCCGGCGGGCAATAGCACAAAAACGCCGAGCCATTCGCCAGCAGCTTGTTGCCGGCTTCCTGATAGAGTTCCGTGCGCTGTGACTGGTAGAAGGGGCCCTCATCCCAGTCGACGCCCAGCCATTTCAGGCCGTCGATAATCCCGGAGACCAGTTCCGGCTTGTTGCGCTCTGCATCGGTATCTTCGATGCGCAACACAAAGGTGCCTTGGTTCTTCCGAGCAAACAGCCAATTGAACAGCGCTGTGCGCGCACCGCCGACGTGCAAATAGCCTGTTGGCGAAGGGGCAAATCGCACGCGAACTTTGCCGTGAGAGTGGATCGCTTCTGTCATAGTGGGTTCTCGCGAGTAACAGTCAAAACTTCAGTGTAGCGGAAGGTGGCTGGGCGCGTCCAACGCGCTACTCTGGTGAAGCGACCTCAGGGTTTGTTGACGGTGCGAAGCAGGAACGCGGCGCCCGACTCTAGTTTCATGTCATCTTTCGCGAACTCTAGAGTTATCACCCCGACAGGTTCGCTCTTTCCGTTCTGCACGATCTTTACGTGTTTCAAGTCGTAAACCCCGCAGGCATCTGCCGAGAAGACCCAGGTCGCCTGTAACCGATCATCCCCCGGTTCCGGGCCCGCGCACCCTCTTGAAGGATTCGGGCCCAAATGCACGAGCACGCCCCCCCGCACTCCTTTGCCTACGGTTCTCTTGTACCGGTTGCGCACTTTGCCGCCGTCGCCGAAGCGCTGATCTCCGCCGATTTGCACGGTCGTGCCCCAGCCTGCTGGTGTTCCGGCATCTGCGCCCGCCAACGGCATCTGCGCGTCACGCATGGCGCGAAACGAAGCGATCGCACGCATGCTGCTCACAATCGGGTAAGTCTGCTCCTTCTCTTCAAGACGATCGAACCTCAAAGATACGTCCACAGCGCCTTCCGGAGTGGTCTTGACCGCAGTTACAGTTGCGAGGATTCGCGAACGCAACGAGAGCTTTTCTTTGTTTGGCAGTGGCACTTCCTGCGCAACACGCGCCTCAATGGTGTTCAGCGCTTGAAGGGACCTGATATCCATAGTGCCATCCAGCCGCACCGGAATGACTGTGCCCGGAGGTACAAACTGCGTGGTTTCGACCCGGGGAGAAACGGCGACCGAGCCAAATCCCAATCCCGCGACAGAGAGTAGCAACGTCGCGGTGGCAAAAGCCATAGGGCGCCAATTTGAGCCCAAACTCTCCCCTTCGAGCTTCGAACCGGACACAACCATGAACCCCTCCGTCCCTCCCTGCACGTTACCCTGATAAGAAGGCCGCGAGCAAGTGTCGCGCAGGCCGTGCCTTCGAGCCTCTCACTTCGGACCTGCTATCTTTTTGGCTACCAGTACCTTGGTAAGGTTGCCGTCCCTTTTTCCGCTACCCCATAATCGAAAATGATTCAGGTTTGACCCAGGTTGAGTGCCTGAGGAAGTGTCCATGTGGGTGCATCCCGGCGCTCGGTAAGACTGTTGTGCCTGTTGATTACCCCTGCTCAGCAGGGCATTCTTACCCGACCTGCTTTTGGCTAAGGGAGAGTCCCAGTCTCTTTGATGATTCAGAGCCTCATTGCTGCGGGATTTCTGCTCTCCACCCTCCTGGTTGGAGTGTTGTTCGGTTATATTTTCTCTATCAAGCGGCAAGTTTATTTGCTTTTTTGGCAGGCAGCGTGGGCGCTTTGTGCAATTTATCTGCTTCCTTCCGCAATCGCGGGATGGGTTCCCTTCAATGCGTTCCTGAACGTCGTGAGTCTGGCGTCGCTCGGTCTTGCCGGAATCAGCTTCTTCATTGGCGGTCAACTTTATACACGGAAAGAAGTCTGGAGTGGGGCAGCGACCGGCGCCGCAGCCATTGTTGTGATCTGGGCAGTACTCTATGCGCTGCGAATTCTGCCAATCACGCCCGGTCTCGCCTCCGCTGCCATCTTTTTGGCAGTCAGTTATCTTTTCTGGCACGAAAGCCAGCGAAACGAGACCTTCGCCGACTTGTTTCTGGGCTTCGCCTTCTTTGCCTGGGGTTTGTTGTTACTCGCCCTGTCGTTCCTACCTCCGATCCGCGAACGGGTGAGCCCGGTCGCGGTGCCGATCTCTCTGATTCCGTCCGTTTTCGTCGGAATGCTCCTGGTCGTCGCCATCTACGAAGAAGAAAAGCGTCGCGTCGAACGAAATATGCTGGCGCTGTCGAACCTGAATCTTGCGACTTCCAGCTTCGTGGGCGGCGAGATCCAACGGATGCTGGCGCAGGCCCTGGATCGGGTGTTGGGTGTGGTGCGCCTGCCGTCTGGCGCGTTGTTTTTGCATCACGGCGACCCTATGGGTCCGACTTCCATGGTCTCCGCCGGGCTTCCTGACGAATTCAGCCGCGCGGTTCAGAATGAGGGCCTTGACGATTATCTGGGCAGCCTAGTGTCCCGCCTGGGCGGCCTTTTGGGTTTCCGCGATTTGCGTGACGACAACCTCACAGCCCTCGAAAAGGACGAACCGATCCGCCGCTTCCGGGAGCTCGGCTTGCGCCACGGTTTGCGGAGTATCGTGGTGATCAGTCTGCAGGCCAAAGAGCAGGCGTTCGGCTTGCTCCTGCTCGGCACTCCTGACAATCGCCGCTTCACCCAGGCGGAATTGCGATTGCTCCTCGCTCTCGGCCATCAAATCGGAATGGCCGTCGAGAACAGCTATTTGATTCAGCAAACGTCGCGGCGTTCGGAAGAGCTACACGTGCTGAACGAAATAGGACGCGCTCTCAGCTCCACCTTGAACAAAGAGGATCTGCTGCAAAAAATCTGGGAAGAGCTGCGCCGGCTATTTGATGTGGATAATCTCTATTTGGCCTCTTACGACGCCACCCGTGACCAGATCTCTTTCGACCTGGAAGCCATCGGGGGCGAGCGAAAGCCCATCCGCTCGCGCGCCGCAGGCAATCACCTTACCGAATACATACTTCGGAATCGCCAGCCTGTCCTGATCCGCGAAAACTTCGTGAGCGAGGTTCGAAAGCTGGGCATCGAACCCATTCGAACGGCGGGCTCATTCTGTGGTGTGCCACTGGTCGCTTACGACCATGCAATTGGCGCACTATGCCTCTTTTCCGACCACGAACGTGCGTACGACGAAGGCCACCTAGAAATTTTGCGTGTACTGGCCAGTGAGGCGAGCATCGCCATTGAAAACGCGCGCCTGTTTCAGGACGAACGAACCAAGGCGCGACATCTCAGCCTCCTGAATCTCATTTCTCGCGACGCCATTGCAACACTGAATCCGGACGAAGTGCTCACGAAAATCGTGGAGCAACTCGAGTCCGGCCTCACCTACGATCACCTCGGCATAGCCCTTCTCGACTACACGACGCGCGAACTACTGATCGCGGCCGAAGGCGGCA
>Ga0335076_10006790_pt1 | contig 11548 bp, 10 predicted proteins | sample Lox_Sample_25_FD_206717 | JGI IMG/M metagenome (GOLD analysis project Ga0335076, IMG submission 206717) | Soil microbial communities from Loxahatchee National Wildlife Refuge, Florida, United States - Lox_Sample_2.5 | ecosystem: Environmental > Terrestrial > Soil > Wetlands | place: USA... | reverse complement strand
CACGCACACAGAGCACCGGAGGCGGCTTCAGGCGCTCCGGACCATCGCTCTGATGGAGTTTGCAAAAGGCGTGGCGGTTCTGGCGGCGGCGATCAGCCTGTATTGGGTAGATCCTGCGGACGTGGTAGGGGCCTTTCTTGATTTTCTGCACATCAGCCCGGACCACCACCTGGCGCAGCTGCTGCTCCGTTCGGCGGACAACCTGAACAATGCCAGCATGTGGTCGGTGGTGCTGGTTGCATGCGTGTACTCAGGATTGCGCTTTGCGGAGTCGTTTGGCCTGTGGCGAGAGAAAGCCTGGGCGGAGTGGATCGCGCTGGTCTCAGGTGCGATTTACATTCCCTTCGAAGCGTACAAACTGGCGCACCGGGTGAGTCTTCTTCACGTAAGCATTTTGCTGATCAATATTGCGGTGGTCGCGTATATGTTCTATTTACGGATTTACGTACCGCGCATTGAGAGGCGAATGGCCCGCGTCCATTAGAATTGAACTGCAGAATTGAACTGACGCAAGTTTCCTCACAGACCCCGGGCCTGAATTCTTGTTAACCAGAAGAAAATTGCTTTTAGGCGGAGCGGGTGCCGTGGCAGGTGCGGTAGCGCTCGGCACCGACGGATTGCTGGAATCGTACCGTCTGCAGCTGAAGAAAATAGAAATTGCTTTGCCGCGCTTGCCGCATGAGTTTGATGGATTCACGATTGTCCAGCTCAGTGATTTCCACTACGAAAAAGAATTCTCGGCAATTCCGATCCGGGATTCGATCGAGTTGATCAACAACCTGTCACCCGACCTGATCGTGTTGACGGGCGACTTCGTCACCGTCGGCATGTTTCAGTTACGTAGACACGAGCACCATTATCCGGCGAAGGGCGCATATCCGTGCGCCGAGGTTCTAAGCCGTCTCATTGCGCGGTTCGGAAAATTTGCGGTGCTCGGAAACCACGATGTTTACTCGAATCCTGTCGTCGTGACCGACGCGCTGCAGTCGCACGGGATTCCGGTATTACGGAACAGTTGTGTGCCGATCGAGCGCGGATCCTCGCGATTCTGGCTGGCAGGAATTGACGACGCGCTCGAGGGCCAGCCCGACCTGGGAGCAGCGATCAACAAAATTCCACCGGGTGAAACGATCGTGCTGCTTGCGCACGAACCGGATTTCGCAGATGAAGCGGTGCTGAGACCAGTGGACCTTCAACTCTCCGGGCATTCGCACGGCGGGCAGATTTGGATTCCGGGAATCGGCGCGCCATGGCTTCCGCCGCTGGCACGAAATTACCCGCGCGGGTTGTACAAAATTGAAAAATTGATTCTGTATACGAATATCGGGATTGGGACGATTCGTGCGCCGATTCGTATTAATTGCGTCCCGGAAGTGACGTTGATCACGCTGCGATCGCTGCGGACGTGATGGTGAAGGCGGCGAGCTATCAAGTGATGGTGGACGAGCCGAACAAGCTGTACAGCAAGACCCCGAGCACGATGAGCGTGAACACGATGTACATTTTGTCTTCTTCGATGGCGAAAGCCACGACGGAAAATGCGACTCGCGCGATGGGAGTCGCGATCAGCAGCAACAATCCCAATTGAATAATTCCGCGTGCATTGCCGGTGAAGGCTTCGCCAATTACGCCGGTGACGCTCTTCAGTTGCTGCGGCTCGCTATGAAATGTGTGATAAGAGACGTGGGCTCGGGGATGCGCGCCGAGATAGAGTATTGCGCCCGCGATCACAACCAGCGCGGCAGTCAAAACCCCGCCGCGCAGAAGATTCGCGATTAATACCTCGACGCGTTCATCGGTAAGGTGTTTGCGCAGCATCAGAATCCTCCCCGTGCGCCCTTGATCATCATTTCCAATCCGAGTAGAACGATCACACCACTGAACACCAAACGAAGATGAGTGGTGTGAGTTTTGACCAGTATCCGTGTTCCCATAAGCGACCCGATCAGCACGCCAATCATCACCGGCATGGCAAGCGAGGGATCGATGTAGCCGCGGCTCAGGTAAATGCCCGCGCTGGCGGCGGCGGTGACTCCGATCATAAAGTTGCTGGTCGTAGTCGAGACCTTGAAGGGGATTTTCATTGCCTGGTCCATGCCGACTACTTTCAGTGCGCCTGAGCCGATACCGAGCAATCCCGACAAGATGCCGGCAGCAGACATCACGCCAAATCCTGCGGGCACGTGGTAGACGTTGTAGTGACGAATGCCACCGGCATCCGGGAAACTGCCGTTGAGCTTCAGTTTCGTGGCTAGCGGGTCGGGCGGCTTTTCGACCGCACTCCTCTGCCGCGGGCGGCGGGATACGAAAGCCGAATACAGCAACACAATGCCGAAAATGATTGCGATGGCGTTCGCGGGAAGCTTTGCGGTCAGATAAGCCCCGAGCAGCGCGCCCAAAGTAGTTGCGATCTCAAGGAACATGCCGATGCGAATGTTCGAGAAGCCTTCTTTCACATACGCAGCGGCTGCTCCTGAAGAAGTAGCGATGACTGAGACCAGTGAGGCCCCGATTGCATAACGCAAATCGACGTGAAAAAAAATCGTGAGCAGTGGAACCAGCACGACTCCGCCGCCCAATCCAGTCAGGGCCCCGAGGAATCCGGCAAGCAGCGAGCCTGCCCAGACCAGAAAAGTAAATTCGAGGACGTTCATTCGAGCTAATTAGTCTGCCATAGACCGGGAGGATTGGTGGCTGCGAGTCCCTTCGCAGTTACTTTTCTGATGCCCAGGGACGAGTGAATCTTGGTTTCATGACCCATGAGAAGCTGGTGGAAAAAGCTGTAGCCTGGCTACGCCGCTACGGATGCGGAGTTGTGCTCTCCGAGCAGTCTTGCGCCAATGGCGAAACCCCGGATGCCATCGGCTGGAAGCGCGCCTGCCATTCGGTGCTGGTGGAGTGCAAAATTTCGCGCGGCGACTTTCTGGCCGATCGCGACAAGCCATTCCGTACGAAAGCAGAAATGGGAATGGGATGCGAGCGTTTTTATTTGACGCCTGCTGGATTAATTGATGACGGCGAATTACCGAGCGGATGGGGATTATTGGAGTTGCGGGGAAGAGAAGTGCATATGATTCGGCCGTCGGCGAAAAATCTGCGCGTGGCGAAAGGCTTTCGTTATGAGATGAATCTTCTGCTGGCGAGCCTGAGACGGGTGGAAGTGCGTATTGAACCGCAATCGATCACCGATTTTCTGAAATGGAAGAACCGGATGGCAGAATACAACCGTGGATTTTTGCCCGAAGGTCTCACCGCGCAGGAGGATGAAGCGAATCCGTTTCTGCACTCGCAAGTCATTGAGTGAGATAAGACTTATAGCTGTACTGCTGCGATGTACCTTCAGGTGCTCCGGTGCGGATGTTTAGTGCTAGACTGCGGGAAGTTGTCCCACGGCAGTTGCCGGTGGTCAGGTTTTCAGGTTCTGGGGCGCCTTTTTGGCTGCGTTTCGAATTGCGGACGTGGCTGGATTCAGGGAAACATTCTTCCGCTACTTCGCTCACGATGTTGGATTTCCAGCTTAGTTGTCGGGTGAACTGCTTGCACGGGGAGCGGAAGTCTGATGAGTGTTGCCTCGCACCAGGACGTGCGCGCTAGCTTTTTCGATCGTTTGCGGCGGGCACGATCGCGCGCTCTTCTGCTTGACTACGATGGCACGCTGGCGCCGTTTACTCCCGACCGGGAACACGCTTTTCCTTATCCCGAAATTCCAGAGCTGGTATCGAGGATTATTCGCGCGCGCACTCGCGTGGTGCTCATCAGCGGGCGTCCGGCAACGGAGCTGCTGTTTCTGAGCGGAATTCATCCCCATCCGGAAATTTGGGGAAGCCACGGGAGCGAGCGTCTCCTGCCGGATGGTTCGTACCAGGTTGATCCGCCCTCGCCGGAGCACCAGGCGGTTTTGCGAGCTGCCGCACGATCTCTGCATGCGTGCGGACTGGCCTCGCAGATGGAAATCAAGCCGGGCGGCATCGCGGTCCATTGGCGTGGACTCACACCTGAGCAGCGGGAACCGATCGAAGCAAAAGTGAAGCAGCTATTCAGCTCAGCGGTTGAAGATTCCGGTTTGCTGCTGCTGCCATTCGACGGCGGCATGGAGCTACGCGCTCCGGGCAAAAACAAAGGGGATGCAGTTTCCGCAATTCTGGCGGAAATGGGAAGCGGAGTAGCTGCTGCTTATTTGGGAGACGATCAGACTGACGAAAACGCGTTCCGCGCCATCAAAGGACGGGGGATTGCAATTCTCGTGCGTCCGCAACCCAGGCCTACTCTGGCCGATTTATGGCTGCGGCCGCCGGACGAACTGGGTCGCTTTCTACGCGAGTGGCTCGTCGCTTGCGGAGCGAAAGAATGAAGCTGCTTGAAGGGCGTCTGATCAACGTTTCGAACCGGCTGCCAGTGGAAATAAAAAGCCGTGCGGGAGTCCCACGGCTAAATTCCAGCTCGGGAGGACTGGCCTCGGCGCTAGACAGTATCTGGTGCCATCGCCACGGACTGTGGATTGGCTGGGCAGGCGCGGCCGACGCCGAGGAATCCGAGCCTCTGCTGCAAAGGGCAGCTCGTGGGCGCTCGTACAATTTCCGCGCGGTGCCACTTTCCCAGCAGGAAGTTTCGAAGTTCTATTCCGGCTTCGCCAACGAAATTATTTGGCCGCTTTTTCATGACATGCCATCGCGGTGCAACTTCGATCCGGAATATTGGGAGGTCTATCAGCGAGTCAACCGAAAATTTGCGCAAACTGTTGTGGAGAACACGAGCGAGAAGGACTTGATCTGGGCGCACGACTACCACCTGATGCTAATGGGGCGCTATTTGCGCGAAGCCGGGTGCCGGGCGCGTACCGGCTTCTTTTTGCATATTCCGTTTCCGGCGCCCGATATGTTTGAAAAATTGCCCTGGCGCAAAAGCATTTTGCGATCGCTGCTCGAATATCAGCTGCTCGGGTTTCAAACCGACCGTGACCGTTTTAACTTTCTCACCTGTGTCGAGAGGATACTGCCGGAGGCGAAGACGGAGCGGGAGAATGCCCATCATGTGGTCACGCTGGAGCATCGCCGGGCGCGAGTGGATACGTTTCCGATCAGCATTGCGTTTGAAGAATTCTCCAACCATGCCGCAAGCCGGGATGTCGAAACCGCTTCGAACGATTTGCGCCGGGAACTGAACAACAACTTCATCGTGCTGGGCGTGGACCGGATGGACTATACAAAGGGCATTCCGGAGCGCCTGAAAGGGTTTCGCATTCTGTTGCGGCGTTACCCTGAGCTGCGGCACCGGGTCACGCTTTTGCAGATTGTGGTGCCGAGCAGGGAAGACATTCGCGAATATAAAGAATTGCGGCGAGAGGTCGAACTGCTGGTCAGCCAGATCAATGGCGAATTCACCGAAGCAGGGTGGGTGCCGATCCATTACATTCACCGCAACCTGGCGCGCAAGCATTTGCTCGGCTACTATCGCGCGGCCGATATTGCGCTGATCACTTCGCTGAAAGACGGGATGAACCTGGTGGCGAAAGAATTTTGCGCGGCGCAGGTCGAGGAACAAGGCGTGGTTGTGATCAGCGAATTTGCGGGCGCGGCGGCTGAACTGCAACACGGAGCGCTGGTGGTGAATCCGAACGACCTGGCAGGAGTTGCAGAAGCGATTCATCGAGCCTGCGTGATGCCGGCGGAAGAAAAGCGGACGCGCATGCGCCTGCTGCGCGACATTGTCCGCAAATACACGGTGCATGGCTGGGCCGAATCGTTTCTGGATGCGGCGCTTTCGACGAATGGAAGCGCGGAACGTGGAAACGCTGGCCGATCGTCAATTCCCGACGATGATTTCCCTCTGGTGGCTTATCCCGCCAGCCCTGAGCACCGAATGGCATAGGCACCGAAGCTACTTCAGAGTTCCCAGTTTTCTTCTCTTCGCGATTTCCTGCCGGGAATACATGCTGCCGCGGCATCTTCTGCTTCCGCAATAACACGGAGCTGAATCTGCTGGATCACCGTCATACAAGTTGTAGTCGTAGGCGAGTTCTTCGCCGGCCGCGATGTTGCGAATGACGCGAATCACGACGCGTCCACGAATTTCGTCGGCTTCGCAATTCGGATCGCAGGAATGATTGATGAAGGCTGCGATTCCATCTCCATCGATGACATACTCGCCGTCGGTTAATCCGAAAAGATAAGTCCGCGGCGAGTGCTCGTAGATGTCATCCGCCTGGGAGCTGGTCAGGCGCGGGCCGGTGTACTCGGCAACGACGGTGCGCTTCTTGATCGGCGCAGTTGTGTACACGCCGTCGGCGTGGATTTTTGAGCGCCGGATGACCAGGGCCATGGATCGAGATTAGCATTGGAACGAATTCATCAGGGCTGAGGATTTTGATTGCGGCGGTGATAGATTTACTCTTCGCAGCAATTCGTGTAGAGGACGGCTGAATGAAAATCGTCGACGCCAAGGTGATTGTGTGCTGCCCGGGAAGAAATTTTGTCACCCTCAAACTGATGACTGAGGATGGGATCTCCGGGGTAGGCGATGCCACGCTGAACGGCAGGGAGTTGGCAGTTGCGAGTTATTTAAGCGATCACGTTGTTCCGTTGCTGATTGGACGGGACGCTCGCCGCATCGAGGACACCTGGCAATATTTGTACAAAGGCGCATATTGGCGGCGTGGGCCGGTGACCATGACCGCGATTGCGGCGGTCGATACGGCGCTGTGGGACATCAAAGCGAAAAGTGTGAATGTGCCGCTATACCAATTGCTGGGTGGTGCCTCGCGAGAGGCAGTGCTGGTGTATGGGCACGCGAGCGGCGCGGATGTTGAGAAGACGGTCGAGTCCTTCAGCAAATTCTTGCGCCTCGGTTACAAAGCGATTCGCGCGCAGTCTGGAATTCCGGGATTGAGCAGCACATATGGGATTGGCAAGGGTGGAATGGCCTATGAGCCGGCGGAAAAAGATGCGCCGCCGGAAAATCAGTGGTCCAGCGAGCACTACTTGCGATTTGTTCCGCTGCTGCTCGCGAGATTACGGAAAGAATTCGGCGAGGAAATTCACATTCTGCACGATGCTCATCATCGTTTGACTCCGATTGAGGCGGGACGACTGGGTAAAGAGTTGGAGCCGTTTCATCTGTTCTGGTTGGAAGATCCCACGCCGGCTGAATTGCAGGAAAGTTTTCGTCTAATCCGCCAGCACACGACGACGCCGCTCGCAGTCGGCGAGGTATTCAACACGATTTTCGATTGCCAGCAATTAATCGAAGAGCAGTTGATCGATTTCATTCGCACGACAGTGGTGCACGCAGGCGGGATCACGCATTTAAGGAAGATTGCGAACCTCGCAGAAATTTATCAGGTGCGAACTGGGTCCCATGGAGCGACGGATTTGAGTCCGGTCTGCATGGGTGCGGCGTTGCATTTCGATTTAAGCGTGCACAATTTTGGCATTCAGGAATATATGCCGCACACGCCGGAGACGGACCGGGTTTTTCCGCACTCGTATTCGTTTAATGATGGATACATGCATCCGGGAGAGGCGCCGGGAATTGGCGTGGACATTGATGAGGAATTGGCGGCACAGTACCCGTATCAGCGGGCGTACTTGCCGATCAACCGAAAATTAGATGGGACGATGCACAGCTGGTGAAGGCAGGGGCCGGTGTCAGCGAGTTTCGACTACCGCGGGCACATCAAGCGCAAGGAACTGCCGGGCATTTTCAAAGCAAATATTCCGCACCATGTTTCCGATTAATTTCAGTTCATCGGGCAGTTCGCCGCGTTCAATTTCCGAGCCGAGCAGATTGCACAGCACGCGACGAAAATATTCGTGCCGCGGGAACGACATGAAGGAACGCGAATCGGTCACCATGCCGATAAAACGAGACAGCAAACCGACATTCGAAAGACTGTTGAGCTGAGCTTCGATGCCCTCTTTCTGATCGAGAAACCACCAGGCGCTGCCGAACTGAATTTTTCCCGCAGTCGATCCCTCCTGAAACGATCCTCCCGCGGTTGAGAGAACGTAATTATCGATCGGGTTGACGTTGTAAAGGATCATCTTGGGAAGCGCGTGTTCGCGATCGAGTAAATCCAGATACGCGCACAACGGCTGCGCCTGCGGCCAGTCACCAATGCAATCGAAACCGGTATCCGGACCAAGCGCATTAAGGCCTCGCGTGTTTACCGAACGCAATGCTCCGAGATGCAACTGTTTCGTCCAACCTTTTTCCGCATCCAGGCGGCCGAAGAAGAGCATGAGGAATGAAGCAAACTGTTCATGCTCTTCGGGAGTCGCAGCATCGCCCAAGCGGGCATTGGTGAAAATGGTGGCGGCTTTTTGTTCCGTGCACGGATTTGAGTAGCAGTAGGCGAGACCATGGTCGGAAAGCCGTCCGCCTGCAGCATGGAAGGCATCATGCCGCTGTTTGAGCGCATCAAGAAAAGCGTTGAACGACGTGATCTGAATGTTGCTTGCTGACTCCAGGCGCTCCACCCAATGGTTGAATTGTGTTGGGTGGTTAACGCCAAAGGCTTTATCGGGACGAAATGTCGGATAAGCGCGCAGCTCCGGCTCGCTCGAATTGATTTGCCGTTGAGCGCTAAGGTCGTCGCAGGGATCGTCGGTTGTGCAAATGGCGCGCACCTTGAATTTTTTTAGGATTCCCTTTGCGCTCAGTTCGGGAGTAGCTAACAGTGCGTTACTGGTGTCCCACACGGAGCGGGCTGTGGATTCATTCAGAAGGCAATCGAATTGGAAATATCTTTTCAGCTCCAGGTGCGTCCAATGGTAGAGGGGATTGCGCAAGGTAAACGGAACGGTCTTGGCCCAGGCAAGAAATTTTTCAAAAGGCGGTGCGTCTCCGGTCGAGAAGCGCTCGTCGACCCCGTTTGCGCGCATCAGACGCCATTTATAGTGATCGCCATCCAGCCAAATCTCAGTCAGGTCACGAAAGCGGCGGTCTTCGGCGATTTCACTCGCCGGCAAATGAGAATGGAAGTCGAGGATGGGCTGATCCTCGGCGTATTCATGAAATAAACGGCGCGAAACTTCTGATTGCAACAGAAAGTCTTCGTGGATGAAGTTCACCAAGACTCCCGTCGCGCGTCAAATGCGGTCTGAATTGCGGTCATGGCGTAATACCGCAGAATGTGCCCGAGCGAAAGCCGGTTGATTTCTCTGCGGCTTAGTGATATCAGTTTTACCTCACAATTAATTGCGCTGTCGAACAAATATACTGACTTGCGCCGCCGCAGGCCAATTGGACATCGAAACTCAGCTGGGCCGCAACAGACGATTACACAACCCAGCCGCGGCGAGGATCAGGTTGAATTTTACAACGAGAAAGCGGGTACTTCATGAGCAACCAGTTTGAGCCCAAGCCGGAGCACAAATTTTCATTCGGATTGTGGACGGTTGGCAATCGAGGGCGGGACCCGTTTGGAGATTTTGTTCGCCCGGTAATTCATCCCAATGAGATTGCCGCCATGCTCGGCGAAGTGGGCGCGTGGGGCGTGAATTTGCACGACAACGATCTGGTTCCGATTGATGCGACCTCTGCCGAACGCGACAAGATTGTTCGCGAGTTCAAGAAGGCCTGCAAGGAAAACGGAGTGGTGGTGCCCATGGCGACGGTATCGCTTTTCTTTCATCCTATTTTTCGCGACGGGGCGTTTACGGCGAACGATCCCGAGGTGCGTGCCTATGCGGTGCAGAAGACAATGCGGGCAATGGACCTAGGTGCGGAACTGGGTGCGAAGATTTTTGTTTTATGGGGTGGACGCGAAGGAGTCGAGACCGATGCCTGCCGGCGCGCCGATGAAGCGGTGAAGCGTTTGCGCGAGGCGGTGAATTATTTGTGCGAGTACAGCCTCGATCAAAAGTACGGTTATAAGTTTGCGCTGGAAGCCAAGCCGAATGAGCCGCGCGCGGACATCTATATGGCGACGACCGGGCATTATCTCGGGTTCATCCCGACGCTTGATCATCCGGAAATGGTGGGAGTGAATCCGGAGGTTGCGCATGAAACCATGGCGGGACTGAATTTCATGCATGCGGTGGCACAGGCGTGGGAGGCAGGGAAGCTGGTTCACATCGATCTGAACGATCAGATGCCGGGACGATACGATCAGGACTTGCGATTCGGGTCGGCCAATTTAAAGGCGTGCTTCTGGCTGGTGAAGTTTCTCGAGGATGTTGGATATGACGGGCCACGCCATTTCGATGCCCACGCCTATCGCACCGAAGACTACCTGGGCGTGAAGGATTTTGCGCGCGGCTGCATGCGGACGTATTTGATCCTGAAAGAAAAGGCCGCCCGGTGGAACTCGAATAAGGAAATTCGCGCGATTCTGGGCGAGTTGGGTGCGGCAAAAAATGGCACTCCACCAGTCGGAAAGTATTCAAAAAAAGGTGCGGAGGCCCTCCTCGGCCACGAATTCAATAAGGACAAAATCCTCAAGAAACGCTTACCTTACGAGCAATTGGACCAGCTGACGATTGAAATTCTGGCGGGCGCTGGTTGCTGAGTTGCCTGTATCGTTTCCTCTCGAACTTGAGGTTAGTACGTAAAAATCGATTCTGCTGAAAAATCTTGCTTGACAACGTTCATTTAGCAAACATATAGTTCGACCCGCAAATTTAATCTCATTTGCCGGGCCTAAGATTGTCGTCCCGGAGGCGCGCTGGATGCGGCGGATGAACTTCACGGACACGCAGGTAGCCACCAGCGAAACGGCTCGCGGAATCAACCGCGGGATCGTGTTGAACTTAATCCGCCGGCGACAGCCCATCTCCCGCGCAGACCTGGCGCGAGTTTCCGGGCTGCAGCGCAGCACGGTATCACTGATCACTGAACAACTGATTCGCGAAAAGTGGGTCATCTACGGACCCACTGGACGTTTGCCACGCGGCAGGCGGCCCACATTTCTCCGGTTAAATGAGCGGCGGGCGATTCTTGTCGTGGATCTGCGACCGGAGATAACCACCTTTGCTGTCTCAGACGTAAATGGAAGATTTCTGTCGCTGCAGGGAATGCCGACTCCGTCAAGCGCGGAGGCCGCGACGGCGAAATTCTCGGCAAAAATTCGGCAGATGGTCGACAGCCATCCGGAATTGGTTTTTGAAGGGATCGGGATGAGTGTGCCGGGGCGGTTCAATGACAGCCGGCAGCGGGTGGTGTTCGCACCGAACCTGAAGTGGCCGGAGTTTGATCTGCGCGAGCCGCTCGAAAAGGCACTCGGAATGCGAGTGGAAGTTGAAAACGCGGCCAACGCTTGCGTGCTGGCCGAGGTCTGGTTCGGCCATGCGGAGAAGACCCGCGACATGGTTGTAATCACGGTTTCCGAAGGCCTTGGCGTAGGTATTTTTAGCAATGGACGACTCATTCGCGGACTCAATGGAATGGCCGGTGAGTTTGGACACGTCCCACTCGATGTGGATGGGCCAAGGTGCAGCTGCGGTGGGCGAGGCTGTTGGGAGGTCTTTGCCTCAAATCGCGCAGCGCTTCGGTACTATCACGAATCGAGCGCGGCGGGCAATGGGCCGAGTTTTCAGGATTTGTTGGCTTT
>Ga0335076_10006788_pt1 | contig 11549 bp, 8 predicted proteins | sample Lox_Sample_25_FD_206717 | JGI IMG/M metagenome (GOLD analysis project Ga0335076, IMG submission 206717) | Soil microbial communities from Loxahatchee National Wildlife Refuge, Florida, United States - Lox_Sample_2.5 | ecosystem: Environmental > Terrestrial > Soil > Wetlands | place: USA: Florida... | reverse complement strand
CATGACCGACACCGTCGTCTCCTCGGCCACCAAAGAAGTCGTCATCGGCTTCGAGCGCCGCTTCGTCATGATCGGCGAGCGCATCAATCCGACCGGGCGCAAGTCGCTCGCCGCCGAGATGGCGGCCGGCGACTACAGCCGCGTCGCCGCCGAGGCGATTGCCCAGGTCGAGGCCGGCGCGCAGATGCTCGACGTCAACGCAGGCATCCCGCTCGCCGACGAGCCGCGCATCCTCGCCGAATGCGTGAAGCTGGTGCAGGAGACCGTCAATGTTCCGCTCTCGATCGATTCTTCGATCGTCGAGGCGCTCGAGGCGGGGCTCGCGGCCTACAAGGGCCGCCCGCTAGTCAATTCGGTGACCGGCGAGGAGGAGCGGCTCGAGCGGGTGCTGCCGCTGGTCAAGAAATACGACGCCGCGGTGATCGCGATCTCCAACGACGAGACCGGCATCTCCGAGGACCCGGACGTGCGCTATGCGGTGGCGAAAAAGATCGTCGAGCGCGCGGCGGACTACGGCATCAAGCGCGAGGACGTGGTGGTCGACCCGCTGGTGATGCCGGTCGGCGCGATCAACGACGCCGGGGCGCGGCTCATGCACCTCTTGCGTCGCCTGCACGGCGAGCTCAAGGTCAACACCAGCTGCGGCGCCTCGAACTTTTCCTTCGGCCTGCCGAACCGGCGCGGGCTCGCCGCGACCTTCCTGCCGATGATGATCGGCGCGGGCCTGACCTCGGCGATCATGAACCCGCTGCACGCCGAGGACATCCAGGCGATCCTTGGAGCCGATGTCGTCATGGGGCACGATCCCAATTGCGGCCAGTGGATCCGCAAATATCGCGAGCCCGCGCCGGAGGGCGAAGCGGGCGCCGGCGGCGGGCGGCGCGAGGGGCGTCGGCGCGCCCGGGTGTGAGCATTTGAGTTTGACCGCCCATCGCGTCGTCTTCACGCCGTCCGGCAAGCGCGGCGAGTTCGCCGACGGGACCAGCCTGCTGGCCGCGGCGCGCGCGCTCGGCGTCGATCTCGATTCGGTTTGCGGCGGGCGCGGCATCTGTGGGCGTTGCCAGGTGGAGATCGCCCAAGGCGATTTCGCCAAGCACGCGCTTCATTCGAGCGCCGGTCATGTGAGCCCGTGGGGCGAGGTCGAGACCCGCTATGCGGCGAAGCGGGGGCCGTTTCCCGCCCGCCGGCGGCTAGGCTGCCAGGCGCGGGTTTGCGGCGACCTCGTCGTCGACGTGCCGCCCGAAAGCCAGGTCCACCGCCAGGTCGTGCGCAAGCGCGCCGAGAGCCATCCGATCGAGATCGATCCGGTCGTCCGGCTCTGTTACGTCGAGGTCGCCGAGCCCGACATGCACGAGCCGGCCAGCGATTTTCGCCGCCTGCAACAGGCGCTTGCCGAGCAATGGGGCCTCGCCGAGACCAACGCCGACCTCGCTGCGCTCGCCACGCTTCAGAAGGCGCTGCGCGCCGGGCAATGGAAAGTCACCGCCGCCGTGCGCAAGAGCCACGACATCGTCGCGATCATGCCGGGCTTCGCCGAGCGCGCCTATGGCGTGGCGATCGATGTCGGCTCGACCACGATCGCCGCCCACCTCACCGACCTGATGAGCGGCGAGGTCGTCGCCGCGGTTGGGGTGATGAATCCGCAGATCCGCTTCGGCGAAGATCTGATGAGCCGGGTCTCGTACGTGATGATGAATCCCGGCGGCGACGAAGAGCTGACGCGGGTGGTGCGGGAGGCGATGGATGGGCTGATCGGCGAGGCGGCGCGCGAGGCCGGCGTCGCCCGCGGCGAAATCCTCGAAGCGACGATCGTCGGCAATCCGATCATGCATCACCTCGTGCTCGGCCTCGATCCGACCGAGCTTGGCGGCGCGCCGTTCGCGCTGACCATCGACGGCGCCTGCGAGACGCGCGCCCGCGAGCTTGGCCTCGAAATCGCGCCGGGCGCGTTCGTCTACACACTGCCCTGCATCGCGGGCCATGTCGGCGCCGACGCGGCCGGCGTCGTGCTCGCCGAGGGGCCCTATCTCAAGGACGAACTCACCCTTCTGGTCGACGTCGGCACCAACGCCGAGATCGTTTTCGGCAATCGCGCCCGGCTCTACGCCTGTTCCTCGCCGACCGGCCCGGCGTTCGAGGGGGCGCAGATTTCCTGTGGGCAGCGCGCCGCGCCAGGCGCGATCGAACGGGTGCGCATCGACCGCGCGACGCTCGAGCCGCGCTTCAAGGTGATCGGCTGCGACCTCTGGTCCGACGAGGAGGGCTTTACGGCGGCGGCAGCGACGGGAGTCACAGGCGTCTGCGGGTCGGGAATCATCGAGGCGATCGCCGAGATGTTTCTGTCCGGGATCGTGTCGGAGGACGGGGTGATCGACGGCGCGCTCTCGGCGCGCACGATGCGGATCGAGCCGGCCGGCCGCACCTTCGCCTATGTGCTGAACGAAGGCCCGCCGCGGCTCCTCATCTACCAGACCGACGTGCGCGCGATCCAGCTTGCCAAGGCGGCGCTCTACGCCGGCGCCAAGCTCCTGACCGAGCGCGCCGGCGCGAGGCCCGAGCGCGTCACCCTCGCGGGCGCCTTCGGCAGCCATATCGACCCGGTCTATGCGATGACGCTTGGCCTCATCCCCGACTGCGACCTCGCGAGGGTCGCGAGCGCCGGCAATGCGGCCGGAACCGGCGCCCGCATCGCCCTTCTCAATCTCGCCGCGCGGGCCGAGATCGGGCGCGTGGTCAGGGAAATCGAGAAGATCGAAACCGCAATCGAGCCCGCTTTCCAGCGCCATTTCGTCGCCGCGATGGCGTTCCCCAACAAGGAGGACGCCTTTCCGAACCTCGCTCAGCGCATTGAACTGCCGGCGCGCAAGGAGCCGGCATCGGAAGGCGGACGAAGGCGGAGGCGAGGCGCGGCGACGGAGCCGATCTAGCTTGCAGCGGCGGAGCCCCAGTAAACCGTGAGTCGTCTCGCGCCAACCGCGTTCGGCCCTCGGCCCAGAGTTGGAATGCCAGCAGGCGGAGGTTAGTGTCACGGGCTAAGGAGGCGGCGGTGCTTCAACTCTATGGCAATCCCCTATCCCGGGCGATGCGATGTCTGTGGATGCTGGAGGAGATCGGCGAGCCTTACGAACTCATCGACAAGACCACCCGCGCCGGCGATCTGCAGACGCCCGAATATCTGCGGCTGAACCCGAACGCGCGGATTCCGACCCTCGTCGACGGCGACGTGGTGCTGTGGGAATCGATGGCGATCAACATTTATCTCGCCCAGAAATTCGAAGGGCCGATGCACTGCGCCACCGCCGAAGCCCTCGGCAAGGCCGCCCAGTGGAGCTTCTGGGCGATGCTGGAGCTGGAGGAGCTGCTGCTCGAGCTTCTGAACCATCGCGCCGTGCTGCCGGAACTTGTTCGCGATCCCTCGCATGCAGAGCGCGCCGAACTCTTGCTGCAAAAACCGCTGGGCGTGCTGAACGGCTCATTGGCCGAACGTCCGTTCTTGGCCGACGGGTTCTCGCTCGCCGACCTCAATGTGGCGAGCATCCTGGTTTGGGGCAAAATGGCCCGGCTGAACCTCGCCGCCCACCCGGATGTCGCGCGGTGGCTGAACGCCTGCCTGGCGCGACCGGCCTATCGTCGCGTCCGCGACCGAAGCGCCCGGAAGTAGGCCTGCGGCCCCGCGCATTCTGGCGGTCCCGCGATTCGGGTATCATCGTCTCATGATTGAAGATCGGAATCTCTCGCGGGCGATGGCGCGCCTCGACGCCCTCACCAACTGGGAGAACCGGCCGCGCAGCACAATGCGGGTCAGGCTCGAGCCGATGCTCGACCTGGCCGAGCGGCTCGGCAATCCGCACAAGTCCTTCCGTTCGATCCATGTCGCCGGGACCAAGGGCAAGGGATCGGTCTCGGCGCTGATCGAGGCGGCGCTTTCGCGCGCCGGCCTCAGCGTCGGCCGCTACGCCTCGCCCCACGTCGAGCGGCTGACCGAGCGGGTGAGCATCGAGAGGCGCGATATCGACGAGGCTTCGCTCGCTCGCGCGCTTGATCAAGCGCTCGACGCCTACGAGGCGGCGCGCCAGGCCGGCACTGCCGCCGCTGGCGCAACCTGGTTCGACCTCCTGACCGCCGCCGCCTTCCTCATCTTCGCGGCGACGCGGCGCGAGTGGGCGGTGGTCGAGGTGGGGCTGGGCGGGCGGCTCGACTCGACCAATATCGTCGTGGGCGAGATCGCGGTGGTCACCAACATCGGGCTCGAGCACACCGAGATCCTTGGCAAGACGCGGGCGAAGATCGCGAGCGAGAAGGTCGGCGTGCTCAAGCGTGGCGCCACGCTCATTACCCCGCTCAACGCGGATGACGAAGCCGGGCGAGTGCTGCAAGAGCGCGCCGAGGAATTCGGCTCGGAAGTCATCCGCCCGCGCCTCTCGACCAAGGCGACTATCGACGAGATCAATTCGGCGCTCGCCGGCGCGGTCCTCGACCAGCTCGGCAAATTGGGTGTGCGCGCTCCCGCACGAGACGGCGCCGAGGTCGGCGCATGGCTCCTTGACAGCGAGACCCACGCCGCCGCGCGTCTGCCCGGCCGCATGGAGCGCTTCGACTTGCGCGTCGGCGTGAGGCGCCTCCCCGTGGTGCTCGACGGCGCCCATGTGCCATTCAACCTCGAAGCGGTCCTCGCCGATCTCGCCCATTCGCCCGAACTTTCCGGCCCATTCGTGGCGATCGTCGCGTTGGCAGCCGACAAGGACGCGGAAGGCTTCCTGCGCGCGTTCGGCAAGCGCGTCGCGACCCTCATCCTCACCGATCTGCCCGGGTCGGGCCGGGGCCGCTCCCCGGCCGAACTCGCGGCGCTCGCCGGCTCGCTCGGCCTTGCGAGCGAGGCGGAACCGGACGCGAAGCGTGCGCTCAAGCGCGGCGTCGCGCTCGCCATCGAGGCCAACGCATGGCTCCTCGTCACCGGCTCGCTCTACCTCGTCGGCGCATTGCGGGGAGCCCTTGTCACTCCGCTAGCCGAGCCAGCCCTCGAGCGCGACGCCTAGGAACAAGAGGAACCCGGCGTCGCGGTTGGAGCGAAAAAGCATGAGCGCGGTGGCCGGGTCGGCGCCTTTGGTGCGAATCGCCTGCCAGGAGAGATGGGCTGAGAAGGCGAGCCAACCGACAAGCGCGATGAAGCCGCCGCCGGCGAGCTCGATCGCGGCCAGGGCCAGCGCGGCGCTCGCGGCGTAGAACAGGCCGACGCCGAGCCGGGTGCGCTTGCCGAACAGGCGCGCGGTCGAGCGGATGCCGACGATCGCATCGTCGCGCGCGTCCTGAAGCGCGTAGATCGTGTCGTAGCCGATCGTCCATACGAAGGCGGAGAGGTAGAGCAGGACGGGGGCCGGGGCGAGACTCGCGAAGGTCGCGCTCCAGCCGATCAGCGCTCCCCACGAAAAGGCGAGGCCGAGCGCCGCTTGCGGCCACGACGTCACGCGCTTCATCAGCGGATACACGGCGACGACGCCGAGCGAAGCGATCCCGAGCCAGATCGAGAAGCGGTTGAAGCAGAGTAGAACTGCGAGCCCGACCAGCGCCTGAGCGACCAGGAACGCCGCCGCCCCGCCAATCGTGACCCGGCCCGACGGCAGCGGCCGGTTGCGGGTGCGCTCGACCTCCGCGTCGAGCTTGCGGTCGAGGATATCGTTATAGGTGCAGCCGGCGCCGCGCATGGCGATCGCGCCGATGAGGAACAGCAGAAGGTGCCAGAGATTCGGCCCGCGATTGAGTGCGAGGCCGGCGAGCGCGGTCGCCTGCCAGCACGGAGCGAGGAGAAGCTGCCATCCGATCGGTCGGTCGAGGCGCGCGAGCTGAACGAAGGGAAGCGCGAAATCCGGGGTGAGCCGCATGACCAGGCTAGCCGGCCGGGCGTCCGGCAGGCTCGACGGTCGCGGCGCGGCGGTCAAAGCGGTCCGCTTGGCAACGGCTGGGCTTGCGGACCGCCCCCGCCCTGGGCCGCCTGCTCCTTCATTTTCTTCATCTGCGCCGCGACTGTGCAGGCCTTGGCGTTGAACTGCGCATTCTTGGCGTGGTGCTCCTTGAGCTGGGCGATCGCCTCGTCAGGGAATGAGCACCAGTCCTTGTTCTTCTCCATGTAAGCGATCAGCGCCGACTCGGCCCGGATGAGCCCGGCCGATTTCGCGCAGAATGCTTCGGGGTCCATCGGCTTGCCATGGAACGACTTGGCGAAGTTGTTGACGATCTCGAGTTGCGTGTTGCGATCCTGGGCGAGCTTCTGCATGTCGCCGCCGCAATCCGCATAGGCTGAACCGTTCAGGGTCGCGACGGTCACAATCAACGCCGCCGCGAAGCCGAAAAACCAATGCCGTTTCAACGCCGTCAACCCCAAGTCCCGCCCGCTCCCGTCGTGGCGCGCCCGTTTTGTCGGCACAAACCTCAAGAAAAAGGCAAAAGCGCGGCTGAGGACGCCATTTTGGCTAGACCCAGGCGCGAGAGCGATAATCGATGGCGTAGCGTCCCGGCGCCGCGGCGATCGCCGCCATTCCGACCAGCACCGCGTCGTCGCGGACGATCAGGCGGGTCGGAACGCGCTTCGCCAGGCGGTCTACCGGCGCCTTGTCCTCGAAGGCCTGGCGAAAAGCCGCCTCATCCAGGAATTGCGTGACCCTCGGCAGCACGCCGCCGGCGAGCGTCACCCCGCCCGTCGCGACGAAAGTCACCGCCATGTCGCCGGCGAAGCGGGCGACGATGCGCCAATAAAGCCTTAGACTCGTCGCCTCTTCTCCGTCTGGGTCGGCCAGCGCCGCCCTGGTGACGGCGGGCGGCTCGAGATGCGGGTCGGGGCGGCCTAGCGCCATCATCCTCGCCCGGTGGACGCGGGCGAGTCCGGCTCCGTTGAGCACGCTCTCGTATGTGACCCGGCCAAAAGCGCGCTCCAGATGCGGCCAGAGCGCAAATTCCTCCGGCCACACCAGGCCGAAGTCGACGTGGCCTCCTTCCGACGACACTGGGGTGAACCGCCCCTCTGCCTCGACCAGCGCCGCGACGCCTAGACCCGTGCCCGGTCCCAGGATGACTTCCGGGCCCTTGGCCCCGAACTCCAGAGGGCCGATGCGCCTCGCCCAACCTTCTGGAATTGCCGGAAGCGACAGCGCCTGCGCCTCGAAATCGTTAAGCAAGAGCCCCTGCGCGAGGCCGGCGCGGCGGGCGGTCTCCGGGCCGTCCATTACCCAGGGCGCGTTGGTGAGCTTGAGCGTCCGTCCAGCCACTGGGCCTGCCCCGCAGGCGATCGCCGAGCGAGGCTCGGCCTCGAGCCTGGGCTTCGCCGCCTCGATCGCCTCAGCCAGCCCCGGATAGTCGCCTGTGCGCAGGTGGACGATGTCGGAAAGCGGTCCGCTGGGCTCCTTCGCCAGGGCGAAGCGGACGTTGGTGCCGCCGGTGTCGCAGACGAGAACCGGAAAGGGAAAGGCGAATGCGCTCATCGCTCGCCATAAACGCAAGACGACGGGGCGCCGGTCAAGCGGCGGCCCCCCTTTCCAAGCCAAAGTCGGCTAGATTTGGCGCGTGCCTCTGCGATTCGGCGGCGATTCGGCGATGCCCACTTTCTACGAGTTCTTTTGCGGCGGCGGCATGGCGCGCGCTGGGCTTGAGCCCGAATGGCGGTGCCTGTTCGCCAATGACGTCGACCCGCGTAAGGGCGCGGCCTATGCCGCCAATTGGGGAAGCGATGAACTGTGCATCGCCGATGTCGCCTCGCTTCGCGCGGCCGATTTGCCGGGAAGCGCGGACCTCGCCTGGGCGTCATTCCCCTGTCAGGACCTTTCCCTGGCCGGCGCCGGCGCTGGCCTCGGCGGCGCCCGCTCCGGAGCCTTCTGGGGCTTCTGCTCGGCCATGCGCGCTTTGGCCGGGCGCGGGCGCGCCCCGCGCCTGATCGTGCTCGAGAACGTCGTCGGCGTGCTCACCTCCAAAGGCGGGGCCGATTTCGCCGCCATCTGTGCGGCGCTTCAGGGCCTCGGCTATCGATTCGGCGCGCTGACGATCGACGCGGCGCATTTTCTGCCCCAGTCGCGCCCGCGCGTCTTCATCGTTGCAATCCGTCGCGTCGAGCCCGTGCCCGAATGGCTCTTCACCCACGCGCCCCCGTCGCATCACGCTTCCGCGGCTTTGCGGCGGGCCGCCGCCGCTCTTCCGACCGGGCTTGACGCCGATTGGATCTGGTGGGGCCTGCCCGAGCCGCCGCGCCCGAACCTGCGGCTGGCCGACTGCCTTGGTGACCATCCGGACGAATTGCGCTGGCACAGCCGCCATCAAACGGAGCGCCTGCTCGCGGCCCTGTCGCCGGCCTCGCAACGCGACGTCGAGCTTGCCCGCGCCAGCGGCGAGCCGGCGATCGGCGCCCTGTTCCGCCGCACCCGCCCCGACGGGGCCGGCGGCGTGCGGGTTCAGGCGGAAGCTCGCTTCGACGGCCTCGCCGGTTGCCTCCGGACGCCCGGCGGCGGCTCGAGCCGTCAGTTCCTGATCGAGGTCGTCGGCGAGAAAACTCGCACGCGCCTGCTCAGCCCACGCGAGGCTGCGCGGCTCATGGGTCTCCTCGACGCCTATGTTCTGCCTCTCCGTGCGACCGACGCCTTCCACCTGATCGGCGACGGCGTCGCGGCGCCGGTGGTGCGGTTCTTGAGCCGGCGCCTGCTGCTGCCGTTGATCGGCCAGGCCGGAGAATGCGATTGGGCCCCGCAGGCGCTCAGCGCATGAATTACGACCGTTCGGCGGTGATGCGCGCGGTCAAATCGCGCGGCACTGCGCCCGAGCGCGCGGTTTGCGCGCTCCTGCGCCCGATCGCGCCCGGCTATCGGCTCAATCGCCCCGATCTGCCGGGCAGGCCGGATATCGTCTATGCCGGGCGCAAACTCGCCATCTTCGTCCACGGCTGCTTCTGGCATGGTCATGACTGCGCGCGCGGCGCGCGGATGCCGAAGACCAACGCCGTCTACTGGCAGGCCAAGATCGCCCGCAACCGCGCCCGCGACGCCAGGACGCTGGCCGCCTACGCCCCGATGGGATGGCGCGCGCTCGTCGTCTACGAATGTGAGCTCAAGGATGGGGAGCGGTTGCGCAGCCGCCTCGAGCGCGCGCTTCGCGCGCAATGACTAACGTCGGAACAATGCGACACGGGTAAGCGACGCTGGTCGTCGCGACGCCGCCTCTGGCCTCGATTTTGCTTAGCGTTGTGCAGTTTCCCCGCGCGTGCGACATCCTGTCGGCCGGCATCAATGGAGACGTCCGCCCTATGGCCCTTGAGCAGCCGATCAATGACGCCGACAAGGATCGGCCGCTGCGCGAGGACATTCGCCTGCTCGGCCGAATCCTCGGCGACACCGTGCGCGAGCAGGAGGGCGAAGAGGTCTTCGAGCTGGTCGAGCAGATCCGGAAGGCCTCGATCCGCTTTCATCGCGACAACGAAGTTGGCGCGCGGCGCGAGCTCGAGGCGACGCTGGACAGCCTCAACGCTGACCAGACGCTCGCCATCGTTCGCGCCTATAGCTATTTCTCGCATCTGGCCAATATCGCCGAAGACCAGCACCACATCCGCCGCAACCGCGCCCATGCGATCGCCGGTTCGGCGCCGCGCCCCGGCTCGCTCGCCTATTCATTCCAGCGCACCCGTGAGATGGGGGTTCAGCCGGAGGCGCTCGGCGATTTCTTCGACGGCGCGCTGGTGAGCCCGGTGCTCACCGCTCATCCGACCGAGGTCCGCCGCAAGAGCACGCTCACCCGTGAACTCGAGATTGCGGAGCTGCTCGACAGGCGCGACCGCGCCGTCGATCCGGCCGAGCTTTCCGCCAACGAGGAGCAGCTCAGGCGCGCGATCCTGATCCTTTGGCGCACCAATCTCCTGCGCCAGACCAAGCTCAAGGTCGTCGACGAAGTCTCTAACGCGCTCTCCTTCTACGACTACACCTTCTTTGAGGAGCTGCCCCGCCTCTACGGCGCGATCGAAGACCAGCTTGACGCTATCTCCGGCCAGTCGCGCGCGAAGCCGATCGGCTCGTTCCTCCGGATCGGCTCGTGGATCGGCGGCGACCGCGACGGCAATCCGTTTGTCACCGCCGACGTGCTCGCTGAGGCGATGCGGCTGCAAAGCGCCCGGGCGATCAGCTACTATCTCGACGAGTTGCACGAGCTCGGCGCCGAACTGTCGCTCGCCTCCAATCTCGCCTCGATGAGCCCGGAGCTTGCCGCGCTCGCCGACACGTCCGACGATTCCGCCGCCGCCCGCCGCAAGGAGCCCTATCGCCGGGCCATCACCGGCATGTATTCGCGCCTCGCCAAGACGGCGAGCGAGCTCGACCATGTCGTCGCGCTCAGGCAGCCGATCGTCGAACGCGCGCCCTACGCCTCGGCGGCCGAGTTCAGCACCGACCTCGAGGTCATCGCGCGGTCGTTGCGAGCGACCAACGCCGGCATTGTCGCCCGCGGCCGGTTGCGATCCTTGCAGCGCGCGGTCGAGGTGTTCGGATTTCATCTCGCGCCGATCGATCTAAGACAGAACTCCGACGTGCACGAGCGCACTGTCGCCGAGCTGTTCAGCGCAGCGTCGCCTGGCCTCGACTACAAGGCGCTGAGCGAGCCCGAACGCGTCGAACTTCTGCGTCGCGAGCTCGTTTCGCCCCGGCCGCTGTTCTCGCCTTTTATCGCCTATGGCGAGGGGACGGCGGGCGAACTCGCGCTCTTCCGCGCCGCCGCCGTGATCCGCAGCAAATACGGTCCCGGCGCGATCTGCACCTCCATCATCTCGAAGACGGACAGCGTTTCCGACATGCTGGAGCTCGCGCTGATCCTGAAGGAAGTCGGACTCGTTACGGCGCAAGGATCGTCGGCGCTCGCCCTCGTGCCGCTGTTCGAGACGATCGACGATTTGCGCGCCTGCGTGAATGTGATGGACCGGCTGCTTTCGCTGCCCGAATACCGCCAGCTCGTCGACTCGCAGAACGGCGAGCAGGAAGTGATGCTCGGCTACTCGGACTCCAATAAGGACGGCGGCTTCGTCACCTCGGGCTGGGAGCTGTACAAGGCCGAGATCGGGCTGGTCGAGGTGTTCCGCCGCCACGGCGTGCGTATTCGTCTCTTCCACGGCCGCGGCGGCTCGGTCGGCCGCGGCGGCGGCCCAAGCTACGACGCGATTCTCGCCCAGCCGGGCGGCGCGGTGCAGGGGCAGATCCGCATCACCGAACAGGGCGAAATCATTTCCAGCAAATATTCGAACCCCGAGGTCGGGCGTCGCAATCTGGAGACGCTCGCTTCGGCCACTCTCGAGGCGACGCTGCTGCAGGACGAGAGCCCGGCCCCGGACCACGCCTTTCTCGAGACGATGCAGGAACTGTCGCAGGCCGCCTACGCGGCCTATCGCGGCCTCGTCTACGAAACCGAGGGCTTCGTCCGCTATTTCTGGGCCTCGACCGTCATCACCGAGATCGCCAGCCTTAACATCGGCTCCCGTCCCGCCTCGCGCAAGAAGACCCAGGCGATCGAAGACTTGCGCGCAATCCCCTGGGTATTCT
>Ga0335076_10006787_pt1 | contig 11551 bp, 11 predicted proteins | sample Lox_Sample_25_FD_206717 | JGI IMG/M metagenome (GOLD analysis project Ga0335076, IMG submission 206717) | Soil microbial communities from Loxahatchee National Wildlife Refuge, Florida, United States - Lox_Sample_2.5 | ecosystem: Environmental > Terrestrial > Soil > Wetlands | place: USA... | reverse complement strand
CTGGCTGACCAGGAAGTCGTGCAGGAAGCGGCCCTGGGCGGTCAGCAGAGTGGCATAGATGCTGTGCGCCGGGGTCACCTTGGTGATGTCGTTGGAGATCAGGCCCTGCAGGAACGGCCGCGCATCCGCGCCGCCGATGCGCACCACGCCGCGCTGCTCCAGGACCGTCGCGCCCGCCATGGCGTTCCCTTGATGTCGCCCCCGTCCAGGCTACCAGACGTGGCGCCGAAGCGTCGCCTTGACAAGAACCGGGGGCCGACCGATGAAACGGGGCCCGGGGTTCCGGGCCGTCCGGATCCTCCCTGCATGCTTCACCGGCTTCACGGGCTCATCGTCCTCCTGGCGCTCCTGTGCGTCGCGCCGGCGGTCGCGCAGGCGCAAGCACAGGCGCAGAGTGGCGCGCCGGCGCCGGGCCGCAAGGGCGCGCCCCAGGAGGCCGCCGAGCCGTTGCGCGAGGCGCTGCGCCTGCTCGACACCATCCGGGTGTCCAACCTCGAGCCGCCGTGGCGGGCGAACGCGTGCGCGCGGGTCGCCCGCGTGCTGGCTCGAATCGGCGATGCCGCCGCGGCGCGCCAGATGTCGCAGAGCGCGATCAACGCCAATGCCGAGCCGGTCAAGACCGCGCCACCGCCGGCGATCTCGCCGGGCGTCATCTTTGCGCTGCTGGTGCAGACCCACGCCGACCTGCACGACGTCGCGGTCGTCCAGCAACTCGCCCAGCAGGGCTTCCCGATCCTCGCGAAGCTGCCCGACCCGGCGACCCGCGCCAACATGCTGCCCTACATGGGGCTCGGCCTCGCCGACATCGGCAACACCGAGGGCGCCGGCAGGGCCGCGCTCGAAGGGCTGCGCGCGGCGACCCAGACGCCGCCCGGGCGTGACCAGATCGGCGCGCTGTCGCTGGTCACCATCGTGCAGGCCAAGATCGGCGACCGCGCGAGCGCCAACGATACGATCCAGATCACCCGCCAGGCCGCCGAGAAGATGCAGGACGTCACCGGCCGGGTCTACGCGCTCGCGCACCTGTCGCGCGCCGAGGCGGCGCTCGGCAACCAGGATCGCGCGCGCACCCTGGCGCGCGAGGCCGCCGGCGCCTACGACCGCACCCAGACCGACGCCAGCTTCAGCCTGGCGCAGCGCGTCAGCGCGCTCGGCCTGGTCGCGATCGCGCAGTCGGAGGCCGGCGACCGCAATGCCGCGCACCAGACCGTGCGCGCGCTCCAACAGACCGTCGGCCAACTGATGCAGACCTACGAGCGCTTCCAGGCGCTCATCACCCTGGTCGAGACCATCGTCCTGGTCGATCGCCTGCCGTGACGGCGCCGCGCAGCGGGATGCCGGCGCGCGCCGCCGCGCCGCTCCTGACCGTCGCGGCGTTCCTCGCCGGGCCGATCGGCTTCCTGGCGCCGCTCGGCCTGGCGCCGCTCCTGATCGTGGTCGCGCTCGGCTTGGCGGTGATCTGCGCGCTCGAGCGCCGGCTGCCCGCGCCGCCGATCGACCTGGCGGTCGCGCTCGCGCTCTTGTGCACGCTCGGGCTCGCCTCGACCCTGTGGGCGATCGACCCGATGCACAGCCTGACGCGCGCCCTGCGCCTGGTCGGCGAATGCGTCGAGGGCGTACTGCTGCTCGACGCCGCCGACCGGCTCGATGCCGTCGAGCGCCGGCGGGTGCTCGGCGGGCTGGCGCTCGGGCTGGGCGTCACGATCGCGCTCGCCGACATCGATGCCTGGTGGGGCCGCGGCCTGCTGCATTGGCTGCACGGCCCGGGCACGCCGATGACCGCGAGCGACCGTGGCACGACCGTGCTGGCGGTGCTGATGTGGCCGGCGGCGCTGTTCCTCGCCGGCCGGCGGCGCTGGCTCGGCATCGGCTTCTGGCTGCTGGGCGCGCTCGCCGTGGTGGCCGGGCTGAGCGCCAGCGCGTATCTGGCGCTGGCGGTCGCCGCGGCGACCTTCGGGATCGCCTGGGCGCTGCGCCGCACGGCGGCGCGCGTCGCCCTCGTGCTGGTGCCCGCGCTCATGATCGCCATGCCGTTGGTACCCGTCCTGACTCCTCCCGAGCATCCGCTGCTGCCGCGCGCGCTCTTGAAGCCGTCGGCGATGCACCGGCTGGTGATCTGGCAGTTCGCCGACGGCCGCATCGTCGAGAAGCCGCTGCTCGGCTGGGGACTCGATTCCGCGCGCGCCATCCCGGGCGGCAAGATGTTCCGCATCCTGATCGACCCGGTCCAGGGCGAGCAGCGCTACGAGCAGCTGCCGCTGCATCCCCACAACGGCGCGCTGCAGCTCTGGCTCGAGCTCGGCGCGCTCGGCGCGCTGGTCGGTGCGCTGGTCGCGCTGGTGCCGCTGTCGCGGCTTGCCGAGCCCGCGCTGGCGACCGGTCCGCGCGCCGCCGGGCTGGCGTGCTGCGCCGCAGCCGGGGTGGTGCTGTCGCTGAGCTACGGCATCTGGCAGAGCTGGTGGATCGCCGCGCTGTGGCTGGCGGCCGTCGCCGTCAAGCTGGCGGTGGCGGATCCGCCGGCGGACGCGCCTGCAGCTCGCGCGCCTTCAGGTAGCTGATCAACGGATAGAGCGCCGCGAACAAGCCGAGCATCAACCCGGTCGCGCCCTCGCGATAGCCCTTGCGCTGGACGTAGGCCTTGAAGAAGCGCGTCACGACGCGGCGCAGGTTGGCGCCGAGCTTGCCGATGTCGCCCGACGCCACCAGGTCGCGGGCGCGCGCGCTGGTGTTGCGGTTCATGCGCTCGATCATGTCGCTGAAGTCGCGGTCGACATGGTGGATGATCGGCTGCTCGAGCCACATCGCCGCGCCCTCGAGCGCCAGCTTGGGGTGCACGCGCTGGTCGCCCCAGCGCTTGGCGCCGCGCGCCGACAGGCGCGGGGTCGCCGAGACGCCGTTGTAGGCGCCCCAGCCGTAACGCACCCAGCGCCCGGCGACGTGGTTGGCGACCGGCACCTTGAAATAGCCGAACGGCGCGTCGGCGATCCGGCGGCGCATCTCGGCGGCGAGCTCCGGCGTGACCCGCTCGTCGGCGTCGATCTCGAAGATCCAGTCGCCGGTCGCCGCGGCGAGCCCGGCCATCCGCCGCGGTCCCTCGAGCTCCCAGGCACCCTCGACCAGCCGGTCGGTGAAGCGCCGGGCGATCGCCGCGCTGTCGTCGGTGCAGCGGTCGAGCACGACCACGATCTCGTCGGCGAACGTCAGGGTCGCCAGGCAATCGGCGATCTGCGCCGCCTCGTTGTGCGCGACCAGCACGGCGGAAAGCGTGGCACCCATGGGCGGCCGTGGTTTATCGGATGCGCCGGCCGGCCGCAAGCATTGCTCCCGCGCATCGAGCCTGGCTATGGTCGGGCCGGGAGGGCAGCATGGTGGTGGCCCCGATCCCGCGCCGCGACCAGATCCCGCGCGGGATCATGTTCATGATCGCCTCGACCATCCTGTTCTCCGGCGTGAATGCCGTGGTGAAGTGGGAGGTCGCCGCCTACCCGGTCGGCGAGGTCGCGTTCCTGCGCTCGGCGTTCGGCCTGCTGCCGCTCTACGCGATCATCTTCTCGAGCGCCGGGCTGGCCGCCGTGCTGCGCACCGCGCGGCCATGGGGGCACGTCAAGCGGGCGCTGTCGCAGTTCGTCTCGCAGATGGCGATGTTCCTGGCGCTCAGCGTGATGCCGCTCGCCTCGGCGGTGGCGATCAGCTTCGCGGCGCCGCTGTTCACCACGCTGCTCTCGATCGTGATCCTCAAGGAGAAGGTCGGCCGGCACCGCTGGTCGGCGCTGGCGGCCGGCTTCGTGGGCGTGCTCCTGATCACCCATCCGGGCGCCGGCAGCTTCAACATCGGCGTGGTGTTCGCGCTGACCAACGCGGTGATGATCTCGACGGTCGCGATCGCGATCCGGCGCATGAGCACCACCGAGTCGACCGAGACCCTGGCGTTCTACCAGCTCACCCTGATCACCCTGTTCAACGCCTGCCTGCTGCCGTTCGGCTTCACGATGCCGAGCTGGACCGATTTCGGCTTGCTGGCGTTCGCCGGGGTGGGCAACGGCATCGCGCAATACTGGTGGACCAAGGCGCTGCACCTGGCGCCGCCGTCGGCCATCACGCCGTTCAACTACCTGTCGCTGGTGTGGGCCAGCATCATCGGCTTCGCGATCTGGGGCGACGTGCCGACCCAGATGCTGGTCGCCGGCGCCGTCGTCGTGGTCGCCTCGGGCCTCTACATCCTGTGGCGCGAGACCGTCCGCGCCCGCGAGCCGTTGCCGTCTTAGCGCGATACCCTTCGCGTCATTGCGAGGAGCGTAGCGACGAAGCAATCCAGGGTCGTGTGACGCATACCCGTCGCGTTGCTCCTGGATTGCTTCGCTGCGCTCGCAATGACGGGCTTGTGGTTAGACGACTGCCGCGATGGCGGCGTCGATGGCGTCGCCGAGCTTGCCGACCAGCGCGTCGATCTCGGCGGGTTGGATGATGTAGGGCGGCGCCAGCACCACGTGGTCGCCCTGGCGGCCGTCGATCGTGCCGCCCTGCGGATAGCACATCAGGCCGCGCGCCATCGCCTCGGCCTTGATGCGTGCGTGCAGCTTGCGCGCGGGGTCGAAGGTCGCCTTGGTGGCGCGCTCGTGCACCAGCTCGATGCCCCAGAACAGCCCGCGCCCGCGGATGTCGCCGACATGCCGGTGGTTGCCCAGGCGATCGTCGAGCGCGCGGGCGAGCTGGTCGCCGCGCGCGCGCACGTTGGCCAGCAGGTCGTCGTCCTTGATGGTCTGCTGGACCGCGATCGCCGCCGCGCACGCGGTCGCGTGGCCCAGATAGGTGTGGCCGTGCTGGAAGAAGCCCGAGCCGGCCGCGACCGCATCCGCGATCCGCTTGGAGATCAGCATGGCGCCGATCGGCTGGTAGCCGCCGCCCAGCCCCTTGGCGATCGCCATGATGTCGGGCGAAATGCCCTCCTGGCTGCAGGCGTGCAGCGTGCCGGTGCGCCCCATGCCGCACATCACCTCGTCGAGGATCAGGAGCACGCCGTAGCGGTCGCAGATCTCGCGCAGGCGCTTGAAATAGCCGGGCACCGGGGTCACCACGCCGGCGGTCGCGCCGCCGACCGTCTCGGCCACGAAGGCGATCACGCTGTCCTTGCCGAGCTCGAGGATCTTGGCCTCGAGCTCGTCGGCGACCCGCTTGCCGTACTGCTCCTCGCTCTCGTCGTGGCGCTTGCCGCGATAGGCGTAGCACGGCGCGACGTGGTGCGTGTCGATCAGGAGCGGCGCGAACTGCTGGCGGCGCCATTCGTTGCCGCCGACCGCCAGCGCGCCCAGCGTGTTGCCGTGATAGCTCTGGCGCCGCGCGATGAAGTGGCGGCGCTGCGGCTGGCCGATCTCGACGAAATACTGGCGCGCCAGCTTGAGGGCGCCCTCGATCGCCTCCGAGCCGCCCGACACGAAATAGACCTTGTCGATGCCGGGCGGCGCATCGGCCACCAGCATGTCGGCCAGCGTCTCCATCGGGCGATTGGTGAAGAAGGCGGTGTGCGCGAACGCCATCTCGGCGATCTGGCGCTGCACCGCCTCGATGACGCGCTTGTGGCCGTGGCCGAGGCACGACACCGCGGCGCCCCCCGAGGCGTCAAGGTAGCGCTTGCCGGTGCTGTCGATCAGATAGCAGCCCTCGCCGCCGACGGCGACCGGCAGGGCGCTGGTCGCGCCGCGATGCATCACATGGCTCATGGGTGCGGTCCTTCGAAGCGGGTCGCAGCCTTGAATACTCCAGCGCGGCGGGATTTCCTATGCCGCAGACGCAGAGGAGCCCCCCATGTCCGAATTGGTCCTGACCGAGCGCCACGGCGACATCGCCGTCGTGGTGCTCAACCGCGCCGACAAGCTGAACGCGCTCAACAAGGCGATGTGGCTGGGCGTGCACGACGCCATGCGGCGGTGCAGCGCGGATCCGAGCCTGCGCTGCGTGGTGCTGCGCGGCGCCGGCGAGAAGGCGTTCGCGCCGGGCGCCGACATCGCCGAGTTCCCGACCGAGCGCGCCAACGCGCGCCAAGCGGCCGATTACGGCCGCCTGATGCACGAGACCATGGCGGCGATCGCCGACTGCGTGCACCCGACGGTGGCGATGATCCACGGGCTGTGCGTCGGCGGCGGGCTCGAGCTCGCGATCATGTGCGACCTGCGCATCTGCGGCGAATCGAGCCGCTTCGGCGTGCCGATCAACCGCATCGGCGTCACCATGGCGTATCCCGAGATCGGCGCGCTGATCGAGCTGGTCGGCCGGTCGACCGCGCTCGAGATCCTGCTCGAGGGCCGCGTGTTCGGCGCCGCCGAGGCCAAGGACAAGGGCCTGGTCACGCGCGTGGTGCCCGATGCCGCGGTGACCGAGGAGAGCCTGGCGGCGGCGCGCCGCATCGCCGAGGGCGCGCCGCTGGTCAATCGCTGGCACAAGCAGTTCGCGCGCCGCCTGCGCGATCCCAGGCCGCTGTCGCCGGCCGAGCAGGCCGAGCCCTACGAGACCTTCGACACCGCCGACTTCCGCGCCGGCTTCCAGGCCTTCCTCGACAAACGCAAGGTCGTCTTCGAAGGCAGATGAGCGGCGGCCAGGGGTCCGATCCCAACGCTTGGGTTCCCAAGCGTTGGGTGAATCGGCCCACCAACGTGCGTCTTGTGGTTCGAGACCGACGGATCACATCCGTCGGACGCGAGCCACTAGGAGTGATCGGACTCTGGCGCCGGCCGGCGGCCGTGCGGCCGGTTGGTCCACTCGGCCTGGTCGATCACGCCGTCCTTGTTGGCATCGATCGCGGCGAAGCGCTGCTTGATCAGCGCCTCGCGCTGCTCGGCGGTCGCCGAGGCCAGCCGACCGTCGGGGCGCCGCGCCACCGCGCGGTCGATCATGCGCAGGCTCATGGCGCGGTATTCGTCGTAGCTCAGCTGGCCGTCGCCGTTGGTGTCGGTCAGCTTGAAGCCGCGCAGCGGGTCGCGCTGCGGCGTGTCCTGGGCCGAGGCGGCGACCGCGACGGGCAGGCTCAAGGCAAGCGTCAGCATGGCGATCAAGGGCTTCATGATCGGGATCCTTTCGGAGGAGCCCCGCCGGCGGGATGCGGGCGCGGGCTGCCTCGTGATACGCGCCCGCGACCCGGAACATACCCGGAACATTTCATATCATTTCGACCACGTCCTGGGGTACCAGGTCGGCCAGGTCGGGGCGCCGGACGACCGTCACGCGCGGCCCGCGCGGCGCGCACAAGGCCGGGTCGGAGGCGCGCGAGAACAGCACGATGGCGCGGCAGCCGGCGGCCGCCGCCAGATGCATCGGCCCGGTGTCGTTGCCGATCGCAAGGTCGGCGCGGCGCGCCAGCGCGACCAGCTCGCCGAGCGTCGTCCGGCCGGTCAGGTCGCGCGCGCCGGCCCGCGTCAGCGCCGCGCCGAGATCGCGCTCGGCGGCGCTGCCGACCACCACCGGCAGCAGCCCGCGCGCATCCAGGGTCTCGGCGAGCGCCGCGTAATGGCGCACCGGCCAGCGCTTGGCCGGGCGATGCGGCGCGCTGCCGGGCACCAGCAGGGCGAAGCGGTCGGGCAGCGCGAAGCGCGCGAGGTCGCCGCCGGTCCAGGCGAGATCGGCATCCGGCACCGTCGCGATGCCGGCGGCCGCCAGCTGGCCGCGCTGGCGCTCGATGTCGTGGCGCGTGTCGCGCAACGGATCGGCGTCGGGATGCGAGCAGCCGCGGGCGATGCCCGACCATTCGGGGCGCGCGTCGCGCGGCCACAGCTGGAAATAGCGGCTGCTGCGCGCCGAGGTCTGCAGGTCGTAGACGCGTGCGAAGCGCTCGCCGATCAGGCGCCGGCGCAGCCGCGCCCAGCCGGCGAGGTTCCACCAGGCCGGCGCGGCGTCGATCCACACGCGGTCGAAGTAGGGCGCGCCCGACAGCCACTCGGCATAGGCGGCGCGCGTCAGCAGCGTGATCTCGGCATCTGCGTGATGCGCGCGGATCGCGGCGAACGGGCCCATCGACTGCACGATGTTGCCGAGCGCGCCGAGCCGGATCACCAGGATGCGCGACGTCGACGTGTCAGGCTCAGGATCGGAAATCATATCCCGGCACGGGCTGCGTTGGGCGGGGAAGCCGCCTGGCTAGGAGAAGCGGCGAAAGCGATGCGGCGCATCGGTGAGACGCTTCGACGACGCCAGACGGCTTCCCCGCCCAACCCGAAGGGCCGGACGATTTTGGCCGTGGCAGGTCTGGGGTTGGCTTGGCCGGCCAGACCAACCCCAAGCCGGGTCAGCCGGCTTGCGCGATGCGCCGCATCGCGCTTCACCGCCTTCCTATCCCACGGCCAAAATCGTTCGGCGCAGCCCATGCCGGGATATGATTTCCGATCCTAAGGCTTGGTGGCGACGTAGAGCCATTCGTCGCGCAGGAGCCCGTAGCGCACCTCGTCGGCGGGCGGCAGGCGGAAGGTCTCGACCGCGAAGCCGGCGGCGGCCAGGCGCTCGGCGAAGTCGAGCCCGTAATAGCGCTTGTGGTCCGCGTTGCCGAAATGCGCCGAGCGCGCCTCGGGCGCGGTGACCGCCGGGTTCTCGTAGGTCTCCCGGCGCGACGGGTTGATCGGCACGCTGAGCAGCGCCAGCCCGCCCGGCTTGAGGAGCCGGAACAGCTCGCGCATGGCGGCGCGATCGTCGTCGACATGCTCGAGCACGTGGTGCGCCATCACGACGTCGTAGCGCGCATCGGGCAGGTCGACCCGGCTGATGTCGACCGTATGGGTGGTGCCCTTCTGGTGCAGGTCGGCGGTCTCGTAGAGCGGATTGCCGCGCATCCGGCGCCGGACCTGCTTCTCGGGCGCAAAGTGCAGGATGCGCTTACCGGCCAGCCGGTCGCCGCCGCCCGCGGTGACCCACAGATGCAGCAGGCGGTGGCGCTCGCGGCTGCCGCATTGCAGGCAGCGCGCGTCCCAGCGCGGCGGCCGCCCGACCCCGATGAACAGCCCGTGATAGCCGCAGATCGGGCAGTCGTGCGCCAGCTTCTTGTAGGCGAACTGGTCGCGGTCGCGCAGCCAGGCGAGCGCCAGGCGGCGCAGCTGGGTCCAGGTGCGGCGCCGGCGCACCGGGGCCGCCGGGGCGGGGGCGGCGAGGGAGCTGCTGTCGGGCATGCGCCCGTCAATAGCACCGCGGCGGCGCGCCGTCAGCCGCGCGCCGCCAGCGCGGCGGCATAGCCGGCCTGCCAGAGCACGTAGAACGCGATCTCGCCGGGCACCGACTCGAACAGCGGCAGCAGCAGGCCGAGCGCCGCCCCGGCGAGCAGCGGCCGCGGCCCCACGGCGGCCGGGACCGCGAGCAGGCCGCCGCCGATGGCGCCGCCGATCAGGCCGGCGCCCGCGAGCCCGACATGGCCGCCGAGCAGGCGCTCGAGCGGCTCGATCGCCGTGAGGGTCGCGATCACGGCGAGCGCGTTGGCGGCGGTCGCGACGGACGCGAAGACCGCGACCGCCCGGCTCGACAGCCGCCCGGCGCGCCGCAGCGCCGCGCCGATCACGGCGCCGAAGATCAGCCCGGGCAGCACGTAGACGGCGAGCGTCATGCCGCTGCACGCCCCCAGTACCCGGATGCCGCCGATGCATCGCCCGGCAACCTCGAAGGCCGGGAACGGGTCGACCGGCAGATAGATCGACGCCGCGGCGAGGCCGCCCGTGACGGCGCCCAGGGCGGCCAGGCTGAGGGGCTTCATGGACGGCGCGGACTCCCGCCGGGCTCGGCTTGGCAACCGTCCGGCCCACGACTATAACGCGCCCAGCCCGAGGCCAGAGCGCCCTTGAACCTCCTGTTCGTCACGTCCACGCGGATCGGCGACGCGGTGCTGTCGACCGGCTTGCTCGATCACCTGATCGCGCGCCATCCGGGCGCGCGCGTCACCGTGGCGTGCGGCGCCGCCGCCGCGCCCTTGTTCGATGCCGTGCCGGGGCTCGTGCGCGTCGTGCCGATGGACAAGCGCAAGCTGCTCGGCCACTGGCTCACGCTGTGGCTCGAGACCGTCGGGCGGCGCTGGGATGTCGTGGTCGACCTGCGCGGCTCGGCGCTGGCCTGGCTGTTGCGCGCGCGCACGCGCCACGTCTGGCACAAGCCGGGCGGCGCGGCGCATCGCGTGGTCCAGCTCGCCGCGGTGCTCGGGCTCGCGAGCCCGCCGGCGCCGCGCGTCTGGCTGGCGCCCGCGCATCTCGACGCGGCGCGCCGCCTGATCCCCGACGGCGCGCCGGTGCTCGCGCTCGGCCCGACCACCAGCTGGCCCGGCAAGCAATGGCCGCTCGAGCGCTTCGCCGAATTGGCGCAACGCCTGACCGCGCGCGACGGCCCGCTGGCGGACGCCCGCATCGCGGTGTTCGCCGCGCCCGACGAGCGCGCCGCGGCGGCACCCCTGCTCGAGCGTCTGCCGCGCGGCCGCATCATCGATGCGATCGGCGCCGGCGATCTCCCGACGGTCGCCGCGATGCTGCAGCGCTGCACGCTCTATGTCGGCAACGATTCCGGGCTGATGCACCTGGCCGCGGCGAGCGGCGTGCCGACGCTCGGCCTGTTCGGGCCGAGCGACGATCGCCACTACGCGCCGTGGGGCGCGCGCACCGCGGTCGCGCGGACGCCGCTCAGCTACGACGCGCTGGTGGCGCAGCGGCGCGCCGATCCCGCCACCACCGACCTGATGGCGACGCTCGAGGTCGAGGCGGCCTGGCGCGCCGCGCTGACCCTGCTGCCGGAGCGCGTGTCGGCTTGAGCGCAGCGAAGCGCGTCCTGCAGGCGATGGCGGGCGCGCCGCACGGCGGCGCCGAGGCGTTCTTCGAGCGGCTCGTGATCGCGCTGGCGCGCGCCGGCACCGATCAGCACGTGCTGACGCGCGATCATGCCGACAGGCTCGCGCGCCTGCGCGCCGCCGGGCTGGCGCCGGTGGCGCTGCGCTTCGGCGGCTGGCTCGACGTCACGACGCGCCCGCGCTTCCGCGCCGAGATCGCGCGTTTCCGGCCCGACATCGTGCTGACCTGGATGAGCCGCGCCACCGCGTTCTGCCCGGCGCCGCCGGTCGCCGGCCGGCGCTTCGTGCGGGTCGGCCGGCTCGGCGGCTATTACGACGCCAAGTACTATCGCGCCTGCGACCACCTGATCGCCAACACGGAGGACATCCGCGCCTGGCTGGTCGGCGAGGGCTTCGCGGCGGGACGCGTGCATTATCTGCCCAACTTCGTCGACGCCGCGCCGGCGCCGCCGCTCGCGCGCGCCGCGCTCGAGACGCCGGACGGCGCGCCGCTGCTGCTGGCGCTCGGTCGCCTGCACGCCAACAAAGCGTTCGACGTGCTGATCGACGCGCTGGCGCGCCTGCCCGACGCCTATCTGTGGCTCGCCGGCGAGGGCGGCGCGCGCGCCGCGCTCGAGCGGCGCGCCGCCGAGCGCGGCGTGGCGGCGCGCGTGCGCTGGCTCGGCTGGCGCGACGACGTGCCGGCGCTGCTGGCCGCCGCCGACCTGCTGGTCTGTCCGTCGCGCATCGAGCCGCTCGGCAACGTCGTGATCGAGGGCT
>Ga0335076_10006786_pt1 | contig 11551 bp, 10 predicted proteins | sample Lox_Sample_25_FD_206717 | JGI IMG/M metagenome (GOLD analysis project Ga0335076, IMG submission 206717) | Soil microbial communities from Loxahatchee National Wildlife Refuge, Florida, United States - Lox_Sample_2.5 | ecosystem: Environmental > Terrestrial > Soil > Wetlands | place: USA... | reverse complement strand
ACCCTGCTGCGCCGGCTCATCTTCAGCAACGGGGTGCTGCTGCTGGGACCGGTGAAGGTCACGCCGGGAATGTCAGACGGGCGGTCTAGCTTGTACTCGTGGTGGAAAAGCCGATCCAGGGAGGTGAGTCATGCGTCCGGTAACTGACTTGCAGCGGCGCGTCGCCCCCTTTGAGGTAGTCACCGACATGGTGCCCGCCGGGGATCAGCCGCAGGCGATCGCGGAGATGGAGAAGCGGATCCGTTCCGGCGCCGACGACACCGTGCTGCTCGGCGCGACCGGCACCGGCAAGACCGCGACGGTGGCCTGGCTGGCGGAGCGGCTGCAGCGCCCGGTGCTGGTCATGCTGCCGAACAAGACCCTCGCCGCCCAGTTCGCCAACGAGCTGCGCGAGATGCTGCCGAACAACGCGGTCGAGTACTTCGTCTCGTACTACGACTACTACCAGCCGGAGGCGTACGTACCGCAGACCGACACCTACATCGAGAAGGACTCCTCGATCAACGACGAGGTGGAACGGCTGCGGCACTCCGCGACCAACTCGCTGCTCACCCGCAGGGACACGATCGTGGTGGCGTCGGTGTCCTGCATCTACGGTCTCGGCACCCCGCAGGAGTACGTGGACCGGATGCTGAAGCTCAACGTGGGCGGCACGATCGACCGGGACGCGCTGCTGCGCAAGCTCGTCGGCATGCAGTACGTGCGCAACGACCTGTCGTTCACCCGGGGCACGTTCCGGGTCCGCGGCGACACCATCGAGATCATCCCGGTCTACGAGGAGATGGCCGTCCGGATCGAGATGTTCGGCGACGAGATCGAGCGGCTGATGACGCTGCACCCGCTGACCGGCGAGGTGATCAGCGAGGACGAGGAACTGTACATCTTCCCGGCCACGCACTACGTCGCCGGGCCGGAGCGCATGGAGCGCGCGATCGCCGGCATCGAGGTGGAGCTGGGGGAGCGGCTTGAGGAACTCGAGCAGGCCGGCAAACTGCTCGAGGCGCAGCGGCTGCGGATGCGCACCACGTACGACATCGAGATGCTGCGACAGGTGGGCAGCTGTTCCGGGATCGAGAACTATTCGCGGCACATCGACGGCCGCGAGGCCGGAAGCCCGCCGAACACGCTGCTCGACTACTTCCCCGAGGACTTCGTGCTGGTCATCGACGAGTCGCACAACACGGTGCCGCAGATCGGCGCCATGTACGAGGGTGACGTGTCCCGGAAGCGGGTGCTGGTCGAGCACGGTTTCCGGCTGCCGAGCGCGATCGACAACCGCCCGCTCACCTGGGAGGAGTTCAACGACCGGATCGGGCAGACGCTGTACCTGTCGGCCACCCCCGGTCCCTACGAGCTGCAGCGGGTACACGGCGAGGTGACCGAGCAGGTCATCCGGCCCACCGGGCTCATCGACCCCGAGGTGATCATCAAGCCGACCAAGGGCCAGATCGACGACCTCGTGCACGAGATCAGGGAGCGGGCCGAGCGTGACGAGCGGGTCCTGGTGACCACGCTGACCAAGAAGATGGCCGAGGATCTCACCGACTACCTGCTCGAGCTCGGGGTCAGGGCCAGGTACCTGCACAGCGAGGTGGACACCTTGCGCCGGGTGGAGCTGCTGCGCGAGCTCCGGCTCGGCGAGTACGACGTGCTGGTCGGGATCAACCTGCTCCGCGAGGGCCTAGACCTGCCCGAGGTGTCACTGGTGTCGATCCTGGACGCGGACAAAGAGGGCTTCCTGCGGTCCGGCACGTCGCTGATCCAGACCATCGGCCGCGCGGCGCGCAACGTCTCCGGCCAGGTACACATGTACGCGGACAAGGTGACGCCGTCGATGCAGCGGGCGATCGACGAGACGAACCGGCGGCGGGCCAAGCAGGTCGCCTACAACACCGAGCGCGGGGTCGACCCGCAGCCGCTGCGCAAGCGGATTGCCGACATCCTGGACCAGCTCGCCCGGGAGGACGCGGACACCCAGACGCTCCTGGGGGGTTCCGGCCGGCAGCAGAGCCGGGGCAAGGCACCCGTGCCCGGCCTGTCCTCCCGGGCCAGGGCGGCGGCGTCGGCCGCGGCCGCGGCACGCGGGGGCGAGGCGCCCCCGGGTGAGGGCGGACCCGCCCGCGAGGACCTGGTCGGCCTCATCACCGAGCTGACCGACCAGATGCACGCCGCCGCCGCCGAGCTGCAGTTCGAGCTGGCCGCCCGGCTCCGCGACGAGATCAGGGAACTCAAGCACGAACTGCGCGGCATGCAGGCCGCTGGCGTCTAGGCCGGGTGACCCGGCCGCCCGCTGCTCCGCACGGCCGACGCAGCCAATCGGCTCGTCGAGGAGGGAACCAGCGCCGCGGCGGCACCGTCCAAGGATTATGGATTGTCGAATGGTCATGAGTCCTCGGAGGGGCGCGCGCAGCGGACGAGCGCCGCGGCGCGCCGCCGCGGCGCTGGTGTCGGTCGCGGCGGGCCTGGTCCTGCTGGCCGCGTGCGGCACCACGCCGGCCCCGGGCAGCGGCGGTGCCGCCCCGGCCGGGCCTTCCGGGTCGCCGGGTACCGCCAGCACCGCGCCGGGCTCCGCGCAGCCCGCGCTGTGCCGGGACGCAGCGGCAGTCACCAGCCTGCGGATCGTCCGCTTGCCCGGCCCCCGCGTGCCGCAGGCGCAGACCGGGTCCCCGCGCCCGGTCACGGCGCTCAGCCCGGCCCAGGCACGGGCCGTGGCGCGGGCACTGTGTGCGCTGCCGGCCATGCCGCACGGCATCCTCAACTGCCCGGCGCTGTTCCCCGGGACGAATTACCAGCTGCACTTCGCGGCGGACGGCCGGGCGCTCCCGGTGGTGACCATCGAGGCGACCGGTTGCGGCACCGTGACCGGGGTCGGCCATGTCCGCCAGGCCCTCTCGTCCGGGTTCTGGCGGGTGCTGGCCACGGCGGCCGGCCTGAGCCCCCCCGGGCGGGCGGTGTTCAGCTCGCCGGGCTGCGAGCCGCACGGCTACCCGACCAAGATCAACGGCTGCCCGGCCCTGTCTGAGCCGGCCGGCGGGTTGCAGCCCGGAGGTTCCGACCAGCCGGCCGGGTAACCCAGCCCGCAGCCGCCCGGCCGGCTGGCCGCGGCCCCGTCGGGCAGCCGCCGGGCGGGTAGCCTCCTGGCCGGGGGCCTGGCCCCGTGGCGCGCCGTGCCTCGCGGGCGCCTTAGCCTGGCGGGGTGACCTGGGTGATGTTCGATTACGGCGGCGTGGTGTCGCACCCGCCCTCGGCAGGGGAGCTGGCGTCGCTGGCCGGAGCCGCGGGCGTGAGCGTCCCGGCCCTGGAGGGTGCGTACTGGGCATGGCGGCGCGCCTACGACCTCGCAGAACTCGACGCGGCAGAGTACTGGCGGCAGGTGGGGCGCGACCTGCGCCGCGACTTCAGCGACGCCAAGATCGCCGAACTCAGCCAGCTGGACAGCGCTTCGTGGCTGCGGCTCCAGGCGGGCACGGTGGCGCTGATCGAGGACCTCGCCGCCGCGGGGCTGCCGCTCGCGCTGCTGTCGAACGCGCCCGGCGAGCTGGCCGAGGCGATCGGCGCGCTGCCGGTGGCCGCGCATTTCGGTCACCTCTTCTTCAGCTGTCAGCTGAAGGTCGCCAAGCCGGATCCGAGATGCTATAGCCGCGCGCTGGCTAGGCTCGGGGCCAGCGCGCAGGATGTCATCTTCATCGACGACCGCAGCGAGAACGTGGCCGCGGCCGCCGCGCTCGGCCTGCGCTCCGTGCATTTCACCAGCCCAGACGAGGCGCGCGCGGCCGTCGCCGAGCGGCTAGCCGACCGCGGCTGACCGGTCGGCCCTGGGGGCCGCCAGGCCGCCTGCGGCCGCGGCAGTTGCGCGAGGCGGGCGGGTCCGGGGAGCGCCCGTGGATCTGTCATCGGATCAGTGTCGTGGCGACAGCGTAGGGTCGAGCTATGTGGGCGAGCCTGGTCGCCGCGCTGGTGTCGGCCTTCTGCTACGGAGTGGCCTCGGTCATGCAGGCCATGGCCGTCCGTGCGACCAGCCGCCGGTCGGCCCGGATCCGGGAAGGAGACCCGGCCGCGGCGCGGGTCGATCCTGGCCTGCTGGTCCGGCTGCTCGGCCAGTGGCGTTTCGTGGTCAGCCTCGGCATCGACCTGGTCGGGTTCGTCGCCCAGCTCGTGGCGCTGCGGCGGCTGCCGCTGTTCGCCGTGCAGGCGGTGATCGCCTCCAATGTCGCGGTCACCGCGGTGTTCGCGGCGTGGCTGATGCGGGTCCGGCTCAGCGGGCGGGAGTGGCTGGCGGTCGCCGGGGTGGTCGTCGGGGTGGGCCTGCTCGGCTCCTCGGCCGGCGCTGAGGGCGCGACGACGGTGGGCCCGGGGTTCCAGATCGGGCTGATGGTGGCGGTGGCCGGCGTGGCGGTGGTGGGGGTGGCCGCCGCCCGGCTGCCCGGATGGGCCCGCACCCCGGCGCTGGGCGCCACCGCGGGGCTCGGGTACGCGGTGCTCGCGGTCTCGGCCCGGATCCTGCCCGGCTTCTCGCCCGGGCAGCTGGTGCGCAGCCCGGCCGCGTACACGCTGGCGGCGGCGGGGATCGTCTCGTTCCTGATGTACGCGTCGGCGCTGGAGAGCGGCAGCGTGACCGTGGCCACGGCGGCGGTGGTGCTCGCCGAGACCGTGCCGCCGGCCATCGTGGGCGTGGTGTTCCTCGGGGATACCACCCGGCACGGCCTGACCGGGCTGGCCGTGGCCGGGTTCATCCTCGCGGTGACCTGCGCGCTGGCCCTGGCCCGCTTCGGCGAGGCCGGCGAGCCGTCACCGGGCGGGACGGACGGTCAGCGGGCCCGTAGCTCGCGGGCCACCACGGCGGTCTAATCCGGTATCGGAGGCTTTGTCCCTGGTCAGCGACGGCCGCGGCCGCGCGGGTTCGGTGTCGCTGCCCGGCCAGGTCCCGGCCGGCTGATATCCTGATACCCCGTGGACCGGCGGATTTACCGCAGGGCAAAGACCACGGGAGCCTTACTTTGGCCACGGAACCGCACTCATCACGGCCCGTTCCTACCAGGCACCTCTTCGTCACCGGAGGCGTGACTTCCAGTCTCGGCAAGGGGCTCACGGCGTCCAGCCTGGGACGCCTGCTGAAGCTCCGGGGGCTGCGGGTGACCATGCAGAAGCTGGACCCGTACCTCAACGTCGACCCCGGCACCATGAACCCCTTCCAGCACGGCGAGGTGTTCGTCACCGACGACGGCACCGAGACCGACCTGGACGTCGGGCACTACGAGCGGTTTCTCGACACCCGGCTGCGGGGTTCGGCGAACGTCACCACCGGCCAGATCTACTCCAGCGTGATCGCCAAGGAGCGCCGCGGCGACTATCTGGGCGACACCGTGCAGGTCATCCCGCACATCACCAACGAGATCAAGTCGCGGATCCTCGACATGGGCGGTCCCGAGGTGGACGTGGTCATCACCGAGGTCGGCGGCACGGTGGGGGACATCGAGTCCCAGCCGTTCCTGGAGGCGATCCGGCAGATCCGGCACGAGATCGGCCGGGATCGCTGTTTCTTCCTGCACGTCTCGCTGCTGCCCTACATCGGGCCATCCGGCGAGCTGAAGACCAAGCCGACCCAGCACTCGGTGGCCGCGCTGCGCAGCATCGGCATCCAGCCCGACGCGATCGTGTGCCGCTCGGACCGGCCGATCAGCGACGGGCTGAAGCGCAAGATCAGTCTCATGTGCGACGTGGACGAGGAGGCCGTGGTGTCCGCGGCCGACGCGGTATCCATCTACGACATCCCCAAGGTGCTGCATTCCGAGGGGCTGGACGCCTACGTGGTGCGCAGGCTGGGGCTGCCGTTCCGGGACGTGGACTGGAGCGACTGGGACGAGCTGCTGCGCCGGGTGCACCGCCCGGCCCGCAGCGTCACGATCGCGCTGGTCGGCAAGTACGTGGACCTGCCCGACGCCTACCTGTCGCCGGCCGAGGCGCTGCGGGCGGGCGGGTTCGGCAACGACGCCCGGGTCAACATCCGCTGGGTGCCCAGCGACGACTGCGAGACCCCGGAGGGCGCAGCGCGGCAGCTCGACGGGGCGGACGGGATCCTGGTGCCCGGCGGGTTCGGCGTGCGCGGCATCGAGGGGAAGATCGGGGCCGTCCGGCACGCCCGCGAGAACGGCATCCCGCTGCTCGGCCTCTGCCTCGGGCTGCAGTGCATGGCGATCGAGGTCGCCCGGGACCTGGCCGGCCTGGACGGGGCCAACAGCGCGGAGTTCGACCCGGCCGCGCCGCACCCGGTGATCGCCACGATGGCCGGCCAGGAGGATGTCGTGGCCGGCGAGCGGGACATGGGCGGCACCATGCGGCTCGGCCTGTACCCGGCGGTGCTCGCCGAGGGGAGCCTGGTCCGCGAGCTGTACGGCACCGATGTCGTGCAAGAACGGCACCGGCACCGGTACGAGGTCAACAACGCGTACCGCGAGATCCTGGAGCGCGCCGGGCTGGTCTGCTCCGGCCTGTCGCCCGACGGCATGCTGGTGGAGTTCGTGGAGCTGCCGCGCAGCGTCCACCCGTTCTTCGTGGCCACCCAGGCCCACCCGGAGTTCCTGTCCCGGCCGACCCGGCCGCACCCGCTGTTCAGCGGGCTGGTGGAGGCCGCGCTGGAGCGCTCGCGGGCGGTGCCCGCGGCTGATCCCCTGGCGGTGTCCGGCCGCCGGGCCGCGGCCAGCGCGTGACCGGCGCCGCGGAGGCGGGCGGAGCCGGGGCGGCCGAGGACCTGGATATCCGCGACGCGGCCGAACGCTGGCCGGTGGACTCGTCCGTCACGCTGGGCGAGGGCACCCTGGTGCGGCTGCGCCGGGACATGGTGCGCATGCCCGGCGGCGAGGTGGCGGGGCGGGACATTCTCGAGCACCCGGGCGCGGTGGCGGTGCTCGCGCTGGACTCCGCCGACCGGGTACTGATGATCCGCCAGTACCGGCACCCGGTCGGCCGGCTGCTCTGGGAGATACCGGCCGGCCTGCGCGACGTCGCCGGCGAGCCACTGCACGAGACCGCGCAGCGCGAGCTGCTCGAGGAGGCCGGATACCGGGCCACCCGGTGGCAGGTGCTGACCGACTCGTTCTCCTCGCCGGGCATCAGCACCGAGCGGATCAGGATCTTCCTCGCCCGCGGCCTGGCCGAGGTCCCCGCGGCCGAGCGCTCGTACGTGCCCGAGCACGAGGAGGCGCACCTCGTGCTCGCCTGGGTGCCGCTGGACCGGGCGGTGCTCCGGATCCTCGCCGGCGACCTGCATAACGGCGTCGCCGCCCTGGGTATCTTGTCCGCGTATGCCGCGCGCCAGGACGGGTTCAGCACGCTGCGGGACGCCGATGCGCCCGAGCGCTGACCGCCGGGCGCGGGGCGTGCTCGGAGTGGACCCGCCTGCCGATGGGGCCGGGCGGGCCACGAAGACCAGGAAGGACTGGACGCCATGAAGGTCGGCATTCCCAAGGAACTCAAGAACCACGAGTACCGCGTGGCGATGACGCCAGCCGGCGTCCACGAGCTGGCCCGCAGCGGGCACCAGGTGTTCGTGGAACGGGACGCTGGCGTCGGCTCGCGGATCCCGGACAGTGACTTCGTCACCGCCGGGGCGACGATCCTGCCCGACGCCGACGCGGTGTGGCAGGCGGGCGACCTGATCCTCAAGGTCAAGGAGCCGGTCCCGGAGGAGTACCACCGGCTGCGCAAGGGCCAGGTCCTGTTCACCTACCTGCACCTCGCCGCGTCCCGGGAGTGCACCGACGCGCTGCTCGACTCGGGCGTCACGGCCATCGCGTACGAGACCGTCCAGCTGGCCGACGGGTCGCTGCCGCTGCTGGCCCCGATGTCCGAGGTGGCCGGGCGGATGGCGCCCCAGGTGGGAGCCCACACCTTGCAGCGGGACGGCGGCGGGCGCGGCGTGCTCATGGGCGGGGTCTCCGGCGTCTACGCCGCCAAGGTGGTCGTCCTCGGGGCGGGCGTGTCCGGCATGAACGCCGCGGCGATCGCGCTCGGCATGCAGGCGGAGGTGCTGCTCATCGACAAGAACGTCGGCAAGCTGCGCTCCGCGGACGCCATCTACCAGGGCCACCTCCAGACCGTCGCGTCCAACGCCTACGAGATCGAGCGCGCCGTGATCGACGCCGACCTGGTCATCGGCGCCGTGCTGGTGCCGGGCGCGAAGGCACCGATGCTGGTCTCCAACGAGCTCGTGTCCCGGATGAAGCCGGGCTCGGTGCTCGTGGACATCTCCATCGACCAGGGCGGCTGCTTCGAGGACTCCCATCCCACCACCCACGACGACCCGACCTATCCGGTGCACGACTCGCTGTTCTACTGCGTCGCGAACATGCCCGGAGCCGTGCCGCACACGTCGACCTACGCGCTGACCAACGTCACCCTGCCGTACGCGGTCGAGATCGCGAACCTCGGCTGGCGGGACGCCCTGTGCGCGGACCCGGCGCTCGCGCTGGGGCTGAACACCTACGAGGGCTCGATCACCTACCGCGGCGTCGCCGAGGCACACGGCCTGCCCTGGGTGCCGACGAGCGAGGTGATCAACTGAAGGCTGCGACGGCGGTCACCGTCGATGAGGCGGTCCAGCGCTACCTCGACCACCTGACGGTCGAGCGCGGCCTGGCGGCCCACACGCTGCAGGCCTACCGCCGGGACCTGCGGCGCTACGCGGCGGTCCTCGCCGTGGCGGGCCGGACCGACATCGGCGAGGTGACCACGCAGGACGTGGCCGGGTACCTGGCCGGACTGCGCGAAGGCGACGAGGGGCACCGGCCGCTGGCGGCCAGCTCGGCCGGCCGCGCCGTCGTCGCCGTCCGCGGCCTGCACGCGTTCACGCTGGCCGAAGGGCTGACGCTGGCCGACCCGGCCCGCCCGGTCCGGCCGCCCGCGCCGCCGCGGCGGCTGCCGCGGGCGATACCGGTCGCGGACGTCGAGCGCCTGCTGGAGGCGGCCGGGGTCGGCCAGGGACCGCGGCCGCTGCGCGACCGGGCCCTGCTCGAGCTGCTCTACGCGACCGGGGCCCGGATCTCGGAGGCGACCGCGCTGGACGTCGACGACGTCGACCTGGCGGCGTACGGCGCCGGGCCGGAGTCGCCGGCCGGGCTCGCCGGCGCGGCCGCGGTCCCGCCGTCCACCGTCCGCCTGTCGGGCAAGGGCGACAAGCAGCGGATCGTTCCGGTCGGCCGGTTCGCCCGGCAGGCGCTGGAGCATTACCTGGTCCGGGGGCGGCCTGCGCTCGCCACCGCGGCGCGCCGGACCTCGGCCAGCCCCGCGGTATTCCTCAACGCCCGCGGCGGGCGGCTCACCAGGCAGGGTGCCTGGGCCGTGCTGCGGGCCGCGGCGCTGCGCGCCGGGATCGCCGGGGTGTCACCGCACACGCTGCGGCATTCGTTCGCCACCCACCTGCTGGACGGCGGCGCCGACGTCCGGGTCGTGCAGGAGCTGCTCGGCCACGCCTCGGTCACCACGACGCAGGTCTACACGCTGGTGACCGTGGACAAGCTCCGCGAGGTCTACGCCAGCGCGCACCCGCGGGCCGGCGCCGGGCCCGGGTCATTTCCTGGTCCACGGTGAGTCGGCTTGCCGCGACCAGGCCCAGGCCCTAGCCTCGCGCTAGAACCTGGGTTCGCAGCGGGCGCGTCGCGGGCGACCGTCAGAAAGGTCCGCCGTCCAGCCCCGCCAGGGAGGTGCAGTAGGTTTTGGCAGCGTCCCGAGCATTGAAGGTGAAGCCCAGCGCGCTTGGCCCTACCGGTCGGCCATTGCCGGCATTTCCGGAACCCGAGCCGCTGCTGCGGCACGGCCCGGCCCGGGTGGCCGCGGTCTGCAACCAGAAGGGCGGGGTCGGCAAGACCACCACCACGATCAATCTCGGCGCCGCGCTGGCCGAGAAGGGCCGTCGCGTGCTGCTGGTCGACTTCGACCCCCAGGGCGCGCTGTCCGTCGGGCTCGGCATCCAGCCGCATGAGCTGGACGCCACCGTGTACAACCTGCTCATGGAGCGCGGGATCACCGCCCACGACGTCCTGTTCAAGACCAACGTCGACGGCATGGACCTGCTGCCGAGCAACATCGACCTGTCCGGCGCCGAGGTACAGCTGGTCCACGAGGTGGGCCGGGAGTTCGTGCTCGGCCGCGCGCTGCAGTCGGTCATCCCGGACTACGACGTCATCCTGATCGACTGCCAGCCGTCCCTCGGCCTGCTCACCGTCAACGCCCTGGCCTGCGCGGACGGGGTGATCGTGCCGCTGGCGTGCGAGTACTTCGCGCTGCGCGGCGTAGCCTTGCTGATGGAGACCATCGACAAGGTGTCGAGCCGGATCAGCCCGAAGCTCGTGCTCGACGGGCTGCTGGCCACGATGTACGACTCGCGCACGCTGCACACCCGGGAGGTCCTGGCCGGGGTCGTGCAGGGCTTCCGGGACAAGGTGTACCACACGGTGATCAGCCGGACCGTGCGGTTCCCCGACTCATCCGTGGCGGGGGAGCCGATCACCCGCTTCGACCCGACATCCAACGGGGCGAACGCCTACCGGGAGCTGGCGAAGGAGGTACTGGACCGGTGGCGCCAGGCAGAGCTCGCGGTTCCCGCTCACGGCGGGTAAGCCTGCCCGGAGTCGCCGAGCTGCTTCGCCCGATCGGCCGGGGGCCGGTGGTCGAGGCCCAGCGCCAGGCCAGCGGCAGGGAGCGGCACGCCCAGAAGATCACCGTTTACCTGTCCGGCAACGAGCTGCTCGACCTGGAACGCGCCCGGCTCACCCTCCGAGCCCTCGGCTTCACGGTGGACCGCGGCCGCATCGTCCGCGAGGCGCTCGCCGTGCTGCTGGCCGACCTGGACGCCGAGGGCGAGAAGAGCCTGGCGGCGCGGCGGCTGCGGGCGGGTACGCTGCCGGACTGACGGCGGCGCAGGGAGCCGGATGCACGGCACGGTAAAGGAGCCGGATGGACAGCGGGGCGGGGTCAAGGCCGGAATGACCACGACGATGACCGGTGACGCAGGGGACACCAGGGCGGCGGGAGGATTCGAGGTCCACCTCGACGTGTTCGAGGGGCCGTTCGACCTCCTGCTCGCTCTGATCTCCAAGCACAAGCTGGACATCACGGAGATCGCGCTGTCCAGCGTGACCGACGAGTTCATCGGCTACATCCGGGCCAAGGCCGACGGCTGGGAGCTGGACCAGGCCAGCTACTTCCTGGTCGTGGCCGCGACCCTGCTCGACCTCAAGGCGGCCAGGCTGCTGCCCGCGGGAGAGGTCGACGACGAGGAAGACCTGGCCCTGCTCGAGGCCAGGGACCTGCTCTTCGCCCGGCTGCTGCAGTACCGCGCCTACAAGGAGGTGGCCGCGGTGCTCGCGAGCCGGATGGCCACGGCCGGGCGGAGGTTTCCGCGGCGGGTGCCGATGGAGTCGCGGTTCGTCGACCTGCTGCCAGAGGTGCTGCTGGGCCTGGGCCCGGCCGAATTCGCCGCGATCGCGGCGCGCACCCTGGCGCCCCGGCGGCCGCCGGTGGTATCCACCGCCCACCTGCACATGCCCCTCACCAG
>Ga0335076_10006784_pt1 | contig 11554 bp, 9 predicted proteins | sample Lox_Sample_25_FD_206717 | JGI IMG/M metagenome (GOLD analysis project Ga0335076, IMG submission 206717) | Soil microbial communities from Loxahatchee National Wildlife Refuge, Florida, United States - Lox_Sample_2.5 | ecosystem: Environmental > Terrestrial > Soil > Wetlands | place: USA: Florida... | reverse complement strand
CGCGCTCGAACGGGATGCGAGAGCGGCCCTTCGCCATGTCGAGCGCGTCGGCGACCCGGATCAGGCCCGCCTCGAGCGTCAGCGGCTCGCCGTCGGCGCGGTGGCTCGTGATCGCCTGGAGCACCTCGGAGACGACGACGGTCCGGTCGGGCTCGCCGTAGATCCCCTCGAGCAGCTCGCGCAGCTTCGGCTCGGCGAGGAACAGGCTCCAGTCCTCGTGCCCGTGCCGGTGGATCGACATGCCGACGCAGTGCGTCAGCGCCGCCAGCGTGACGACGACCTCCGCGTCCTCGTTCGTCATCCCGTAGTCGCGCACCATCGCCGGCTCGACGTGGTGCTTCGTCAGCTGCCGGAGGAGCTTCAGCGCGATGTTCGTGACGATCTGGATGTGCACCCACGAGTGGTCGTTGATCCCCATCCGGGCGACGGCGTTCACGTTCGAGACGTGCCACCAGCCCTTCAGCTGGTCGTCCTCGTTGACCCGCTCGACGATCGTGCGGAGCTTGCGGTTGCCGCGGACGGGGACGTTGATCCGCATCCGCGCGACCGCCTCGGCCGGGGTCAGCCGCGCCTCGCGCTCCGCCTCGGCCGGAGCGGGGTGCTCGATCCGCTCCTCGGTCTCCCGGTCGATGTCGCCCTCGAGGGTCACGGCGTGAGCATACGTCCGCCGCGTGCGTCATAACTCGGGGCGTGCAGGCGCAGCACCCGGTCCAGCTCGTCGTCGAGGACGACCTCCACCGCAGCCGGCTGACGGTCTTCTTCCGGCTCCTGCTCGCGATCCCGCACTACATCTGGATCGCGCTCTGGTCGGTCGCCGTCTTCTTCGTCTCCATCGTCCAGTGGGCGTACACGCTGGCCGCGGGGCACCCGTCGCCGGCGATGCACCGGTTCATGTGCTCGTACATCCGCTACGCGACGCACCTCGAGGCGTACCTCCACCTGGTCGGCAACCCGTACCCCGGCTTCACCGGCGAGGAAGGGGAGTACCCGATCGACCTGACGCTCCCGCCCCCTGGGCCGCAGAACCGCGTCGTCACGTTCTTCCGCATCTTCCTCGCGCTCCCGGCGCTGCTTCTCAACACGGTCCTGTTCGGCGTCCCGGGCGGCGGCTTCAACGCGCGTGCCAACAGTCGCGGAGGCAACGCGAGCTTTCGCGGGTCGAGCAGCAGCGGCCTCGTCACCGCGGCCGCGTTCCTCGGCTGGTTCGCGAGCCTCGTGCAAGGGCGAATGCCGAAGGGGTTGCGCGACGCCGGCGCATACGGCATCGGCTACGGCGCGCAGTCGCTCGCGTACCTCCTCTTCGTGACCGACCGCTATCCGTATGCCGACCCGACGTCGCTGCTCCAGGCCGTCGATCCGCCGGCGGTGCATCCGGTGCACATCGTCGGGGACGCCGGCGATCTGCGCCGGTCGCGCCTGACCGTCTTCTTCCGGCTCCCGCTCTGGATCCCGCACTTCGTCTGGCTCGTCCTCTGGTCGATCGCCGCACTCGTGGCCGTCTTCCTCCAGTGGTGGGTGACGCTCTTCAGCGGGACGCCCGCGGGCGGGCTGCACCGCTTCCTCTCGCGGTACGTCCGGTACGCGCTGCACAACGCCGCGTACCTGTTCCTGACCGCGAACCCGTTCCCGGGATTCGACGGCGCGCCGGGCCGCTACCCGCTCGACCTCGTGCTCCCGGAGCCCGGACCGCAGAACCGGTGGAAGACGTTCTTCCGGCTCCCGCTCGCGATCCCGGCGGCGATCCTCAGCGGCGCGCTGGGCGGCTCGCTGTTCGCCGCGGCGGTCCTGACGTGGTTCGTCGCACTTGTCCGCGGATCGGCGCCCGAGGGCCTGCGCAACCTCCAGGCATACGCGCTGCGCTACTCGGCGCAGGTGAACGCGTACTTCTACCTCCTCACGGACGTGTACCCGCACTCGAGCCCGCTCGAGGGCGCCGAGCCGGCGCCCGAGGCGGAGCCGACGGCCGAGCCGCAATACGCCTGGTGACGCGCCCGCGCATCGCCCGCGTCGCGCTCGTCGGAGCGCTCGCGGCGGTGTGGGCGATCGCGTCGTACCTGCTCTGGCAGTCGAAGGTGCGGAGGCTGCACCCTCGCGGGTAGCGGCGGCTACTGGCCCCAGCGCTGCTGGTACTCGTCGAACCGGCGCTGGTACTCGTCCGCGACCGTCTCGACGCCCGGCTCCCCGTCGATCGGCGGGAGCGCCGCGCCCTGCACGTCCCAGCCGGACTCCCAGTGGTGGCCGGGGTCGAGCACGACCGGCCGGCTCGGCTCGACGAGCATGTAGTACGCGACGGTGATCGCGTGCGCGAAGTACGGCGCGGTCAGCATCGACGAGATCGTCAGCGCCGCCCACCAGCCGAGCGCCCCGGCGTGCTGGAGGACGAGCTCGAACGGAAGCGTGATGAGGAAGGTCACCGCGCAGACGCCGAGGATCACCCGGAAGACGGCCCAGCCGTTGCCGGCGACGATGTCGCGCGAGCGCCGGAGCGCGTCACGGGCGGTGCCCTTCTCGAGCATCGCCACGGGCACCGCGACCGCCCAGCGCGTCATCAGGATGAAGCCCGGGACGACGAACAGGATGAAGCCGATGGTGAAGCCGATCGCGCTGAGGACCGAGACGCCGACGAGCTTCCCGAGCTCGCCGCCCGCGCGTCCGAACGCCTCGGACACGGACGCGTCGTCGTCGCCGTCGACGTGGAGTCCGCGCACGATCTCGACCAGCCCGCCCTCGAGCAGCGCCGTGCCGCCGATCGACAGCACGAGCGCGACGACGGCGAGGAGCCTCGGGCTGCCGCTGCCGCGGAGCAGCACCTGGAAGAGGTTCAGCACGCCGAACACGACCCCGGCCATGACCGCGGACCGCGCGAACAGCCGCTTGTAGAGATCCCAGGCGCGCGAGAGGACGCCGAGCGCGGAGAGCTGGACGCGCCCGCCCGTCGGTGCGGCGGCGGCGTAGCCGGTCATGGAAGCGATATCGGCGCGGCCGTCGGCGCGCTTGAGCGGCGGGCGGGAGCATCGCCCGGTCCGGCTAGGCCACGTCGGCGGCCCAGTCGCCGTAGAGCGACGTGTACAGGCCGCGGCGCGCGAGCAGCTCCTCGTGCGTTCCCTGCTCGACGACCAGGCCGTGCTCGAGCACGACGATGAGATCGGCGTCGCGGATCGTCGACAGCCGGTGCGCGATCACGAAGGCGGTCCGGTCGGCGAGCAGCATGCGCAGCGCGTTCTCGATCCTCCGCTCGGTGCCGATGTCGACGGACGAGGTCGCCTCGTCGAGGATCAGGATCCGCGGGTCGGCGAGCAGCGCCCGCGCGAATGCGACGAGCTGCCGCTGGCCGAGCGAGAGCCGCGAGCCGCGCTCGCCGAGCTGCGTCTCGTACCCGTCCTCGAGCCGGAGGATGAAGTCGTGCGCGCCGACTGTCTGCGCCGCGCGGACGACGTCCTCGGGACCGGCGCCGGGCCGTCCGAAGGCGATGTTCTCGGCGACGGTGCCGGCGAAGAGGAACCCCTCCTGCGGGACGACGCCGAGCTGCCGGCGGAGCGATGCCTGCGTCACCTCGTTGAGGTCGAAGCCGTCGATCGTGACGCGGCCGTCGCGCGGCTCGTAGAAGCGGGCGAGCAGCTTCGCGATCGTCGACTTGCCCGCCCCGGTGTGGCCGACGAGCGCGACCGTCGTCCCGGCGGGGACGTCGAGGTCGAGGCCGTGGAGGACGTCCGGGCCGTTCGCGTAGCCGAAGCGGACGTGCTCGAAGCGGACGTGCCCGTCGAGCGGCGGGAGGTCGCGCGAGCCGGCCCGATCGTGCACCTCCGGCTCCTGGTCGAGCACGTCGATGATCTTGTCGAGCGCCGCGGTCGCCGACAGGAACGTGTTGTAGAGCTGCGACAGCTGCTGCACCGGGTCGAAGAAGTTCTGGACGTAGAGCATGAAGGCGAACAGCGTCCCGATCGTCAGCGCGCCGGCGAAGTAGAGGTGCCCGCCGTAGCCGAGGACGATCGCGAGCGCGACCGACGAGAGCAGGTCGACGGCCGGGAAGTAGCGCGCGTTGAGGACGACCGTGCGCAGGTTCGACTCGCGGTAGCGGTCGGCGACGGCGCGGAACTGCGCGATCGACGCCTCCTCGCGCGTGAACGCCTGCAGCACGCGCATCCCGGCGATGTCCTCCGCGAGCGTCGCCGTGACGAGCCCGAGTCGCTCGCGCACGGCCGCGTACGCGCGCGCGGAGCGCGTCCTGAACATCACGGTCGCCACGCCGACGAGCGGCAGGATCAGGCACGTCGCGAGCGCGAGCCGCCAGTCGAGGACGAAGAGGAGGACCGCCGTCCCGATCAGGAGCAGCGAGCTCTGCACGAGCGTCGTCACGCCGTCGGTGACCAGGAGGTCGATCGCCTCGACGTCGTTCGTCAGCCGGCTGATGATCACGCCCGCGCGGTTCCGCTCGTAGAAGCCGAGCGACAGCTCCTGCAGGTGGTTGAACAGCCGGATGCGCAGGTCGGCGAGGATGCGCTCGCCGACCCAACCCGTCATGTACGTCTCGACGTACGTCATGCCCCAGTTGGCCAGCCCGACGAGGAGGAACGCGACGACGAGGAGCGTGAGCTTCGTGCCGGCGTCGCCGCCGAGCGCGTCGTCGAGCGCGACCTTCGCGAGGTACGGCGGAGCGAGCGCGGTCGCGGCGGCGGCGAGGAGCGAGAAGATCGAGAAGAAGGCGCGGGTGCGGTACGGCCGCGCGAGCCGCGCGAGCGTGCCGAGCCGGCGGCGCGTGCGGCGCCACGACCAGTCCTCCACCTCGGCGCCGCGCTCGCGCATCAGGTGCCCGCCGGCGACGTGGACCCTCACGCGACGTCCTCCTCGAGCCCGTCGGCGAGGCGCGCCTCGAGCAGCCCGTGCTCGTGGATCTCGCGGTAGACCGGGCTCGTCCGGATCAGCTCGTCGTGGGTGCCGCGCGCGGCGATGCGGCCGCCGTCGAGCACGACGATCTCGTCCGCGAGTGCGATCGTCGAGAGCCGGTGCGCGATGATCAGCGTCGTCCGGCCCTTCATCGCCTCGCGCAGGCCGAGCCGGATCCGCGCCTCCGTCGTCGCGTCGACCGAGGCGGTCGCGTCGTCGAGGACGAGGACGCGCGGCTCGACGGCGAGAGCGCGCGCGATCGCGATGCGCTGGCGCTGGCCGCCGGAGAGCGTGATCCCGCGCTCGCCGATCATCGTCTCGTAGCGCTCCGGGAGCCGCTCGATGAACTCGTGCGCCTGCGCCAGCCGCGCGACGCGCTCGATCTCCGCGTCGTCGAGGGTCGGCGCGCCGAGCGCGATGTTCTCGCGCACCGTCGCCGAGAAGAGGAACGGGTCCTGTGCGATCACGCCGATGCGGCTGCGCAGCGAGCGCAGCGTCGCGTCGCGCACGTCGACGCCGTCGAGCGTGACGCGGCCCGCGTCGACGTCGTAGAAGCGCGGGACGAGGGAGGTGAGCGTCGTCTTGCCGGAGCCGGTGTGGCCGATGAGCGCGATCGTCCGGCCCGGCGCGATCGTCAGGTCGATCCCGTCGAGCACCGGCCGTCCGGCGCGGTAGCCGAAGGTGACGCCCTCGAACCGGATCTCACCGGGGCCGGCCGGCACGTCGACTGCGCCGGGCGCGTCGGCGACCTCGACCGGCTCGTCGAGGATCTGGAAGATGCGCTCGCCGGACGCGGTCGCGCGCTGTGCCTGCCCGACCCACATCCCGAGCGCGCGCAGCGGGACCACGAGCATCCCGAGGTAGAGGAAGATCGCGCTGAAGCTGCCGGCGCTGAGCGAGCCGTCGGCGACCATGCGCGCGCCGACGAGCAGCACCGCCGCCTGGGCGAGCGCGGGGACGAACGAGATCAGCGGCACGTACGTCGCGCGCTGCCGGTTCGCGCGCAGCGTCTGCCGGAAGACTCGCTCCGACCGCTCGCGGAACCGCTCCTCCTGTCCCGGCTCCTGCGCGAACGCCTTGACGACGTGCACGCCGACGATGCTCTCCTCGGCGACCGTCGCGACGTCGGCGAGCCGCTGCTGCACGTCGCGCAGCGTCGGGTGGGCGACGTGGCTGTAGCGATAGGCGAGCACGACGAGGAACGGCGTCACCGTGAGGACGATCAGCGCGAGCTCCCACTGCAGGAAGAAGAGGACGGCGAGCACCGAGACGACGGTCAGCACGTTCTGGAAGAAGAAGATGAGTCCGTAGCCGAGGAAGAAGCGGACGCCCTGGAGGTCGACCGTCGCGCGGCTCATCAGCTGGCCGGTCTGGTTGCGGTCGTAGAACCCGAACGAGAGCCGGACGAGCTTGCCGTAGAGGTCGTTGCGGAGATCCATCTCGACGTCGAGCGCCTGCCGGCCGGAGATGAGGCGCCGGCCCCACATGAGCGCGGCGCGCGCGATCCCGAGGAGGACGATCGCGCCGACGGAGAGCCAGAGCACGCTCGTGTCGTGGCCGAGCAGCGCCTTGTCGATCACGTCGCGCCCGGTGATCCAGATCAGCGCGATCTGCGCCGCCTGCTGGAGGACGGCGAGCACGACGGAGACGACGAGGCCGGCGCGGTACGGCTTCAGGAACCCGAGCAGCCGGAAGAAGGTCGTGCGATAGCGGGGGGTTTGCACCGGAGTCCAATCTAGCCGCGAGGCCGTACGCTCCCGCCATGAGCGGATTCGACGAGCTGTTCGGGGAGGACTACCTCTGGTTCTGGGAGCCGATGCTCACGGACGAGCAGGCCGACGCGGACGCGGAGTCGGTGTGGCGGCTGCTCGCGCTCGAGCCCGGGATGGAGGTGCTCGACCTCGCGTGCGGGCACGGGCGGATCGCGAACCGGCTCGCCGCGCGCGGCGCGCGCGTGACGGGGCTCGACCGGTCGGAGGCGTTCCTCGAGCTCGCGCGCGCGGACGCGGCGGCGCGCGGCGTCGCGGTCGAGTACGTGCACGGCGACATGCTCGAGATCCCGTGGGCGGAGCGGTTCGACCGCGTCCTCAACTGGTTCACGGCGTTCGGGTATCACCCGGACGACGAGCTGCACGCGATCCTTCGCGGCGTGCGCGGGGCCCTCCGGCCGGGCGGGAGGTTCGCGCTCGAGACGATCAGTCCGACGGCGCTGATGCGGCGGTTCCAGCCGACCGGCGTGCGCGAGCGCGACGGCGAGCTCCTCGTCGAGCGCCGGCGGTTCGACCCGGTGCGCGGCGGCATGGAGTCGTCGTTCGTCGCAATCCGCGGCGGCGGGGTGCGCCGCTACGACGTCTTCATCCGCACGCCGACGTTCCCGGAGCTGCGCGACTGGCTGCTCGCCGCCGGGTTCGCGCGGGTCGAGGCCTTCGGCGAGGACGGCGAGCCGTTCGCCGACGCGCACCACCGGCTCGTCGCGGTCGCGTACGCCTGAGCTCAGGCGGCGTCGAGCCTGCCGAGCAGCGCGTCGCGCGAGCCGGGGCGGAGGGCATAGACGAGGACGAAGAGCGCCTCGCGCGCGAGCCGCTGTGCATGGTCGCCGAGCAGGAGCGACGCGCTGCCGCGGGCCGTCATCAGCGCCGCCGACGCGCGCAGCGCGAGCTCGCCCGCCGCCGCGCGCGCCGCCTCGATCGTGTCCGGGTCGAGCCGGTCGAGCTCGGTGCGGCAGTCGGCGAGCTCGACGTCGAGCGGCGAGGGTCCGAGCAGTCGGCAGCACCGCGACGCGACGCCGAGCGCGAACGCTGCGTGCAGGCGCAGGACCTCGGCCGGCGTCCGGCCTTCCGCGTACGGCGAGACGGACGTCACCCGCTCGGCGTCGACGATGTGCGCTCGGAAGGTCGCGCGCACGGTCGCCGTGGCGTTCAGCGCCGCGAGCGAGAGCCGCTCGACCTCGAGCGTGCCGCTCTCGGCGGCGTCGACGAGCGCCCAGACGAGGCGGCCGTCCTCCGTGCGCGCCGCAGTGTGGACGACGTCGATCCGTCCCCAGCCGGAGACGAACGGCGAGGCGCCGTCGAAGAGCCAGCCGTCGGCGGTCTCGCGCGCGACGAGGCGCGGCGGTCCCGGCAAGGCGCCGCCGAGCGCGAGGCCCGCGCGCTGCGCACCGCCGCACAGGTCTGGCAGCCGTGCGCGGACCGCCTCGTTCTCGCTGTGCGCCGCGGCCACGGTTGCGCCGATGTGCTGGCCCCAGACGAAGGCCGTCGTCAGGCACCCGGAGGAGAGCGCCTCCCACACGCGGGCGACGGTCGGGAAGTCCGCGTCGAGCCCGCCGGCCGACGCGGGTCCGGCGAGCCCGTAGAGCCCGTCGGCGGCGAGCGCGTCGAGCAGCGCGGCCGGGAGCGTGTCGGCAGCGTCCGTCTGGAGCGCGGCGGGGAAGAGCACCTCGTCAGCGAGCCGCTGCGCCGTGACGACGATGTCCACGCGACGAGCCTACGCGAGCCGGTCGAACTCGTCACGGACGAGCGCGAGCGCGCGCGCGAGCCGCTCGCGGTTCGAGGGCGCGTTGAGCCAGCCGCTCGCGCCGGACGGGTGGGGGAGCGGGACGACGACGGCGCCGTCGCGCTCGAACCGCTCGCCGATGCACGGCGTCAGCTCGGCGATGCCGAGCATCCGTCGCAGCGCGAGCCCGCCGACGGTGACGATCAGCCGCGGCCGGAGCAGCGTGAGCTCGGCATCGCGCCAGCGCTCGCAGAGCCGCTGCTCCTCGGACGTCGGCGTCCGGTCGCCGCGGCCCGTCGGCGCCTTGCCGGGATAGCAGCGCGTGACCGACGCGCAGTAGAAGGTCGCGTAGAACGTCTCCTCGTCGAGCTCGAGCCAGCGGCGGAGCGCCTTGCCGGCGCGGCCGCGCCACGGCAGCCGCTCGTCGCCCTCGACCGCGCCCGGCGCCTGGCCGAAGAGGTACGCGCGCTGGCCGGCGTAGGGCGCCCGCACCGGCAGCGACTCGAGCGGGTGGCCGGCCTCGGCGCACGCGCGGCAGCGGGCCGTGGCCCGCTGGAGCGAGGCGATGGTTCGGTGGGCCGCCACTGCGCTATCTTTTTTGAAGCATGGGCTCGCTCTTCTCCTTCCCGAATCCCGTCAACGAGACCTCGGCACGGGTCGTCGCCGGCTGCGTCGCCGTACTCGCGGTGCTCGCGATCGCATTCCAGCAGGGCTGGCTCATCCCCGTGCTCGCGTACGGCTTCGTCGCCCGCGCGCTGACCGGGCCGACGCTGAGCCCGCTGGGGCTGCTCGCGACGCGGGTCGTGACCCCGCGGCTCGACGTGCGCCACCGCTACTCGCCGGGGCCGGCGAAGCGGTTCGCGCAGACGATCGGCGCGGTCTTCACCGTGTCGGCGACGCTCCTCTACTTCGGCGCCGGCGAGCACACGGCCGCGTACGCGCTCGTCGCGGTGCTCGCCGTCTTCGCCTCGCTCGAGGCCGCGTTCGGCCTCTGCGTCGGCTGCAAGGCGTTCTATTTCGGGATGCGGCTCGGGCTCGTGCCCCCGCAGGTGTGCGAGGAGTGCGCGCGCATTCTCGCCGCCGAGTCGTAGTCTCCCTGCGTGCAGCTGCCGCTCGAAGCGGTTCCGAACTTCTCGGAGGGTCGCGATCGCACGGTCGTCGACGCGATCGGTGCGGCGCTCGCGGAGCATGCGGAGCTGCTCGACGTCCACGCCGACGAGGATCACAACCGCTCGGTCTTCACGCTGGTCGGGTCCGAGACGGAGCTCGTCGAGGCGCTGCTCGCGGGAATCGTCGTTGCCCGTGAGCGGATCGACCTGCGCGCCCACGAGGGCGCGCATCCGCGGATCGGCGCCGCCGACGTCGTGCCCGTCGTGCCGCTGCGCCCTGAGGACCTGGAGCGGGCGCGGGCGGCGGCGGGCGTCCTCGCGGAGCGGATCGGCGCCGAGCTCGGGCTGCCGGCGTTCCTCTACGGCGAGCTCGCGCCCGGCCGCGGGCCGGCGTTCTTCCGCCGCGGCGGGCCGGAGGAGCTGCAGCGGCGGATCGACGCGGGCGAGCTCACGCCGGACTTCGGGCCGGCGCGGCTCGATCCGTCGGCGGGCGGCGTCATCGTCGGGGCTCGGCGACCGCTGATCGCGTTCAACGTCGACCTGGCCGGCGCCGACGTCGAGGCCGCGCGCGAGATCGCGCGCGTCGTGCGTGAGCGCGACGGCGGCTTTCCCGGCGTGCGCGCGCTCGGCCTGCTGCTGCCGAGCGTGGGCCGCGCGCAGATCAGCATGAACGTCGAGGACTGGGAGGCGGCGCCGCTCGCGGACCTCGTCGCCGCGATCGAGCGCGAGGCCGCCGCCCGCGGCGTCGAGGTCGCCGGCTCCGAGCTGGTCGGCCTGATGCCCGCAGGCGCCGCCGCCGCGGCCGCGGGCGCTGCCCTCCGCCTGGACGGCTTCGACGCGTCGCGTGTCCTCGAGCTCCGCCTGCTCGACAGCTGAGCGGTGAGGCAGTACCACCGCCCTCAGGGTTCCCGTGACGAAGCCGCGACGAACCTTCCACACTCCCGGCTCGCTTGCCGGCGTACCGTGACAGCAGGGGGTCCTCGCACCCCTTGGGGGCATGTGGAGGGACGCGCGCGAGCACGGAGCTAGACTCGCGCCGTGGCCCAGCGCACCGCGATCGGCCTCACCGGCGACGACCTCACGGTCGCCGACGTCTGGGCCGTCGCAGTCGAGCGCGACGCCGCCTTCCTCACCGACGCGGCGTGCGACCGCATGGTCGAGGCCCGCGCACTCGTCGAGCGCGCCGCGCACGGGCCGAGCGAGCACACCTACGGCGTCAACACCGGCTTCGGGCGCTTCGTGTCGCGCTCCATCCCGGAAGAGCTCACCGAGGAGCTGCAGCTCCGGCTCCTGCGCTCGCACGCCTGCGGCGTCGGCGAGCCGTACGAGGACGAGATCGTGCGCGCGGCGATGCTGCTGCGCGCGAACACGCTCGCGAAGGGTACGTCCGGCGCGCGCGTCGAGACGGTCGAGCTGCTGCTCGAGTGCCTGAACCGGGGGGTCCTCCCCGTCGTTCCGGGCCGCGGGTCGGTCGGCGCCTCGGGCGATCTCGCTCCGCTCGCGCATCTCGCGCTCCCGCTCGTCGGCGAGGGCGAGGCGTTCGTCGACGGCGAGCGGCTGCCCGGGCTCGAGGCGCTCGCGCGCGTCGGTCTCGAGCCGCTCCGGCTCGCCGCAAAGGAGGGGCTGTCGCTGATCAACGGCACGCAGTTCATGACGGCGGCAGCGTCGCTCGGCGTCGTGCGCGCGCGCCGGCTCGCGCGTGCGGCCGACCTCGCGTGCGCGCAGTCGCTCGAGGCGCTGCAGGGCTCGCGCACGTCGTTCCTCCCGCAGATCCACGCGCTGCGACCGCTCCGCGGCCAGGGCGACTCGGCGGCGAACGTGCTCCGGCTGCTCGAGGGCTCGTCGATCATCGAGGCGCACCGCTGGTGCGACAAGGTGCAGGACGCGTACTCGCTCCGCTGCGCGCCGCAGGTGCACGGGGCGTCGCGTGACCTCCTCGACTACGTCGACTACACCGTCTCCGTCGAGCTCAACGCCGCGACCGACAATCCGCTCGTCCTCGTGGACGACGACATGCTCGTGTCGAACGGCAACTTTCACGGGCAGCCGCTCGCGTTCGCGCTCGACGC
>Ga0335076_10006782_pt1 | contig 11555 bp, 11 predicted proteins | sample Lox_Sample_25_FD_206717 | JGI IMG/M metagenome (GOLD analysis project Ga0335076, IMG submission 206717) | Soil microbial communities from Loxahatchee National Wildlife Refuge, Florida, United States - Lox_Sample_2.5 | ecosystem: Environmental > Terrestrial > Soil > Wetlands | place: USA... | reverse complement strand
CCCACGCCACATAGCGCGTGCACCCACCGAGCGGGACATCCACCCCGGCAAACAGCAATGGCAGAACCAGACCACCCTTCGCTCTCACCCCAAACAGAATCCTTCGGCGAAGAAGTCTCATACCCCTCCCACTCCCCGTCCTCAGATATCTCCAATACCTCAAACTCAATAATAACCCTCTACAAACCGCCCACGTTCCTCGCCATTCTCCGGACTGCAGCCATCAACTTGATTCTCCCGTTTATAAATGGTGTTATGCTCGGGTTTGGGGAAATCTTCGCTCATGAACTTGCGTTTCGGTGGGGATGGAGGGGAGCCAAAGTACCACCCTCTCCAACGTCATCTGTCTTTGCGTTCGCTCATCGTGTTCGCTTATCACGGTAGGTGTTTCCGGCGAGACGATCGGTCGGGCCCGGGGTTGAGGTTCGGCATGAGGGATTGAGTGCGTCGGGGAACGGGAATGAGACGAGAAAACAGCGGGATCAGAGGAGACAGTTACAGGCTTTGACTCAACTGGAATGAATTATCCAGTCAAGTCTCCTTAACATTTCTTTTGTCATTTCAGCAGATGCATTCGCAAGTCGGAGTCAAGTCCATACTGAGAAATATCTGAATCAATCTAGAAATTTCGTCTCACCATCAGCAACCTCTCCCGATTCAAATTACCAGTCTCTATCCTTAACATCTCTGCTGGCCCCTTATTCAACTCCTCGAATTGGCGTCCCTGCTCGTCTCGGTTTCTCTGTTGAATTACAATTTCCTCACAAGCAGAAATATGTGTGACTCTGAATATCCCATCGTCGCGTCTTCTTCTTCGCAACCTTTGTAAGGACTCTGCCCGCGACGAATGTGGCGACAATGTTTCGATTAGGAATTGCCCAGGGACGTACAACACACACCAACGCATTACCGTAGACTTGGCCTGTGGAGCCCTTGGATTTGGTGTCTTTGAGATCCACCAATTAGTGCGTTGCGCTTCCGCACGTCATCCTCCTCCATCAATTTTCACGTTTCCATATATTCGCTAATACTCGGGTTAGCCACGGGGCATACTACAGAGCGCGCCTGCTGCAGACCTTCCCCGACATTTGGCACCCGCCGGGGGACTTTACAGCCGTGTGAAATGGGAGTAGCCCGAGACTTTGTCTTCATGAGTTGGCACACATCGCAGCTTGCTTAGCTCGTCACGGTACAATTCGTCCGATCCCTCGTTCTCGCATCGTCGTCCGGCTGTCATCGTTGTCCTCTGTGGCCCAGTGAAACTCCTACCATTTTCGCTGTATTCGTCGCACGCCTCTTCGCCCGTTCTTACATGCTCAAGTCAAAGATGCTGCGTGCCTCGGGGAAATACAACCGTTTATATTGTATCGCGCCGAAATTCACGTCCAGGGCTCCAAACTTTTGCTACACGTTCGCATCGCCGCGGCTACGCCGGGAAATGCGAACCAACGGGTGCGAGCATAAGAGAATTAGGAGAATCCGCAACAAAGGTTTGGTCCAAGCGGGGCAAAAATGAGAGATCGGCAAAGAAAACGAGAGTTGCGAGGTCGGCTACATTTTACCGTTCTCATCCGCCGCTATGTAGCGCATCATTGCGCCTCACTCAATTCCACATATACCGCATATCTTCCACCACCCCCCCCCAACCGGCCGCAACACCCACAATGACCAGACCTAATAACTATATCCTACGAGTCCCCTACGATGTACTCAAGGTCATAATCCAATTCGTCGATGTGAGAGAATTCGAAAACTTTGTCATCGCATTTCGTGAGCTTTGGGTATCTCTGCAATCCGCCACTCCGCTAATAGAAGTCCGTGATCGAAAGTGACGGATACGGACGACTTTACAGGTTCCTCAGCGAGAGAGAATCAGTACCACTTCATCGGATGATACATGAATATCGGAAGTACCCTGATATCACCATCACCCTCAAAGATTTCTTGGACGGAGTGACAAATCCCAAGTGCCAGGTGCCTTCGTCCCCCTTTTGAGTTTAAAGCGGAATAGCCGCTGACAGGGATAGTGTGGGAATTATGCTTGGCAAGTATATCTTTTCAGCATTCCACCTCGGAGAATCTGTTTTTGGGGGATGCATCATAATGCGGAGCAGATCCCGTGTCACCCCATTCTTGTCGAATATCTCGAATCAGATATTTGCCAGCGCTACAATCTGACAAAGCGGGATCTCGACGGCATCCTAAAAAGTTCCACCCCATTTCCCGTCTCCTTTTGCGCCTTGCGGCTAACAGGTGTTTCCACAGCTCGGCCCGCCGCGCCATACTTGAAACATCAGATGGTAGACATCCAATCTGTCGAACAGCTCGCCGAAGCCAAACACCGCAGAGTCATACCAAAAGCCGAATGGCGGAATCATTTACGAAGTGTTTCACAAAGAGATACGGTGGGATGGGCACTCAAGTACTCTCCCCCATTTATCTTCGGGTACGTTAGCTAAACATTGTTCCCCTTCGCTAAAATCTCAGGATCATTCCCAAATCTCGAGATCGGATTTTGTCTCCTTTGCAGTGTGGATACTGTCCGGATTTTGCGGGGGTTGACGTCCGACCTGAGCATCCCCTTCCAAACGGTGTCCAACGGAAATACTCATTTGTATCTCACCCCTCCCTTTCACTTTTGTTAAAACGGCTGACTTGCAGATACCTAACGATTACGACCATTTAAGGGCACATTTCGCGGAATGTCATCCCGATCGGCTTGAAAGTCTGGAAAAGGCCTGGATCAACCTCCCCTCCCCCGTAAAAGCATCCTGGACTGCCCTCAACTTCTCTTCCGCCTCAGTCCCAATCATAAACCGCTGCATAGTCCCTTACTTCACGTCCTTCTGGTCCGGCGTCCGAACCGTTCGGGAATTCCGCGTTCGGCACGAAAATGAGGCCTTTTTAAAGTGGAAAGCGACTTGGTTGTGTCACCTCTCGCACTTCCGTGGGCCCGAGTGGCGGGATGTAGAGCCGCGTGCGCAACTAATGGAACCAGGGATGGCCGGCGTGGAGAGACCTCCCGATTACGCCCTGATGATGGATGGTTGGTGTGCGTGGAAGATGAGCCTTGCGAGGGAGGAGTTTGAACGGAGATGGTGGACCGAATGGGAGGGGCTTTGGAGGGAGATTATGGAGTTTGTCGCTTTGGAGGAGATTTTAATGCAGCCGCCTGCGGATGAGCAGTGGATTGGGACACGAGTTGAACCACCGCCAGAGGCTCCGATCCTTCCTTGGGTGTGGAATTGAACCGGCGAAGATATAAGTGGTTTGGATGGTGCGAGGATCGGATGATGTTGGTCCATGGTTACGATGTAACTTATTTTATTGCGATGAACATTGCTAAACTATGTGCTTTTCGAGGCAAATAAATAGTGTGCACACCAATGAATGTAATATCATTATCCCCTCCATCCATACCCACCCAATATTGTCAAATACTTGGCTCCTCCATTTACAACCTCTGGATGAGTCCTGGAAACATCGGGCGTTAAAGGTGGGGTCATGTCAGGAGAGAGGGGCTGCTCATCTGACAGTGATTTAACAGACGGGACTTCATCAATAACCCCGAATGGATCAGTCTGACGGAGAGGAGGAGAAGGTGCAGTCGGCGCCGTTCCAACAGAGGGACCGGTTTCCACGTGCTCATCCTCACCATCCCCCTCATTTCCATTCATACCATTCACACCGTCAGATCTGAAAATCAACTTTACAAACCAAAATAGGGAAGTATACAATGTCGCTTCCACACCCTGTCCAACAACACTCCGAATAACATCCAATTCCCTCATATCAAACGGATCCCCTGCAGCAGCGATCATCCTCCCCAAGCAATCGCACTGAACGCCTTTCTCGCTTACCTGCTCAAAAATATCTACCTGTCCTCTCGCGGCAACAGCCGCCCTTTTCACCACGGAACGCCAGACCTGTCGGGTATGTTCTGCGACCGTCTCGTAATGTTCGTATTTCAAGTTGTCGATGGCATCCAAGTGAGAGGTGAGATCTTCGAGCCCGCGGCGATAGGTCTGGAAGCCGGTATGTTTTGAGTCGCGGACGTGTTGTTTTTCACGGCGTTTGAGGAGGGAGGTCTTCTCGGCTAACGCGGTTGTGTACTCTTTTTGAAGGGTCTATGCCCCAGACATCAGCACTCATATTCCAGGCGGTGAAAAGTGGGGAGGGATTCAAGGCGGGGTGTACAGTGAGGGTATGACGATACGCTTGAGATTGCTCGGCTACTGGGGAGGTACATTGCTCGTGCAGCAATTGAGCCAACACACGCTGCTGACTAGCAATGTAATACTGATACGCAGCCAAACTCCGCAATCCCTCCACAGGATCCCCTTCATCTTCCTCTTCCGCCGCGTCCTCCGCCTCCTCATCCTCCACAGGACGATTCAAATCCTTCGCCGTCGATAACCCATCCAACGCCTCGGCGAACGCGGCCGCCGCGTCGGAAACCCCCCGTAACGCCTCCTCATACTTTCCCGCCGCTCGCACCAAAGCCTCCAAGGCCGCGATATTCCGTCCCACGTCTTTGCGGTTAAGATTGTGTCGTTGGACGGTGCCGGGGAACCAAGAGGATGTCGAACTGAATTGAGCTGTGGAACGGGCGGTGGGGGACATGTGTCCAGGTTTCAGACGGAAAATATCCCATTCGGGTTTGTTGGCATTGTTTTCTTGTTGGGGGCCAGAGTCTTCGTAGATGGAGGGGAGGATGCGGGTCGTTGTCGCTGTTGACGGGAAACGGAAGGGTTGGGAGGGGTAGAGTTGTCTCGTGAACGCAAAGGAGTGGGTTGGGGAGGCGGAGGGGAGGGGAGGATTCGTTGAAGACGTTGGAGAAGACACTTTGGCTGGTGAACAGTGCTGTCGAGCACGAAAGACGGGAAGATTGCGTAGGATCGGTTTGTTGTCGGCGTGTGTACGTTTAGTTGTGGTAATGTGTGATTATCTATCCCGTGAACCTTATTTTCAGCGGCGCAACGGAAACCGTTGACCAATCAGCAAATGTGCACGTGTGGAGGAGGGCCCGTTTAGGGTTATTATATTATTAATTATGTTAATCTTATTAATTATTTTTAATTACATTTCCTACTTACGGTAAATGGACACGGTCAAGGTTTGGATCACACCTTCAAATGCAACAGTAGCCTCGGATGTCAACGCCGCACCAGCGGCTCGTAGATGGGCTGACAGAGCAGCTCGTCGCGTCAGTAGCAGCGGCACAGGTGTCACTGTCGCTCAGTTCGTTAACTCATGTGCAGCCCCATACAATCCGCTTCAGACGCCTCCTGCAAAACACGCAAACGCGATTGAGAGCAGCCGTCGATCCACATCCAGACCCACATGCCCTAAGAGACCGCTTCTCTGGGTTCCCGTCTCCTACAAATCTGCTAACAGTAGACTCGTGGAAAAATTCCAAATCCTAGGTCGCGATGATATTGCGGGGCCCCTCGAGGAATTACTCCCGTACGTTTTTTCTAACGACGCGAATATCGAGGTCTTGACGCTGTTACTCGCGCTTTCTGATCGACCTGTTGATTCTGTTGCATTCGATGCGGACAAGTTCGTTGTGAGGCAGGAGGCAAAGAAGGAGATCTCATGGGAGGAGATTCTTGCTGAGGAGCCGTTTGAGGGGGATCATTGGGCCGAACCGGACTACCAGGGCTCCGATGAGGAGAGCGACTGGGTTTATGAGGGGACGGCCGTAAAGGTTGAGAAAACGGGTCCAGTGGTCAAAGATGATGTAAAGATCTGCGAGATTCGTCCTGATGAGGGGACGACGAAGGAGGTGGAGGAGTTGTTGGAACGCCAATATTGGTTGCGCAGGAAAAAGTTTGCGATCATCAACGAAGCCACTCTTCCTGAATTGAATCATCGAGGTATCGCGTCGCTGGACGGTAATCCTGATCTAGATCGATTAAATGAAGAGTACTTTTTGATTACGGAACTTGACGCAATTCGTGAAGTCCTCTTCATGCTTTCAGGGTTCAATTGCATCCTCTTCAATAAACATAAGCGAAACATCGAAGTATCACCCCGTGAGTCACTAGCGTTAACACAGGTAAACAAAACCGAATACCGCCTCGATCACGTCTCCTCAGAGGCCTTTAAGAGTGTGCTAACCTGGTGCGCTGATTACGGCACCTCAATTCACCTCTGTCGCACTTACTCCCGCCACACGTCCAAAACCCCCACTATCCAGACCTTCTCCGCCGCCTTATCCACTCACCTCTCGCACCTAGCCTTAACCCTCACAAATCTCCAAACCACGTATGCGAATCGCACAACGGACACCACGTCTCTTTTATCCCTGCAAAACACCCTTTCCCCACTTCTCGAATTATTCCACAGTTTAAGGACGGTGTTGTTCTCCACCACCTCGAATTCGCTGCTTACTGCGCTTCATAAAACGGCATGTCAATCTCATGCTATTGGAAACTTACGTCTTCACGAGTTTATACTGAGTCTATTCTTGCCGTCCTTGGAGACATATTTACGGCCTCTGCATGGCTGGATGACTGACGGCACCCTCGATCCTACCATTCACCCTGAATTCTTCATTATTTCCACACAGACAGAAGATCGCGTCGTGTACGAGATTTCGGTGGGAGGAGCACCGCGATTTATGGAACATACCGTCAATCGCGTATTAGCCGCTGGAAAAACCATAAACTTTATCAAGAGCCTACGATCTCCAATCACTTACCTCGATTCAACACCGTTTTCAAGTTCTCTTCGCGATCAATTCGATTCGGACACATCATCCATAAATCCCTTTGAACAAGCCTTTGAAGCAGGATTCGAAGCTTGGATTACGCAGAAATACGACTTTGCGTCGCAAATGTTGTGCGACACGCTCCGTTCGTCCCGCGAGATTTGGGATCAATTAGATTGGATCCACGGGCTGTATTGTCTGCTTCATGTCTCTTGTACGAACCGATTTACCGCGGCGCTGTTTGAGAAAATGAATGCGCCCGGAGACTGGCGAGATCGACATATTCTAACGGATGATTTACAGGAGGCCTTTGCTGAAAGTATTCCCCGCGGACTACTTTCCGTGCGAATACAACGGTCTTGTTCCCTAACGCAACCCCTTAAATGTCTCGATTTGCTCAAATTTAATCTCAAGGTTCCTTCCTCTGTCGTTCATGTGTTGATAGGAGATCTCCGGGCCTATCTCAGAAATCTTTGAGGTCCGCGCGTACACTCGAATCCACATCTTTCTCCTCCAACTTCAACGGACAAAGTACGTTCTTGATCAAATCTCAGGGATTTCGCAACGGCGTGAACGGCAGGGGATAGAAGGTGACACGCATATTTTTCATGCGGTCCGACTGGAATTGATTTGGTTTGTAAATACCCTTTCAACGCATTTTGGCGTGGTGGTATCTTCCCCTTTCTTGGTTTTCGGTGGGTAATGGGGAGGTGGTTGAACCTACGTTGGCAGCGATGAAGGTTGCGTTGATGGAGTGTCGGGATGTGGATGATCTCATGCGTACTCATGCACAATATGCTTTATCTCTTCAACATCAGTGTTTATTACAAGAAAAGGTCACCTCCGAATTCCCCGTATCTGATAGCAGTTATCTATCATTCACGATTCGATAAGGGATATCCTGGGTCTAGCAATCTCGTTTGCAGATAAGTATTTACAAGTAAAAACGGAGCGACTCCCCTCAAAAAAGACGGAACGGTCCAGTCACAAAAGAACGAGTAGCCTAAGCGACGACGAATCCCTGGAACAACCGCCGCCACAGGAAACTCTGACCGCAGACACTTTCGTGGAATTTGTCAAGTACGTTGACGATCGGTTTCTTCGGGCTGTTCCATTCATTCGCTCGGGACTAAAGGCGTATACAAAAGCGGCTGAGTTCCCTACGCTAGGTATCCTAGCAGCAAACTTAGAGGCTGGGATACGGTAGCCTTTACCACTGCGAGGTGGTTACTCGGGGGAAGCATCCGCCACGCGTTGGCAAGCGTGGGAGAATTAGGAGATAGCCAATCAGCAGCAATCAATAAACGCTTACATACGCGTTAATTGTAAACAACCGTCCCGTGATCTTATTAAACTTCTACGGTCAACAAGCAAAAGGGGTGAAAAATAAGGATTGATCGTAAACAAACGCAAAAAGAAGGGAAGAGCGGGAGGTTAAATTTCCCAGGGAAAAGAAGGTTCCCCCCTCCTTCTAAAATTAGAAGGCGATTGCCGTCAATTTCCCGAACCTGAGGTTATTTGCGTGGTAGACGGCACACACAGGTCGCGCAAAATGGAGCCGCTGTCGCAAGTAACCCTTGATCCCGCATTATTTACGTCTACGCTAAATAACAACTGGATTGGGATTGGCGACTCACCGGTTATGGCACGTCATTCACATCTCAACAATCTCTCCCCTTCCTCGCATGCTCGCCATCAATCTGTCCCAGTGATCCCGTCACCACAACAGCGGCAGGGTGGTGACTACGAACGACAATGTTCGCGAGGATTGGCAAAGTTGACCCTCGTCGAACGGCTATCACAGGAATCTGTCCCCAGTCCCGAGAATACGTATGCGGGCTCTCCACGATCCTTGAGTCCGGTTCGTTTCGACGATGCGTCATCCCGGCCAACCCATTCTCCGCGCAAAAATAGAATGAGTCTGAGTATCCCGGCCACCAAGACTGCCTCCGTGTCCGTGATTGCAGGACCATCGCCCATCACCTCACCACTACAATCAACACCAGTGGCCCCCACCGCCCCCATAAATCCCAGCAAACACGTCTCCAAGGGCTCCTTCAGCGACATCAATTTATCCCCCAGTCCTCTCTATGCCCACGAACGCGCCATCACCAGTCCCACCCTTTCCACCCTCGAAGAGCTCCCGGCCCTCGACGATGCACATGCCACCTTTTTAACCCTGATAGCCTTCCAAGAACGTCGAGTCGTAGAATTACGCGAGGAACTCGCGCGTGCCGAATCAGAACTTGATTTCTTGAAACAACAATGGACAAGACAACAGCTCAACCTCACGGGAAGAGCAAGACAAGAACACGTCCGACAGAATTCGCTGACCAAGTTGGAGCACCAATTGGCTGCGGGCGGCACACCGAGAAATTTGGAGGATGGGATTGGACAGTTTAAAAGTCCTCAGATTTTGGCGGCGGGGCGGAAGCTTGCGGAAGGAGTTCGAGATGGACTTTTCGGGATGATGGAGGATTTGAAGGGTGTCGCGGCGAGTGAGAGTGTGCAGGCGACGACGATGCATCGTGGGCGAAGTCTAACGAAAGGACAGCCCAGGGAAGAGGATCCTCCGGTTTGGTATCCCAAACCACGGTCGTCTTCGCCAATGAAACGGAACGTCAGCCGGGAAAGTGAAGACAGCAACATCACAACCGACACGACTTCAATAGGCTCATCGTAATCGCCATTACCTCCCTTCCGACCGTTGCTAATTCCACAGGTCCACACGAGCATCTTCAATCAGTTCGAATGCCTCAAACATCAAGTCTCCCTCCGTGGCAGCAACCTCCCCCGACCAATCTATGCCCCCCTGGGCCTGGTCTATGGCAACCCGCATCCTCCAAGAATCCCAACGCCGCGCAACAACCATCTTCGGCGCCGTAGAACGACACCTCGACGCCCTCGCTGCTGGACCCGACATGCCCCTTGTCCAACACCGTCGACAACCACCGCGATCACGGTACCCAAGCAGTAACCACGTGCGGACAGACACGGTGCAATTCTGACGGTGCGAGGGAACACTTGCGCTTGGTAGCGGTTACACGAGACCACTCTGCATACGGGGGTTCGATAGAGCAGAATTTGCTTGGTGGGTCGTCCTTCTTTTGTGGAGATTGGCTGGGCCGTCGTCGCAGCCGGTGTTCCCGCAGCAGCATGATGAGGAGACATGATAAGTCCGGTCAGGTGCGCGGATTAGGGATTGTGAAGGGTACATCCAGGAGATGAGATAGTGCTCGAGGTTTTCATTAGACGCAGGGGTTTTATTTGGGCATTCCCTTCTCATTTAAATTAAGATTTGCTCGGACCTAGATACCCCCCATAGGAAAGAATGGACTGTGCCGACGCGAAAGAGTAGCTATTTGGCATTGACTTTGATTCTGGTCACTTCACAAATGCCATTTGACATGATTCCCCTCAGATTCCACGCCGGTTCGATTGGCTGCAATTCCCCAGTCGACGATTCGGCGCGAGACCAAATCTTAGTCGACTCCTTGATTCCGTATACCTTGCATTTCCAGATCGTCCAAGAATACTTTCCCTCTTGATATACAATTTTCGCATTAATCCACGATTTCCCTTCATCCGTCGATACATGAACCGCCTTGATAGGACCATCTTCTCCCGTCACTGCATACCCTTTGACTTCAACGCCTCCATCCGATGAATCGATAACATCCCCAGATTGCGGATAGCAAATCCCGGACTGCACGCTCATCTCTTGTAACGGTGGCGTGCTCGACCAAATTTGTTCCATGTCCTCTCGATCGGGGCTCTTCACCTCTTCAGGAAGAACTTTATAATCACGTTGCATGTAAAAGTTTTTCACTTCCTCGCGTTGGACAGTAATCGTATCAACCCATTTCACCGACCTTGCCCCCGCGTACCCAGGGACAATCACTCGAAGCGGGTATCCATGATCTCTCGTCAAAGGTTCGTGGTTCATCTCGTACGCGAGAATTGTATGACAATCGAGGGCTTTTTTCAAGGGGATCGAGGAGGCAAATGTGTTGTCATCTTGCGCTGGAGAATGATCGATGAACGCAACTTGTAAATCGCCATCTGACTCGAGTCCACCCTCCCGAAGGATATCCGAGACTTGGACTCCAGTGTAGGTGCAGTTTGAGATGGTCCCTGTCGACCATGGAATCCCCTGCGTTTTACGGATTTTCGACATGGATGCGCGACGATTCCCGGCACACTACGATTACCACAGTGAGTGATTGAGAATACCTGCAGCGCCGTCACCACATCGGTGCGTGGCATCTTCTTGATATCTGATAACGTCAAAGTCAACCCCTTTTTGACGAGGCCGTTGATGGTGAGCCGATAATCATCTGCCTTGACATCCGGGACCGGTCCATGATTCCGCCCGTAAACAAGATGAAGCGGCGTAATCGGATAGCTGATAAATTCTCTCAAGTCTTCAGGTTCGGCATTAAATGGCTCCACCTGGTGGACGTGGAGCGTTTTCGGTCTGTCTTTGGGCTCGTTGGAGAAATCGAGACACGGCATGGCAGATGCGGTTCGGTTCGACTGAAGGTTACGGTTTTGTGGTGCTAACGGAGTTGATCCGACGATATGCGCCCATCATAAAATAGACTCTCCACATGTACGTCATGGAACCCGACTTTGGAAAACGAAATGTAATTATCGCGATGATGAACAAATTTGCACAACAAACAAGTTTGAAAGGATTCGGAGGAATAGAGGGCTATTAAAAAGTTGACTTATATTTCGGGCCAAATGTTACTGTGGATGTGTCCTGTTTTGTAATTTTTTTTTTTTTTTTTTTTTTTCCCATGAAATAATATGGCTCTAAAAAAAACAAAATGTTTAA
>Ga0335076_10006781_pt1 | contig 11555 bp, 9 predicted proteins | sample Lox_Sample_25_FD_206717 | JGI IMG/M metagenome (GOLD analysis project Ga0335076, IMG submission 206717) | Soil microbial communities from Loxahatchee National Wildlife Refuge, Florida, United States - Lox_Sample_2.5 | ecosystem: Environmental > Terrestrial > Soil > Wetlands | place: USA: Florida... | reverse complement strand
TGCGCTCGAGCTCGGCGAACATGTACGGGGGGATCCGGTCCAGCCGGCTACTTCGTCGCATGCAACTCCTCTACGAATGCCTCGGCGAGCCTGCCCCGATATACCGGGACCGCCCAGCCCGAGAGCTTGATCTCCAGTTCCTCACCAACCTCGACCTCCAGCTCCCCCCCGTCGAGTCCCACCGCAACCGGCGAACTTCCGCCGTCGAGGACGTAGGCCACGGCGGCGCCGGTCGCGCCGGTGCCGCTCGCCGAGGTCTCTCCCACTCCGCGCTCGAAGATGCGCGCGCGGATCCGGCCGGGCTCGAGCTCGGCGAACCACGACACATTGGTGCGGTTCGGGAACAGTTCGTGGTGCTCGATCTCGGGTCCGATCGCTCGAATGTCGAGCCTGGCGAGCTCGTGCTCGTCGTCCAGGCGGATCGCGCATTGCGGGTTGCCGACCTGGACGTGCTGAAAGCGCCACGTCCGCCCGGCGGCGGTCAGCTCGCCGCGACCGTCGGGCGGGCCTGACGGGTAGCCGGCGCTCCGGGTGTGGGCGCGACCCATGTCGACGGTGCATTCGGTTGCCGAGGTGATCTGCGGGCGGATGTCCCCGGCGACGGTCTGGATCGCGAACGAGTCGGACTCCGTCCAGTGGTGCCGGCGCAGGTACATGACCGCCTCGCGCGCCCCGTTTCCGGACAGCTCCGCCTCCGACCCGTCCGGGTTGAAGATCCGCAACCGGGCCACGTAGCCGGGCTGCTCGGGCGCGGACAGGAGCAGGATCCCGTCGGCGGAGACGCCGGTGTGCGACGCGCAGATCGCCTGGATTCGCGCGGCGGTCAGCTCGAACGGCAGCTCCTCGGCCTCGACGATCACGTAGTCGTTCCCCAGCGCATGCCACTTCTCGAACTTCACGGGGCGCCAGTCTAAGGCGCGGCCGTCAGGCGCCGTCGACCATCAAGCCCAAGGCGCCGCCCTCAGGCGCCGCCGACCACGACCATCAAGACGTGTACCGTCGCGCGCCTAATGCTGAAGCGGCTGCAAGCTTGGGCCCGCCGGCGGCCCTCACTGCCGCTGTGGCTGCTCGCCGTCCTGCTGCTCGTCTCCACCCTGGCCCGGCTGGCCTGGATCGCCGAGCCGTGCCGCGCGCCATGCCGTTCGCCGACCGACCACATCCTGATCTTCGACGAGGATTACTACGTCAACGCGGCACGCGTGATCGACCGGATCACGCCGCCGAAGGGCGTGCCGTACGCGAACTCGCCGCTCGGGACCGACCCGAACTCCGAGCATCCGCCGCTCGCCAAGCTGATCATCGCCGGCGGGATCGAGCTGTTCGGCGACGGACCGGTCGCGTGGCGCCTGCCCAGCGTGCTGTTGGGAACGGTGGCGATTCTCGGGCTGTTCGTGCTCGTCCGAGCGGCCGGCGGAGGCCCGTGGACGGCGCTGGGCGCGGCGGCGCTGATGGCCGCGGACAACCTGCTGCTCGTCCACAGCAGGATCGGGACGCTCGACATCTACGCGACCGTTGCGATGATCTGGGCGGCGGCGTTGTACCTGCGCGGCCGGCCGATCCTGGCGGGGGCGGTCGTTGGGGTCGGCGCGTGCGCCAAGGAGGTGGCGCCGTACGTGCTGCTCGTGCTGGTCGTGCTCGAGCTGCTGCGCTGGCTCCGCCGGCGGCAGGGGGCGGTCGCGGCGCTCGGGCGACTGGCGCGGTGCGTGGTCGCGTCCGCGGTCACGTTCATCGCGCTGCTGTGGGCCCTGGAGAAGATCGTGCCCCCATACGACCCGCAGACCGGCAAGCTCGTGTCCGGCCTGCCGTTCGGTGAGGTCTGGCGCATCCTCACCTATGCCTCGCGTCAGACTAGCCCGCACGGACCGCAGGGGATCGCGTCCTACCCGTGGGATTGGCTCGTCGACGTCAAGCCGATCACGTATCTGCGGATCGATCCTGCGCACCCAACCGCGCAGCTCAACCAGATCGAGCCCGCGGTGCACTTCCTCGGGATGATCAGCCCGCCGATCCTCCTGCTCCTGATCCCCGCGATGTTGTTCGCCGCGATCAGCCCGACCGGACTCCGGTTCCGCCCGCGCGACGAGGTCGGGCTCGTCGGCCTGGCATGGTTTTTAGGGACGTTCGTGCTGTTCGTGCTGCTCAGCCTGTTCGAGAGCCGGACGAGTTACCTCTATTACATGGTGATCGTGATGCCCGGGGTCTACATCGCGATTGCCGACCTGATCGGTCGTCTCGGGCCGGGCCGGATTGTGTGCATCGCGTGGATGGCCGCGGTGTTCGCCGCGGTTGTGGTCATGTACCCGTTCACCCCCTTGCCGTTAGGGTGACCGGGAGCGCGTCCAGACGGATCTGGTTGGCGAGGTCCTTCGCGGAGGTGACGGTGAAGCTCCCGCTGATGTCAGCGCCCTTGTCGCCGCTAATCCCGTCGGGGTACTGCTTGAAGTCGATGAACGGGACCGTGATCAGCTGGCTGCCGAGAGCGACGGCGAAGTGTTGGTTGAGCGTCTGTCCGAGACCGCTGAGCAGATCGCCGCGGTGAGCGATGTTCGCGGTGACCTGTTGGAATTCGCTCTTACCCTTGCTAGTGAATCCGAAGGTGACGTCGGGCTGACCGATGTTGGGATCAGTGTTCTGTTGCGGGTTCGTTGTGTCACTGCCGCTCACCGCGACATCGTCCTTGAGCACGAAGAACTGGGCGCTCGGATCGCCGAACGCCGTCGGGTTGGCGAAGCTGGCCGGAATCGCCTGCAGAACCACCGTCCCGCGGTGGACGGTCGCGATCTCGCCGTCGCCGGCGGTGACACCCGGCGGCAGCGCCGACAGCAGGTCCGACTTGGTGTCAGCAGGCCCGGACAAGAGACAGTGCCGACCGGCGGCCGGCGCCGTGCCGTTCGCTTTGGCCGCGGCCTGGCAGGCCGCGCTGCCGGGCGCTCCGAACATGTAGTACTCCGGCCCCAACCGCGAGTTGTCCGGGCTCGAGCTCTGCGGCTGCTTGGCCGCGAGCTTGACCGCGTCGTAAAGATTCATGCTCCCCGCACCCGGACTGCCTGGGGACGAATTGGCGCCGCCCTGGCTGATCTCGGTCGCGGTCGGATCCTGGGTCTGCAATTGGCTGGCGACCGTCTTGCCGCTCGGCGTCAGGGCGTTCGCCTCCCAGTCATAGAACGCCAGCTGCTCCGGCGTGCCGATCAGGGCGAGGATTCGGGCCCGTGCGCCCGCGTTCGCGTTCGGTGCCGTGACGACGATTTCGTTACCGGCGCGCGAGACCCGGACGTCCGGAAACACCGAGCGCAGGCGGGCACGCAGGATCGGTATGGATCGGTCGATCGCGGCGGCGAGATGAGCATGGGGATCGATCGTCGACGCGGTGAACGTGACCGTGACGCTGTGACCGGCGGCGGGCGACGGCCCGGGGCTCGATCCGCGCGTAAGCAGGAACGCGCCGGCGACGACGATAACGACCACGACAGCGGCCACCGCGGCGAGGTATCCGAGCGCGGCGGGGAGGCGTGAGGAGCGCGGCACCCCCGCTTCGACCTGACGCACGATCTGGCGCTCGACTCGGTCGAAGTAGTCGCTCACTGCTCACCCTCCGTCATTTGATGTCTGAGGCGCGAGAGCCCGCGGCTGACGCGCTGCCGAGCCACCAGCTCCGAGCAGTTCAGCTCCCGCGCGACCTCGTCGTACTCGCGATCCTCCAGAACGCGCGATCGGACCGCGTCCCGCTGGTTCTTCGGAAGCTGCTCGACGAGTGCCAGGACCGGCTGGCCGGCGGCCGCCGCGAGCTCGTCGACGCGAGCGAGGTCGTCGTCGTCGAGCAGCTCAGGCTCGAACGCCAGCCGGCGGCGGGCGCGATCCTCGACGCGGCCGCGGCGGCGGCTCTCGAGCAGCTTGTTTCGCGCGATCCCGAGTACCCACGGGCGCGCCGACCCGGGCCCCCGCGGACGGAAGCGGCCCGCGACCAGGAAGATCGCGGCGAACACCTCCGCGGTCAGGTCCGCGGTGGCCTCGCGATCGCCCGTCTCGCGCAGTAGAAACCCGACCACGGTCGGCAGGTGGCGCCGGTAGAACGTCGCAAAGGCAGCGCCGTCGCGGCCGACTACCGCGGCCAGCAGCTCGCCATCGGTTCGTTGGGCGTCGAGTGGCATCTCATAGACAGACTTTGCGCGAGGTCTGGTCCGTGTGACGTTGTGAAGCGATCATCTATCGCCCGCGCGCCACAGCGAAAGCACCTCGTCGGCCGTGTCCGCAGCCGAGCGGCCGGTCGTGTCGATCGCATGCACGTCGGCGAGCTTTCGCATCCATGTGAGCTGCCGGCGTGCGTAGTTGCGGGTTCGCCGTTTCATCGACTCGATGTCCGCAGTGAGCAGCTCCTCGAACCCGAGTGCCTTGCGCGCGGTTGCCGACGCCCCCTCGGCGTAGGCCCGGCGCACCTCGTCCTGCGCGCCGGCGGCGACCATCGCGTCCACGCGGGCATCGATCTTCTCGTAGAGCTGCTGGCGTTCCATCACCAGCCCGATCAGCAACGTGGCATGGCGAACCTCACTGGTCCAGAGCTCGGAGTCTTCCGCGTGACGGTCAAGCTCCCCGGAGTCGAGCAACTCGAGCGCACGGACGATCCGCTGGCGGTCGCCCGGTTCGATCTCGGCCGCGGCCCATGGCGCGCGCTCGCGCAGCACGGCGTGCAGCGCCGGAGCCCCCCTTCGCTCGAGCTCCGCCACCCAGTACTCGCGCGCACCCTCGGGCGGCGGCGGGCGGAGGCTCAGCTCGGCGAGCGCGGCCCGCAGGTAGAGGCCCGTCCCGCCGACGACGATCGGGCGCTCGCCCGCCCCGAGCAGCGCGTCGATCTCAGCATGCGCGAGCTCGGCGTACTGGCCGGCGCTGAAGCTCGCGTCCACCGGCAGGAACGAGATCAGCCGATGCTCGAGGTGTTTTCGTTCGTCCGGGGTGGCGGCCCCGGTCAGCGTCTCGAGTCCCTGGTAGACCTGGAGCGCATCGGCCGACACCGCGACGGGCCTTTCTCCCAGCCCGCGCAGCCGTTCCGCCAGCTCGATCGCGACCTCGGTCTTGCCGACACCGGTGGGGCCGAACAGGGCGATGACCTCCGCGCACGGCATTGGCCGGAGTATCGTGGAGCGATCAGGATTGGTACTGGGATCTCGACCGAGAGCGACCCCCTCGAGGCCGCCACGGTCGCAGCGAGTTCGGCAGCCTCAGGGCTGGGCGGGGCTCCGGCCGACCTCGCGTTGGTGTTCGCAAGCGGCGCTCATCTGGTCGCGCCCGAGGCCACCCTCGAGGGCGTGCACGGCGTCCTCGCTCCGGACGCGCTCGTGGGCTGTGGGGCGGGCGGGGTGCTCGGCTCTGGGCGCGAGCTCGAGTCGGGCACGGCCTTGGCGGTGTGGGCCGCCGCGCTCGACGGCGACGGCAGCGTCTCCCCGTTTCACGTCACCCTCGAGGAGGAGGAGCTCGAGCACCGGATCGTCGGCCTACCGGATCTCGATGGGTCGAGCGGCATGCTGATGTTGTCGGACCCCTACTCGTTCCCGACCGATGCGGTGCTCGAGATGCTGTCCGAGCACGCGCCCGCCGTCCCGGTGCTCGGTGGGCTCGCGAGCGGCCGCACCGCGGAGGGCGATGGAGCCCTGTTCCTCGGGGATCGCGTCTACGACACCGGAGCCGTCGGCGTGACCATGCACGGCGTCGAGATGCTCCCGTGCGTCTCCCAGGGCGCCGCACCGCTCGGGCGGGAGGTCACGATCACCGCCGCCGAGGGCAACGTCATCACCGAGCTCGCGGGGCGGCCCGCGCTCCAGACCGTCGAGCAGATCATCTCCGAGCTCGCGCCCCGCGAGCGGGGGCTGGTGGCGGGTGGGCTGCTGATCGGGGTGGTGATCGACGGCGGCAAGCCCGAGTACAAGCAGGGCGATTTCCTCGTGCGCGGAGTGCTTGGCGCGGACAGCGAGACCGGCGCGCTCGTCGTCGGCACCCAGGTGGCGGCGGGACAGGTGGTTCGGCTGCATGCCCGCGACGCGCGCTCGGCCGACGAGGATCTGCGTGAGGCTCTTGCGTTACGGGTTCAGGCGCTCGCCGGGGAGCGTCCCGCAGGCGCGCTGGTGTTCTCGTGCAACGGCCGGGGCAGCGCGATGTTTGGCATCGCCGACCATGACGCCGAGACGATCGAGCGCGAGCTCGGCGGCGCGCCGGCCGCCGGCTTCTTCGCAGCCGGCGAGATCGGTCCGGTCGGAGGACGCAGCTTCCTGCACGGCTTCACGGCGACCCTCGCCGTGTTCCCGCGGGCTTCATGACCCGACTGGGCGGCAACGTACTTCTGACCGGTGCCAGCGGCGGCATCGGTCACGCGATCGCGCGGGCGATCGCCCCGCGGAGCGCCGATCTGATCCTGACCGCGCGCCGGACCGAGGTGCTTGAACCGCTCGCCGCCGATCTGGGGGCGCGGGTGATCGGCTGTGACCTCTCTCGGCGGGACGACGTCGAGCTGCTGGTCCAGCAGGCGGGCCGGGTCGACGTGCTGATCGCGAACGCGGCCCTGCCCGCATCCGGCATGCTGCTCGAGCTCACGCAGCCCGAGATCGATCGGATGGTCGAGGTCAATCTGCGGGCGCCGATCGCGCTGGCCCGAGCGCTCGCGCCCGGGATGATCGAGCGCCGCCACGGCCACCTCGCGTTCATCTCCTCGCTGTCGGGAAAGACCGCTTCGCCCGCTTCCTCGGTGTACTCGGCGACGAAGTTCGGGCTGCGGGGATTCGCGCTCGGTCTGCGCGAGGACATGCGTCCGAAAGGGGTGGGCGTGTCCGTGATCCTTCCCGGGTTCATCCGCGAGGCGGGGATGTTCGCGGACTCGCGGGCCACGCTGCCGCCGGGCGTGGGCACGCGATCGCCCGAGGAGGTCGCGCGCGCGGTCATCTCCGCGATCGACCGGAACCGCCCCGAAGTCGTCGTCGCCCCGCTCTCGATGCGGGTCGGGGCGACGATCGGGGGCGCGGCGCCGGCGGTCGCGTCCGCGGTCAGCCGGTTGCTCGGGAGCGAGCGGATCGCGGCCGATATCGCGGAGGGGCAGCGGGACAAGCGCTGAGCCGCGGCCGTGCCCGCCGCCGACGGCGCCGGAGCCGGTATGTACCGGCGTCGCGCTCCTGATCGGATCTTCGATGTTCCACGCCGGCCATCGGGGGTACGATCGCCACATGAACGATGCCGCCTTCTGGCGCGAGCTCGGACAGCAGCTCCGCGTCGACTCGATCAGGGCGAGCGACGCCGCCGGTTCCGGCCATCCGACGTCCTCGATGTCCGCCGCCGACCTCATCGCCGTGCTGCTCGCCAAATACCTGCACTACGACTTCAGCCGTCCGGAAGATCCCCGCAACGACCACCTGATCTTCTCGAAGGGTCACGCCTCTCCCCTCTACTACAGCATGCTGAAGGCTGCCGGCGCGATCACCGATGAGGAGCTGCTCACGTTCCGAAAGCTCGGGAGCCGCTTCGAAGGTCATCCCACGCCGGTGCTGCCGTGGGTGGACGTCGCCACGGGGTCACTCGGCCAGGGCCTGCCGATCGGCGTCGGCATCGCGCTCGCCGGCAAGCGTCTCGACCAGCTGCCTTACCACGTCTGGGTCTTGTGCGGTGACAGCGAGATGGCCGAGGGCTCGATCTGGGAGGCGTTCGAACACGGGTCGTACGCCGAGCTCGACAACCTCACCGCAATCATCGACGTGAACCGGCTCGGCCAGACGCGCCAGACGATGCACGGCTGGGATCTCGACTCGTACGCCGAGCGCGCTCGCGCGAACGGCTGGCACGCGATCGAGATCAACGGTCATGACGTCGAGGAGATCGACGGCGCGTACGCGGAGGCGTCCCACATCGAAGGCCGCCCGACGGTCATCGTGGCCAGGACCAAGAAAGGCAAGGGTGCCAGCGAGGTCGAGGACCTCGAGGGCAAGCACGGCAAGCCCCTGTCCGATCCCGAGAAGGCCATCGAGGAGCTCGGCGGCGTGCGCAATCTGCGGGCCGAACCGGCAAAGCCCGAAGGCGACGCCCCTCGAAAGATCGACCCGGGTCACGCCGTGCCGTGGCCGAGCTGGGGCGCGGACGACAAGGTCGCGACCCGGCGCGCCTACGGCGACGCGCTCGCGGCGCTCGGGGCCGAGCGCGCCGACGTCGTCGCTCTCGACGGCGAGGTGTCCAACTCGACCTTTTCCGAGCTGTTCAGGAAGGCCCATCCCGACCGCTACTTCGAGATGTTCATCGCCGAGCAGCAGATGGTCGCCGCGGCAGTCGGCATGCAGGTGCGCGGCTATCGGCCGTTCGCCTCGACGTTCGCGGCGTTCTTCACCCGTGCCTACGACTTCGTGCGGATGGGAGCGATCAGCCGCGCCAAGATGTGCCTCGCCGGCTCGCACGCGGGCGTGGCGATCGGCGAGGACGGACCTTCGCAAATGGCGCTCGAAGATCTTGCGATGTTCCGTGCGGTCCATTCGAGCGTGGTCCTGTACCCGTCGGACCCGAATCAGGCGGCGGCGCTCGTGCGCCTGATGGCCGACCACCCGGGGATCGCTTATATGCGAACCAGCCGCGGCGCCACGCCGACGATCTATGGCCCGGACGACCGGTTCGAGATCGGCGGCTCGAGCGTCCTGCGATCCGCCGACGACGACCAGGTGACGCTGATCGGGGCCGGCGTGACGCTGCACGAGGCGTTGAAGGCGGCCGACGAACTGAGCGAACAGGGCATCCTCGCGCGGGTGATCGACCTGTACTCGATCAAGCCCGTCGACGAGGAGACCGTGCGTCAGGCGGCCGCCGACACCGGGGCGATCGTCACCGTCGAGGATCACTGGCCCGAGGGCGGTCTGGGCGATGCGGTGCTCGCCGCGCTGGCGGAGGTCGAGGGCGTCCGCGTCCGGAAGCTCGCGGTCACCGACATGCCGGGCTCCGGAACGCCAGAGGAGCTGATCCACGCCTTCGGCATCGACGCCGACGCGATCGTGGCCGCCGCCCAGGACCTGGTGCGCGCTCCCGCCGGCGCGTAAACCCGCGACCAGCGTCAGTCAGGGCCGTCGGGCGCCGACTTCCTCGCCCTCGCGCGTGGGTTCGGAGCCGTCGTTGGCCACCGTCGGGTGCTCGCCCGTGACCGATGCCAGCGCGTCGATGATCTCGTCGGCGAGACGCGCGCCGTCGTCGGCACGCTCCGGCGTCGCCTGGACCCTCACGACCAGGTCGTCTCCGTCGAGCTGCTCGAGCAGGACCGTCGCCGATCGCCTGGTCGGCGTCTTCACGTTGTCGTCGAGGATCGCCTGGACCTGGCTCACCCGGATGCCGGTGCCGAGACGAACCCTCACGTCGACCGCTTCGGGTTCCCTGATCGGTACCACCACCGCCGACAGCACGACGTTGTTCGGCACCATGATGCGGTCTTCGCCCTGGGCGAGCGTCGTGTAGAGCAGGCCGAGCGAGCTGACGATTCCTTCGATCTGCCCGCCGACGGCACCCGCCTGGAACCGTACGCGCTCGCCGACGCGGAACGGCCGCGCGCTCAGCAGCACCATCCCCGCGAACAGGTTGCCGAGCGTCTGCTGCGCCGCGAGACCGAGGATCACGGCGGTGAACGCGCTCGTCGCCACGAGCGAAGCCGCGCTCACGCCGGCGATCTCGAGCGCGACGAGCAGCGTGATCCCGACGGTCACGAGACGGACGAGGAAGCCGACCGTTCCGGCGGTCCCCGGATCCATGCGACGGAAGAACGTCGGCCCGGCGACGCGACCGATGTCGCGGGCGATCGCCCATCCCAGCGCGAGCAGCGCGAGCACCGTCGCGATCTGGATCGGCGTCTCCCAGGAACTGTTCGGCTTGCCGAACCAGGTCTGGTAGTTGCTGTAGACGACGATGACCGCGATGAACAGCGGCACGAAAACCGCCAGCCGGCGACGGCCGGCCCTCAGGCTCTTCTTGTCGAAATCGACGGCGAGCCCTACGCGCTTCCACTCCTCGCTATGCGTCTCGAACATCTGGTCGAGGCGGAAATCGGGCCTGGATGGTTTTCTGAAGCGTTCTGGCATGTGTCGCGTTTACGGCCTCGGCCGCCTTCTACGTATCACCGCCGGCGGGGACAGGTTTCACCTCGATCAGAATAGGCGACCTTGCTCCGGAAGCCATACCGGTTCATTTCGTCCGGTATTTGCATCCTCCCGGTCACTCGCCGCCGGCTGGGTTCTCCATCGCATGCGCTCACGCGGCGGCCGATCGGGACCCTTGACGAGCTCAGACAGCCGCCTGCGCTCATCCGGATGCGCGTACGCACCCCGCTGGTACAGCCGCTTGTAACGATCGACGAGATCCGGGCGGTGGCTCTCCAGCCATTCGAAGAACAGCCCCCGCACGTCCCCACGGAGGTGGAGCGCGATCCCGGTCACATACGCCGCGCCCGCCTCCGAGGCAAGCTCCAGAATCTTCGCGACCTGATCGGGCGCGTCGTTGATTCCCGGCATCAGCGGCGCCACCAGGACCCCGGTCCTGATGCCGGCGCGGGTCAGCTCTGCCACCGCCTCGAGGCGCGCCCGCGGGTTCGGCGAGTGCGGCTCGGTCGCCCGCCACGCACGCTCGTCGAGCGTCGGCACGGACAGCGCGGCGCTGAACTCGGTCCGCTGGGCGATCTGCTGCATCAGCGGCAGGTCTCGCAACAGCAGCGGAGATTTGGTCAGGACCGAGCACGGATTCCCCGCGTCGCGCATCGCCTCCCAGATGCCCGGCATCAGCTTGTATCGCCCCTCGACCCACTGGTACGGGTCCGTGTTCGTTCCGAGTGCCACATGCTCGTGCGTCCACTTCGGCCGCGCCAGCTCGGCTCGTAGTAGCTCGGGCGCGTTGACCTTCACCACAATCTCGCGCTCGAAGTCGCGGCCTGCGTTGAAGTCGAGGTACTTGTGTGTCGGCCGCGCGAAGCAGTTGTGGCTGACGACCCCGTTGGCGATGAAATCGCCGGTACCGGTCTTGATGTCGTACAGCGGCAGCGCTCGTCCTAGCGGCTCGATCGCGGCCACCCGGAGGCTCGCCAACGTCTTGACCGTCTGACCGTCGAAACTCCGCTTACGCTCGATCGCGGGGTCCGTCAGGTGGAAGAACCGGAGGTGCTCGGACAGCCCTCCGCGGATCCGGATGCACCTGAGCCCATTGGTACCCGGTGCCCGGTCGAGGGCCACGTCGAACCCGAGCCGGCGCGCGCAAGCCTCGGTCGACCCCAGGATCTCCGGATCGCCGGTCGCGATCCGGAGCGCAAAGTCGCTCCGCGAGCCCCCGGCGTCATAGACGCCGGCCAGGAACCCTCGACACCACTGCGGGCTCCGACGGGCCGGCCACTCGGCGACCGTGCGGACACGATCGAACGAGCACGGCGTGGGCGCGTATCTCGCGGTGGGCTCGCGGTCCCCGACCGCGGCCAGCTGGCGCACGCGCCGGCCGGTCGGGACGTGTAGCGATGCCACGAAATCTTCAACTCGGCGGAGCACCTGCGGTTCGGCGAGCGATAGCCCCAAGCCATCCTC
>Ga0335076_10006780_pt1 | contig 11557 bp, 10 predicted proteins | sample Lox_Sample_25_FD_206717 | JGI IMG/M metagenome (GOLD analysis project Ga0335076, IMG submission 206717) | Soil microbial communities from Loxahatchee National Wildlife Refuge, Florida, United States - Lox_Sample_2.5 | ecosystem: Environmental > Terrestrial > Soil > Wetlands | place: USA... | reverse complement strand
CGGCGCAGGCTGCACGACCGGCGCGGCCGCGACGTTCCTACAATCGCCGCATGACGCGCTCGATGCCCTACACCCGCGGCGCTCGGCTGCCCGAGCTGCTGCAGCAACGCATCGTGATCATCGACGGCGCGATGGGCACCATGCTGCAGCGGCGGCAACTCAGCGAGGCCGACCACCGCGGGGAGCGCTTCGCGGCGCATCGCACCGACCTGCGCGGCAACGGTGACGTGCTGAACCTGACGCGCCCCGAGGTCGTGCGCGAGATCCATCGCGAGTACCTCGACGCCGGCGCCGACCTCATCGAGACCAACACCTTCGGCGCCACCCGCATCGCCCAGGAAGACTATGGCCTGGGCGAGCACGCGCGCGAGATGAACGTGGCGGCAGCGCGCATCGCGCGCTCGGCGGCCGATGCGCTGGCGACGCCCGAGCGGCCGCGCTTCGTCGCCGGCGCGTTGGGGCCGACGCCGCGCACCGCCAGCATCAGCCCCGACGTCAACGACCCCGGCGCGCGCAACACCGACTTCGATGCGCTGCGCGAGGCCTACCACGAGCAGGCCAGCGGCCTGCTGGAAGGCGGTGTCGACGTCTTCCTGGTCGAGACGATCTTTGACACGCTCAACGCCAAGGCGGCGATCTTCGCGCTCGACGAGTTGATGGCCAGCACCGGCGAGCGCTTGCCGGTGATCGTGTCGGGCACCGTCACCGACGCCTCGGGGCGCATCCTGTCCGGGCAGACCGTGCAGGCGTTCTGGCATTCGGTGCGCCATGCGCGGCCGCTGGCCGTCGGCCTGAACTGCGCACTCGGTGCGGCACTGATGCGCCCGTACATCGAGGAGCTCTCGAAAGTGGCGGCCGACACCTGGATCAGCTGCTACCCGAATGCCGGCCTGCCCAATCCGATGAGCGAGACCGGCTTCGACGAGACGCCCGAGGTCACCGGCGCGCTGCTCGAAGAGTTCGCGCGCGCAGGGTTCCTCAACATCGCCGGCGGCTGCTGCGGCACGACGCCGGCGCACATTCGCGAGATCGCGCGTCGCGTCGCCAGCTATCGACCCCGCAATCGGCGCGACCCGTTGTTCACGCCGTTGTTGAACGCAGCCTGAGCTCCTGCCCGGCCGCCCCGAAGGGAGTGACGGCGCTCGGGCGGCCATGGGCCTCAGGCCCAAGGAATGCAGCGATCGCTGCTCACGACTTGCTGCCGCGGTTGGCCGGGAAGGCATTGCCGGGCGCCGGCAGCGCCTTGTCGTCGAGCTTGTCGATCGCGGTCGGGCCCGGCACCACGCGCAGGGTCACGCCGTCGCCAGGCGGTGGATTCAGCGCCACCACGCGCAGCCCGACCACGCCGCGACCGATGAGGTAGTTGCGCATCGCCGTCGTGCGCGCTGCCGGCCCCGGGGTGCCGACGTGCACCTTGGCGCTCGGCTGGCGCGCCAGGGTCTGCGCCACCTTGTCCATCACGGCCCGCAGCGGCGGCTTGGGCGCGTTGGACTTGTCGTCGAACGAGAACGTCAGCGGCACGTCGACGCGCATCGAGCCGTCGTCTTCGCCGGCGATCGCCACCGGGGTGCCTTCGAACAACTGCTTCATCCAGGTGACTTCGGCCGCCAGCACGTTCGGCGGCGGCTGGCCCGGTCGCGGCGGCGGCTGATCGGCCGGCGCCGTCGGCGCGGTGGCGCTGGTGGATGCGGCGGCGCCGGAGGGCCGGGTCGGCGCGCTGCCGCAGCCGGCGAGCAGCAGCGACAGGCCGGTCAAGGCGGCAAGGGCAGAGCGAAGCATGGTGGTTGGCAGATCGGCACGCGAACCGGGTGGCCCCGAGCGCGAAGGGGCAACAGTGTCGCGCAAATTTGTAGAATCGCCGCACGGGTTCGAGGAGCGTTGCGACGGCATCGTGGAGATGCCGCCAGGCTCGGACCGCGGGCCACGATGGCCCGTGCTGCAACGGCGCTCACCGTAGGCCCTGCAGCCGCGCGGTGAGGCGGCGGGTGGGTCGGGGTAGCTCACTGGGACCGCTGCATGTCCGACGCCGAATCGATGCCACCGATCCAACCCTTGCAACTGTCGGGCCTCGAGCCGCTGACGATCACCGCGGGGACGCTGTTCGTCAACATCGGCGAGCGCACCAACGTCACCGGCTCGAAGGCCTTCGCGCGCATGATCCTCGAAGGGCGCTTCGAGGACGCGCTGAGCGTGGCGCGCCAGCAGGTCGAGAACGGCGCGCAGATCATCGACGTCAACATGGACGAGGCCATGCTCGACAGCAAGGCCGCGATGGTGCGCTTCCTGAACCTGATCGCCAGCGAGCCCGAGATCGCGCGCGTGCCGATCATGATCGACTCGTCGAAGTGGAGCGTGATCGAGGCAGGCCTCAAGTGCATCCAGGGCAAGGGCATCGTCAATTCGATCTCGCTCAAGGAGGGCCCCGACGAGTTCAAGCGCCAGGCGACGCTGATCCGCCGCTATGGCGCGGCCGCCGTGGTGATGGCGTTCGACGAGCAGGGCCAGGCCGACACGCTGGCGCGCAAGACGCAGATCTGCGCGCGCGCGTACCGCGTGCTGGTCGACGAGGTCGGCTTCCCACCCGAGGACATCATCTTCGACCCCAACGTCTTCGCCATCGCCACCGGCATCGAGGAGCACGCCAACTACGCGGTCGACTTCATCGACGCCACGCGCTGGATCAAGGCGAACCTGCCCGGCGCCAGGGTGTCGGGCGGCGTCAGCAACGTCAGCTTCAGCTTCCGCGGCAACGAGCCGGTGCGCGAGGCGATCCACACCGTGTTCCTCTACCACGCCATCCAGGCCGGCATGGACATGGGCATCGTCAACGCCGGCATGATCGGCGTCTACGACGAACTCGGCCCGCAGTTGCGCGAGCGCGTCGAAGACGTGGTGCTGAACCGCCGCCCCGACGCCACCGAACGTCTGCTCGAAATCGCCGAGCAGGTCAAGGGCGCGGCCAGGGACGACGGCGCCAAGCTGGCGTGGCGCGCCGGCGGGGTCGAGCAGCGCCTCGCGCACGCACTCGTGCACGGCATCAACGAATTCATCGTCGCCGACACCGAAGCGTGCTGGCAGGCCATCGCGGCCAAGGGCGGCCGCCCGCTGCACGTGATCGAGGGGCCGCTGATGGCCGGCATGAACCAGGTCGGCGAGCTGTTCGGCGCCGGCAAGATGTTCCTGCCCCAGGTGGTGAAGAGCGCGCGCGTGATGAAGCAGGCGGTGGCGCACCTGCTGCCTTACATCGAAGCGGAGAAGAAGGCGCTGCTCGACGCCGGCGGCGAGGCGAGGTCGAAGGGCAGAATCGTCATCGCCACCGTGAAGGGCGACGTGCACGACATCGGCAAGAACATCGTCACCGTCGTGCTCCAGTGCAACAACTTCGAAGTCATCAACATGGGCGTGATGGTGCCGTGCCAGGACATCCTGGCCAAGGCGCGCGTCGAGGGCGCCGACATCATCGGCCTGTCGGGGCTGATCACGCCGAGTCTCGAGGAGATGCAGCACGTCGCCGCCGAAATGCAGCGCGACGACTGGTTCCGCGTCAAGAAGATCCCACTGCTGATCGGCGGCGCCACCACCAGCCGCGTGCACACCGCGGTGAAGATCGCGCCGCAGTACGACGGCCCGGTGGTCTACGTGCCCGACGCGTCGCGCTCGGTGGGCGTGTGTGCCGACTTGTTGTCGGACCAGCGCGCGAGCAAGTTCATCGAGGATCTGCGCGCCGACTACGAGAAGGTGCGTGCGCTGCACGCGGCAAAGAAGCCGACGGTGCTGGTGTCGTTGGCCGAGGCGCGTGCCAACAAGACGCCCATCGACTGGGGCGCGTACGTGCCGCCGAGGCCCAGATTCATCGGCCGCCGTGTGTTTCGCAACCAGGACCTGGCCGAGATCGCCGCCTGCATCGACTGGGGTCCGTTCTTCCAGACCTGGGATCTGGCCGGCAGGTTTCCGGAGATCCTGCGCGACGAGATCGTCGGCGCCGAAGCCACGCGCGTGCTGAGCGACGGCAAGCGCCTGCTGCAGCGGCTGATCGAGGGACGCTGGTTGCAGGCGCACGGCGTGGTCGGGTTGTGGCCCGCCAATGCGGTGGACGACGACTGCATCGAGGTCTATGCCGACGAGTCGCGCAGCCAGGTGCTGCTGCGCTGGCGACCGCTGCGCATGCAGACCGAGCGCCCGGTGGTCGACGGCGTGCGCCGCCCCAACCGCTGCCTGGCCGACTTCGTCGCGCCGCGCGGCGTGCACGAAGACTACGTGGGGCTGTTCGCGGTGACCGCGGGCATCGGCGTCGACAAGAAGGAGCAGCAGTTCCTGGCCGACCACGACGACTACAGCGCGATCATGCTGAAGGCCCTGGCCGATCGCCTCGCCGAGGCGTTCGCCGAACGGCTGCACCAGCGCGTGCGCACCGACCTCTGGGGCTATGCCGCCGACGAGGCCCTCAGCAACGACGAACTGATCGCCGAGAAATACCGCGGCATCCGGCCGGCGCCGGGCTACCCGGCGTGCCCCGACCACACGATCAAGCGCGCGATGTTCGAGGCGCTGCGGGCCGACGAGATCGGCATGGCGTTGACCGAGAGCCTGGCGATGATGCCGGCAGCCAGCGTCAGCGGGTTCTACCTCGCGCACCCGCAGGCCGCCTACTTCAACGTCGGGCGCATCGGGCGTGACCAGCTGCAGGCGTGGGCCGAGGCGCAGGCGATCGAACCGGCGCAAGCGCAGCGCGCCCTGGCGTCGGTCTTGTCGTAGACCAAGCGCAGGCGCGCGCAGCAGCCCGCCCCGGGCGCGCCGGCTAGCGTTCGGGCAGTGCGCGTCGCAACTGCACCGCTTCGCCGAGGTGGCCGGTGTCGATCACCGCCGCGCCGGCCAGGTCGGCGATCGTGCGCGCCAGCTTGATCACGCGGTGCAGGCTGCGTCCCGACCAGCCCATGTGAGCCGCCGCGCGCTGCGCGAACTGGCTGCTCGCCGTGCCGAGCGGGCAGTGTTCGTCGATCACGGCTGGCCTCAACCCGGCATTCACCATGCCCTGGCGCTCGAGCTGTCGCAGGCGCGCGGCGGCCACGCGCCGCGCACGCGTTCGCGTGCTTTCTTGACCTCGGTGCCGGCGAGGCCGACCAGGGCGAAGCTGGGCAGGCCGTTTGCCAGGTGCAACTCGACCTGGACCTCGGGCGCGTCCAACCCGTCGATCGAGCGGCTGATCACCACCGCCAGGGCCATCGCGTGTTCCTCCCGGGTGCCGATTCTGCCCGGCGCCGGACAGGGCCCGGTTCGCACCGAGTCGGTGCCTCGCGGCGCCGGCTTTCACCGATTTGGTGCCGGGCCGGACGACTCTGCGTCGCCGCGATGCGTCGTGTTGGCGCGTAGCGGCCCCGACCCGATGGCATGGAAGCTGCAGTAAGCGGACGGCCTTTCTTTTCCCATCGTTGGCAAACCCGAAGACAGGAACCTTCAATGAAGACCACGACCACCCTACCCCTCGTTGCCCTGCTCGCGCTGGCTGCGACGCCCAGCTTCGCGCAGACCGAGTTGCCCTACGACTGGTCGTTCACTGCGAACGCCGGGCTGTTCAGCGAGTACCGGTTCCGCGGCATTTCGCAGACCGACAAGAAGCCGGCCTTCCAGGGTGGCTTCGACTTCAGCCACAAGTCGGGCTTCTACGTCGGCAACTGGAACTCCAACGTCGACGCGCTGCTGTACACCGGCGGCAACCTCGAGATGGATTTCTACGGCGGCTACAAGGGCAGCGTCGGCGACTTCAGCTACGACGGCGGCGTCCTGTACTACTACTACCCCGGCAGCGGTGCCGGTGGCAGCACCAAGATCGACAACACCGAGCTCTACATCAGCGGTGGCTGGGGACCGGTCTCGCTCAAGTACTCGTACGCGGTGAGCGACTTCTTCGGCGCCAAGGACTCCAAGGGTGCCTACTACCTCGACGGCACCGTGACCTTCCCGGTGACCAAGGAGCTCGCTCTGGTCGGCCACCTCGGCTACCAGGGCAACCTGAAGAACGGCGCAATCCTCACCGAGATGGACGGCAGCACGCACAACTCGCTCACCGACTGGAAGCTCGGCGTCACCTACGACCTCAAGGGCTGGTCGCTCGGCGCGGCCTACATCGACACCAACCGCAAGATCACGGGCGGCACGGCCGCCCTGGACAACAAGGACATCACCGGCAGCACGCTCGTGCTCTCGGTGAGCAAGAGCTTCTGACGCGCAGCAGGAGGAGAAGCACAATGAAGATGGTGACCGCGATCGTCAAGCCGTTCAAGCTCGACGAGGTGCGTGAAGCGCTCAGCGCCATTGGCGTGCAGGGCATCACGGTGACCGAAGTCAAAGGCTTCGGTCGGCAGAAGGGCCATACGGAGCTGTACCGCGGCGCCGAGTACGTGGTGGACTTCCTGCCCAAGGTGAAGATCGAGGCGGCCGTCGACGACGCGATCGTCGAACGCGTGATCGAGGCCGTCGAGGCGTCGGCGCGCACCGGCAAGATCGGCGACGGCAAGATCTTCGTCACTTCGCTCGAGCAAGTGGTTCGCATCCGCACCGGCGAGACCGGCAAGGACGCGCTGTAGAGCGCCCTGCACTTCCAACCGAAGACTCCAACATGAGAAAGCTCATCGCTTCCATCGCCCTCGGCCTCGCGCTGCTGGGCATCGCCGACCTCGCGTTGGCGCAAGCCGCGTCGGCACCTGCAGCGGCGGCCTCGGCCGCGGCTGCCGCCGATGCGGCGTCGGCCCCGGCGGCAGCCGCGTCGGCACCGACCATCAACAAGGGCGACACCGCGTGGATGCTGGTGTCGACGGCGCTCGTCATCATGATGAGCATCCCGGGCCTCGCGCTGTTCTACGGCGGCCTGGTGCGCAGCAAGAACATGCTGTCGATGCTGATGCAGGTGATGGTGACGTTCTCGCTGATCGTCGTCATCTGGTGCATCTACGGCTACAGCCTCGCCTTCACCGAAGGCAATCAGTTCTTCGGCGGCTTCGACAGGCTGTTCCTCAAAGGCCTGTTCGATCCGGTGGCCGGCGCGTTCACGCCCGGCGCCACCTTCAGCAAGGGCGTCGCGATTCCCGAGCTGGTGTTCGTCGCCTTCCAGGCCACGTTCGCCGCCATCACCTGCTGCCTGATTGTCGGCGCCTTCGCCGAGCGCATGAAATTCAGCGCGGTGCTGCTGTTCATGGTGCTGTGGTTCACCTTCGCCTACGCGCCGATCGCACACATGGTGTGGTTCTGGCCCGGCCCGGACGCCTACACGTCGAAGGAGATCGTCGATGCGACCAACGCCAAGGCCGGCATGATCTGGCAGTGGGGTGCGCTCGACTTCGCCGGCGGCACGGTGGTGCACATCAACTCGGCGGTCGCCGGCCTGGTGGGCGCCTTCATGGTCGGCAAGCGCGTCGGCTACGGCAAGGAGGCGATGGCCCCGCACAACCTGCCGCTGACGATGGTCGGTGCCGCGCTGCTGTGGGTGGGCTGGTTCGGCTTCAATGCCGGCTCGGCGCTCGAAGCCAACGGCACAGCCGCGCTCGCGTTCATGAACACCTTCAGCGCCACCGCGGCGGCGGTGCTGGCGTGGAGCATCGGCGAGACGCTGATGCGCGGCAAGGCATCGATGCTCGGTGCGGCGTCGGGCGCCGTGGCCGGTCTGGTGGCGATCACGCCGGCGGCGGGCAACGTGGGCCTGATGGGCGCACTGGTGGTCGGCGCGGTGGCCGGCTTCGCCTGCCTGTGGGGCGTCAACGGCCTGAAGAAGCTGCTCGGCGCAGACGATGCGCTCGACGTGTTCGGCGTGCACGGCGTCGGCGGCATCGTCGGCGCACTGCTCACCGGCATCTTCAATTCGCCCGCGCTCGGCGGCCCAAGCTTCGTCGACAGCTGGGTCACCGGCGAACTGGTGAAGCCCGAGAACTATTCGATCGCGTCGCAGGTGTGGACGCAGTTCAAGGCCATCGTCGTGACCATCGTCTGGTCGGGCGTGGTCGCCTTCATCGCCTACAAGATCGTCGACCTGGTGATCGGCCTGCGCGTCAGCGAGGAGGAAGAGCGCGAAGGTCTGGACATCACGTCGCACGGCGAAAGCGCGTACAGCAAGTAGCGAGTTGTCACCGTCGGACGAAAAGCGAGCTTGGGGCCGCCTGCGGGCGGCCCTTTTTTCTTGCGAGCGCGCGGCCGCAACGGGCGCGACGCGCGCAGGTCAGCGCTCGAACTTCGGGCTGATCAGGTTCTCGAACGAGAACACCTCGTCCCACTTCTGCTGAGTCAGCAGCTTGCGCTCCACGACGACGATGTCGTGCAGCGACTTGCCGGTCTCGTAGCCCTCGCGCGCGATCTCGGCGCACTGCTTGTAGCCGAGCGAGGGCTTCAGCACCGTGACGATGCCCAGCGAATTGAGCACCATGTCGCGCGCATGCTCGACGTTCGCGGTGATGCCGTCGACGCAGTGGGTACGCAGGCTGTCGACCGCGTTCTGCAAGGTGGCGATCGACGTGAACAGTGCAAACGTGATCACGGGCTCCATCACGTTGAGCTGCAGCTGGCCGGCCGATGCGGCCAGCGTCACGGTCAGGTCCAATCCGATGACGAGGAAGCCGACCTGGTTGACCACCTCGGGGATCACCGGATTCACCTTGCCCGGCATGATCGAGCTGCCGGGTTGCAGCTGCGGCAGGTTGATTTCGTTCAAGCCGCAGCGCGGCCCCGACGCCAACAGCCGGATGTCGTTGCAGATCTTGGTCAGCTTGGACGACGTGCGCTTCAGCACCCCCGACATCAGCACGTAGGCGCCGGTGTCCGACGTCGCCTCGACGAGATCGCCCGCAAGGATGAACTCGATGCCTGTCAGCTCGGACAGGTGGCGCGTCGCCAGCTCGGGATACCCCGGCGCCGCGGTCACCGAAGTGCCGATCGCGGTGGCGCCGAGATTGATCTCGCGCAGCAGTGCGCGCACTTCGGCGACCCGCTGCACCTCTTCGCCGATGGTGGTCCCCCAGCCACGGAACTCGTGGCCGAGCGACATCGGCACCGCGTCCTGCAAGTGGGTGCGGCCCATCTTCAACACCCGCTCGAACTCCTTGCCCTTGGCGTTGAATGCCTCCTGCAGCCGGCGCAGCGACTCGGCATAACCCGCCAGCCGCAGGATCAGCGCCAGCCGGAACGCCGTCGGATAGATGTCGTTGGTCGATTGTCCGAAGTTGACGTGGTCGTTCGGGCTGACGTGCTGGTAGTCACCCTTCGGGTGGCCGAGCTGCTCGAGCGCGAGGTTGGCGATCACCTCGTTGGCGTTCATGTTGGTCGACGTACCGGCGCCGCCCTGGATGAAGTCGGTCACGAACTGATCGCGCATCTCGCCGGCGATCAGGCGGTCGCAGGCGCCGACGATCGCGCCGGCGATGCGTGGGTCGAGCACTCCGAGGTCGCGGTTGGCCATCGCGGCGGCCTTCTTGACGTAGCCGAACGCCCGCACGAACTCCGGCTCCAGCGACATCGGAATGCCGGTGATGTGGAAGTTCTCCTTGCCGCGCAGCGTCTGCACCCCGTAGTACGCAGAGGCGGGGATCTCCTTCGCCCCCAGGAAGTCCCTTTCGATGCGGGTGGCCATGTGTCGCTCCTTGAGCCGTCGAACGCGCGGCGCGATTGTGCGCCGGCGTCGGTCGCCCGCCGCCCGGCCTGCACCGGCGCCGCCGGTGTGCCCCGCGGCCGGCGGCTCACGCGGTTGCGGGGCCTGCGCGTCGCGGTGGCGCCCTAGAATTGACGCCGTCCGCCCCCACCTGCGCCGAATGGTTCCGCACCTCGTCACCGCGCTCACCGGCCCGATCAACGAACTCGAGCAGCGCATCCTGGAGTCGATGCCGGCCATCGAGCGCTGGTTCCGCCTCGAGTGGATGGAGCACACGCCGCCGTTCTACTGCTCGGTCGACATCCGCAACGCCGGCTTCAAGCTGGCACCGGTGGACACCAATCTGTTCCCCGGTGGCTTCAACAACCTGACGCCCGAGATGCTGCCGCTGGCGGTGCAGGCGGCGATGGCGGCGATCGAGAAGATCTGCCCCGAGGCGAAGAACCTGCTGCTGATTCCCGAGAATCACACGCGCAACACGTTCTACCTGATGAGCCTGCAGCGCCTGGTGCGCATCTTCCACCAGGCGGGCCTCAACGTGCGGCTCGGCACGCTCGACGCCGACGTCAAGGCACCGACCAGGCTGGCGTTGCCCGACGGAGACGAGCTGGTGCTCGAGCCGCTGCTACGCACGCGGGGCCGGCTCGGGCTGAAGGACTTCGATCCCTGCACGATCCTGCTGAACAACGACCTGTCCGCCGGCGTGCCGCGCGTGCTGCAGAACCTGCACGAGCAGTACCTGCTGCCGCCGCTGCACGCGGGCTGGTCGGTGCGGCGCAAGAGCCGCCATTTCGACAGCTACGAGGAGGTGGCCAAGAAGTTCGCCAAGCTGCTCGGCATGGACCCGTGGCTGATCAACCCGATGCATCTGCACTGCGGCGAAGTCGATTTCACGGCCAGCGAGGGCCTCGACTGCGTGCGCGGCAACGTCGAGGCGCTGCTGACCAAGATCCGTCGCAAATACAAGGAGTACGGCATCAACGAGAAGCCGTTCGTCGTCGTCAAGGCCGACAACGGCACCGGCGGCATGGGCATCATGAGCGTGCGCGACCTGAAGGACCTCGACGATCCCGACCGTCGCGCGCGCGGCAAGATGACCGTGACCAAGGAAGGCGCGCCGATCACCGAGGTGATCATCCAGGAGGGCGTGCCGACCTACGAGCGCATGAACGACGCGGTGGCCGAGCCGGTGGTCTACATGATCGACCGCTACGTGGTCGGTGGCTTCTACCGTGTGCATGCCGAGCGCGGCATCGACGAGAACCTCAACGCCCCCGGTTCGAGCTTCGTTCCGCTGGCGTTCGCCGACAGTCACCATCTGCCGCGACCCGGCGAGAAGCCCGGCGTCAGCGCACCCAACCGCTTCTACATGTACGGCGTCCTCGGGCGCCTCGCCATGCTGGCGGCGAGCTACGAACTCGAGGCCACCGATCCCGAGGCCGAAGCCGAGGCCTGAGCCGGACACGCGGGCACAATAGCCGCTTTGCGTCGAAGGCCCGTGTCCGAACGGGCCGCAGCGCTTGAGCAACGCTTCCGCCCACCGCAGCCCCGCTGCCGTCGCCGCGCTGACGCTGTCCGCCCTCGGGGTGGTGTACGGCGACATCGGCACCAGCCCGCTGTACACGCTGCAGCTGATCTTCGAGGGCGGCCACGTGCCGGTGTCGCCCGCCAACGTGCTCGGCGTGCTGTCGCTGATCTTCTGGACGATGACCGTCATCGTCTCGATCAAGTACGTGTTGCTGATCCTGCGCGCCGACAACCACGGCGAGGGCGGCCTGATCGCGATGCTGGCGCTGGCCACCACCGCGGTGCTAGACCGGCCGCCGCTGCGTCGCGCGTTGATGGTGGTGGGCTTGTTCGGCACCGCGATCTTCTATGGCGACGGCGTCATCACGCCCGCGATCACGGTACTGGGCGCGGTCGAGGGCC
>Ga0335076_10006772_pt1 | contig 11563 bp, 10 predicted proteins | sample Lox_Sample_25_FD_206717 | JGI IMG/M metagenome (GOLD analysis project Ga0335076, IMG submission 206717) | Soil microbial communities from Loxahatchee National Wildlife Refuge, Florida, United States - Lox_Sample_2.5 | ecosystem: Environmental > Terrestrial > Soil > Wetlands | place: USA... | reverse complement strand
TTCAACCGACTTCATGGCTCGTTCTCCTTCGGAACATAGCCAAAAAACCGCTGTGTCCCCCAGGATCGCCAAGGCCGAACAGAACCCAACCAGACCGGGCGATCCCACCCTTTACTGCTAACCCTATAAACCCGAAATGCCGCAGCGAGTTGCACCGTCAGGTTACCCTCGATACCCGGCGATCATAAACCCTCTCTCTTCAATAGATGCTGGTGGTGGCCCGGGGGAGATTGGATACTACCTACTGCCCGCGGTAGTAGCTTTAGCCTATGCAAGGCATTGCATAGATGACACTTACGAGTGGTTCGTCCTACACTTTCGAGCCATTGGCAATGGTCGCCAAATGGCTGAAAATGAGTGACATCGAGCAGCTACGCGACTCCTCCCGGATGACTCCGACGCGCTGACCAGTAGAGGCAAATTGAACAAGAAAACACCTTACGGGACTATGGGAAGAAAGAACGGCGGGCCGGAGAAGCCCAGGCGTCATCGGCGGGTTAAGGCGGTTCTGCCAGTGCGAGTTTCCGGCAACGACCCGGCCGGCAATAACTACACGGACCTCGTCCACACCTTGGATATCACCGAAGGCGGAGTTCGTCTCGGAGCGGTCCGGCGCAAGCTCGAAGTGGGCACACAGCTGGTCCTGCAATACCGCCAGCACAAGGCCGAATTTCGCGTGGTCTGGAGCGAGCCTCTTCCCAAGTTCAAAGAACATCACGTCGGTCTGGAGGCAGTGGTGCAGAAGGATATGTGGGGTCTGGAGCCGGAGTCCCGGACACGCACCCAAGATCCGCCGGCCGAGCGCGACTCAGCCCGAGCTGGGGCATAGCCCTCTCGCTGACCACGCGGTCAGCTCGCTTCATCCACCACAGGATTTCTCAGCGTCCCGACGCCCCCTACGGTAATCTCCACAACCTCACCTGCTACCACCGGACCCACACCCTCCGGCGTTCCAGTCGCAATCAGATCGCCCGGCTGTAGCGTCATGATGGCGGCGATATAACGGACGATCACGTCCAGGGCGAAGATAAAGTCCTGCGTGTTTCCTGACTGACGGGGCTGTCCGTTGACGCGGGTTTCCACCGTCACGCCGCTCCACGGATCGACCTCATCCGTAACCAGCGGTCCTACCGGGCAGAAGGTATCGAAACCCTTGCCGCGCGTCCATTGACCGTCCTTCTTCTGCAGATCGCGGGCCGTGAAGTCGTTGACGGCGGTGTAGCCAAGGATGTACGGGCGCACGTCCTCATTCTCGGATAGCCGATAGCAGTGCTTTCCGATCACGACGCCGAGCTCCCCTTCATAATCCGTCCGCTGGGAAAGACGAGGGCGGCGAATCGGTTGACCGGGAGCCAGCAGAGAAGAGGGAGGCTTCAAGAAAAGCAGAGGTTCCTGCGGAACTTCGTTGCCTAATTCCGCGGCATGGGCCCGGTAGTTCCGGCCGATGCAAACGATCTTCGAAGGCCGTACCGGAGCCAGAAGGTTGGCCTCGCCAAGCGCGATGTGCGGAATCGCCTTCGTCGGCAGATCTTCCGGATCGGAACCTTCGTCGAGAGAGCGGAGAAAGATTCGCGTGATTTTATCGTCGCCCGCGACGGGCTCGATGAGACCATATTCGGCTCTGTCCTGGAACTGGAAACGGCAATATTTCATCGAATCAGCTTACTCTGGGAGTCATGCGGCTCAAAGGAAGACTACTATGCTCCCGCTGCAAAGCCGCAATCGGCAGGAACCGATAATCCACGTGCGCGGGAGGGGGCGCTCGTCGGGAAGGATCGCTGCGAGCGCCCCGTTTTCGTTCACGCAACTACGTACTTGCCAGCTTCGATCATCCTTTGAGCGATGGTCTGGCGCAGGCCGATCGTGTCGAACACTTCGTACTTGCCGAGACGGCGGAGTATCGCCATTTGCGTGCGGAGCATGTCCCCATCGCTGGCGGCAGCCACTACTCGCCTGGCGGCGCTCTCAACTTTCTCGACGGCGGACACCAGGTAGGCTCTCGTCATGGCGGTGGCGAGGGCCGATTTAGTCTCACCTTCTCGAGCCGCCAGTTTTTCCGTACGTAGCACAGCCGATTCCATCGCATAGGTCTCGATGGTCATGTCCGCGATGGCGCCCATGATCTCCTGCTGGTCCTGAATCGCCTGCATGTATTTCTGGGTAGCCACGCCCGCGGCGAACAGGCCCATCTTTTTTGCGATGGAAACCAGCTTGTGTTCCTCGGCAAAGGGGCCATGCGCGCCGTTGCCGCTGGCGGGTCCGGAAAGCACCTCGTCCATCAGACGTTTGATCGCGGGCATGAGCGGCAGTTGGCCGGACATAGCCCGCTTGAGCAGAAATCCCGTGATCACCAGCCGGTTAATCTCATTGGTGCCTTCGAAGATCCGATTGATGCGGGCATCGCGGTAAGTCCGCTCGGCGGGATACTCTTCGACGAAACCGTATCCGCCGTAGATCTGCACCATCTCGTCGACCACATGATCGATGAGTTCCGATCCCCACACTTTCAGGGTGGAGCACTCGACCACGTATTCGTCGATTACCTTGCGAACCTGGCTCATATCGGCATGGGCATCCCCTAAGTTGCCCAAGGCAGCGTCCATCATTCCGACGGTGCGATAGGCCATGGCTTCGCCGGTGTAGATGCCGATAGCCATATTGGCCAGCTTCTCGCGGATCAATCCGAAATCGGCGATGACCTTGCCGAAGGCTTTGCGCTGCTTGGCATAAGCGATGGCGCTTTCGATGCAATGACGAGCCGCGCCCACACATCCGGCACCCAGTTTGAAGCGGCCGACGTTCAGGACGTTGAAAGCAATCAGATGTCCTTTGCCGATTTCGCCTAACACGTTTTCCACGGGCACTTTGCAATCGGTGAGGATCAAGGGACAGGTGGAAGAGCCGCGAATTCCCATCTTGTGCTCCTCGGCCCCAATCGCCAATCCGGGGAAGGTGCGCTCGATCAGGAAAGCTGTGAACTTCTCCCCGCCGACTTTGGCGAAGACGGTGAAAAGATCGGCAAATCCCGCGTTGGTGATCCACATCTTTTCCCCGTTCAGGACGTAGTACTTTCCGTCGGACGAGAGCTCTGCGCGCGTCCGGCAGTTCAGAGCGTCAGAAGCGGAAGAGGACTCGGAGAGCGCATAGGCGCCGACCATCTCTCCGGCAGCGAGTTTCGGCAGGTATTTCTTTTTCTGTTCTTCGGTGCCGAAATACACGATGGGCAAGGTCCCGATACAGGTATGCGCCCCCCAGGTTGTGCTGAAGCCGCCGTACTTGGCCAGACGATCGGCAATGAGCGCGGAGGTGACTTTGTCCATGGCGGTCCCGCCATACTCTTCGGGCACATCCACGGAGCTGAGGCCCAACTCGCCCGCCTTTTTGACCAGAGCGCGGCTGATTGCCCAATCCTTTTGTTCCATTTTTTCGATATTGGGGATGATTTCTTGGATGGCGAATTCTTCGGCTGTACGTGCGATTAGCTGATGCTGCTCGTTGAAATCCTCGGGTGTGAAAACCTCTTCCGGTTGTCGCTCTTCAATCAGGAAGCTGCCGCCTGCAATCCTGGCGGCAGGTACTGCTGAAAGTGTGGCCATATTCCCCTCCGCTACGGCTCTGGGAGTTTGCCGGCGATGCCGCGGGCCCTTTCATCAGAACATGGCCATCCCCCCGATTTCAGTGATAAGACGACCCTGAAAAGAGACCCCGCATGGGGAGGGGCCGGGGCGACGTCGGCCTCGTGCGTCACAAGCATGGCTGCCAAAGATCACCGCTTTCGAGGTTGCCGACTGCCTAAGCTTTTGGTTGAGCCCTGTTGTCAGGGATGCCCCCTTACTTCGTCCCTGCCGGGGTTCTTAGCGGGCACAGTCAGAGCGGGCTTCGACGGATTTCTCCCAGGAACTACGCAATGGTCGACGAGGAGGCCCGACGACTCACCAGGAGGAGGCCCATGATCAGCAGAGAAACGATACCCGATCGGATTCCAGTTCCACGCAGCAAAGAAAACGACTACACACCCGAAATGGCGGCCAAACGGCGGGAGGTCATTCGCGATCAGACAGGCGCGAGTCTCTCGCATGTCGGTCAGTACTCCTTCGACCCGGGCATTCTGCCGGGGAACATCGAGAACTTCGTGGGAGTGGCGCAAGTTCCCATCGGTGTCGCCGGCCCGCTACGAATCAACGGTGAGGACGCGAAGGGCGATTTTTATATTCCCCTGGCCACGACCGAAGGCACGCTGATCGCGAGCTACAACCGGGGGATGCGCCTGGTAAGCGAATGCGGCGGGGTGAAGACTACGGTGGTCGAGGACTCCATGCAGCGGGCGCCGGTTTTCATATTGAGCGACGCCCGGGCCGCGCGGGAATTCGGACGTTGGGTGGACGAGAACTTTGCCTGGATCAAGGCGCAAGCCGACGCCACCACTGGTCACGGCAGACTCCACAACATCCAGCAGTTTGCCGTCGGACCCTTGCGCTATCTTCGTTTTAACTACACGACGGGAGACGCCGCGGGGCAGAACATGGCCGGCAAGGCCACGCACGCAGCCTGCGAATGGATCCGGAACAACTACTCCGGCAAGGTGAGGTATTTCCTCAGCGGCAACATCGACACCGACAAGAAGCATTCTCACTTGAACACTCTGCTGACCCGCGGGAAACGAGTGGTGGCGGAGGTTGTGATCCAGAGACAGGTGCTGCAAGACATCATGCACATCGACACCAAGCACCTCTACTGGACGCGGCAGGTGCAGATGACCGGAGCTTTTCTGGCGGGATCGGCGAACAACGGCGCGCACGCGGCCAATGGACTGGCTGCTTTGTTCATCGCCACCGGCCAGGATGCGGCAAACATCGCGGAATCGCACGCTGCCATCACGTACTCGCAATATCTGGAAGATGGCAACTTCTACTGGTCGATCACGCTTCCTTCGCTGATCGTAGGGACTTGCGGAGGCGGAACCGGACTGCCTACGCAAAAGCAGTGCCTGGAAATGTTGGGTTGTCACGGTCCGGGCAAGGTGAAGAAATTTGCCGAAATCTGCGCTGCCGTCGTGCTGGCCGGGGAAACTTCACTGGCTGCCGCCATGTTGAACGGGGACTGGGTGGTCGCACACGAGAAGATGGGCCGCAATCGCCCGGAACCGAAATCGGAGGTCTAGACCATGCCTGATCACCGCCATGGAGACCGGTTGTCGTGGGGCGACACAGTTTTCCTCTACCTGGAACGCGAAGGCATGCCGTTGCATATCGGGTCGGCCAGCGTGTTCGAGGGGACGATTCCTCTCCAGGAGTGTCGCGACTTCATCGCATCCAAACTGCCTCTGATTCCCCGCTACCTGCACCGCGTGGAGGCGCCTCCGTTCAATATCGGATTGCCGACCTGGAAGTACGACACCAATTTCGACATCCGCAACCACGTTCACCAAGTCACGCTCGAGCGCGGAACGGATTCCGAGTTCAAAGCGGTGGTCGGCAAAGTTCTGAGCCAGGTGATGGACCGGCGACGGCCGCTATGGGATTTCACTCTGGTCGAAGGATTGACCGGCAATCGGACCGGGGTCATCTCGCGGCTGCACCACTGCATGGCAGATGGAATGGCGGGAGTCAGTCTGATGAATGTGGTGATGGATGCGAACCCCGAGGTTCCGGTTCGCCCGAAGAAAAAACCACGGCTGCGCGTGCCACCCCCTCAGGATTCGCTGACCTCGGTGTTGAACGGCCTGATCAGTTCGTACTCGAACATCGTCGACCGTATTCTGGCGGCGCAGTCCGATGCTCTAAATATTGCGGAGCGAGCGGCCGCCAGTCAGGGTGACTGGCCGGCAGCGGAGTTCGCCCAGCTTCTGCCGGAATTGACAGCGCCTACGGAGCCTCTGCGCTTCAACGTGACATGCCGGGGCCCACAAAAAGTGGCCTGGGTCGAGATTCCGCTGGGAGAAATCAAGGCCATCCGCGAGGCATGCGGCACCAGTGTGAACGATGTATTCCTGGCACTAGTGACGTCTGCAATCCGCCGCTATCTGGAACATCACGGAGACCCCGTGAGAAAAAAAAGGCTGCGCATCATGGTTCCAGTGAACCTGCGCGGCAGTGAAACGGCGGGCGAATTGGGGAACCGCATCTCTTTACTGCCGGTCACCGTACCTCTGGATGTCTGGGAGCCCAAACGATTGCTTGGTGCCGTCCATGAGCGGACTAACCTTCTCAAGCGGACCCATGTGCTGGAACTGGTGAGCCTGGCAGGTGGGCTGATTGGAGCCGTGGCAACTCCGCTGCAGGCTCTGGCGGGCCCCATCGTCAGCCAGCTGCCGATTGCTCCGTTCAACCTGGTTTGCACGAATGTGCCCGGTCCACAACTCCCGCTGTACCTCATGGGGCACAAAATGCTGGCCTGGTTCCCCTACGTGCCGGTGGGCGGTGAAATGGCGATGAACTGCGCCATCCTGAGTTATAACGGTTCGGTTTATTTTGGTTTCAGCGGGGACGTCCATGCTGCCCCGGATCTCTGGCGCATGGAGGGCTTGCTGCGTCAGAGCTTTGCCGAGCTGCGGAAAGCGGCAGGAGTGCGGGTACCGCGCAAACCGAAAGCACGTCGCCCGAGGAAGAAGCCTGCAAAGCCTGTCGCGGTGGCAAGCGGACCGGTTGCGGTCGATCTACCTAAGACTACAGCGGCATCGGCTCCCGACCTCAGGCAAGCGAGCCACGAAGAGGTTGCTTCCCGGATAGCTGTGTAGAGCCCGGAAGAGGTTGCGGCTGTCTGCGATGACTTCTCAGAACGTTGTCTACTCCAAGCTTTCGGCGCGACGCCGCTATGAGGTCTGGTTTCTCCGGTTGGGCCTGGCCGATCACTCAGGTGCCTGGTGGTTCCGTTATCTGTTGATGAATCCGGGACACGGGGGCTGCCCCGGTCATTTGCTCGGGCGGCCGGTGCAGGTGTGGGCGAGTTGGTTCCCGCGGGATGGGAGCCCCCAGAGCTTCATCCAGGGATTCAGCCCGGATGGCCTGCGCTTGAGCGGCCGGGGCGAAAGCCCCTTTCTTTTTGAAATCCAGGACAACACCATCCAGGAAAATTCCTGCCGTGGCAAACTGAACGTGGATGGGCACGACGTTCGCTGGAGCCTGCGCTACCGGTCCACGTTTAGCGTGGTGGTCAGCGACAAGGGCTGGTTTGGTTTCGTCCGGACTGCGCATTCGGACGGCGCCTTTGCCGGCGAGGTCTCGCTCGACGGCCGCGTGTTCCAGGGCGATCCGCTGGGATTCGGCTTGCAGGGACATAACTGCGGATATCGGCACCGCGGCTTCTGGCGCTGGGCGCATGCCTATTTTCCCCGCCCGGGGAAAAATGCCACGACCCTGGAAGCTTTGGCTTATGACATGCCCTTCGGGTTGGTTTTTCGCCGCGCCGTGCTTTGGCATGAGGGCAGAGCTACCATCTGCCACAACGTGCGCGAGACGGCGCTGGATTCAAAAACCCTGCAGTGGAATCTGCAATGCACAGCACGCGATGGAACGACGGTGGAGGCCGCGATCGACGGGCGGGGAACCGGAATTCATCGCCTGCCTTATCTCAAGACCGATTGTTCCGCGGCCTTCGAAGTCGCCAATAACAGCCTGGCAGCCGCTACCATCCAAGTGCAGAGGCCGGGCGAGGCTTTGGAAAAACTGGCGACGGATAGCGGAGCCGTGGTGGAGATGGCGATCTCGGGGAAAGCCGGGTAAGAGTTCTTAGGTTGAAACGGTTTCAGGATTTTGTTTTTCGCCGAGACTTTCGGCGGCGCGGTTTCTGTAGGCGAGCTTCCAGTTCGGCGATGCGCCGGCGGAGAGCTTCCAACTCGCCGTCATCGGAGCGTGGGGGCTGAGACGGCAGAGCGTTGCCGAGGAAGCGTTTCATCATTTCCACGGGCGAAGTGATGGCGGATTGCATCTGGCTGAGGCGATTCTGCACCGCGTCCTGTACGCTCTGATAGGTGTCGAAGGCCGACTTGAGATACCACATGATGAATTCCTGCCCGGCCTGATCGGAGGCGACGATCAACTGACGCAGCAGTTCCAGAGGCAAGCCGGTGGGACGGTCCCTGGCATCTTCGGTGATGATCTGCGTCAGAATCACGCGGGTCAGATCTTCGCCGGTTCTGGCATCGACGACCTTGACCGGTTTGCCCTCGCGGATCAATGCGGCGATGTCATCCAGGTTGACGTACCGGCTTCCCGTCGTGTCGTAAAGCCGGCGATTTCCGTACTTTTTGATCAGCACGGCAGGGGCATGGGGAGGTTCCATATTGCGACGCACATTCGTATATGGAATATCTTGACATAAGTATCTTATATTTGTATAGTTACATTGTATGCTGCAGTGCAGCAATTTATAGGAGGGCATCATGGCAGTCGAAGCAACTCACCCGCGCGAATCATCCTTCGTTTCGCTCCTGTCGGGATGGGCACAACAGGGTGTCGAGACTTTCTTTGCAACCCAACGGATTCTGCTCGATCTGGCGATGCGGCAAAACGCAAGTGTGATGAACCTGCTGCGTGAGCGGCTGGCAGATCCGAAACACGCGCCGGGCGCCATTCTTACGGAACTGGCCGGCGAGGGCATGTCGAACTACATCGAAGCGCAGAAGGTCCTGCTGGGGCTCGCGCAAAAACAGAACGAGATCGTGATGACGGGCGTAAAAGAGCGGGTTGGCGGCTCCACTCCGGCGATTGCGATGGCCGATCTGCTGCGGCGCAGCGTGGACACGTTCATCGAAATGCAGCAGGAGTTCCTGAAGATCGCCGACAAGCAGACCCACGCCTGGCTGGAAGCGACCAAGGCGGGGAAGATGTACCGGGGCGACCAGATTCTGGACGTGGCACGGGAAGGCATGGAGAACTTCGTACATGCGCAAAAGCGCTTCCTCGATGTGATCGCAGAGGAGACGACAAAAGCCACGGGCGGAAAGGTTCACGCCGGACCGGTCAAAAAAATCAAGAAGACGGAACTTTCGGAGCTTGCCAAGCATGCAACCGAGTCGTTCATCGATGCGCAGAAGAAGCTGTTTGAAGTGGCGGGGCGACAGGTGAACCTCCATGTAAAGGCAGCCGGGAAAGCGATGGAGGTCGTGAAGCCTCTCCCCGTCGTGCCTCTTGCAGATCTGGCGAGGGAAGGAGTCAAGAGCTACGTCGAGGCGCAAAAGGCGCTGATGGACGTAATGCTGAAGCCGCGCGATGGGCATAAGGCCGGCAAGGAGCACCGCGGCAAGCGTGGAACCAGAAGGGAAGTGGCGCACGCGGCACATGCGGTCGCCTAAATAAATAGGCTGGTTTGTCACGGTCGAGCTATATGACCGACGGTAAATAGCGACGTACTGTTGTGTTTTGCAACGGTGCGTCGCTATTTGCGTTGTGCTTCTGCCATCGTTGGGCAGGAAAACATGCGTGACCGGAAAAGTTACTGATCGCAGATAGAAATTCCACGGAGATGGGTGTACTATGCTGCGGGCGAGGGCCGGTTGCAGCGCCCTCCCGGTGACATTCGTCAGCCCATCCTCTGCACGCGCGCAACCCCGGGGGATCTCGGGCGGAAGTTACAGACAGAGCGAACAGAACCACGGACCCTTAAGCATGGCTGCGCTTAGCAGAGACAATCGGGAAGCGACTCTCTCACCTTGGACAGAAGCCTTATTTGCCGCTGAACTGCTTCTTCTACATGCCACTCCAGTGTTCTTTGGCCTCGGCGTACCGCACGGGGACGACTCCGGAGTGGTTGTCATTCCCGGCTTTCTGGGAACGGACATCTATCTGATGGAGTTGCATGCGTGGCTGAAGCGGATCGGATACCGCCCGTACTTTTCGGGGATCGGGGTGAATGCGGAGTGTCCCAATCTCCTGATTCAACGCCGGCTGAATGAAACGGTAGAGAAGGCGCTGTCCGAAACCGGGAGGAAGATTCACGTGATCGGTCACAGCCTGGGTGGAGTGATCGCCCGCGCTGTGGCGAACCAGAGGCCGGACTGCGTGGCCTCGGTCATCACTCTCGGCGCGCCTTTCCGGGGAACGGTGGTTCATAAGAGCGTCCTGAATGCCGTGGAAATGGTCCGCAAGCGGATTCTCGATGAACACGGACCGGGCGTCTTACCGGATTGCTACACCGGGCGGTGTACGTGCAATTTCCTGCATTCCCTGCGGAAGGACATGCCCGGCTCGGTCATGGAAACCGCCGTTTACACCCGCGACGACGGTCTCGTGGATTGGAAGTACTGCATGACGCGCAATCCCGAGGTCGACTTCGAGGTGCCGGGAACTCACGTGGGATTGGCATTTAACCCCTCGGTGTATTCGATCATTGCCGAGCGGCTGGCGGCCACGCACTCCGCCAATCAAGCGCCGATCAATGGGAAGAGCGCAGCCGCGAGCAGGGGAATGACTCGCCGGCCTGCTCCCAAGTGTTACAAGACCATGCGCACCCGGCGATCGCGGCACTAGCAAGCGAAGTCAGGCGCCAGCCCAGCGAGAGATGACTTCCTTCGTCGTGGTGAGGCGCGTCCCACCGGCGCGGAGTTCCGAAATCGTCTTCTCGCTTTCCTCTTTCTTGAGGGTCTCGATGGCGTCGGTTACGACAGCCGCCCTGCGACCTCTCTCCAGCAAACCCTTCGCGGCAAAGCGGACACAATACTCTGTGACCACGCCGAAGACGATGAATTCGGTCGCCTGCGAGAATCTTTCGACAATGCGGGCTGCCTGGGGATTCTGAAAGACATCCAGAGTCTGCTTCTCCAGGAGAATCTGTTGGCAGGAGAGCAGATCGGAGGGTAGGACAAAATCCGCGTCATTGGGCACGGTGAAGATTTTGTTGGCGCGCGCCTGCGGAACCAGTTCCGCGCCCGCCGTTCCGCGAACGCAGTGTGGGGGGAAGATTTTGAACTCCGGATCGTCCGGCGTATGTTGGCAGCCGCTGGAAATGAGAAGGGCACGGCCCGAGCGCGCCAGATCCACCAGTTGCGCAATGTTCGGGATGATCTTCTCGGCCCCTGGAACGTATAGAGCGCCGCCCTGCAGCATGAAATCGCGTTGCGCATCCACTTCCCAGAGAACGACGTCGGACGAGATGCTCACGATTTTAGGGACCTCCTGCAAAGCACGGATCGCGAACGACTTTAGCACAAGGCAAGCGAATGACGCGCCGGTCGTAGCAGAAGACGCACGAATAACATCTGGGGAAACGATTCAGCGCTGTGCCGAATCCTTCCAAAATGCGCTCGGTTCGTGTTCAAATTACGTCCGATGCTCGTGGGGCGCGTGGGAATGGGCAACGGGGCCAATCCTGAACCGAGGTGCAAATGAGCGTCTACCTGCGCCCGCAAACCCTTCGGGATGCGGCACAAATCCTGGCCGAATCGGGCGGAACGATCCTCTCCGGCGGGACCGATTTTTTCCCGGCGCTCGGCGATCGCCCGGTTCAGGGAACAGTCGTCGACATATCCGCTGTGGCGGAGATGCGGGGCATCCACACATCCGGGGATGAAATCAGAATCGGCGGACTCACTACGTGGAGCGAAATTGCTCGCGCATCCTTGCCACGA
>Ga0335076_10006771_pt1 | contig 11563 bp, 10 predicted proteins | sample Lox_Sample_25_FD_206717 | JGI IMG/M metagenome (GOLD analysis project Ga0335076, IMG submission 206717) | Soil microbial communities from Loxahatchee National Wildlife Refuge, Florida, United States - Lox_Sample_2.5 | ecosystem: Environmental > Terrestrial > Soil > Wetlands | place: USA... | reverse complement strand
GGTGTAGACCGACAGCAGCCGGTCGACCGTGATCCCCCAGCCGAACCGGGAGGCGTGCTTCACCGCGCCGTGCGCGAGCCGGGCGCGCAGGCCCGGGGACGCAAACAGTTCGCCCAGGACCCGTGCATAACAGGCCGGATCGTGCCCATCCACGAGGATCCCGGACACGCCGTCCTGGACGGCGGTGCGCAGCCCGCCGACCGACGCGGCGATCACCGGTGTGCCGCACGCCTGCGCCTCCGCGGCCACCAGCCCGAACGACTCCGAGTAGGACGGCACCATGACCACCGTCGCGGCCCGGTACCAGTCGGCCAGCTCCGGCTGGGGGCACGGCGGCTCCAGCCGCACCAGGCCGGCGATGCCAAGCGCGTGGGCCAGCTCGGTCAGCTGGTCGGGGTCGGCGCGGCCGGAGCCGCTCGGGCCGCCGATGAACGCGACGGTCAGGGAGCGGGCCAAAACCGGGTTATCGCGGACCGCGGCGGCGGCGGCCCGCAGCGCCACGTCCGGCGCCTTGAGCGGCTGTACCCGGCCCGCGAACACGACGACGTGCCCGTCGGCGGGCAGGCCGAGCCGGCGGCGGGCCTCGTGCGGCGGGCCCGGCCGGAAGACCGACAGATCGACGCCAGGGTTGACGGTCCAGACCCGGGCCGGGTCGGCCCCGTAGAGCCCGATGAGCTGCCGGGCCTCCTCGTCGGTGTTGGCGACCAGCCGGTCGGCCACGGCCACCACGTCCGCCTCGCCGCGCAGCCTCATGTCGGGCTCCGCGGCGTCGCCCTGGGCCAGCGCCGCATTCTTCACCTTGCCCAGCGTGTGCATGGACTGCACCAGCGGCACGCCCCACCGCTCCTTCGCCACCGCGCCGACGTGGCCGGAGAGCCAGTAATGCCCGTGCACGAGGTCGTACCGGCCGGGGGCGTAGGCCGCCTCCGCCCGCAGCACCTCGAAGGTGAAGTGGCACAGCTGGGCGGGCAGGTCGGCCTTGTCAAGATCCTCGAACGGTCCGGCCGGCACGTGCCGGACGAGAACGCCGGGCACCAGCTCGGCCACCGGGGGAGCATCCCGTGACACCGCGCGGGTGAAGATATCTACCTCCACGCCGCGGGCCGCCATCCGCTTGGCCACCTCGACCACGTACACGTTCAGGCCCCCGGCGTCGCCGGTGCCTGGCTGCTCGAGCGGCGAGGTATGAACGCTGATAGTCGCGATCCGCCGGGGGTAGGGTCGCGGCACGGGCATACACCTCCGCCTAAGCAACCACGCTGGCCGGTGTCATGTTCCCCGCCCGGGTCAAGGCGGCCGGCCGCATGGCCGGTAGGCTCGCGCCATGTCGACTCTGGTGCTGCTCCGGCACGGCGAGAGCACCTGGAACGCGGAGGGCCGGTTCACCGGCTGGGTGGATGTCGGCACGCTGCTGCGGGACTCCGGGCTGCGGGCCGATGTCGTCCATACCTCGGTACTGACCCGCGCCATCCAGACCGCCGATCTCGCGCTGGAGGCGGCGGACCTGCTGTGGCTCCCGGTCACCCGGTCGTGGCGGCTTAACGAGCGCCACTACGGTGCGCTCCAGGGCAAGAACAAGGCACAGACCCGGCAGGAGTTCGGCGATGAGCAGTTCATGATCTGGCGGCGCTCCTATGACGTGCCGCCGCCGCCGATCGCCGACGACGACCCGCTGTCGCAGGCCCACGATCCGCGGTACGCCCATCTTCCGTACGAGCTGCGCCCCCGCAGCGAGTGCCTCAAGGACGTGCTGCACCGGCTGTTGCCCTACTGGTATGACGCGCTGGTTCCCGATCTGGCCGCGGGCCGGATCCCGCTGGTGGTCGCGCACGGCAACTCGCTGCGCGCGCTGGTCAAGCACCTGGACGGGATCGGGGACGCGGAGATCGCCGAGCTCAACATCCCGACCGGCATCCCGCTCGTCTACGAGCTGGACGCCGACTTCCGGCCGAAGCTGGCCGGCGGCCGTTACCTCGATCCCGAGGCCGCGGCCGCGGGTGCGGAAGCCGTCCGCGCGCAGGGACGCTGACGGCCCGCGGCGGCCGGTGAGCCCGATGATCAGTTTCGGCCGGGGGAATCCCGTATGTCTGATTGTCAACATTTGTATGAATACGTGAGGAACAGCGCAGCAGGCCAGACCCCGGCCGTGAGCGCTCAGGGCCTACTGCGCATACCATCGGGTTGTGAGCATGCAGGTGACGCGTGGTGCCACGGCCACCCGCCAGTGTGTGCCGTGAAGTGATGCCGGGGGCTGGCCAGTGAAAATGCCCAGGGCGACCACTACGATGCCGGACGGCGTCGAGCGGCAGCAGACACCCCGGCTCCCGGCCGGTGTCGCGTCAGTTCTGTCGGTCCTGTCATCCTCGGCCGTCGTGCTTGACAACAACGACTATGTGCTGAGCGCCAGCGCGGCAGCCCGTTCCTTCGGCCTGGTCAAGGGCGATCAGCTGATGATGGGGGAACTGCTTGCCCTGGCCCGCCAGGTCCGCCGGGACGGGGAGATCCGCGAGGGCGAGATCGAGGTATCCGGCAGCGCCTTCGGCGGCAGGCGGACCAGTTTCGCCGTGCGCGTAGCGCCGCTGGGCTCCGCCGTCGGCGGTGGCGGCCTGATCCTCTTGCTCGCCGAGGACCAGACGGAAAGCCGCCGGGTGGAGGAGGTCCGGCGGGACTTTGTCGCCAACATCAGCCATGAGCTCAAGACGCCGGTCGGCGCGCTCGCGCTGCTGGCCGAGACCATGGAAGAGGCGGCCGAGGACCCGGAGGCGGTACGGCGGTTCGCGGGCCGGATGCGGCAGGAGGCGTCCCGGCTGACCTATCTGGTCCAGGACCTGATCACCCTGTCCAGGATCCAGGCGGCCGAGCCCGTCCCCGATCCCAACCCGGTCGAGCTCGCCGCGGTGGTGGCCGAGGTCCTGGACCGGTGCCGGATGAAGGCCAGCGCTCGCGGCATCGAGCTGGAGTGGAGCTGCGACGAACGGCTCGCCGTGCTCGGCGACGAGGATCTGCTGGTGACGGCGCTGCGGAACCTGCTGGAGAACGCGGTCGCCTACAGCCCGGAAAAGACCCGGGTGGTGGTCTCGGCCACCCGGGACGGCGCCAACACCGCCCAGATCAGCGTCGCCGATCAGGGCATCGGCATTCCCGAGCGGGACCTGGAGCGGATTTTCGAGCGTTTCTACCGGGTGGATCCCGCCCGTTCCCGCGCCACCGGCGGGACGGGGCTGGGCCTGGCGATCGTCAAGCACGTGGTGGCCGCCCATGGCGGCAAGGTGACGGTCTGGAGCAAGGAGGGCGTGGGGTCCACTTTCACGCTGTGCCTGCCCGCGATCAGGAAGACGCCAGCCGCCGACGGCAGCCCCGCCGCTGGCCTCGCCCAACCTGCCAGGGAGGCAGTCAAGTGACACGCGTGCTCGTGGTCGAGGACGAGGAATCGTTCAGCGACGCCCTGTCCTACATGCTCCGCAAGGAAGGCTTCGAGGTCGCGGTCTGCCCGACCGGGCCGGACGCGATCGAGACGTTCGACCGCAACGGTGCCGACCTGGTGCTGCTCGACCTCATGCTGCCGGGCCTGCCGGGCAGCGAGGTCTGCCGAACGCTGCGCGAGCGGTCGAACGTCCCGGTGATCATGCTGACCGCCAAGGACAGCGAGATCGACAAGGTCGTCGGCCTCGAACTGGGCGCCGATGACTACGTCACCAAGCCGTTCTCCTCCCGTGAGCTGGTGGCCCGGATGCGGGCGGTGCTGCGGCGGCGCGGCGAGCCGGAGGAAGTCGGCTCCGCGGTCATGGAGTCGGGGCCGGTGCGGATGGATGTGGACCGGCATGTGGTGACCGTGCGCGGCGAGCAGGCCCAGCTGCCGCTCAAGGAGTTCGAGCTGCTGGAGGTGCTGCTGCGCAACTCCGGCCGGGTGCTGACCAGGATGCAGCTGATCGACCGGGTCTGGGGCGCGGACTACGTTGGCGACACCAAGACGCTCGATGTCCACATCAAGCGGCTGCGCGCGAAGGTCGAGACCGATCCGGGCAATCCCCGGCACATCATCACGGTGCGCGGGCTTGGCTACAAGTTCGAGCCGACGGGCTGACCGCCGCCGCGGCGCCGGTCAGCCGGTAGCGGCCCCGATCAGTCGATAGCGGCGCCGGTCAGCCGGTGGCGGCGGGTGACGGGCTGGGGGACGTGGCGCCCGGGGACGCGGACGCCTTCCCGTGCTTGCGGGACCCGGACGCCAACGGCGTCGGCCTCGGCGGGAGCGGCGCTGGCGAGTAGGTCAGGAACCACTGGGCCCGTGGCATCACCGGGACCACGATCGGCACCTGGCCCGCCCGCAGGAAGTGCAGCACGAGCACGATGGACTGGCCGCCGTTCACCGTGCGGGTGAGGCGGCGCAGGATGATCCGCGGCGCCGGGCCGGTGAGCAGAGCCGACTGGTTGGTACCGACGCGCACGCCGCCGACCGGCATCTGGACCGCGAGGGCGGTGCCCGGGGCGGTGATCGCGATCAGCCGGTCGGGCGCGCCGGAGTTGGCCAGGGCGAAGAACACGCCGGCCGAGCTGCCGGGCTGGAGACGGAAGGCCGGCGCCGCCCCGAGCACGAACAGGTTGTTGATCCGGAGCGCGTTGTCCACCACCTTCGATGCTCCCGCGGCCGGCTGGTGCCACTGCTGGGTGGGCGCGCTGAACCCGGCTTCGCACCCGGCGATCGCGGGCGCCGCTGCGGCCGCCACCACCACGGCGAGCGCTCGCAGCAGCGCGGCGTTGCGGTTGCTGAGGATCACGGCGTGCTCCTGGTGTCCGGAAGTCCGACGCGGGGTAGTGGACGCCGCACAGCGTATCGGGCACGGTGGTGGCGGCCATCTGTGAGGGTGGCCTTTTGGTGGCGGGCGGCCCGCCGGGACGGGGTTAGCTGCCGGCCGGGCTGGCCGCGACGCTCGCCACCGCGCTGCCGCCCGGGCGCGGCCGCTGGGTGGCGGCGGGGGCCAGCGAGCGCATGGCGGTCGTCAGCTGGAAGCCCGGCCCGCGGTCGGCCACGATTCTGGCCACCACCCCGTTGGCCTTCACCAGCACGGCCGTCAGGGTTTTCGGGTGATAGGTACTGGTGAGGACGTTGTCGATGTCCTCGACCGCGTGCGATGCGCCGAGGCCGGTCCGCTTCACCAGGTCCGTCGCGCCGATGCCGTTCGTCCCGACGACCCAGATCTGCACCGCGGCGCTGTTCGCTTCGAGCGCGAGCTGGCGCAGATGCCCGCACCGGCAGTGGGGCGGGACCAGGGCCAGCACCGAACCCTTCAGCTCGCGCACCGGCGTCTGGACGCCGTTGACCAGGACGATCGTGTCGGGCAGCTGGTGGCCGGGCTGGCCCGCCGACGGCGAGATCAACGGGGCGCTGCTGAACACGGTCAGCAGGGTTCCGGCGAGCAGGGTCAGCGCCAGGCAGCCGGCCAGCAGCGGCAGCACCATGCCGTCGCGGGCGAGCGGTCCGGCCAGCCGATGGGTGCGCCGGCGCCACCGCAGCGCCCGAAGCTCACGGTGATAGGCCAGCACGTCGCGGTCGAGTTCCCGCGCGTCATCGGGGATCTCGATGTCGACCGGTGGCAGGCCGTAGTCGTCCCGTCCAGCGTCGCCACCTATGTTCACGCGTATCTCTCCGGCATGAGCGCCCACGTTCATCCCAGTATGGGCCCGGGGCAGCCTCCGCGTCACTCACGCGCTGTTCCCGGAGCCCCCGGCTGCGGGCCAACACGCTGGCGGTGATAGTTTCAGATAGGTCAAATGCCCTCTTGACCTGCGTGTTTGCCGTCAAGAACGGCTAGGTGGGCGGCGTCGGCATGGTAGGATTGGTACAGCGGAAGGGGTATGTGCCACATGACTTTCAAGGTCGGCGACACTGTCGTGTACCCCCACCATGGGGCTGCTCGCATCGAAGAGATCGAGACCCGGTCGATCAAGGGTGAGGACAAGACCTATCTGGTTCTCAAGGTCGACAAGGGCGATCTGACCGTACGTGTGCCCGCGGACAATGCCGAACTGGTAGGTGTGCGCGACGTGGTGGGGCAGGAAGGGCTGGAGCGGGTATTTGAGGTGCTCCGCGCTCCGCACACCGAGGAGCCGACCAACTGGTCGCGGCGGTACAAGGCCAATCTGGAGAAGCTCGCCTCCGGTGACGTGAACAAGGTGGCCGAGGTCGTCCGCGACCTATGGCGCCGCGACCGTGAACGCGGGCTGTCGGCCGGCGAGAAGCGGATGCTGGCTAAGGCCCGGCAGATCCTGGTGAGCGAGCTGGCCCTGGCCGAGAAGACCAACGAGGACAAGGCCGAGGCGCTCCTCGACGAGATCCTGGCCACCTGACCGCGTTTCTCATCCCCTGCGTGGCCCGTCATGGCCGGTGATCTGCCCCGGGTAGGCGTGGGGACCGACGTTCACCCGCTGCTGCCGGGGCGGCCGCTGTACCTGGCCGGGCTGCTGTGGCCCGGGGAGGACGGCCTGGCCGGGCACTCCGACGGGGACGTGGCGGCGCACGCCGCCTGCGATGCGCTGCTGTCGGCGGCGGCGCTGGGCGACCTCGGCTCGGCGTTCGGCACCGCCGATCCGGCCTGGGCGGGCGCCGCCGGGACCAGCCTGCTGCGCGCGACCGCTGCCCTGCTTACTGGCGCCGGTTTCGCGGTGGGCAACGTCGCCATCTGCGTCATCGGCAACCGTCCCCGGATCGCGGCGCGGCGCGCCGAGGCGGAGAAGGTGCTGTCCGAGGCGCTCGGCGGCGCCCCGGTCACCGTGACCGGAACCACCACCGACGGCCTGGGCCTGACCGGCCGCGGCGAGGGCATCGCCGCGATCGCCACCGCCCTGGTCGTGGGCGGCCGCTAGCCCGCCACCACTCGCCCCTCCACGGCGCCGAAACCGATCATCGTCCCGTCGGCGCCCGGTGCGGTGGCGGTGATCCGGACCACGTCGCCGTCCTCCAGGTAGGCCCGCGTAACGCCGCCGGGCAGCGTGAGCGGCCGGGTCCCGCCCCAGGTCAGTTCCAGCAGGCAGCCGCGCTCATCCGGGCCGGGCCCCGACACCGTGCCGGACGCGAACAGGTCCCCGGTGCGCAGCGGCGCGCCACCTGAAGTCGCGTGCGCGAGCTGCTGCGGCGGCGTCCAGTACATGCCGCGGAAGGGCGGGCTCGCCACGACGTGATCGTTCAGCATGATCTGCAGTGACAGGTCCAGCCCCCACGGCTGCGCGCATTCCAGGTACGGCAGCGGCGGTGGGTCCTGCCGGGGCGGGGGCACACGGGCCGCCTCCAGCGCGGCCACCGGCACCACCCACGGCGACAGCGAGGTGGCGAACGACTTCGCGAGGAAAGGCCCGAGCGGCTGGGTCTCCCAGGACTGTATGTCGCGCGCGCTCCAGTCATTGACCAGCATGAAGCCAAACGTGTGCTGCGCGAACTCGCCGGCCGTCACCGGCTCCCCCAGCGTGGAGCCGACCCCGATGACGAAGCCCACCTCCGCCTCGAAGTCGAGCCGCCGCGTCGGGCCGAAGACGGGCGCTTCGGCGCCGTCCGGGCGGAACTGGCCGTGAGGCCGGATCACCGGGGTCCCGGAGACCACCACCGACCCGGACCGCCCGTGATAGCCGACTGGCAGGTGCAGCCAGTTGGGGTGCAGCGGGGGGGCGCCGGGCCGGAAGATCTGCCCCACGGTGGTGGCATGGTCGCGGGAGGAGTAGAAGTCCACGTAGTCGGCGACCTCGAACGGCAGCCGGAGCTCCACCGCCGCCCGCCGCTCCAGGTGGGGCTCGACCAGCTCACGGTGACCGGGGTCGGTCAGCAGCTCGGTGAGGCGGGCGCGGGCGGCGTGCCAGACGGCCGGGCCCGTGGCCATGAACGAGTTGAGCGAGGACGTCGCGAACCAGCCGGTGGGCGCCAGCAGCCCGGCGTGGGCCAGGCCGGCCAGGTCGAGCACATAGTCACCGATCGCCACCCCGACGCGCGGCGCCTGCCCCGGCCGGGCGAACACCCCATAGGGCAGGTTCTGGACAGGGAAATGGCTGCCCTGGGGCACCTCCACCCAGGACGTCCCGCCCGTGGTCACCCCGTGTCGCCCGGGTCCTCGGGCGGGGTCGGCGAACTGCGCAGCCGGTCGAACTGGGGCGCCAGTGCGGCCGCTGGCAATGGCTGGGGCGCCGGTGCGGCGCGGTCAGCTTCCCCGCCCGGTGCCCCGGCCTCCTCCGCCCGGCTATCTTTCCCAAGAGCCGCATCGTCCCGCGCGGGAGCCGCGCCCTGCGCCGGGGCCTTGGGCTTGGGGGGCAGGATCTTCACGGATCCTTCCTCGTCATCCGCGCTGACCGGCACCTCCCGGAAGCCGCCCAAACGGGTGCGGCGGTCCCGGGCCTCGGCGTCGTCCTTGCCGCCGTTGCCCTTGTGGCCGTTGTCCTTGCTGCTGTCGCTCTTCCCGCCGTTGCTCTTCCCGCCGTTGTCCTTGCTGATGCCCTCCCGGCCGACGTCTTCCTCGGTCGTGGCCTTCCTGCCGGTGGCATCCTGGCCAGCGCTGTCCTGGCCAGCGGCTTCCTTGCCGGTGGCGTCCTCGCCCGCGGCTTCTTTGCCGGTGGCGTCCTCGCCGTATTCGTCCTGGCCGGATTCGTTCTGGCCGGTGCGGGCGGAACCGGCCGCCCTGGCTGCGGCCGCACCGGCCACCCCGGCCACTCCGGCCGCCACGGCTGCGCCGGACCCGATCCCAGCGGCCTTGGTGGCGGGCCCAGCGGCGGCGGCCCCAGCGGTAGCAGTCCCGTTCTGGCCGGCTCCGGCCGGGGGACCCGCGGCGGCCGATCCAGCTTTCCCAGCCGCCCCGGCCGGGGCGGCCAGTTTCTTATCCGGTGTGCCACGGCGCTGCTCCTGGCCCGCGTCCGGCTTCCCGCCCGCCGGGCTGTCCGCGGCCGGGGGCCGCCCGGGTGCCTGGCCGGCGCGTGGCTCCATCAGTTCGTCGATCCCCGAACGCGGCGCTCCTGCGCGGGCCGGCGTGGCGCCCCGGCCGGCCGCCCAGCCGACAGTGCCCCCGGCGGCGGCCGCGCCGCTCGCGGCGGCCAGGCCTGCCCGGCTGGCCTCGGTTCCGGCGGCGGCCCGGCTGGCCTCGGTTCCGGTGGCGGCCCGGCTGGCCTCCGTTCCGGTGGCGGCGCCGGCCCGGCTGGCGGCGACTGGGCCGGCGGCGGCGCCCGCCGCCCGGGCCCGGCGCCAGTGCCGGAGCATCACGAGCCAGATCCCGAAGCCCATCAAGAGCAGGACCCAGGGGATGACGGCGATCGCAGCCCGGGCGGGCTGGCCGGTCAGGCGGACACCGGTGGCGTGCAGGGCGTCGCCGGCCGCCACCGCGGCCAGCACGAGCAGCAGGCACGCCCAGACATACAGCCTGCTGCCCCAGCCCGCGCTCCGCAGGGCGAGCGTGGCGGCACAGGCGACGATCAGCATCGCGTCGAACATCAGCGGGTAGAGCCGGGCCAGCGTCGCGGAGACCCCGGCCTGGAGCGCGATCTGGTGGATGCCCTCGTAGGAAAGCAGGAACGCGGCCGCGGCCACCAGCACCACTCCGGCGATGACGGCAATGAGCGCGGCCAGCCGGAGCGTGGGATGCGGATCGCCGGACCGGGACCCGCGCGTGAGGGGATAGTCGCTCATCAGGAGTTCCTGTCCTTCCTGCGCCGCCGCTTGGCTCGCGGTCGCCCGCCTATAGTCGGAACTACGGGCTCTGTTCTCCGCGCCGGGCAACCGCCGGGCCGCTGGAGGGTGGCGGGTGCGCGCGGCGCGCGGAGCGGGTAGGCCCGGAACGGCGAACGTCGAGGCAGCTGGGCGTCCGCCCGCGCGGCCTCAGCGTCAAGGGAGACGATATGCCGTACTACCGGGTGACCGGGGAGGTACCTCGCAAGCGCCATATCCGTTTTCACCGCCCCGATGGGGGCCTGTACTCGGAAGAGCTTATGGGCGAGGAGGGTTTCTCCTCGGATTCATCCCTTCTTTATCACGTTTATCTCCCAACTGCGATCACCAAGAGCGAGGGTGTCGAAGAAAGTCGCGAGGCCGGGACGGTGCCGAACCACCCGCTGCTGCCGCGGCACGTGCGCACGACCGGCCTGCCCGCAGGCGAAGATCTGGTGCTCGGCCGGGCGCTGCTGTTCACCAATGACGATGTCCGGATATCGTTTGTTTCCACCACCGCGCCATCGGGCCTTTACCGGAATTCAGTCGGCGATGAGGCCGTCTATGTCCAGGACGGTTCGGCGGTATTCGAGTCCGTGTATGGCACGCTCGCCGTCGGTCCCGGCGACTACGTTGTCGTGCCACGCGGGACTATTCACCGCTGGATACCCGCCGATCCTGGTGTGAGCGCCCTCACGATCGAGGCCAGCGGTCACATCAGGCCTCCGCGACGCTACCTGTCCGCCGTCGGCCAGTTCCTCGAGCACGCCCCCTACAGCGAGCGCGACCTGCGCGGGCCCGAAGGCCCGCTGCTCGCCGACGGGGAGGACGTGCCGGTCGTCGTCCGCACCCGGGGAGGCCTGACCCGGCTGACCTACGCACACCACCCGTTCGACGTCGTGGGCTGGGACGGGTGCCTGTACCCCTACGCGTTCAACATCGCCGATTTCGAGCCGGTGCTGAAGCGCACCCACGCGCCGCCACCGGTGCACCAGACCTTCGAGGGGCCGAACTTCGTGATCTGCTCGTTCTGCCCGCGCCCGCTCGATTTCGATCCCGAGGCCGTGCCCATCCCCTACAACCATCACAACGTGGACTCCGACGAGATGATGTTCTACGTCGCCGGCGATTACACCGCGCGCAAAGGCTCTGGAATCGGCCTCGGCTCGATCACGCTGCACCCGGCCGGGTTCACCCACGGCCCGCAGCCGGGCGCGGTGGAGGCGGCGGTGGCGGGCCTGGCCGAGGGCCGGACCACCACCGACGAGACCGCCGTGATGATCGACACGTTCCGGCCGCTGCACCTCGGGCCGGCCGCCCGCCGGGCCGAGGATCCCGAATACGCCTGGACCTGGGCCCGGGCCGACCGCCCCTGAGGGCCGCAGGTCAGGTGCGCCCGGGTCAGCTCGGCCAGCGCGCCACCGCCGGTGGCCGGATGTCACGATCATGGACGAGCGGGTGGGCCGCGGCGCCCGGTAGCCTTGCGGGGTGACGCTCCGCCTCTACGACACTGCCGCGCGTGCGGTACGTGAGTTCACCCCCCTCCGCCCCGGGGCGGTTTCGCTGTACCTGTGTGGCGCCACCGTGCAGGCGCCGCCGCACATCGGGCACATCCGGTCCGGCGTCAACTTCGACATCTTCGTCCGCTGGCTGAAGGCGAGCGGGTATCAGGTCACGTTCTGCCGGAACGTCACCGACATCGACGACAAGATCCTGCGGGTCGCCGCGGCCGAGGAGCGCCCCTGGTGGGCGGTGGCCCAGCGCAACGAGCGGGCGTTCACCCGCGCCTACGACGCGCTCGGCTGCCTGCCGCCGGACGTGGAGCCGCGGGCGACCGGCCACGTGCCGGAGATGATCGCGCTCATGCGGCGGCTGGTCGACCGCGGCCACGCG
>Ga0335076_10006769_pt1 | contig 11564 bp, 9 predicted proteins | sample Lox_Sample_25_FD_206717 | JGI IMG/M metagenome (GOLD analysis project Ga0335076, IMG submission 206717) | Soil microbial communities from Loxahatchee National Wildlife Refuge, Florida, United States - Lox_Sample_2.5 | ecosystem: Environmental > Terrestrial > Soil > Wetlands | place: USA: Florida... | reverse complement strand
CCGACCGAAACCTGGCAGGGCGGCGTCCGGGCGATCCTGCCCGAGACCGACGTATTCCTGCCCAACGAGGCGGAGGCGACCCGGATCGCTGGCGAGCCGGATACCGAGACGGCGGCCCGGGCTCTGGTCGAGATGGGCGCCGGCGTCGTGGCGGTCAAACTCGGCCCGGCCGGGGCGATCGCGGTGGCCGCCGGCGGCCGGCTGGCCCGTTGCGCCGCCCCGCCCGTCGAGCCGGTCGACGCCACCGGCGCGGGCGACACCTTCGACGCCGGCTTCATCGCCGCCTGGCTGGCCGGACGGCCGCTCGAGGACTGTCTGGCCCTGGCAGTCGCCTGCGGCTCGCTGTCGACGCGCGGCATCGGCGGCACCGCGGGTCAGCCGACGCTCGACGAGGCCGAAGCCATGGCTCGGGCGGCCGGCATCCTGACGTGAGCGGCGGGCTGGAGGGCGGCGCGCGCCGGGGAGCGGCGGGTGCGCGCGGAGGGGACGCCCGCGGAGGGGGCGCGCGCGGAGGAACGCGTATCGGGCGGCTGGTCTGCGTCTCCGTCAACGCCGCGATCGACAAGACCGCGGCCGTTCCCAGGCTCGTACCCGGCGAGATCCACCGGCCGGAGATGCTCGCGGTTCTGCCGGGCGGCAAGGCCCTCAACGTCGCCCGCGCCGCGCGGACACTCGGCCTCGACGCGTGCGTGATCGCCGTCCTGGGCGGCCACGCCGGCGACTGGATTGAGGAGCGGCTCGCGGCCCGGGCAATCCGGACCCGGGCGGTCCGCGTCCCGGGTGAGACCCGAACCTGCCTTTCGATACTCGACCGCCAACGGGGCGGCCTGACCGAGTTCTACGAAGCCGGCCTCGAGCTCACGGCCTCGGGCTGGGTCGCGGTCGAGGCGGCGCTCCGAGCCGAGCTGGCCACCGACCCGGCAGGGGCACTGGTCGTCATCGCCGGCAGCCTCCCTCCCGGTGCGCCGGCCGACGGGTATGGCCGGCTGAGCGGCATCGCGGCCGAGCTGGGGGCCCGGGCGGCGGTCGACGTCGGCGGTCCGCCCCTGGCAGCCGCGCTCGCGGCCCGGCCGTGGCTCGTCAAGGTGAACTCGAGCGAGGCCGCGGCCGCCTGCGGGTACGGGGACGAGGGCCGGGGTGGTGCCGCGGCAGGTGGCGCACATGACGCCGGCGAAGGCGCCGCACCGAACGCCGTCGAAGGCGCCGAGCGGGCAGCCGTCGAGCTGCGGCGGCGCGGCGCCGGCATCGCTCTGGTTACGCTGGGCGTCTCGGGGGCGGTCCTGGTCGACGACGCCGGATCGGCCTGGCGTGTCGGTCCCCCACCGGAGCTGGGCGAGTATCCGGTCGGCAGCGGCGACGCGCTGCTCGCCGGGCTGGCCGTGGCGCTGGTCCGCGGCCGGACCATCGCCGAAGCGGCCCGGGAGGGCGCCGCGGCCGGTTGCGCCAACGCGCTCCGTCCCGGGCAGGGCGAGCTGGACCCGGCCGACGTCGAGCGGGTCCTGCCGGCGATCAGCCTGACCGCCCTACGGTAGCCGCCGCTCGGTGCCCGCTCCGCGCAGCTCGCTCCCCCTCCCCGAGCCCTACAGGTAGCGGTTGCGGTAAAGCCGCGTCTCCAGCTCGTCGGCGACCGAGGCCGTCAAACCGATCGCGAAGCGGTCGACCAGGCGCATCAGCAGCGGCCGCGGAAGCCTGACCGGCGAAGCCTCGGCCGGGACTCCGGCCAGCTCGGCCGCGGCGGCGATCGCGTCGTCGATGTCGCCCAGAGCATCGGCCAGACCCAGCTCGACGGCTCGGCTGCCCAGCCAGACCTCGCCCGTCGCCAGCTCGACGACGCGGTCCCGTTCGAGATGGCGGCCCTCGGCGACACGGTCGACGAAGCGGTCGTAGAAGGCGTCGACCAGGCGCTGCTCGGTGGCCCGCTCCTCGTCGGTGTCCTCGCGCCAGGGCGCGCCCATGCCCTTGAGCCGGCCGGCTCGATGCTCCTCGACGCGGACGCCGATGCGGTCGAGCAGCGCCGGAACGCGGGGTCCGGCGGAGATGACGCCGATCGAGCCCACGATGGAGGAGGGTGCGACGACGATCTTGTGGGCCGCCATGGCGGCCAGATACGACCCGGATGCCCCGACGCCGCGGACGTGGGCCACGAGCGGCTTGCGGTCGGCCAGCCTCTTGAGGGCCAGGAACAGGTAGTCCGAAGCCGCCGCCGAACCGCCCGGCGAGTCGATGTCTAGGACGACCGCCGGAACGGCTCGATGCGTCGCCAGGCGGCGAACCGTCTCGACCCAATCGGCCGAGCGAGGGCCGTCCGCGATCGGCCCGTACAGCCGGACGATGGCGATCCTTCCGGGCCGGAGCCGTCCACGCCCGCGTACCAGTCGGCGCAGCGCGTCGATCGCCGGTGATGTCTGGGAGCGTTCGAAATCGGGCTTCATGACCCCATCCTGCAGGGTTTCGGTCTCGGCTAGTCAGCAGGTGACGTGAAAGATCGCGTAGACCTCCTTCGGGTCCAGATCGGCGACGAGCTCGCATGCCTCCTCGGTCGGCAGGGCTTCGACCTCGATCCCCCGCCGGGCGGCTTCCTCTCGGACGTCGGGCCAGATGGGTAGCTCGCCATGAGCGCCCGTGCCGACGATCAGCCGCTTGCCGCCCCAGGGGATCTCCTCGGCGGCGGTCAGGGGCGTGTGCCCCCACTTGCGGTGGAGCGCCTTCGACGGGGCCTTGTCGCGCTTGCGGATCCTGCCGCCGTCCACGACCACGTCCTTGCGGTACATCTCGCCGTCGATCTCGATGTGACCGAAGGAGACCAGCTTCGCCTTCACGCAGGGATTCTCTCACCGATGGGCCGGTCAGCCCGCGGCTGCGGCCCGGCGGGCCCATTTTCACGACGCCGGCATGCAACCATTGCCGCGTCGGCGACGTCATTGACGCAGCGCTCGACCGGGCGCGGACCAGAAGGGGGTTGTCATGAGAGAACCGAGTCGCATCGCCGGAATCCGCACCGCCGGGACACTGGCCATAGCCGCGATCGTCGCCGCGGCCTGCGGCAGCGGCGCTACGCCATCTTCGATCGGCTCGCCGCTCGCCACACCGGCCTCGGCGCCGCCCGCGACGGCATCCGCCCAGCCGTACCAGTCGTCCGGATCGGGCGAGCTGGCCTTCGTCGAGGGCAACGCCCACACCGTCGCACCGGCCCAGGACAACGGCGCCGGGGCGGCCGCGGAGCTGAACGACTTCGGCTTCGACCTGCTTCGCCACCTCGATTCGAGCGGCAACCTGTGCGCCTCGCCGACGAGCGTGGCCCTGGCCCTGGCGATGATCGAGCCCGGCGCGAAGGGCCAGACCGCCGCCGAAATGGCTACGGTTCTGCATTCGTTCGGGGCCGCCGATCAGGACGGCGAGATCGTCGCCCTGCTCGACTCGCTCCGCTCCAAGACCTTCTATGCCGACTCGAACGGGCAGCCGCTGGAGCAGGGGGCCAGCCCCGACCCGGCCGCGCCGGATCCTATCGTTCAGCTCAACGTCGCCAACCAGGCCTTCCTGCAGAAGAGCATGCCCTTCGACGAGAAGTACCTCGACGACATCCGCTCCACGTTCGGCTCGGGCATCGGGACGCTCGACTTCAACGCCGATCCCGAGGCGGCGCGGCTGGCGATCAACAAGTGGGCGAACGACCAGACGAACGGCCGGATCCCGTCGATCCTTCAGCCGGGCGACATCCAGACGGCGACGCGCCTCGCCCTGGCCGACGCGATCTATCTCAAGGCCGCCTGGGATCGACCCTTCGACCCCACGTTGACGAAGTCGCGCAACTTCACCACCGCGGCCGGGTCGGTCGTCTCGGTCCCGACGATGGCGTCAGAGCTCCAGCTGGCCTACGCCGCGGGCAAGGGCTACCGGGCCGTGGAGCTGCCGATGGCGGGCAATTCGCTGACGATGACGATCGTCGAGCCGGACGACATGGCCGCTTTCGTCGGCAGCCTCGACGAGACCAGGCTGGCCGCCATCGTGGCCGCCGAGTCGAGCAGTGACGTGGAGCTGACCCTTCCGCGCTTCTCGATCGACACCCGCTTCGACCTGACCCAGACTCTGGCCGCGATGGGCATGCCGACCGTCTTCAGCGACGCCGCCGACCTGTCCGGCATCGCGCCGGTGAGCCCGCTCAACCCGCAGGGGCTCGAGATCGCCAAGGTGGTCCATCAGGCCAACATCGACGTCGTCGAGCAGGGCACCACCGCCGCCGCGGTCACCGTCGCGATCGGGGTCGCTGCGGGCATCCCCGAGACGCCTCCGACCCACGTCCAGTTCAACGTCGACAAGCCGTTCGTGTATCTGATCCGCGACACGTCGTCGGGTGCGGTTCTCTTCATGGGCCGCGTCGACGACCCCTCCAGGTAGCGCGCCGGCCCTCACGTCCGCGGCCTCGGGCCGCCGATTGCCGGACCGCGGACGTGACCGGGTGCTCGAACGTCGCACTCCCACAATCCCCGCGGCCTATACTCCGGCTGAGGTGAGCTCGAGGGGCCGCAGCGTCCGTGACCGCCGGCGAGGCACCGTGGTGGGGGGCACAGAGCAGCGGGAAGGGGTCTTTCGTGCGTAGTCGGCTTGCCCTTGGGTTGATACCCGTAGTTCTCGCCGGAACGGCCATGCTCGCGACGCCGGCCGCCGCGCTGGCCGCCAACGGATATACCGACACGGGGACAACCACCTATGTCGTCAACGTCGCCAAGTCGGAAATCGACGTCACGGTCCAGGAGACGATCAAGAACACGACGCCGTCCAAGACGACCTTGAAGATGTGCGGCACCATCCCGTTCGTCTGGGACTGCTCCACGATCGAGGAATACTACTTCTACGACACCTTCATCTGGGTGCCGAACGAAGCGGGGCCGATCAGCGCCACCTCCAACGCCGGCAAGGTCACCCAGAGCGTCTACAAGACCGACGCCTACGGTCGCGAGCTCAAGCTGACGTTCCCCAAGCTCTATTACGGCCAGACACGGGTCGTCACCTCCAAGTACACGATCCCCGCCGGGCCGCGGGCCTCGGGCGACTACCGGGCCCTCAAGGCCTACGCCTCGCTCTGCGCCGACAGCAACGGCGAGGACTCGGGCGTCGTCAACGTCCAGGTCCCCGATGGCTTGAACCTGATCGTGACCGACGGCACGAGCCTGTCGATGACCGGCGACGCCAAGGGCATCCAGACCTGGAGCAGCGGCAGCATCGCCGGTTCGAATGGCTTCTACAGCTGCGTCGAGGCCACCGATTCGGCCGCCCTCACGAGCTCCACCGTAACGGCCGGAGATCAGACGTTCGACGTCCAGAGCTGGCCGGAAGACACCACCTGGGCGACCGCCATGCAGACCGATCTGACGGCAGACGTTCCAAAGCTCGAAGACCTGACCGGCCTCCAGATGCCCGGCGGCACTATCGACATCACCGAGGCGAGCGAGACCGAGCTCGGCGACTACGCCGGTGTCTACAACTCGACCGACAAGACGGCGACCATCACCGAAGACACGGACAACTCGACCGTCGCCCACGAGCTCTCGCACATCTGGTTCAACAAAGACCTCTTCGCCTCGGTCTGGATGGACGAAGGCTTCGCCGGCTACAGCGAGAAGGTCGCGGGGACAGGCAACTACACGCCCTGCACCGACCCGGGCACATACCCCGGCTCGGGGTCGCCGCGCCTGACCCTCTGGACGTATGTCGACATCAACTCCTCGACCGACGACCTGGCACTTGCGAAGTGGCAATACGCCGCGTCGTGCTATCTCGTGACCCAGCTCGCCGACGCCATCGGACCGACAAACTTCAAGACAGTGCTGGTCGCCGCTTCCAAGGGCCAGATGGCCTACTCGGGTGGCGATCCCTCGCAGACGGGCGCCACGCCCGGAGTGGCGATCACGGCCAAGAACCTGCTCGACCTGATCGACGAGCTGGGCATGGTCCCGGCCGGCGTCACAGACCAGGACATGGCACAGAACCTCTTCCTCCAGTACGGGATCCTCACCACCGCCGATCTGGCCGGCCGATCGCAAGCTCGGACCGACTACCACGCTCTGCTCGGCGCAGCCGGTAAGTGGGGCCTGCCTCTGGCGGTCCGCGACGCCATGGTGGGCTGGAACTTCCCGACGGCCGAAGCGGCGATGAAGACGGCAACCCAGATCCTGGCCGAGCGCGACCAGATCGCCAAGGCCCTGCCCGGCTTTAGCGTCGACGGAACGGCGCTCGAGAAGATGTTCGAGAACGCCAAGACGACCACCGACCTCGACGCCGTCCTCACCGAAGCCAAGGCCGAAGCCGCCGCCGCCGCGACCATGAGCCAGGCGGCGCAGCTCAAGGATGGCTCGCATAACGTCCTGCAGACGATCGGGCTGATGGGCACCGACCTCGCGGCCCCGATCACCCAGGCCAACACCGACCTGACCAACGGCAAGCCGGCCGACGCCACGACCGAGGCCCAGAAGGTCATCGACGAGGTGAATGGTTCCTCCAGCCAGGGTCTCCTGCGTTCGGGCGCCGTCCTGGCGCTCCTGCTGGTGCTCCTGGCCGTGGTCCTGTTCGTGGTCTGGCGCCTCCGCCGGCGCGCGGCCGTGGTCGTCTCGGCGGACGGCTCTCTGGCCTTCGCGGCGGCGCCGCCGTCCGACACAGAACCCGTAACCCCGGCCGCTTCGACGGAGGTCGCCGACACCGGCTCGGCAACCGCGGGCCGGCCTCCGGCCGAACCGCCCATGTAATCCCAGCCGTGCGGCCGAGGTCGGAGGACCGAAGTCGCGGCTGATAGAGCGAGGAACGGACGGTCCCGGCCCGGCCGGCGCGCGCCACGCCACGCGCCGGCCGGGCGAGATCTGCGGCGAAGGCTCAGGCGGCGCGGGTCTGCTTGGCCGGCCGGCCCGTCGCGGCCTGAGCCGGTCGGAGCGGTAGCGGCTCCGACTGACCGGACTCGAGCTTGAACCGGGCGACGAGCTGGTTGAGGTTCGAGGCCATAGTCGCCAGAGATTCGGCCGAAGCAACCACCTCCTCGGCCTGGGCCGACAGTTCCTCCGTAGCGGCCGAGACCTCCTCGGCGCTGGCCGAGTTCTCTTCGCTGATCGCCGCGATCGCCTGGACGGAGCGGCTGACCATATCCGACGACGAGGTCATCTCGTGAGAGGCCTTGTTGGTCTGGGCCGCTATCGTGGCGATGGCATCGGATGCGGCCACGACGCCGCTGGAGGCATTGCTCATGCTCTCCACGGAGCCGGTGATCCGCATCAAGGCACCCATCGTCGCTTCGACGGCGGTCGCGATCTCGTCGAGCGAGGCCCCGGCCTGGCCGGCCAGCCTGGAACCCTGCTCGACCTCGGCCGCGCCGGCCTGCATCGCCTGGACGGCCTGGTCGGTGCCGCTCTGCACCTCGCCGATGAGGTCCGCGATTTCACGCGTTGCCCGGCTCGAGCGCTCCGCCAGCTTACGGACCTCGTCCGCGACGACGGCAAAGCCCTTGCCCTGCTCGCCGGCCCGGGCCGCTTCGATAGCGGCGTTGAGAGCCAGAAGGTTGGTCTGTTCGGCGATGTCGTCGATCGTCTCGACGATGGCCCCGATCTGGTCGGACTTGGCGCCGAGCTCGGTGACCTTGGAGGCCGCGGTCACGACCGTCTGCCTGATCCGCTCCATCTCGGTCACCGTCTGCCGGACCGCGTCCCGTCCGTTTTCGGCGGCCGTGGCGGCCGCGCCGGCGACCACGACGACTTCGGCCGAGGCGGCCGTGGCGCTGCCGATGGCCTTGGTCATGTCGTCGAGAGCGGCCGCGGCAAGGTCCACCTTGACCGTCGTTTCGGCGGCGCCGCCGCCGACCTGGCCGATGGTGTCGCCCAACCTGATCGCGGCATCGGCGGTATCTGACGCGGCCCGGGCCTGCTCGCTCGCGCCCGAGGCAACCTGATTGATCGTCTGAGAGATCTGCGCGGTGGCCGAGCCGGTCTGAGTGGCGGCGTTGTTGAGATCGCCGCTGGTGTGGGCCACCGACTGGGCGGCGAGCTTGACGTCGCCGACCGTGGCGGTGAGGTTCCGTCGGGCAGTCTCGTAGGCGCCCGCCATAACCTTGATCTTTTCGTGGAGCTCTGCGCTCGAGGTAGCCATCTGGCCGATCTCGTCGCTGCCGAGGTCACCCAGGACGGGGACGCCGCCGGTGTACGGTCGACTGAGATCGTTGTCTGCCAGAGCCTCGAGACAGCTTGTAATCGTTCCGACGGAGCCGGTCAGGTTGCGCATCTGGTCGCGTAGCCGGCGCATGCGGCCCACGACGCTCCGCGACATCACGAGGGCCAGACCCCAGCCGATAACGATGATGAGACCGACGCCGGCTCCGACGATGGGGATCAGCAGGGCGGCGGTCGAGGAGGAGCTGGAGGCGGCCACGTCGGAGGCGCCGACCACTCCGTCGGTCCAATCGTCCAGCTGGCCGTCGAGAGTGTCCATCGTCGCGTTGGCGTCGCCGTTCATGAGTGCCAGCGCCGCAGCCGTGTCGGTGTCGCCGGTCGCCAGCGAGACGTTCGCCGTCTGGTTCAGGTAGGTCGTCCAGGTGGCCTTGGCGGCAGCTCCCTGCTGGACCTGCGCAGACGGGAGGGCCATGGCGTCCAGTGTCGCGAACGCGTCAGACGCCTCGCCGATCGCCTCGGTCACCGACGCTGCCGCAGCCTCGCGAGTGGTCGTGTCGCTGGCGGCCAGATACTGGTATTGATCGCGTTGGACCTCCGCCACGGCCAGGTGGAGGTCGCCGATCGCGTGGACCGCGGGCAGGTACGTATTCCCGATCGAGGCCCCTTCCTGGTTCATCGAGCTTCCGAGGCTCAACAGGACGATTCCCAATATCGCCACGCCCAGGAAAACGACGGCGAAAGCGGACAGCAGCTTGCCGCGGACACCCAACCGAGTAGCTATTAGCGAAGGCATTCGCGTGACTCCAGTTCCGAGGCAAGCCGATCCGTGCAGCCGGCTGTTGCCGTCAAACTGGGTGTCGGGTGCGACACGGCGTATCGAAATAGGTACTTTCGGCTATCCGATACGTTACGTGCCGTTGATCGAACTCGCGTCCACGCGCAGGTCGACGGGTAGCGGGACTTTCTGGAGGGGAGATTCTGGCCACCCCGCACGGGCCCTCTCGGGTACTGGAAAACGCACCGGCACGGATCGAAACTTGCCCTCACATGCAAATGAACGCAGCGTCCCGTCCCCCGACGTCCGCTCACCTCCGCGCCCCGGCCGGCCGGCCGCGCAGCATGGCCGCCGGCGTGGCCATCCTTGAAGCGTGCGCCGACCTGCTCGTCGAGGTCGGCTATCGGGCCATGACCATCGAGGCCGTGGCGGCCCGAGCCGGTGTCTCCAAAGCGACGCTATATCGCCGCTACAAAGACAAGGAAGCCCTGGTCACCGCGACGATGGTCGGCACCGCCGGGCCGCCCCCGACCGAACAGACCTTGCCGCCGGGCTCGACTCGGGACGCCCTGGCGTTCCTGGCGCGGACGGCTGCCCGGGCGATCGGCAGCTCGGCCTGGCTACCGATCCTGGGGGCGGTCTTCTCGGAGGATCCGCACGAAGGCGGGCTGGCTTCGGTGATGCGCAGTCAGATCCTCGAACCTTCGACGGCGATCGTCGGTCGCGTCGTGCACCGAGGCATCGACCGGGGCGAGCTCCGGCCGGGCGTGACCACGGACGTCGTCAACAACGTCATCCACGGCGCCCTGATCTCTCGGGCGATCCTCGGCGAGGAGTTCAGCGATGCCTGGGTCGAGGCGATGGTCGACGCGGTCTGGGCGGGTTTCGGCGCCGGGACATGCGAACCGGCGTGGACCGCCGGCCCGACGTGGTCGTCGAACCCGGACGCCGCCTCGAGCCTAACTTAGTCGGCGAACCCGCACGCCGCCTCGGGCCCGACCTGCCACGCGGGCTGGCGCAGGTAGCGGCCGCACTCCCGGCGCGGCGGTGCGCCGCGCCCAGCCGTACGCCGCAGGCGCCGGCGCGGCGCAGGTACGCGGTTTCCCGTCAGAGGGCAAGGAGAGGCGGGCGGCCCCGCGTTGGGACCGCCCAGTCTCGAGCCCGCTCTAGAGGCTTTCGGTCGAAGCCTCGGCGTCGCCCGGGTCCGTCGGCTCGCCGTTGACGTCATCCTCGGCAAGCAGCCTGTACAGGTCCTTGCGCGCCTGGATGAGGATCCGACGAGCCTCCGCCGTCGCCGCCGGGCTCCCGACCTGGTGGACCTGCATCGACGCCCGGGCCAGCTGGACGGCCAGCCGGCCGAGATCCTGACCGCTGCGGTCGCCGACCTCCCAGGGCGGAGTCCCGGCCGCCTTCGCCTTAGTGGCCGCCTCGCGGCCAGCTTCGGTCAGGGTGAACACACGCCGCCCTTCCTTCTCCTCGACCTGAACCAGCGACTCGTCCTCAAGCTGCTGCAGGGTTGGATAGACCGAACCCGCGCTGGGGCGCCAGACGCCGCCACTCCGCTCTCCGAGCTCTTGCATGATCTGGTAGCCGTGCATCGGGCCGTCGAGCAGAACCGCCAGAATGGCGCTCCGCACGTCGCCGCGGCGAACGGCGGGTCCGCCGCCGAAGCCACCCCAGCCGAACGGAAACCGCCGGCCAGGCCCGCGTCCGCCCCACTCGCCCGCGTCGCGGCCGTGACCTCGACCCGGGCCCGGGCCTCTATCGAATTCGCGACCGAAACGCCGGCCATGGCCGAACCGCCCGCGATCGCCAGCTCCTGGGTACATATCCTTGTGCCTCCAATGTCGACACTCCGTTGTGTCGGCGTGACATCACGATATATCGTGACCACTCGCGGTGTCAAGGCCCTTGGGCGGTGCGGCCGGGCGGTCGGTTGGGCGTGGGAGGGTGGGCTGCGCGGCGCGGCCGAATGCGCCTGTCGCGGCCGAGCGTTCCAGGTTGGGCTGCCCGGCGCCGCCGCACGTCCCAGGGTGGGCGGACGGCGCGGCCGGAGACCCCCGTTCGATCGCTCGCCTCGATCCCGTCAGTGCGACGCGGCCGCCTTCTCGAGATGCACGACGCCTTCGCGGAGCGAGACGTAGCCGTGCTCGTGCGCCCGCCAGAAGAGCCCTTCGGCGCAGGCTAGCGGGATGTCGAGCGTGCAGGCAACCAGATCCAGGACGACGCTGAGCGGCATCGGCCGCGGGTCCAGGATCGCCGCCATGAGCTCGACCGCCTGCCTCACCTGGACGTCTCTCTCCCCCTCGGCGAGGTTGGCGAGTTCAGTGCACTCAGGCTCTGCCTCGGGGCCGACCGGTATTCCGACCCGATTGGTTGTCTCGATGGCGATCGACGCGGGCCACTCGTGCGGTTCACCGGTTCGCGGCGGTAGCGTCATGGACCGAAAGGCTCGCTGGACGTCTACGCGACCCATGTCGGCCTCCTTCCAGGCCGTCAGGGGGTCCGGAGATCCGGACCGTGCCTCACCGAGATTCTACGCCTCGTCGGAAGCCCTCCCGCCGGGTGGGCAGGCCGGCGGGCCGTCGAGGCCCGTTGGGCGGGCTTCGCGGAAACGCTGGGTCGCGCTCCGATCAGATGAGATG
>Ga0335076_10006768_pt1 | contig 11564 bp, 7 predicted proteins | sample Lox_Sample_25_FD_206717 | JGI IMG/M metagenome (GOLD analysis project Ga0335076, IMG submission 206717) | Soil microbial communities from Loxahatchee National Wildlife Refuge, Florida, United States - Lox_Sample_2.5 | ecosystem: Environmental > Terrestrial > Soil > Wetlands | place: USA: Florida... | reverse complement strand
CGGCAGCCAAGCCTATCTCAAGCTCGCCTCCGAGGTCATCCAGCGCGAGGGGCGTTGGCGCGCCGCCTGAAATATAGTCCGAATTGATGGAACCAGAACCGTCATTGCGAGGAGCGTAGCGACGAAGCAATCCAGGGGAACGGCGGGCCCTCTAAGTTCTCTGGATTGCTTCGCTTCGCTCGCAATGACGTTGCACAACTGCGCAACGCGCTCCAGCGCTGCGCTGGAGCGACTGACGAGGAGCATCGACCCGATGGCCGAAGATATGAGCCGGACCGAACCAAGGCCGCGCCTCGGGCGCGGGCTCGCCGCCTTGCTGGGGACCGCCAACGAAGAGCCGGAAATCGGGGGAGGCGCGCGCCGGATGCCGATCGAGTTCCTGCGCCCGAATCCGCGCAATCCGCGCAAGCGGTTCGACGATCCTGAACTCGACGAGCTCGCGGCTTCGATCAAGGAGCGCGGGGTCATCCAGCCGGTCGTGGTCCGTTCCATACCCCGCGTCGCCGACGCCTACGAAATCATCGCCGGGGAGCGCCGCTGGCGGGCGGCGCAACGGGCCGGGCGCCACGATATTCCGGTGATCGTCGTCGACGCTGGCGACCGGGAGGCGCTCGAAATCGCCATCGTCGAAAATGTCCAGCGCGCCGACCTCAACGCGCTCGAAGAAGCCGCTGGTTACGCCCAGCTTGGCGCCGACTACGGCTATTCGCACGGCGACATCGCCCGCGTCGTCGGCAAGAGCCGCAGTCATGTCGCCAACACCACGCGGCTGACCAATCTGCCCGAACATACGCGGGCTCTGCTGGCCGGCGGGCAGATTTCGGCCGGACACGCCCGGGCTCTGCTTGCGGTCGCCGACCCGGACGCCGTCGCCGACCGCATCGTCGCCGATGGACTGACGGTGAGAGACATCGAGCGGCTTGGCGAGACCGCGACCAAGGCTCCGCGCAAGCCGCGCGCGGCGGTCGACGCCGACACCGCCGCCCTACAGGACAAGCTCGGCCTTGCGCTGGGGACAAAAGTGACGATCCGGCACGGCGGCAAGAGCGGCGAAATCCGCATCGCCTTCCGCGATTTCGACCAGCTCGACGACTTCTGCCGCAGGCTCTGCCAGCCGGCGGGGCGCTGACAACCTGCCTGCGGCAGCCCCCAGGAGGAAGCTGCAAATACTGTGCGCTTCGGTTTATGGGAAGCCCAGTACGTATCATCAACGACATTTTTACTCTTCTTATCTCGGATATCGATATTTCATCGTCTCGCACCGCGGCGCGACGCGAGCGCCCACAGCGCCCGCGTCGCCAGAACTTCGCCCAGCCGCGAATCGGCGCGGACGCGCGCGCTCGCCAGGCGGACCGCGGGCAGGCGGTGGGCGATTGACTCGGAGGTCCAGCGTTCCGCCTGCCTCGCCAGCGCGCGGCGCGCGCCAAATGGCAGTTTGACGAACAGAGCCTGGCACGCCGCATCGAACGGCCGGCCTTGATCGATCTCTAGCCGAAGCCGGTGCAGGAGCAGCAAGCGCTGGATGAGCCGGATCATCAAAAGGTCCGCTTCGCCCCCCTCATCAAAAAAGCGGGTCAGCGACGTCTCGACCGCAGGCAAGTCGCCGAGCAGCGCCTGATCGACGACCTGATCGAGATTGGACGGCGCGGCGTCTGAGACGATCGCCTCGACATCCTCGGCGGTGATGGCGGATTTTCCGCGGGCGTAAAGCATCAGCTTGGCGACCTCGCCGCGCGTTGTCTGGCGATCGGCGCCGGTGAGCGCCACCAGCGCCGCCCGCGCGTCCGGCTCGATCGTGAGCCCAGCCGCGCTCGCCTCCGCATCAATGAGCGATTCGAGCGCATTGGCGTCGTCGGAATAGCATTCGATCGAGACACTTGTCGGCGAGGTTTCGAACGCCACGCGCAAGCCAGTTCCCTTCCTGAGTTGCCCCGCTTTGATGACAATCGCGCAGTCGGCCGGCGGCCGGGCGAACAAAGGTTCGAGCGCCGGCAGGAGGTCGCGCGCTTGCAAGTCGATCCAGATCGCGCGTGATCCGCCGAACATCGGGACAGAATAGGCTTCGTCGGCGAGCGCGCCCGGATCTCGCCCGACCGCGTCGCCCTCAAGGCGCACGAGCCGCAGCGGGTCGGGATCGCCCTGGATCAAATTGCGAACGATGGCTTTGACCCGTTCGTGTGCGAGCCCCTCGTCTGGCCCGTGAACGAGGTAGAAGCGGACCTCGTTCGGCAGTCGCTGAATGAAGCCTTCGGCGGCGGCGTTGGCGACGACGCTCACGGGCTCGACCTCAATTGCAGGGCTATCACCGTCCTGGGCTTTCGCGTCATGACGAAATCGTCTAGCACACGACCCGCTTTTTCAAGGACGAAACCGCGAGCGAAAATGGCGACTTTCAAGCTTCTTCTATTTCCCGGCGACGGCATCGGCCCGGAGGTCATGGCCGAAGTCGAGAAGATCGTCGCGGTGTTCGCGAGCGAGGGCGGCGCCAATTTCGAGATCGAGAAGGGTCTGGTCGGCGGGTGCGCCTATGACGCGCACGGCAAAGCGATTAGCGATGCGGACATGGCGCTCGCCGCCGCCGCCGACGCGGTCCTGCTCGCCGCCGTCGGCGGGCCGAAGTGGGACGGGGTTCCCTATGACGTCCGTCCGGAGGCCGGCCTGCTCAGATTGCGCAAGGAGCTCGCCCTCTACGCCAATCTGCGGCCCGCGATCTGCTACCCGGCGCTCGCTTCCGCTTCGTCGCTCAAGCGCGAGGTCGTCGAGGGGCTCGACATCATGATCGTGCGCGAGTTGACCGGCGGCGTCTATTTCGGCGAGCCGAAGCAGATCTTCGACCTCGGCAACGGACAGAAGCGCGCCATCGACACCCAGGTGTACGACACGTTCGAGATCGAGCGGATCGGACGGACCGCGTTCGAGCTTGCACGCAAGCGGGGAAACAAGGTCACTTCAAGCGAGAAGCGCAACGTGATGAAGTCCGGCGTGCTTTGGCACGAGGTGATGACCGCCCTGCACAAGCGCGAATATCCCGACATCAAGCTCGAGCATCAGCTGGCCGACGCGCTCGGAATGCAACTTGTGCGCTGGCCGAAGCAATTCGACGTCATCGTCACCGACAATCTGTTCGGCGATATGCTCTCCGATGTCGCCGCGATGCTGACTGGCTCGCTCGGCATGCTGCCGTCGGCATCGCTCGGCGACATCGATCCGAAGAGCGGCCGGCGCAAGGCGCTCTACGAGCCGGTCCATGGATCGGCGCCCGACATCGCCGGCAAAGGTCAGGCCAATCCGATCGCGATGATCGGCTCATTCGGGATGGCGCTGCGCTACTCGTTCGGGCTCAATGCGGCCGCCGACAGGCTCGACGCCGCGATCGCCCGCGTCCTCGCCGATGGCTTCAGGACCGCCGACATCCGGAGTGAAGGCGACCGGCTCGTATCGACCGGCGAAATGGGTGACGCAATCGCCGCCGAGCTGGCGCGAAACCCGGCTTGACGAGGCGCGGCTCGCTCCTTTCGGCCGTATGCCCGCCGATTGACAGGAGCGCCGCCGCGCCCTCAACCTAGCTGAGCTGGGAAGGAACCCGTTCGCCATGCCTATCCCCTCCGCCGTTCAGGATCTCGTTCCGGATGCTCAGACTTGGCGCCGTGACATTCACCAGAACCCCGAGCTCCTCTACGACGTCGAGCGCACCGCCAAATATGTCGCGGACCGGCTCGCCGCCTTCGGGTGCGACGAGGTCCAGACGTCGATTGGCCGCACCGGAGTCGTCGGCGTCATTCGCGGCGCCAAGGGCGGAAGCACGCGCGCGATCGGGCTCAGGGCGGATATGGACGCGCTGCCGATTCAGGAGGCGACCAACCTCCCCTATCGCTCGCGAAACCCGGGTAAGATGCATGCCTGCGGTCACGACGGGCATACCGCCATGCTGCTCGGCGCGGCGCGCCGGCTGGCGCAAACCCGCAATTTCGCCGGGAATGCCGTGGTCATCTTCCAGCCCGCCGAAGAGGGCGGCGGGGGCGCCCTGGCGATGATCGACGACGGGCTGATGGACCGGTTTGGCGTCGAGGAGGTCTACGGCATGCACAATTGGCCGGCGCTGCCGGTCGGCTCCTTCATGCTACGCAAAGGCCCGCTGATGGCCGCGGCCGACGTGATCACGATTACCGTCGAGGGCCGCGGCGGCCACGCCGCGATGCCGCATCAGGGCGTCGATCCGGTCGTCGCAGGCGCGCAGATCGTGCTCGCCCTGCAGACGATCGCCTCGCGCAGCGCCGATCCGCTCGACGCCTGTGTCGTCTCCGTCACCCAGTTCCATGCCGGCTCGGCTGACAACATCATTCCCCAATCGGCGTGGCTTAACGGGACAGCGCGAACGCTCAAGCCTGAGACGCGCGACATGGTGGAAAGGCGAATACGCGAGATCGGCGCCGGCCTCGCCTCGGCCGCCGGCGCGGAGGCGCGGGTCGAATACCACCGCAACTACCCGGCGACGGTAAACCATCCGGCGCAGACCGATTTCGCCGCCGCTGTCGCACGGAAAGTCGCAGGCGAAACCCGGGTCAATGCGGACGCGGTTCCGGTCATGGGGGCGGAGGATTTCTCGTTCATGCTCGAGGCGCGGCCAGGCGCATTCATCTTCCTCGGCAACGGAGACAGCGCGAAGCTTCACCACCCGGCTTATGACTTCAACGACGACGCCCTCCCCTACGGCATGAGCTACTGGGTCGAGCTGGTCGAAACGGCGCTCGCGCCGTAACGTCCTTGCTGCTTGTCACGGCTTCCCGCGTGCGAGCGCGGCCGCGCGCCCGGCGGCGGCATAGAGGTTGAGCCTCGAATAGACGCCGAACGCCGATCCGTCGTCGAGAAAGCCGCCGCCGGGCCCTTCGGTCTCGGTCAGGATGCGGTTCGCTTCCTCGAGGCTAAGCCTGGGGAAGGCCGTCGTCAGCAGGTATCCGGCCTCGGGTGCGAGCGCGCCGACGTCCTCAACCTTGTCGACCGTCTCCGGATGGGTCACAGGAAGTCCATAGGTTTGGGTCGAAGCGTAAAAAGCCTCGTTCATGGCGGGAGCGTTGAAGCGGCCGGTGTCCTGGCGCGCGCAAACCGCGATAGCATCGCCGCAGGCCGTTTCCAGCGCCTTGTCGAGGTCCGCACTGGCGCGCTCGACGGCGGCGGGGAAGTCGACGATCGTCTCCGGAACCTGAGCGTCGGATGTCGCGGTCATCGTCGCGACGTTCCTCAGCGGCCGGTTCATGTAGGCGGGATCGTTGGCAAGCAGATGGGCAAGATCGTAGGTCGCGAGCGTCCGGCCGCCTAACACGTCCATCGCGTAGTGCGCTCCCATTATGATGCGGTCGTTGCCGTATTCCGCGCCCCGCACGACCATCTCCTGATAGCGGTCGGGCACAAGCACGGCGAGCAGCAGAGAACCCATGTAGCCATAGGTCGTGTGTCCGCTCGGGAAGGAAGGGCTGTTGACGAGGTTCATGATCGGGCCGCGGTTGTAAACCTCGTTGTCGGCAGGGACGTTGAAATAGTCGGGCCCGACGATCGGCGCGATGCGGGGCTCGGTTTGAAACGGCCGCGAATTCCCGTAGAGGTCGGCGCCGGGCGAGCCGGCCGGACGATCGTAGGCGAGCCCGAACGGGTCGGGCGCGCCGCCGACCGCCTTGAAGATCGCGAGCGCCTCATCCGACACGGGGACTTTGCCGTTGGTCGTGCCGTTGGCGAAGAAATATTTCGCCGCGTTCGAATCGGCTCCAGAAGTTGAATTTGCGTAGGCGATTACGTCCTTCACCGCATCCGACACGCTGGTGAAACGCTGCCGGTCGAGATAGTGCGCGCGCGCCTGATAGGCGGCGGACAAAGTCGTGCCGAGACCATCTGCGAGCTCTGCGAGATTGCCATCGGTGATGAAGGCGTCGCGCAACGCTTGCTGCTGCTGTTCGGTGAAGGGCAGCAAGGTCGGCTGTCGGATGACTCCCGTCTGGATACCGCCGGTGACGGTGAAGTTGGCGGCCAGCGCGGCCTTTCCTGCTGTGCTGCCCGACAGGGCGGATACCGGCGCGAGGCCCTTGAAAGCGGCGATATTTGTCACGCTTTGCGCGTCCGCCGGCGCGCCGCCGGCTACAGTCAGGGCGATGAGCGCGATCCCGAATCTCAGTCTTGTCACGATTCCTCCTTGGGGCTCTCTGCCCTATTGCCGCTCGAGCTCCTCACGCAGGATTTCCAGTCCAAGCCACTCGTCCTCGGCGCCGCTTAGCGCGTCACGCAATCCGGCATAGGCCTTCGTCGCGTCAAGAAACGCAGCCGGCTCGCGCACGGCGAAGTCAGCGCCCGCGAGCTTCAGCTCGAGCGCCTCAAGGTCCGCGCGAAGCTCGTCAATTCGCTGTGGCAGCGTCTCCAGCGCCCGCCTTTCGTTGAAGGTGAGCTTGCGCCTGGGCGCGGCGCGGGCGCCCGCCGGCCTCTCCGCCTTTTCCGCCGCCGCCACCGGCACCGCGAGCAGCCCGGCTAACCCACGGCCGCGCTGGGCCACCATGTCGGAATAGCCGCCCGCATATTCGACCCACCGACCGTCCCCCTCGCCGACAATGACCGACGTCGCCACCCGATCGAGGAAATCGCGATCGTGGCTGACAACGAGGATCGTTCCGGCATAGTCGCCGAGCAGTTCCTGCAGGAGATCGAGCGTCTCGATGTCGAGATCGTTGGTCGGCTCGTCGAGAACCATCAGGTTCGATGGTCGCGCCAAAGCTCGCGCCAGCATCAGCCGCCCGCGCTCGCCGCCGGACAATTTCCCGATCGGCGTCCGCGCCTGCTCGGGCGCGAACAGGAAGTCGCGCATGCAGCCAAGAACATGCCGCCGTTCGCCATTGATGGTCACGTAGTCGCTGCCGCCGCCGGTCAGCGCATCGACAAGCGTCGTCGCCGGCTCGAGCGACGCCCGCCCTTGATCGAGACTGGCCATGACGACGTTCGCGCCAAGGCGCACCATCCCCGAATCGGGGCCTAGCGAGCCGGTCAAAAGGTTGATGAGCGTCGTCTTGCCAGCGCCATTGGCGCCAACGATTCCGATCCGGTCGCCGCGCATGACGCGGATGGAGAAATCGCGCACGATTTCGCGTCCGTCGTAGGCCTTGTTGATCCGTTCGGCTTCGATCACCAGCACGCCAGACGCTTTGGTGTCTTGGGCGGTCATGCCGGCGAGGCCAACAGTGCGCCGCGCTTCACGCCGTTCGCGCCTGAGCTCGGAGAGTTCGGCCACGCGCCGCATGTTGCGCTTGCGCCTGGCAGTGACCCCGTAGCGCAGCCAGTGCTCTTCGCCCGCGATCTTGCGATCGAGCTTGTGACGCTCGAGCTCTTCCTCCTCGAGCTTCATGTCGCGCCAGGCCTCGAAGGCGCCGAAACTCCGGTCGAGCCGGCGCGTCCTACCACGGTCGAGCCAGATGGTGGTTTGGGTGAGGTCGGCGAGCAGCCGCTTGTCATGGCTGATGAGCGCCAAAGCGGACCGGCTCGCCGCGAGGCGCGCCTCGAGCCATTCGATCGCGACCAGATCGAGGTGATTGGTCGGCTCGTCGAGCAGAAGGATCTCGGGATCAGCGCTGAGCGCCCTGATGAGCGCCGCCCGCCGCGCTTCGCCTCCGGAGAGACGGCCGGGATCGGCAGCGGGATCGAGCCCGAGGTCGGCCATCAGCGCCCTCGCCGAATGGGCAGCGTCCAATTCGCTCAAGCCCGCGAGCACATAGTCGAGCGCGGTCCTGGAGCCCGAAAGGTCGGGCTCTTGCGGCAGATAGGCGAGGCGAGCGGAAGGCTGGACGAACCGGGTCCCACGGTCCGCGGCGATCTCGCCGGCTGCGATCCGAAACAGGGTCGACTTGCCCGAGCCGTTGCGTCCGACGATGGCGATGCGGTCGCCGGCCGAAATCGACAGGTCCGCGCCGTTGAGAAGCGGCTCGCCGCCGAGCGTGAGCGCGATGTCTCGCATTTGTAAGAGGGGCGGCATATGAATAGGTCCGGACGCGGCGGCGTCACGCTTAATCGTAAGCTGGGGAAAGGAAAAGGCCTATGGCGACCAAGGCGACTCTAGCGGCGTTGGCGAAATTGACCGGCTTGCGGGAGGGGGTTCTTGCGCGGACGGCGAGAAAAGATTTCTCCGACCATCCGGATCGCTTCAAGCAGTTCAGCGTGACCCTCGACGATCTCTTGTTCGACTATTCCAAGCAGCGGATCGACGGCTCTGTTCTGGCCGCTCTGGTCGAACTGGCGAAGGCTTGTGGGCTCGAGGCCAAGCGCGAGGCGATGTTTAACGGAGAGAAGATCAACATCACCGAGAAACGCGCCGTCCTGCACACTGCGCTGCGCAATTTCTCAGGCTCGGCCGTCCGGGTGGACGGTGAGGACGTGATGCCGGAAGTCATCGCGACCCGGGAGAAGATGCTTCAGTTCGCCGCCGACGTCCGCGAGGGGCGGGTGCGGGGCGCGCTCGGTCAGCCGATGACTGACGTCATCAATATCGGCATTGGCGGCTCCGACCTCGGCCCGGCGATGGCCACCCGCGCGTTGGCGCCATTCGCGCCGCCCAAGCTGCGCAGCCACTTCGTCTCCAACGTCGACGGCGCCGATATCGGCGACACGTTGCGCGGGCTCGATCCGTCGCGCACCCTGTTCATCGTCTCGTCGAAGACCTTCACCACCGTGGAGACGATGACCAACGCCAGGACCGCCCGCGCCTGGATCACCCAAGGAGTCGGTGAAGCGGCGGTACATGACCATTTCGCCGCGGTCTCGACCCAACTCGACAAGGTGGCGGAATTCGGCATCCAGGCAACGCGGGTCTTCGGCTTCTGGGATTGGGTCGGCGGTCGATATTCGGTCTGGTCGAGCATCGGGTTGCCGCTCGCGATCGCGATCGGGCCTGACCGCTTCAACGAATTTCTCCGCGGCGGCTACGAGGTCGATCAGCATTTCCGTGAGGCGCCGATCGATCGCAACATCCCGATCCTGATGGGGCTGCTCAGCTGCTGGAACCGCAACATCCTCGGCCACGCCACCCATGGGGTGATCCCCTACGACCAGCGGCTCGGGCGCTTCCCCGCCTATCTCCAGCAGTTGCAGATGGAGAGCAACGGCAAGCATGTGCAGCTGGACGGCACGCCCGCCAATACAGCGACTGGGCCGGTGGTGTGGGGCGAGCCGGGCACCAACGGACAGCACGCGTTCTTCCAGCTCATCCATCAAGGGACGGAAATCATTCCCTTGGACTTGCTCGTCGCGGCGACGCCGACCGACGCCGACGCCCATCATCACGACCTCCTGGTCGCCAATTGCTTCGCCCAGGGCCAAGCCCTGATGCATGGCCGCACCCCCGAGGAAGCCGAGGCGATCACCCACAAGCAGGGGGCGAGCGAAGCGGAGGCGCATCGACTCGCGCCGCACAAGAGTTTTTCCGGCAGTCGGCCGACCAGCACGTTCCTTTACCGGCGCCTCGACCCGCGCACGCTCGGGCGTCTGATTGCGCTTTACGAGCACAAGGTGTTCACCGAAGGCGCGGTTTGGGACATCGACTCCTTCGACCAGTGGGGGGTCGAACTCGGCAAGGAGCTCGCCTTGAGCCTCGCGCCGGTCGTCGCCGACAAGGCCGCGGCGACAACAGCGCTCGATACGTCGACCGCGGGGCTGGTCGCGCATCTGCGCGGACTGCGCGCGGCGAGCTAATCAGCGATCGACGACCCCAGGTCCGCTTAGCGAGTTCGCTTCGCTTTGTCTGAACCGATACGCCGCGTCGCCTGCGCCAGCCAGCGGCGGGTCGGGGCGTCGACGAGGGGCGCAAGCGTCTTGCGCACCCGGGCGTGGTAGTCGTCGAGCCAGGCGATCTCGTCCGCGCCCAATAACTTCGGGTCGACGAGAGCAAGATCGATCGGCGCCAGCGACAGCATCTCAAAGCCCAACATCGACCGCTCGCCGCCGGCAATTGTCCGCGTCTCGACCGCAACGAGGTTCTCGATCCTGACGCCGAAAGCGTCGGGCGCGTAGTAGCCGGGCTCGTTGGATACGATCATGCCGGGAGCGAGCACGGTCATTCCGGTCTTCGCAAGACGCTGCGGCCCTTCGTGCACCGAGAGGTATGAGCCGACGCCATGTCCCGTGCCGTGGTCGAAATCGAGCCCCGACCGCCAGAGCGCCGTGCGCGCGAGCGCGTCGATCTGGGCCCCGGTCGTTCCCGGCGGAAACACGGCGCGGGCGACCGCGACGTGGCCTTTGAGAACCAGGGTAGCACGGTGGCGCATCAGGCTCGTCGGCTGGCCGACGGCGATCGTCCGGGTGATGTCGGTCGTGCCGTCCTCATATTGCGCGCCGCTGTCGATGAGGAAGACGCCCCGCTCGATCCTGCGATTGGAGGTTTCGCTCACCCGATAATGGGGGATGGCCGAATTCGGCCCGGCGCCGGCGATGGTCGGGAAGGAGATGTCCTTGAGCGCCGGGCTCTCGCGGCGAAAGGTCTCCAACGCCTTGACGGCGTCGATCTCGGTCAAGCGCCCCTGTGGCGCTTCGGCGGCGAACCACGCGAGGAAGCGCGCCATCGCCGCGCCGTCGCGCTCATGCGCGGCGCGCGCGCCGGCGAGCTCGACCGGATTCTTCACCGCCTTCATCAGCGTGATCGGGTCGGGTTTGATGTCGGCTTTGCCGCCTGCGCGATCCATCATCTGGCTCAGACGGCCCGGGGCGGTTGCGGCGTCGAAAGCGACGCTGAGACCCTGCCTGCCGAGCTCGTCGACGAACTCCTCTAGCCGGTCCGGTTCGCGGATCTCGGCAAACCGGCTCAAATGTTGCCGGCTCGCGGGCTTGAGCTTCCGGCCGTCGACGAAGACCACTGGCCGCCCCTCGCGCGGCAAATAGCCGTAACCCAGCGGCAGCGGCGTGTACGAAACGTCCGAGCCGCGGATATTGAACAGCCACGCCAGATTGTGGGGATCGCTGATCAGGAGGCCGTCCGACGGCGCCAACGTTTTCTGCGCCCGGGCGATTTTCTCACGAGCGCTCTCGCCGGCGAAGCGCATGGCGTGCGGCGTGATCGGGCCGAGCGGCGGCGGCGGCCGGTCGCGCCAGATCGTGTCGATCGGGTTGCCGTCGACTGGAACCAGGGCCGAGCCCGCCTTCTCGCAGGCGGCGGCGAAACGCGCGACAGAATCGGGCGTGTGCAGGTAGGGATCGTATCCGAGCTTATCGCCGCTCTTGAGCTTGCGGGCGATCCATTCGGCCGGCGGCTCATCGAGAACGTGACGGAACTCGAATACCGACCCGTCCGCCTGGCTTTTGACCTGCTCGGTGTAGCGGCCGTCGACGAACAGCGCCGCCGCATCCTTGAGCACGACCGCGATTCCCGCCGATCCGGCAAATCCAGTCAGCCATCTGAGCCGCTCGGCGTTCGGGGGCGCATGTTCATTCTGATGCTCGTCGGCGCGCGGAACAATGAAGCCTCTAAGGCCCTTCTTGGCCAATTCGGCGCGCAATGCGCCAACCCGGGCAACGCCGTTAGAGGGATCGCCGAGCTCGGCGAAGGACTG
>Ga0335076_10006767_pt1 | contig 11567 bp, 7 predicted proteins | sample Lox_Sample_25_FD_206717 | JGI IMG/M metagenome (GOLD analysis project Ga0335076, IMG submission 206717) | Soil microbial communities from Loxahatchee National Wildlife Refuge, Florida, United States - Lox_Sample_2.5 | ecosystem: Environmental > Terrestrial > Soil > Wetlands | place: USA: Florida... | reverse complement strand
AGCCATCGTCCCTTCGAACGCGCCATGCATGGAGCCGCGGATGTTGCGCCGCTGAATTGGCTCTCCAATCTTGTGCCCTACTATGAACCCAACAGCCGCCACACCCTCGCCATCTATTGCCTGATCCTGATCGTCTGTATCAGCTTAAAGGGTGTCATGTCCTTCGCCACTCGCTGGATTCTGATTGGAATCTCGCGCGACATTGAATTCGATATTCGCAACGATCTGCTCGATCGCTTGCTGATCATGGAGCCGGAATTTTACGTTCGCAATCGCACTGGCGAACTGATGTCCCGAGCGACCAACGATCTCAACTCCGTCCGTATGGTGCTCGGTCCCGGCATCATGTACAGCGGCACCACCATTGTCACCATGGTTTCCTCCATCTCGGTGATGCTCATCCTTTCGAAATCCCTGACGCTTTGGGTACTTCTCCCTGCTCCGGTCGTTGCCGTGGTCGTTTTTTACTTCGGTAAAGTTATCCACGAACTTTACGAAGTCATTCAGGCCGCGCTCGCTACATTATCCGCAAAAGTCCAAGAGAATTTGTCCGGCGTTCGCGTGATTCGCGCTTACGCCCAGGAAGATGCGGAGATTAAAGGTTTCGACGAACCGAACCGCGACTACGTGGCGAAGAACGTCAAGTTGATTCGGACCTGGAGCATGTTCATGCCCTCCCTCCAGGCCATGATTGGCACCACGTTTCTTATCGTCCTCTGGCAGGGCGGCTACCGCTATCTAAATGGCCAAATGTCGTTGGGCTCGCTCATCACGTTCAACACGTATCTTGGATTTCTGGTGTGGCCAATGATTGCTCTCGGATGGGTCACCAATATTTTCCAGCGCGGGGCTGCGTCCATGGGCCGCCTGAATTTCATCCTGGAAGCCAAACCGCAAATCGACGATCGCTTTGCCAAAATCCCCCAAGGAACTGCGATCGACGGCGAAATCGAATTTCGCAACCTTACCTTTACCTATCCCACGACCATTTCCGGCAACGGTAACAATCCCTCGAATGGTCACGGCTCCGACAGCCGTGCGATATTGCGTAACATCAATTTAAAAATTCCGGCAGGATCGACGATTGCCGTAGTCGGTCCGACGGGCAGCGGCAAAACGACGCTTGCCTCTCTGATCGCCCGCCTTTGGGAAGCTCCTGACGATCAGATTCTGATCGATGGCCGTCCCATTCGCGAGTGGCCGCTGGAAACCTTGCGTCGCGCCATCGGTTATGTGCCGCAAGACACTTACCTGTTCAGCGAAACCGTTGGGGAAAACATTGCCTTCGGTCTGGAAACTCACGGCGAGCCGGAAATTCTGCAGGCGGCGAAAATCGCGAACCTGCATGGCGACGTCGAGACGTTCGAAAAAGGCTACCAGACCATGGTCGGCGAACGCGGCATCACCCTGTCTGGCGGGCAGAAGCAACGCTCGGCGATTGCGCGCGCGGTCATTCGCGATCCTCGGATTCTGATTCTCGATGACTCTCTTTCTGCGGTGGACACGCAGACCGAAGAAAAAATTCTGGAGCGGCTCCGCGGCATTATGCGCGGGCGCACCACCATTCTGATCGCCCACCGCACCTCGACCGTGCGTGACGCGGATCTCATCGTGGTTATTAAGGACGGCGCCATCATCGAACGCGGAACGCATGACGAATTGCTGGCGCGAGGCGGCTATTACGCCGACCTGTACCAGAAGCAGTTGCTGGAAGAAGAACTCGAGCGCGCATGAGCAACATTCACGAAGAAGAGGCCCTTGGCAAGGCGTACGACTCGCGCCTGATGAAGCGACTGCTGCGCTACATGGGCCCGTATAGGTGGCGGGTCATTTTTGCGCTTGCGCTGGTGGCCGTCGTCACTCCCTTGGAGTTGGCGCCTCCCGCCCTTTTCGGCAAGGCTATCGACTGGTATCTCGTTCCGGCTACCGGGCACGCCATCGACCTTTCCAAGGCGAAAATGGGGCTGGTGTGGATCAGCCTGATTTACCTTGGCGTTTTGATTTTCGATTTTCTCGCGCAGTACATTCAGATCCGCATTATGCAGCGGGTCGGGCAGCAGACCATGTACGACATGCGTGCCGAGATTTTTGCCCGCCTGCAACGCCTGCCGATGACCTACTTCGATAAGAATCCCGTAGGGCGACTGATGACCCGCGTCACCACCGACGTCGACGCCCTGAATGACCTGTTCGCCGCCGGCGTGGTCACCATGATCAACGATTTCTTCCTTCTGGCGGTCATGGCCGTTCTGCTGTTCACGATCGACGCGAAACTCGCGCTCGATGCCCTTGCGGTTCTCCCCTTCATCTTTGTCGTGACGCTAATCTTCCGAAAATACGTGCGCGATGCCAACCGCAAAATCCGCACGGCCATCGCGCGCATCAATGCGTTTTTGCAGGAATACATTTCCGGGATGAGCGTGGTTCAACTCTTCAATCGTGAGCGCAAAGCACGCGCCGAATTCACGAGACGCAACAAAGACAATATGCTTGCGTGGCGCGACGCCATTCTCGCGTATGCCCTGTTTTATCCCGCCGTTGAGTTTCTCAACTTCGCCACCATCGCCTTAATCTACTGGGCCGGCGGGCTGCGCATCCTTCACAGCACGCTCACCCTGGGCATCCTGACTGCCTTCACCATGTATGCCCAGCGCTTCTTCCGCCCCATTCAGGACCTCAGTGAAAAGTTCAACATTCTGCAGTCCGCTATGGCGGCCTCCGAGCGCATTTTCAAATTGCTCGATGAACCGATCACCATTGCTTCCGGCCCGAACGCCGAAGAACTCATTTCTCCTCGCGGCGAAATTGAATTTCGCAACGTTTGGTTCAGCTACAAAGATGTCCCCGAACCAGCTGAGGAGGACTGGGTGCTTCGCGATGTCTCCTTCCGGGTCTCTCCGGGCCAGACGTTTGCGATCGTCGGCCACACCGGCGCCGGCAAAACTACCCTCATTTCGCTGCTGCTGCGCTTCTATGATATTCAACGCGGTCAGATTCTTCTCGACGGGATCGACATTCGGCTCCTCGATCTGCAAGCCCTGCGCCGCCAGTTCGGTATCGTGCTGCAGGATCCGTTCCTCTTTTCTGGCACGATCGAGAGCAACGTCCGGCTGGGCACTCCGGGCATTACCCGCCAAAACGTCGAGCAAGCGCTCGACGAAATTGGTCTGGGGGACTACATTCGTTCCCTACCGCAGGGAGTGGCCTCAGCAGTCAACGAGCGCGGTTCCACGTTGTCCGTTGGCCAGCGGCAGCTCATTAGCTTCGCCCGCGCTTTGGCGCACAATCCGCGATTCCTGATCCTTGACGAAGCCACGTCGAGCGTCGATACCAAAACCGAGTTGCAGATTCGCGAAGCCCTGGGCCGCCTGCTGTTCGGCCGTACTGCTGTCGTCATCGCTCATCGTCTCAGCACCATCCAGCATGCCGACCGGATTCTTGTGTTTCACAAGGGCCGCCTCCGCGAACAAGGCGCGCACCAGGAATTGCTCGCCGAGCGCGGAATCTATTTCCGGCTCTACCAGTTGCAATATAAGGAACAGGAACTGCACAATGGCAATGGCGTCCATCCTCCTGGGTCGCCTTTGCCGGCGCCTCTGCCCGCAAACGACTGACTGAGCGATTCATTCTAAATGGCGCCTCTCCCTCTACTTCTCTCGGCCGGTGAAGCCTCTGGCGATATGTACACTGCGCAACTTGCTGCCGCGCTCCATTCCCGGATGGATTTGCAGATCTTCGGCATGGGCGGCCCGCACATGAAAGCCGCCGGAGTTGAAATCATCACCGATTACGAAGAGGTTGCGGTCGTCGGCATCACCGAAATTCTGAAACATCTTCCGTCGCTCATGAAAGCTATGGATCGCGTCGTCGCCGAAGCTGACAAGCGTCACCCCGCGATGGCCGTGCTCACGGATTTTCCCGGCTTCCACCTGCGCTTGGCGAGAAAGCTTCATCCCAAAGGCATTCGCAACGTATATTACATTTGTCCACAATTCTGGGCCTGGCGCCCTTGGCGAGTAAATCTCATTCGCCGCCGCTTCGAAAAAGCCCTATGCATTTTTCCCTTCGAGCGGGAATTTTTCAGCAACGCCGGCGTCTCCACCGATTTCATCGGCCACCCGCTCGTGGGAACCGTTAAAGCCACGAAAGATCGCAAGCAATTCTGCGAAGAACACGCCATTCCCAGCAGCCGGCACATTGTCGCTGTGCTTCCCGGCAGCCGCAACGCAGAACTGGCTCATCATTTGCCGGTGCTCCAGGAAGCCTGCGCCCGGATCGACGCAAAGATGCCGGCGCATTTCGTCATCGCTGCAGCTCATCCTCGCGATATCAGCGTTCTCAAATCCGGCTGGCCGTCCAATCTCAAGCTGAGTGTAGTCGAAGGCGAGACCTACAACGCGCTCGCCGCCGCGGATGCCGCTATCGTTTCGAGTGGCACGGCAACCGTGGAAGCAGCCCTGCTGGACGCGCCCATGGTCGTGGTCTACCGCGTCTCTCCCCTTACCGCGACTCTCGCCAAGCCCTTGGTGCGCACTCCGTTCTTCGCCATGGTCAATCTCATTGCCCAACGAAAAGTGGTTCCAGAGCTGGTTCAGGACGACTTCACGCCCGACCGCGTCGCCGCTGCCACCGTCCAGATTTTGCAAGATCCCAACACACGCCGCACAATAAGGGCGGGCCTAGCCGAAGTGCGGCGGCGCCTGGGACCTCCCGGCGCCGTAGACCGCGCCGCCGACATCATCGTGACCTTGCTTAGGGGTGCTGGCAACGCTTCTTGAGCCCTTGTTATCCTATATAAGACTTGCCGCGCGAACGTTCGGAAAGGATATAGATGAACTCTCGCCATCGCACCTGGGCCCTGCGCACGGTCACGTTCTTTTGTGTAGCGCTTAGTTCCGCTGCTGCCGGTCCCGCCCAGGTTCAGCAGGCGCCCGTTCAGGCGTACACGCCGCCGAAGCCAAGCTTTCTTGCGGACAAGTATGAGGTGTCTGCTTACCTTGACACCGTGGCGCAGGGCGTTAATGCCATTGCCAAAGTCGAGTTTCGCGCCCAGGAAGTTTCGCAGATTGTTCGCGTAGAGTTGCACGAGAACCTGGAGGTCCGCGAGGTAAAGAGTGTCGATGGCAAGGCCGTTCCCTTTGAACGTGAACCCGCCAACCCGATATACCTTTCGGTCACTCTCCCGTCACCCGTCCAAATCGGCCAAACCGTGTCCCTCGTCTTCAGCTATGGCGGATTGCTGGCGAATGAAGAAAACAGCCCAGTCCCCAATGTGCGTGTGGCCGCCGTCAACAAAGATTGGTCGTATCTGCTGCTGCCCTCACGCTGGTTCCCGCTGACCAACTATCCTTCGAACCGGTACACCGGCACCTTCAAGTTGAATGTTCCTGATACTGTGGTTGCGGTTGGCACGGGCAGGGCGGACGCGCCTCAGCCTATGCCCATGCGCTCCGCAGCCGAAGGCAAGCGCTTGATGTACACCTTCCACTGCGAGAAGCCGGAACCCTGGGGCTCGTTCGTCATTGGTCCATTGCAGTTCAATCCGAAGCAGGCGGAAGGCATCAACGTTGCGGTCTACGCGCCTCCCGCACAGTCTGCAAAGACGCAGGAATTTGCCAACGAAGTCGCCCACCAGGAAATTATCTTCTCGGACCTGTTCGGCGAGTTGCCGGATCCGGACATCACCGTGGTGCAACTCCCGGACGGAACGGTTCGCGATTTTGACGGGCCTGGTGTCGCCATGATTGCTCATCGCATTTGGGATCCGAAAACCAGCGCTCGGACCCTCAGCCGTTTGGTCGCTTCCCAGTGGTGGGGCAACGGCGTGCTTCCCGCCAGTACGGCGGATGTCTGGATCACGGATGGTCTGGCTCGTTACTGCGAAGAACTCTACGCCGAGCAAGCCATCGGCAAGGAAGCTGGTCTGCGGGCCGTCGACGAATTCGCCGTCGGCGCGCTCATGTTCGACAATTCCGCCCCGGTGGCACAATCGGCCCGGCTCGTCCCTTACTCTCCCGAGTACCGCTCTATCGTCATGAACAAAGGCGCGATGCTCTTTCACATGCTTCGCGCGCAACTCGGCGACTCCAATTTCAAATTGCTGCTCCACCAGTTCTACGCCAAGTACCAGGGCAAAACCGCCACCATCGCCGATTTCGAAAGCATTGCTACAGCGCAAGCGGTTGCCAGCACGAAATCCGGTACTGAGCCACCGAACCTCAACGGCTTTTTTGCGCAGTGGCTGAATTCCACGGGAATCCCTGAATTTACTCTTGACTACGTCGTTTACCGTACACGCAAGGGTTTCCGAATCATCGGCAAAGTGAAACAGCCGATCGACACCTTCAGCATGCCCATCCAGATGCGCATCGATACCGAAGGCAATCCCGAAACGAAAACCGTTGATGTTGCCGGAACGGAATCCAACTTCGAAGTCGAAACCTTCGGCCGGCCAAAACCCGGTGGCATTCACATCGATCCCAACAACACTGTGCTCAAAAGCACGCCCGGTCTGCGCGCTCGCGCCGCGATCGCCCGAGGCGAGGAGCTCGCCGAAGTCGGCAAGTATTATGACGCCGTTGCACAATACCAGAAAGCGCTGACGATCCAACCAAATCGCTCGCTGGCCAACTTCCGCATGGGAGAAGCGTTCTTCTACGAAAAGAATTACCAAGCCTCAGCGAACGCCTTCCGCGAGGCCCTCGCCACCGTGCCCGAGCCCTCCGAAAAGTGGACTGAAGTCTGGAGCCATATTTATCTCGGCAAAATTTTCGATCTCCTCGGCCAACGCGAGCGCGCTCTTCACGAGTACGACAAAGCCCGCCAAACCAACGACAACACCGGCGGCGCCCAGCAATACGTTGAAGCCCTAATCAAGAAGCCGTATGCCGAAGGGCAGACCGTGGCCGTGAGCAGCCCATCAACTCAGACGCCTACCGAGCCAGCCAACAACAATAAACGCGATGATATTGCGCCCAGCACCGGCGATCGCCCGGTACTAAAGAAACCCAACCCCTGATCCAAACCAAGCGTCTGTTCGAATCGTCTATAAGCTAGGCGGCCATCGTGCTGCGGAACTATTCCTCCCCTCGTTCCGTATTTCAGACAGGCATTCGCCTGCGCATAGCATGTTTATGAACCGCGCGTGCCGATCGGGTTTGAGGTGAGTCCATGAACCGTTGCCGAAACTTTGTTATTCTGCTTGTCGCCTGCGCGGCGTTGTCACCAATGCCTTCGCTGCTGTCTCAGGCTCCGGCTCAAACCGCGGCATTCCAGACGCCGAACAGTACCACCATCACCACTTTGGAACAGCGCATCCCCGTTCTCCTAAAGGATGCCAGCGTACCCGGCCTTTCTATTGCCTTGATTCGCGACGACAAAACCTATTGGCTTCACTCCTTCGGAGTCCGCGACGAAAAGACGCACCAGCCCGTCACCGACCAGACCATCTTCGAAGCCGCTAGCCTGAGCAAACCAGTGCTCGCCTATGGTGTTCTAAAGCTGGTCGATCAAGGCAAACTCAATCTCGACACGCCGCTAAGCTCCTACTTGCCCAAGCCGTATCTCGAAGGCGATCCGCGCATTGAGAAGATCACAGCACGCATCGTCCTCAGCCATCGAACTGGCTTCCCGAACTGGCGCAACGGCGACACGCTGACCATCCATTTCACTCCCGGCGAACGGTTCAGCTACTCAGGCGAGGGCTTCGTCTATCTGCAGAAAGTGGTCGAGCAGATCACCGGCAAGCCACTCAATGAGTACATAAACGAAGCGGTCTTCCAGCCGCTGGGGATGACCAGCAGCAGTTACGTCTGGCGCCCGGATTATGACGAACGCACCGCCAGTCCCCACGACGCCGGTGAACAAGCCCAAGATAAGTACAAACCCAAAGACGCCAACGCCGCATCGAGTCTGCACACCACGGCGGTGGATTATGCGATCTTCGTGGAAGCGCTTTTGCGCGGTACAGGGCTGCGCCCGCAGACCTTTCGCGAAATGCTTACGCCTCAAATCGCCGTCGACCCAGACTGCAGAAATTGCACTGATCGCGACGCCCCAAAGCAACTTTCGAAAACCGTGTTCTGGGGACTTGGTGTGGGAATTCAGCAGACCAAGGAAGGCGAATCCTTCTGGCATTGGGGAGACAATGGCGGATTTAAGTGCTACATGCTGGCTTATCCGAAGCAGAAGATCGGGATGGTTGTCTTCACAAATGGAGAGAACGGACTCGCGATCGTCAACGAAATCGAGCATAAGGCCATCGGTGGCGCACAGCCTGCGTACACATGGATCAAGTACGACAGTTACGATTCGCCGCCATTTCAATTTGCCAGGGCTTGCCGCGAAAAAGGGGCTTCTCCAGCCATCGAGCAATTTCACGCAGCGCTTACGGACGGACAAATCTCGGAAGAAACCATAAATTCCGCTGGCTATACTCTTTTGAACGCGAAGAAACTCTCAGATGCCATTGCTCTTTTTCAACTAAACGTCCACTTGCATCCCAATTCCGCTAACGCCTATGACAGTCTCGGGGAAGGCCACATGACCAATGGCGAGAAGGAATTGGCTATCGAAAATTACAAAAAATCTCTCGAGCTAAACCCCAAAAATGCCAACGCCATCTCAACGCTGAAAAAGCTGGAAAACAATTCCGATTCGCCAAAATCAGATTGAACTGTGCTCCAGGACTGACGCTGTCTTTTTTTAGGACTAAAACGAACCGAGTCCCGTTAACTTTGCCCCGTTCTCATCCTTTTGCTGAATCATCACTTGGAAGCGTTCACCCATCCCCTCCGGATAGATCAGCGTTTTTAGCCGTAGCCTCGCTCGCACCCGCTCAGCCTCGCCCATGCCTTCATCGTACAAATCAGCGAAATCATTTCCACATCCCAGGGCCAGCAAAAACGATGTTTGCGATACTAAGCCCAACATCCGCAACCCAGCCTGGTCTCCCCACAGCCGTAAAGCGCTAAAATTCACGTGCGCCGTTAAATCCTGTTCGCCTGGAGCGGCGTAGAAATTCTCGCTCGTGCGATGTCCCGAATAGGCAAGCATGGTGCCAGCAGCATGATGACAATCGAACAGATCCGCAGCCTCATGGCCATAATCGATCGTCAGCACAAATCCACGTTCCAGCCGTCTAGCGATCTCGCGAATCCAATCACACGCCTCAAGCCCCGCTTCTGCTTTTTGCCCATCACTCAACGCAATAGCTTGTTGCGCAAAGTACTCCGAAATGGCGCAGGTCGATACCGGCAGCGTTACTTCCGCGAACCCGCTAGCCTCGTTGGTTACGAATATCTCTTTCAGCGCTCCTTCTTCTTGCACCACTCGATGCACCGGCAAGGCATCGAGCAATTCATTCGAAAAAACGCATCCAACTTCGATTTTCGCAGGCACTTCCATACCCACCGCACATTGCCCGTGCTCCACATGCGGCGCCAGGCGCTTCGCCATCTGCTCGCACCGCGCCGGCGACCGTTCGACTCCCACGTAGCGCACTGCCGTATAGAACTCCGGCAGCTGCGCCGCGCTAAAATCAAGGACCGTTTTCGCAAGCCGTCCGGTGCTTGCAGCCGCCTCTATCAGATGGAACTCTCGAGGCCTGTCCAGCGCCTCCCACATCTCGGCAAACTGCCGAGCCAGCAACCGCCCGAAAATCGCATTCACATCCACGCTGGTGTAGTAATCCGCAAATCGACGCGATTCCGGCTTGCTGTAGTAGCCATATGTCGGGTGATAGAGGCACTCGCGCATGTATTCCGCGAACGTTATCGGGCCGTGCCGCCGGATTCGTTCGGCAATCAGCGCCGCAAGCGGGGTCACGCTCCCGCTGCTCCCGCGCCTGCTTCCTTCTGAAGTCTGTTCCAAGTGCGCTGAAAAACCTCTCGCGCCTTCTCGTCGAACAGCACAAAGTGAACCGTTTCCAAGGACGTCGCTCCACTCAGGTGCTGGGCCGCTTCCGTCAACATGAGTTCCGCACATTCGTCCATCGGAAATCCGGATACACCGGTGCCCACCGCTGGAAATGCGATCGTCTTTAATCCTCGTTCGGCCGCAAGCCGCAACGCATGCGCGGTGGAGGTGCGCAACGACTTCGCAGTGGTTGGCACATCTCCCAATCCCATGCTCGCCGCATGAATCACGTAGCGCGCCTTCAAATTCCCGGCGCCGGTAATCGCCGCATAACCTACTGGAATGCTCCCAATCTCATTGCACTCGCGTTGGATCGAGTCTCCGCCTTTTCGAAGGATAGCGCCGGCCACTCCCGCACCCAACATCAAATCGTTATTCGCGGCATTCACGATGGCATCGACGTCCATATCGGTGATGTCGCCCTTCTCAATCACCACGCGCTCGTTCACTCGTTTCATGTCTCTTGACACTCTTCCTTAAGGCTTGCGTTCGTGCGTCTCGTGATGCGGGTAATCATACACGCCCCGCCCGCTCTTTCGTCCTAAACGTCCTTCGCTCACAAACTGGCGCAATAACGGGTTCGGGCGATACTTCTCACCCAGCATTTCGTGCAGGTATTCCAGAATTCTCAAGCGCACGTCGAGTCCCACCAAGTCCACCATTTCAAATGGACCCATGGGATGATTCAGCCCCAGCTTGATGGCTTTGTCGATGTCCGCGGCGGACGCCACTCCCGCTTCTAACATGGCGAACGCCTCGTTCCCTATCAGCGCATTAATCCGCGAGGTGATAAATCCCGGCGCTTCGTTCACCACTACCGTGTCCTTGTGCATCCGGTGCGCCACCGCCTGGCACGTGTGCACCGTTTCATCCGACGTGTCCGGCGTTCGAATGATTTCCACAAGTCGCATCTTTGGCACCGGATTGAAAAAGTGCATCCCGATGCATCGCTCTCGTGCCGTGACTTCCCTGGTGAAGTCCGCAATTGACAGCGACGACGTATTGCTGGCGAGAATCGCGTCGGGTTTTGCGCTTAAATCCAGTTGCTTAAACAGGGATCGCTTCATCTCCAATTCTTCCGGAACGGCTTCAATGATCAACTCGGCGTTGGCGGCAGCTTCCTCTACAGTGTACCGCGTCGTAATTCGACCGACGGCCTCGTCCCGAACCGCTGTTTCGAGTTTTCCCCGCTTTACTCCCTCTGCGAACGCTTCCCGAATCCAATCCAGGCCATTCGCCAACACCCGTTCGCTTACATCCTCTAGAATCGTTGGAAAGCCGCCCAGTGCTGACGCGTAGGCAATGCCCCGACCCATGGTCCCGGCGCCAATCACTGCGATCGTTTTCACTTTTAATGGATTTTCTTGCACGGATTTCCGACGCTCGTTTTAGTATCGCGGAACTTTATGATCAATCTCCACGGACCAGCGGTCGATCCCGCCCGCCATCGAGCGTGCAGAGCTCACTCCGCAGCTACGCAACCAGTTCGCCACGTCCAAACTCCTCATTCCGTGGTGGCAAAAACAAATCACGTCTTCATCCGTATCGAGCTTCTGCAAATTCGCTGGAATCGTTCCCATCGGGATCAAAACTGATCCTTCGATATGACAAATCGCATGCTCATGCGGCTCGCGCACGTCCACGAACAAGAA
>Ga0335076_10006766_pt1 | contig 11567 bp, 7 predicted proteins | sample Lox_Sample_25_FD_206717 | JGI IMG/M metagenome (GOLD analysis project Ga0335076, IMG submission 206717) | Soil microbial communities from Loxahatchee National Wildlife Refuge, Florida, United States - Lox_Sample_2.5 | ecosystem: Environmental > Terrestrial > Soil > Wetlands | place: USA: Florida... | reverse complement strand
CGCGCCCTTCACCCACGGATCGAGCGGGTCGGACGTAATCGCGTCGAACTTCTCGCTCGTCGTCTCGACGAAATGGCGCGCATCGTCGATGCGCACGTGCACCTTCGGGTTCTGGACGACGGCGAAGTTGTGCTCCGAGAAATACGTCGACACGACCTTCGGCACGAGCGGCTCGATCTCGGCGATCGTCTCGTGCTCGAGCGCCGGATCGATCGAGACGGCGCCCGCGGTGACGCCGGCGCCGCAGCCGATGACCAGCACCGTCTTCGTCTGCCGCGGCACGAGCGTCGTCATGTGGCCGAGCATGCGCTGCAGCCGCATGTCGAAGGGCTCGGTGGACGCCTCCACCTTGCCGCTGACGTGGAATTGCACCGCGCCGTCGTTCCAGCGCGTGATCGCGATGCTCGAGTTCATGCCTTCGCCGGTGTACAGCAGCTCCGAACTGGGCGCGGAAACCAGCATGCGCCGTCCGTACGCGATGAGATTTCCGGGCACGGGCGCCACCTGCGCTACCAGATATCCGGAAAGCGCCAGCGCGGCGGCCGCCGCGGCAATGCCGATCTTCGACGTCGCCCGCCACACCACCGGTCCCAGCACGAACATCGCGCTCACCGCGGCCAGCACAATCAGGATCCGCTGGCACTGCTGCGTTCCGAACGCCGGAATGAGAATCATGCTGAAAGCCAGGGCGCCGCCAATCGCGCCGGCTGTATTGGCGGCGTATACCGTGCCGACGAGTTGACCCGGATCGTCTTTGCGTCCCCCGGCCCCGGCCAGCGCCAGTGGAAAACTGGCGCCCCAGAACAGCGTGGCCGGCAGGATGGTCCAGATGGCGCGGGCCATATCCACCTGAAAGGTGATCCAGGGACTGTCGGAAAGCAGCGGATTCACCGGCCAGTAGGGCAGCGACAGCGCCAGAGTAAGCGCCGTCCACGCGATCGCCCCCGCGAGCAGAAACTGGCAGACTCCCAGCGCCGTCCGCGCCCGGATGCTGCGTGCCAGCATCGAGCCTACGCCGCTGCCGATCGCGATGCCGATCAGAAAGATCGCCAAAATGATCGAAAACGTGTAGACTGTGGCGCCGAAAAGCAGACTCAGCAGGCGCGTCCACACCACCTCCGCCCCGAGAGCCGTCGCGCCGGATAGCGCGATGGTCACGTAGGCGGGCCAGTAGCGGCGCGCGTCCGCGGAATCGGGCGAAGCTGCCGCGGCTGTGTCCGCGGGCGCATGTTCGGGCGTTCGACCGCCGAGTACCCAGCTCACCAGCGCGACCACCGCATTAATGGCGGCGGCGGCAAAGGTGGCCGTCGCCATGTCGAATACGCGCAGCAGATAAAATCCCGCCAGCAGGCACCCGCTCACCGCGCCCACCGTGTTGGCGCCGTACAACAACCCCAGCCAGGACACGCCGCGCGGCGAAGTTTCGATCCAGCGCGCGATCGCGGGCAGCGACGCGCCCATCAGCAGCGTCGGCGGCATCAGGCAGACCGCGCAAATGAGCGCTCGGAACAGGATCGCCGGCATGCCGTGCCCCACCGCGGCCGTATAGATGCTGTCGACCAGGGGCATGCAGAAAAGCACCAGAATGCCGAACGCTCCGATTCCTGCCTCGATCACCGCATAGATGCGCAGCGGATGGCGCCATTTGCGAGCCAGGATGCGCGGCAAGAGCAGGCTGCCCAGGCACAGGCCACCCATAAACGTGGCCAGCAGGACCCCCAACGATACCGCCGTGGATCCGATCACCAGTTCCAGCAGCTGGTACCAGACAATTTCGTAGATCAGCGCCGAACAACCGCTGCCGGCGAACAGCACGAGCAGCACAGGGAGAAACCTCGAGGCGTCAAACGCCGCGGGTGTGGGGTCTTTCTTTTGCATGGGAGGCCGTCCGGGTCTTTCCGGAATCTCGCATCATAGCACTCCGGCGTTCGATGAGCGGTCTCGAGTCGTGGGAGATTGGGGAGACTAGCGCGCCCCGAGCCGCGACCGTCAGGGAGCGGGCTCGTAATACCGTTGCCGCGCCCGACCGCTCGCTCACGCTCGCGGCTTCCGGGCCAGTCCGCCACGGACGGTCTCATCCCGTTCCATCCGGCGCATTCTTCCCGTGGTTCCGCTGAGCCACCGCCCATGGGAACGGTTGGGAACTGTCGTCCCGCTTTAATGTCCCGCTTCCGGTGGGATATAGTATCTGGAAAGATCGCTCAAGGAGTTTCGCATGCACCGAAAGAATCGCCAGTCGAACAAAGCCCGGTACCTGCTGATTGGCATCGGAATCGTTGCCCTCTTCGCGTTGAGCTTCCCAGGCTTGAGTAGCGACGACACACCCACTGCCTCCGCCAGACGCGCCAGGGCCAACTACGAGTTGGCCGCGGAATGGACGGGCGCCAAAGTGGGCAAGCTGGTGTTCGATACCAGCGTCACGCCCCACTGGCTCGAGACCGGCGACCGCTTCTGGTATACCTTCGAGGACGCTCATGGCCGCAAATTCTGGCTGGTCGATCCCGTCAAGAAGACTCGCGCCTACGTGTTCGATCCCGTGAGACTGGCGTCGCAATTAACCCTCGCGACCGGACTCCCATACGACTCTCCGCACCTGCCGATCAACACCATTCGCTACGTCAAGAACGACGCGGCCATCGAGTTTGAAATCAGCGTGCCGCGCGATGCCGTGATCCCGGGCGAAAAGAAGAACGGCAGCGGAACCAATGTCTCCACCAACGAAAACAACGGTCAGCAGTTCGACGACGATGAGGACATGGATAACCAGGCCCAGCAGCAGCAGGGCCGCGGTGGACGCGGCGGCGGCGCCCCCGCGGGCAACACCAAACAGCTCTCCTTCGAACTGGAACTGGCTACTAATAAGCTCACCCTGTTGGACGAGCGGCCGGAGCGCAAGCCGGCCTGGGCGAACATCTCGCCCGATGGCAAATGGGTTGTCTTCAGCCGCAACCACAATTTGTACATGATGGACGACGCCAACTACGCCAAGGCGCTGAAAAACGCCAACGACACCACCATCGTCGAAACGCAGCTTACCAAGGACGGCATCGAGGACTTCAGCTATGGCGGGCGCGGCGGCGCCGGCGGCCAGGATCAGCAGCAGCAGCAGGACCAGCAGCAGAACGAGGGCGGTTCCGGCGAGCAGACCGCCGCGCAGCGCAATCAGCGTGGTCCGGCGAACGTTTCCTGGTCGCGCGATTCGAAGAAGTTCGCCCTGGTGCGGCGCGATTCCACCAAGGTGGAAAAGCTCTGGGTCATCAATTCGCTCTCCAATCCCCGGCCCACTCTCGAAACCTACCGTTATGCCATGCCGGGAGATGTCAACATCCCGCAGTCGCAACTGGAAATCTTCGACGTCGCCGCCAAGGAGCGCAAGATCTATAAGGTGGAGGCGTTCAAGGACCAGACGATTTCCGTCGAGGTGGAACGTCCCACCGCGCACCAGCGCGAAGCCCATGAGAAAACCGAGGCTGTCTGGGCCGGCCCCGGATCCGACAAACTCTACTTCACGCGCACCAGCCGCGACCTGCATCGCGTGGATGTGTGCACCATCGATACCACCTCGGGTGAAGTCAAGCCGCTCATTCAGGAGCGCATGAATGTCTACATCGAGACCAAGCCGCTTCGCATCATCAACAACGGCACGGAAATGATCTGGTGGAGCGAACGCGACGGCTGGGGCCACTACTATCTATACGACACCAACGGCACTCTCAAGAACCAGATCAGCAAGGGAGAGTTCGTGGCGGAAGACATCGGCTACATCGACGAGAAGGCCCGCCAGATGTATTTGACGGCCAGCGGCCACGAAGATGGCGAGAATCCTTATCAGATGCACTTCTACCGCGCCGGCCTGGATGGCAGCGGCATGAAGCTGCTCGATCCCGGCGATGCCTCCCATTCGGTGCAGGGCGGCGGCGGTATGGGCGGCGGCGGCGGTATGGGCGGCGGCCCGAGCTGGCTCATCAGCGAGGACGGCAGGTATTTCGTCGATAACAGCTCGCGGGTGAATTCCGCCCCCGTCTCGGTGTTGTACGACAATCAGGGCGCCGAGGTGATGCCGCTCGAGAAAGTCGATCTTACTCCGCTGACTCAGGCTGGATTCAAATTCCCCGAGCCCTTCAAGGTGAAAGCCGACGACGGCATCACTGATCTCTACGGCGTGATGTACAAGCCGTTCGATTTCGACCCCAACCGGAAATACCCCATCATCGAGTACGTCTATCCGGGTCCGCAGACCGAGAGTGTCACCCAGACGTTTTCGCCGCGCAACGGCAACGTCATGCTGGCCAACCTCGGATTTATCGTGATCGAAGTGGGAAATCGCGGCGGGAATCCGCACCGGTCCAAGTGGTATCACACCTTCGGTTACGGTAATCTGCGCGACTACGGCTTGGCGGATAAAAAGCGCGCCGTGGAGGAATTAGCCGAACGGTATCCCTTCATCGATATTGAGCGCGTCGGCATCACCGGCCACTCCGGCGGTGGCTTCATGTCGACGGCCGCGATGCTCATCTATCCGGATTTCTTCAAGGTGGCCGTTTCCGAATCCGGAAACCACGAGAACAACATCTACAACAATACCTGGAGCGAGAAGCATCATGGATTGAAAGAAGTCACCGACAAAGACGGCAAGGTTACTTTCGAGTACTCCATCGACAAAAATTCGGAGATCGCTAAAAACTTGAAGGGCCACCTGTTGCTCTCCACCGGCGACATCGATAACAACGTGCACCCCGGAAATACCTTGCGCCTCGCCGACGCCTTGATCCGCGCCCACAAACGCTTCGATCTTGTTGTGCTACCCGGACAGCGTCATGCTTACGGTACGGATCAGGAATACTTTTCCTGGATCCGCGCTGATTACTTCTGCAAGTATCTGCTGGGCGATTTCGATCAGAGCGTGGACATGTGGGAATTGAATCGCGAACAGCCGCAAGCCGATAAAACAGCCCGCCCGGCGCAGGGCGGCCAGCAACAGCAGCAAGGTGGACGCGGGGGACGCGGGGGACGTGGCGGCGGCGGTGGAGGCGGCGGCCAGTAGAGCACCATTTGTGGGGCGGGATTGCGTCCTGCGGCGGATTGCCAATCCGCCTGGCCGGCAAACGTGTGGAATTCAATCTTCGAGCCGGCCTGCGTCCGCGGCCCACATCACCCCGCGAACTTGTCCCGGCACTCCTTTGAGCAGAAGTACACCACCTCGCCCTTCACTGTCTTCGTCAGGCTCACGGCCGTGGAGACGAAGGTGCCGCATACCGGATCCCGCCTCAACTCGCCACCCTGCGGCACTTGCGGAGCGCCTCGCGCCGGACCGCGGCTCTCCTGCCGTCTTCGAGGACGGCCGAAAAGACTGGTGATGATCGATCGCAGCAGGAGAATCAGGAGAAGCGGAAGGACGAGCTCTTCAAACAGAAGACGAAGCATGGTATCGGGGCGGAGCCCACACGGTCCCGCCCCGGACTGGAACCTTTACTCGCCACCCTTCTTCTTGGGGGGCGTGGTAGTTTTCTTCTTGGCGTTCGGATCGGCGTAATTCGTCTCGATCTTGGTGCCCAGCGCCTGCAGCATCGCCTTGGCCTCCTCGGCGTGCGGACCGGTGGGCGCCACCTCGAGATACTGCTGGAACGCTTCGGCCGTTCCGGGTGCGTACACCACACTGCCGTCGCTGCCTACGGTGGCTTTATTCATCAGCCCGGTGCCGATGTAATAGTATGCTTCCGCGCACTTCGCATCGCCGGCCACGGCTTTCTTGAAGGCCTCCATCGCCGCATCGTCCTGGTGCGCGTTCAACTCCAGCGCCCCCAGGTTGAAGTACGCTTTGCACGCCGTTGTCGGGTCGAGGGCCACCGACTTTTCCAGCTCCGCCTGTGCTTCCGGCAGCTTCTTCGCTTGCGCCAAGGCCAGGGCGTAGTTGTTGTGGATGCTCGGATCCTCCGGCTTCAACGCGATCGCCTTTTCGTAGGCCGCGATGCCCTGCGCCGTGTCGGCGTCGAAGTCGGCGCCGGTCTTGGTCTTGGCCCGCGCGATGTACGAAGTCGCCAGGCCGTTCCAAACCGCTACTTGCGTCGCGTCAAGAGTGGAAGCCTCGGTGAATTTCGCGATGGCCTCGTCGTAGTTCTTGGCTTCCTCCGCCGTAATGCCGGCATTGAACGCGTCGTTCAGCGCCTTGTTCTTCTGACGGCGTTTGGCCTCGTCGTCAAGCTGCTTTTGCAGCGCCGCGCGCTGTTCCGGAGTGAGAGCCTTCTCCTGCTCCTTGGTGATGGTTCCTGATTGCAAAGCTTGCTGTTGGATATCGCGAACCGAACTGCTGGCCGCCGCCTTCTTGGAAAGGTCGAAGTTGTTCACCAGCGGATCGCCTGGACTGGTCTTCACGCCCTTGATCCCGTCGGCCTCTTTTCCATCCACCAGAACCGTGATGTTGTAGGTGCCGATCGGAAGGCCGGTGTAAATGTAGTGGCCCTTCTTGTCGGTCTTGGTCGGATAATGTCCCTTGATATCCGTCCGCTCGATGTTAATCACGGCTTTCTCTAAGGGTTTGCCGTCCGCGCCCTTGACGTAACCTTCAAGAGACGTGATTTGCGCAAACGAGCTCCCGGCCCACAGCAAGAGCCCGGCAGCGGCAACAGTGAGGTTGCGAAGCGTCATAAAACCTCCAACGCAGGATTTGTGCGTATTAAATTCTAGTATACCGTTTTGCCCTTCCGCACCTAAGACAGGACCCGATTCAGCCCCTTTCTTCGTCGAACAGGCCGATCTGTTCCTTGGCCGCCGGCTTCGGCTTCCTCGTCTTTACCGCGCTGCCCACCACCCCGAGAATTTCCACTGACTGCAGCGCCGCCCGCGGTATCCAGATTTTTTGTGTGTTTGCGTATGGATCCGGTGGCGTCACCGTGTAGCCGTACGGCTCCAGGTTGAGCAGATTGTTGGGAAGGATGCCTTCCATCCGTTCGCCATCCCGCAGCAGGAAGCTTACCCACAGCCCGGCCATCTTTGGCCTGGTGAAAAATGTCCGTCTTTCGTTATCCACCCCCAGGGCAAAATCCCGAACAAAGGAGATTGCCTTGATTTCGGTGTACGCCAGAAGCACGGTCTGCCCGCCGGCCGACATCCATTCCACGCCCGTAGGTTGCAGATACGAAACGGGATTGACGTATCCAGCCAAGGTTTCCCGATCAAACCGTCTGGCCATCGCCCGTTTGGTCGTCGACGTCAAACCCTACCTCATCTTCACAACTGTGTTTCAAACATTTCGGCGCTTATTGTATCATTGGCACGATGTCTGTTGCGCCAACGGCAGAAATGGGCGCGGTCGCCGGCCAGGCTACCGCATTTCTCAACTTTTGCCGTTTGGAGAAGGGCCTGTCTGCCGCTACCATCGGGGCTTATTCTACTGATTTATCGAGGTTTGTTGCCTTTCACGGAACCGCCGCCGAACTGCCTTCGACGGACGGCCTGCGTCATTATTTGGATCATTTATACCAATCCGGCCTGAGCCATCGGACGGTCGCGCGCCATATCACCACCTTGCGCAATTTCTACGGGTTCCTCCTCCGGGAAGGCGAAATCGCGACCGATCCCACCGAACACTTGCGTACCCCGCGGCAATGGCAAACTATTCCTAAATTCCTCAATTTACAGGAGATCGAAAAATTGATCGCAGCCCCGGACGGGGCCCGGCCAACCGGCCAGCGCGACCGCGCCATGCTCGAAGTGCTGTACGCCACCGGGCTGCGCGTCTCCGAGTTGTGCCACCTGACCACCGGCGACGTCAACCTCGCCATGGGGTTCCTGAAGACCACCGGGAAAGGCAACAAGCAGCGCCTGGTCCCGATCGGGAAAGAGGCGATCGCGGCTGTGGAAAAGTACCTGGGCGACGGCCGCCTCGCGCTGCTGAAGGGGCGTCCCAGCCGGTACCTCTTCGTTACCGCCCGCGGCGTTCCCATGACCCGCCAGGCGTTTTGGAAACTTCTGGCCGCGTACGGGAGGAAAGTGGGAATTTTCCGCGATCTCACCCCCCACGTTCTTCGCCATAGCTTCGCCACACACTTATTGGAGGGCGGGGCCGACCTGCGTAGTGTACAGGTTATGCTGGGCCACGCCGATATCTCGACCACTCAAATTTATACCCACGTTATGCGGTCGAGGCTGCGGGAAACAGTTGAACGGCATCATCCCAGGGCTTAATGAGCCCGGCGCCGGAGGGCCGGCGCGAATTTGGAGTCGATTCGAGAGCGCTTGCGATGAGCGACTACGTGTACATACTGGAAAGCCACCTCAGCCCCGAACAGAATCGGGTGGTGGAAGAATTCCGCAAAATTGCGGCACACGCCAATGTCAACCTCTTTTTGACCGGTGGCGCAATGCGCGACATGCTGGCCGGGAGCCGGATTCGCGATCTGGATTTCGTCGTGGAAGGCCCTGCCCTCAAGCTGGCCAAATCCCTGGCCGAACAGCACGGTGTGAAGATCCTCTCCCTTGACGAGGCCAACCGCACCGCCGAGTTGCTGTTCCCCGGGGGAGTCACGGCCGAGTTGTCCGCGACCCGGCGCGAGCGCCACAAACCGGCGAAAGCCAGCGCCTCGCCGGCCACCATACAGGAAGACTTGCGGAGCCGCGATTTCACCTGCAACGCCGTGGCGCTTTCGCTCAGCCGGGCGTCGCGCGGCCTGCTCCTCGATCCCACCAACGGTCTCGCCGATATCGAACACCGTGAGTTGCGGGCCATCAACACCTACGGCTTCTACGACGACCCGTCCCGCCTCCTCCGTCTGACTCGTTTCCAGGTGCGGCTGGGCTTCACCATCGATGAGCGCACGCGCATGCAGGTGGCCAATGCACGCGAAGCTGAAGTCGAAAAAAACATACCCGCAAAAGCCCTGGGCGAGGAGTTGAAGCGCATCTGCCTCGAGGACGCTCCGTCCGAGATTTTCAAGGCTCTCGAAGATGCTGGACTCCTGGCGCTGTTCAACCCGGCGCTATCGGGCCCAAAAGTGAATCTCCCCGGCATCGCCAAGGTCGAGAAGAACGCGAAACTGCTGCCCGATGACGCCCGTACCCGGGCGGCGCATCTGGGCCCCGCGCTCTATGCGCTCACGGAGAAGCTAAACGCCAAGGAGCGCCAGGCGCTGATCAAGACCACCGCCCTCTCCAAGGCAGACGTCGACCTCTGGCAGAAACTGGAGTCCCGGTCCAAGAAACTGGAGACCGCGCTGCGTTCGGCGCGCATTCGGAAAGCGTCGCAGGTCTACCGGATCGTCTCGGTTGCCGCTCCCGATGAAGTGCTCTTCCTGCTGTACCACTCCCCGCAGCGCCAGGTGCAGGAACGGCTGCGGAATTACTACCAGAAGTATCTGGTGACGGTTCAGGAGATCACGCCCGAAGAATGGGCCACCGTGGAGGGCAAGCCGGGCACCCCCAAGTACGCCAAAGCGAGGGAAGATTTCATCGCCAATCGCCTGGACCGCCGCGTGAAAAAGCCTCCAGCGCAGCCGGAAGTTCCACCTCCGCCACCACCGCCGCCACCCAGCTCGTGGACAACTCCGCAGACCGCCATGGCCCGCCGGGCAAGATAGACATAGCGCGCCTCATGCCTTGTGTTGGCTTTTATCCGTGTGCATGATGCGCACGGATAAAACCAAACACAAAAATAAAGCCGGGGTCTCGTCTGACGAGGCCCCGGCTTCAAACTCTAAATGATCCCGCGCTTACACGTGCGGATCGATCATCTTCAGCACTTCGGACTTGCCGATCGCGCCGACGCGCTGCTCCACCACGTTGCCGCCTTTGAACAACAGCAGCGTGGGAATCCCGCGCACGTTGTAGCGCATGGCCGTCGAGCCATTGGCGTCCACATCCAGCTTGCCTACTTTGACTTTGCCGGCATATTCTTTGGCCACTACATCGATGGTCGGCCCCATCTGCCGGCACGGGCCGCACCATTCGGCCCAGAAGTCGACCAGTACCGGAACATCACTCCGGAGGACCTCCTGGTCGAAACCGGAATCGGTAAAGGTTAACGTGTTATCGCCTGCCATTTCGTCTCCTCAAAACTCCTAAGCTATTAGAATCGCATCCTCCTGAAAAGGATTCACCTTCCCAGAAGCGCTTCATATAAAGCGGAATACGCCGCCGCCGAACTGTTCCAGGAGAAGTCTTTCCGCATGCCGCGACGCATCATTTCCTGCCACGCCGCTCCGTCCCCAGGGCTCGAAAAGGCCGCCAGAGCCGCCCGGACCGCGCCTGCGAACGCCGGCCCGGAATACTCGTGAAACTTAAAGCCCGTACCCTCATCGATGGTATCATCCAGACCGCCGGTTGCGCGGACTACCGGAACCGTCCCATACCGCAAGCTGTACATCTGGTTCAAGCCGCAGGGCTCGTAGCGGCTCGGCATCAGGAAAATGTCCGAACCCGCCTCGACCAGGTGGGCCAGCCGGTCGTCAAATCCGATGCGGATGGCGATGCGATCGGGCTCGCTCGCCGCCAGATTCTGGAACATCTCCTCGTACTCCGGATCCCCCGTCCCCAGCGCCACCAGATACGCGTCGCCGCTCACGATCTCCGGCACGATGTCGCTCAGAAGGTCGCTGCCTTTCTGCCGCGTGAATCGCGACACGATGCCCAACAGCGGCCGGTCCATCGCCGCCGCCGGTAGCGAAAACTCCCGCAGTAGGACTTCCTTGCAGACACGTTTGCCCGCCAGATCCGAAACCGAATAATGCGCCGGCAGCGCGGGGTCCGTCGCCGGATCCCACGCCGTGTAATCCACACCGTTCAGGATTCCCGTAAGCACGTCCGCCCGCGCGCTCAACGCTCCATCCAGTCCGAAACCGAACTCCGGCGTCTGAATCTCGCGGGCATAGGTCGGGCTGACCGTGGACAGCGCGTCCGCAAACGAAATCCCGCCCTTGATATAACTGACCCGGCCGAAAAACTCCATCCCGTCCGGACGAAACGCCCCATCCGCCAGTCCGATCTCCGACAGCGCCGTCCTCGGAAACAGTCCCTGGTAGCCCAGGTTGTGGATCGTGAATAGCGTCTTCACGCCCAGAAAAGTGGGGTCCGACGCAAACACTGTATGCAGATACGCGGGCACCAGGCCCGACTGCCAATCGTGGCAGTGGAAGATCTCCGTCCGAAACACGTAACGAGCGATTGCCAGGGCCGCGCGCGCCAACACCGCGAATCGCAGGTGATTGTCCGGATAATCTACACCTGATTCGCCATATAGACCTGGCCGGTCGTACAGCTTCGGGCAGTCCACCAGGTAGAGTGGATACGGTGCCGACCCCTGGTAAATCGTCACGTCAAAGCGGGTCGTACCCAGATACAGGGCCAGATGGTCGTAGATTCTGCGAGCGGTTTTCAGATCAATGGAGCCATAGCGGGGAATGACCACGCCCACGTGGTTGCCGAGCGCGCGTAACGGCTCGGGCAGGACCCCGACGACGTCGGCCAGGCCACCGGTCTTGGCGAACGGAGCGGCCTCCGAAGAGACCATCAGGACGCGGGCCACACCTGGATTGTACCTTGTTCTTAAAATCCCCAATGTTATGATTTCAATAACG
>Ga0335076_10006765_pt1 | contig 11569 bp, 7 predicted proteins | sample Lox_Sample_25_FD_206717 | JGI IMG/M metagenome (GOLD analysis project Ga0335076, IMG submission 206717) | Soil microbial communities from Loxahatchee National Wildlife Refuge, Florida, United States - Lox_Sample_2.5 | ecosystem: Environmental > Terrestrial > Soil > Wetlands | place: USA: Florida... | reverse complement strand
GGCACACCATGCACCGTTTCGTCGTCGGCCGGGGCCCTTTTCAGCTCACATCAGCCAATCCCCGGCACGCCTCGTCGGGCTGGGGCGAAGCCCCGTTAGAGGTCAGGCCCGAAACGTGCGGCGAGCCTCCGTTGTGCAATGAGCCCATCGAGGTGCAGCAATCCCCCATGAGCTCCGCAGGATTCGCAGTCGGTATTCGGCTGTTCGCAGCGAGCGACATTATCGCCCTGGCCCTTGACCTCGGTTTTTACTAGAGACAGGATGGTCCTGAGTTTCGCAGGAACCAAAGGGGGATACGAGCATGCCGACCTATGTATCTCTGGTCAAATGGACCGACCAAGGCATCAAGAACTACAAGGACACGACGAGCCGCGCAGCCGACTTCTCCAAGCTTACCGAGAGCTTGGGCGGCAGGGTGCGTGAATTTCTCTGGACCGTCGGCGAGTACGACATGGTCGCCGTTACCGAATTCCCCGACGATGAAGCGGGGACGGCGGCCACACTCCGGGTAGCGTCTCTCGGCAACGTCCGCACGACCACGATGCGGGCCTTCAACGCCGACGAGATCGGCAGGATCATTACGAGGGCCGGTTAAGCGCGGTAAGGCCAGGTGCCATAGCCGATCATTACGGCGCACCATGCGCGGACCAAGCGGCGGCCCGCGTGATCGTTAGTTTAGCTAACGCCCCGAGCGGCCTCCCGCGTCCGGAGCCGTGAGCGAGCGTCTACCACGGATGCCCGTATCTGTGCCACATTCGTGCCACGACGTATGGAGAACTGCGGTCATCGGCAGTCACTCAAAGGCACTGGAAATAGCCTCTGACTTGGAACTATCGAGGTCAGCGCCGACCGTGAAGTGTCCTCCTAAGCAGCCGATCACAACCCAGCTCGACGCCGAACACATCCCTCGCAAGCGGACCCGGCATGGGGCGACGAAGCGCAATCGATGACCGAGGAATCCGAGCGCGGCGTGTGCCGCGGCAGCACTATCCAGAGTGTGCGGCCCGGCGTAGACGCCGCCCAAGTATGCGCCGCCGGACAGGGGCCTCGCGAGAAGCCCTCAAGCTGGTCGAGGCCAGCTCCAGGATGCTTCACCGGGCCAGGCGCAGCGGGAGAGCGGCGGACCGGCGCGGCCGCACCTGGGGGAGGTACCAGGATGGACGACATCAAGACCCTTGTCAGCCGCTCCCACGACACCTGGAATGCGCACGACCGTGACGGCTGGCTGGCATGCTTCAACGACGACGTTGAGTTCCAAGGCCCGGGAGGGCTAGCCGGGCAGGGTTCCGACGCGGGCCGCATGTTCTGGTCCATCTGGCAGGACGCATTCCCAGACTGCCAGGTCACGATGAAGGTCGCGGTCGCCGAAGGAGACAATGCCATCCAGGACGCAGTCTTCAGCGGCACGCACACGGAGGGTTCTCCACACGCCCAACAGCGGAGACATTCCGCCGACGGGGAAAAGCGTGGCGATTCCCTACATGCTCGGCCTCACTTATCGTGACGGCAGGTTTTCCAGCTTCCACCTCGTCTTCGATCAAGTGGAGCTGATGACCCAGCTAGGCCTGACGCCGAGCTAGGCAACCGCTGGACCTTCGGGCACGCAGCAGTAGGAGATGGAGCATCCAGTGACCGCCGACCTCGCGGTCGCTGTCGTGGCGAACTTGCACACGGCTGTGGCCCAGCGAATGAAGCGTGGGAGATGCGCTATGGTGAGTGATCGCGCGAGCTGACCCCGCCTGCGAAGCGGGAGGTCCGCTGGTATCTCCGACGGCAACGGCGGCAGTCCCCAGCGCCCTGACGCAACCGTAAACAGCTGCGTATTCCCAGCACATCCAGCCTGAGCTGGGCATCCGCTACACCTGAAAACGGACGGTCATGCCACCGTGCGGAGCGTGCCCGGCCAAGGGGTCGTCCCCGCCGCGAGAACGACTGAGTGACAAAGTGAGTGACAATCGCCACGGCCAGCAGTGGACGCCAGCGGACATCCACGGACGGCCTGTCCCAGGCCAGATGTGCAGCAGCGCTGGCAGTTCGCGCCGCAACTTGGCTTCGGGACGAAGAGGCCACCGAGTCATTACAAGATGAGAACCATTGAGAGGAAAAGTCGCAGTTCAGAGCTGGTTTCGCAACAAGGCGCCAGCTACGCATGACCAGCGGCTCCAGTTCGTCAACTACTGCTGACGCACGTTGGTCAAGGCGTCCGATTCTGGGAGCAGAATGGGAGCGACTACAGGCGGGCAGGCGGGCCGAAACGCGGTGATCGTAGCTGCATGAAGCCCCGTGACCAGCCCAGACGTCTCCCATTAGACCACCCGTTAGCGTGTACCCTCTGTTGTGGTCCTGGATGTCGTGGGTTCGAATCCCATCGCTCACCCCATGAAGCGCTGACACTGTCTCAGCCGCCCTGGTTGACTGATGCTCCCTGGCCGGGTGTGATGCCAGGCCCGGCCGCGGAACCGGTCACCGGCAGGGTGAGCATCCGCCCGGCGATGACAATCTCGGCGGTCAGCGCAAGCGTGACCGCGATCCGCTGCACCACGCCGTTGCACGGCCCGGCAATCCGGGACGTGAAGACCGCCAGGGTCACGGCGCTGGCCAGCGCGAGAACCTGAACCGGGCGGCGTACGGGCGCCCAATCCGGATCATCACGCCAGCGCCGCGCCAGCACCAGCGGCGCTGCCAGCATCGCCCCGTATGCGACACCGCTGACCACATCGTGCACCTGGTTGTGCCATGATTCGCCGGCGAAACCCGGGCCGGCCAGCAGCATGTGATCGCGCCGGAACAACCCGGCGGCAACGCTCGCCGCGCCCGCCACCAAGACCAGCCACGGGCCGGCTGACCTGGTCGCGGTGACCCGGCCGAGCCCGGCGCCGAACGCCGCCGTGCCGACGCCGAGCAGCACGAAGCCGGCCATCATGATCTGCGGATCCCGGGCATCCTCCGCGGCCAGGCCGCTGAGCTGCACTTCAGCCGCAGAGTGACCGGCCTGGCGCAGCGAGCTGACCACCCAGGCCAGCGTGAATAGCACCGGACCTGCGACACCGCCCGCCGCCAGCCTGCTGAGCTTCACCGGGCCAGTATCACCCTCCTTGCCCGCCCGGCCGTCGCCTCCCCCATCTCCTGGCTTCACCGATTCGACGCGAATCTTCAACCAGCACGCCACCTACGCTCGCCATTGACCTCGCACTACAACCCCCGACCATGCTCGTCAATAAACCGGAACGCGGCATGAGCGCGCACTTCCGCGCACGGCCAGAGAGTGTCCAGCAAACGGTGGAACTGCCGCAGGCAGTAACCGCGAGATGCCGTCTCACCTGCGGCGATGGATGCTGCACCGCGCCGAAGAGCCCAGATATCGGACAGTCCCTCCACAGTGACCGAGAGATGTCCTCTCACCTGCGGCGACGTACGCCGTGTCGCTCCGAAAAGCCCGGAAATCGGACAGTCCCCACGGCCACGATGTATGAATATGCAGGCTGAGCGGCCGGTCGCCGTTGCGATCGGGGCGTGCGCAACGGCTACCGGCGAGGCGAAGGCCTCTGGCTCCCGCGCAAAATATCCGCCTGATCTGCATGCTTAGGCGCCGTGGCTGGCAAGCAGTGGCGGCCGCACAGATGAAGCTGATCTGGGCGTGTCCTAAGGGACCGCGTGCGTCTGCTGAAGATCACCGGCCTGGTCTCTGGCGTCCGGCAGACCGGTTCGCGTACCAGGTGCGCCACGATCAGAGGGGGACCTGGCCGACCAAGCGGCCTGCTGGGTAAGGGCCCTGGGCGCCGGCTGGCCGGATCTGTCGCCGACCGCTGCGCCTGCATAGGCTGTGCAGTGATGGCCGAGACGGATGTGATCCGCACGCCCGACCAGCGGTTGCGGGTCTTTGTGAGTTCCACGCTGCAGGAACTGGCCGCTGAGCGGCAGGCCGTGCGGGACGCGGTGACCCGCCTGCGGCTGGTGCCGGTGATGTTCGAGCTGGGCGCCCGGCCGCATCCGCCGCGGCGGGTATACCGCTCCTACCTGGCGCAGAGCCAGGTGTTCGTGGGCGTGTACTGGCAGAGCTACGGCTGGGTCGCGCCGGGGGAGCAGGTTTCCGGGCTGGAGGATGAGTACCTGCTGGCGGCGGGGCTGCCCAGGCTGATCTATGTGAAGTCGCCGGCGCCGGAGCGTGAGTCGCGGCTGGCGGAGATGCTGACCCGGATCAGGGACGACGGTGAGGTGTCCTATCAGCGCTTCTCCGCTGCCGCCGAGCTGCAGCGCCTGGTCGAGAACGACCTGGCCGTGCTGCTGAGCGAGCGGTTCGAGAGGGCGTCATCGGGGGACGGCGCCGCCGGCGGGGCGTCGCTGGCAGGGGCGGTGCCGGTGCCGGCGACGCCGCTCGTTGGCCGCGACGATGACGTTGCGGCGGTGGGCGACCTGGTGCGTGCCGAGGGTGTGCGCCTGGTGACCCTCACCGGGCCGGGCGGGGTCGGGAAGAGCAGGCTCGCGGTGGAGGTCGCGCAGCGGGTGGGTCCGGGTTTCAGGGACGGGGTGCGGTTCGTTGCGCTCGGCTCGGTCCGGGCGGCCGAGCTGGTGACGGCGGCGATCGCCGCCGCGCTGGGGTTGAACACCTCGGGCGGAAGGCTGATCACCGACCTGAAGTCGTACCTGCGCGCCCGGCGGCTGGTCCTGGTGCTGGACAACTTCGAGCAGGTGATGGGGGCGGCTCCGGTGGTGGCTGAGCTGCTGGGCGCCGCTCCCGGCGTGGTGGCGCTGGTGACCAGCCGGATGGTGTTGCGGCTCAGCGGTGAGCACGAGTTCCCGGTGCCGCCGCTCCCGGTGCCGCCGACCGGGGCCGACGGGGACGCCGCAGACGTGCAGCGGTGCGCCTCGGTGCGCCTGTTCGTGCAGCGGGCGCAAGCCGCGTCCGCGGGTTTCGAGCTGACCAGCGGGAACGCCGGGGCCGTCGCCGAGATCTGCCGGCGGCTGGACGGGCTGCCGCTGGCCACCGAGCTGGCCGCGGCCAGGGTCAGGCTGCTGCCACCGCAGGCCCTGCTGGCCCGGCTCGACGACAAGATGGGGCTGCTGACGGGCGGAGCGCGCGACCTGCCCGACCGGCAGCGGACACTGCGAAGCACCCTGGACTGGAGCTTCGATCTGCTGTCTGCCGGCGAGCAGGCGCTATTCGCCCGCGTCGGGGTGTTTGCAGGAACCTTCGACCTGCCCGCCGCGGAGGCCGTCTGCGCCGCCGCCGCTAACCCGGCGGACCCGGGCCAGGCCGGCCATGTCATGGACACGCTGGGCTCGCTGGTGGACAGCAGCCTGGTGCGGCCGCAGACCCGCAACGGCGAGCCGCGCTTCGGGCTGCTGGAGACCATCCGGGAGTACGCGCTGGACCGCCTGCGCGACGGCGCTGACTGGCGGGAGGCGCACGACCGGCACGCGGCCTACTTCCGGGCGCTCGCCGAGCCGGCACCAGCCGAGCTGCAGGGTCCCGGGCAGCTGGTGTGGCTGGACCGGCTCGAGACCGAGCACGGCAACCTCGGCGCCGCAATGTCCTGGCTGGTGGCACAGGACCAGGTCGAGCCGGCGATACAGCTGTCCTGGGCGACCTGGAGGTTCTGGTGGCTGCGCGGCCACGCCGAGGAACTCGCCTCCTTTGGGGACATCCTGGCCAAGAGCGAACACCTGCCGCCGCAACAGCGTGCCCTGGCGCTGAGCGGCGCCGGCTTCGGCCTGTTCGCGTCCGGGGACCAGGCCACAGCGCAGCCGCTCTTGGAGCAGAGCCTGCCGCTGTACCGGCAGGCCGGGGACATGCTGGGCGCAGCCATGACGGCAGCCATGCTGGGTCACCTCCTGGCATTGCAGCACCGGTACGCGCGTGCCAGAGAGTTGCTCGAACAGACGCTCGCCCCACTGCGGGAGGCCGGCAACGACCGGCTCGCCGGACCCGAGCGTGTACGGCACCTGCTGGACGTGGCGCTCGTGTGCAACTTCCTCGGCCAGATCCGGCTCAGCCAAGGAGATCACGACCGCGCAGCGCAGCTGTTCACCGAGGCCCTGAACGCGGCCCGCAGCGCGCAGGACCGGTTCACCATCCTCGTCTCGCTCTACGACCTGGCGCTCAGCGGCCAGGCACAGGGTGATCTGACCGGCGCGGCGGAACGCCTGCAGGAAGGGGTGTCGCAGTCGGCCGAGGCCGGGGACCAGCCAAGCGTCGCCTACTACCTCGAGGCACTGGCCGCGGTCGCCACGCTGGAGGACAACCTGGAGCGCGCCGTGCGTCTGCTCGCCGCCGCAGGCGCGCTCCTGGAAGCCAAGGGCAGCGGCTGGCTGCACGCACTCGTGCCCCGGGCCCCCCACGACGAGGGTCTCCTGGCCGCGCTGCGCTCCCGCATGGGAGATGCAGCATTCGAGCAGGCCTGGACGGGGGGCCGGTCGCTGGGAGGCAGCCGTGCCGTTGAGTACGCGCTACAGGAAGCACCACCTGACCCCACCCGGCCAGAAGGCACGCCGAGAGCCGGCGACATCGGAGCCAGCAACTAAGCGCCCAAATCCGCCGCCCAGCGCCTCCCCCGGACTACCAGGCAGGACGGCCACCAGAAGGCCGATTCGCCAAGCTGGACATGCGGCCGCGCGGCGGTCCTGGTTTCGCTTCCACCAGCTGTTCGCCGACTTCCTGAACCTCGAGCTGCGACGCACCGCGCCGGGCGAGGTGGGCGCGCTGCACCAGATAGCGGCCGGGTGGCTGGCTGGGCACGGATACGCGGTAGAGGCGATCCGGCACGCGCAGGCGGCGCAGGACTGGGTCATGGCCGCGCGGCTGCTGGCTGATCACTGGCCCGGTCTTCGTCTTGACGGGAGGGGAGCTACCATCCGTGAGCTGCTCGCCGGGTTCCCCGCGCAGGCTCGTGCGGCCGACGCCGAGCTCGTCGTGGTGGCCGCAGCCGATGAGCTCAGACACGGATCGATGGAAGGAGCGGAGCGGTTTCTGGGCCTGGCCGGGCGGGGCATGGCGTCGGTGCCCGAAGGCCGTCGCGCCCAGGCGCACCTGCTGCTGGGGATCGCTCGGCTGCTGCTGGCCCGCCAGCGCGGCGATCTGCCCGCGATGGCCGGACAGGCACGGCGACTGCAGGAGATAGCCGAGGCTCACGACAGCGCCCAGCCCGGTTTGAGCCAGGACCTCCGCGCCCTGGCACTGATCGGACTTGACAGCCCAGAAGTGTGGACGGGCCAGTTCCAGGAGGCAGAGCGGCACCTGGACGAGGGTGTCGTGCTGGCGCGGCGGATCGGACGCCCGTACCTGGAGTTCACTGGCCTGGCGCACCTGGCGACAGTCGAGATCGTGCGATCGTTCGCGCAGGCCGCCGATCACTGCAGGCAAGCGATCGAACTGGCCGAACTGCACGGCTGGACCGGCGAGCCAGCCGCCGTCGCCGCCTACATGACGCTCGGCGCCGTGCTGACCTGGCAGGGCAGGCTGGAAGAGGCGGAGCCGTGGATCCAGCGCGCCGAACGGGCCGTCAGGGCTGAAGCCCAGCCCGTAGCGGGGATGGGGGGGTGCTTTAACCACGCGGCACTTGAGCTGGGCCGAGACCAGGACGCGGCGGCGCTGGCCGCCTTGCAGGCTGCTGCTGGCCGGTTTGCTGGCCCAGTCCGGCGGGTTCTTCCTGCACATCGCGCTCAGCCAGCAGGGCCGAAGGTCAGCCGGCACCGCGGTGAGCCGGGCCAGGCGGCCGGGCAGGCTGGCGCCCGCCTGCTGCGAGGCCGGCAGGTTCCGGGCCGGGTGTGAGCGTCGATGATGCGGGGAGTCAGCTGGGACCGCCCGCGGTAGCGGTGAACCGCGCGGAGGCCGAGACGGCGGCAAGCGAGCCAGACGCTGGCGGCCCACTTCGCAACCTGCACCGATCCCTGCTACGAGTGCTTCCAGCACTTTGCCAAGTTGCAGCGAGCGACCTCACCGCGGTTGAGGCTCACGGCTTCGCTGGGGTGAGTGACGGCTGAGGCGGCGTTGGAGAACGCGCGCCAGCCCGGACTTCCGCGCCGGGCTGTTGATCGCCTGCTGCAACCGGTACCGGCCGCCGAGCGGGAAGACCGGGAAAGCCGCGCGCCGGACAGGACCAGACGAGCGCATGAAGCACTCAGGAGAAAGCGCATGAAGCACTCAGGAGAATGAGCCGGTGTAGATGCGCACGGCTCCTACCGCGTCTCCGCCTGGTGGGCGGCGCATTGCTCGTACGGGTGCTCGTCGGTGGCGGGTCCCTCGATGGCGAGCAGGAGGTGGCGGAGATCCTCGGACATCCGCTCGATGGCGGCCGGGCCGGCCGGGCCGAGCAGCCTTTCCTCGGTGGTGGTCTTGATGGCCAGGATGCAGTCGGCGCGCCGCTGGCCAGCCGGGGTGAGGGTGACGAGGATGTGCCGCCGGTCGGCTGGGTCAACGTCGCGCCGCACCCAGCCGTGGGCTTCCAGCCTCGCCACCCGGTTGGTGATCGCCCCGGCGGTGACCTGGGACCCGCGCAAGAGCGCCCCGGCGCTGAGGCTCTGCCCGGGAGCGCGGCGCAGAGCCAGCAGGACTTCGAGCTCCCACACCTCGATGCCCTGGGCGGCCAGTTCCCTGCGCAGCTCCCGCTCGATGTGGTTGGCCAGCCGCTGCAGCCGGATGCTCAGCTTTTTGGTCGCGGCATCGGCACCGGCGCCTTCTGGCCCGAGCAGGTCGACGAGCACGTCGGCGCGGTCCCGCACGGCTTCGCTGGTCACCCTTCCACTATAACTCATTCTTTCAATGTTGAAGGACTTGACACGCGGCGCGCGCACCAGATAGCTTCAACATTAAAATATTTAATGTTAAGAGAAGCGGTCCGGGCTGCGGCGCCGGACGATGGGAGGCTGTCGTGCTCACCAAGTTCCGGAACGCAGGCCCCGTGCCGGGCTGGGCGGTGCTCGCGGTGTGCTGTACCGCGCAGTTCATGATCGTGCTGGACATCGCCATCGTGACCGTGGCCTTGCCGCAGATGCGGCAGGGCCTGGACATGTCCGCGCCCGGTGAGCAGTGGATCATCAACGCCTACGCCTTGACCCTCGGCGGCTTCCTGCTGCTGGGCGGGCGCGCCGCCGACCTGTTCGGCCGCCGCCGGGTGTTCCTGCTGGGCCTGGCCCTGTTCACCACGGCCAGCCTGGCCGGCGGGCTGGCACGGGACGGCGGATGGCTGGTCGCGGCCCGGGCCATGCAGGGCCTGGGCGGCGCCGTGCTCGCCCCGGCCACGCTCAGCGTGCTGATCACGACGTTCACCGATCCCGCCGAGCGCCGTCGCGCACTGGGCGTGTGGTCGGCCGTCGCGTCCAGCGGGGCCGCAGCCGGCGTCCTGGCCGGCGGCCTGCTGACCGGCCTGGCGGGCTGGCGCTGGGTGCTGTTCATCAACGTCCCCATCGGCGCGGCCCTGCTGGCGGCCGCCCCGGCGGCCCTGTCCGAGGGCACCGCCGGCCTGAGCCACCGGAACCTCGACCTCCCCGGTGCCGTCACCGTGACCGGGGGCCTGACCGTGCTGGTGTACGGCATCATCAGCGCCCAGGCTCGCGGCTGGTGCTCGCCGGTCACCATCGCCGCCCTCGCCGCCGCGGCGGTCCTGCTCGCTGCCTTCGTGCTGATCGAGGCCCGGCTGGCCCCGCACCCGCTGGTCCCGCTGCAGGTAGTCCGGCACCGGGCCCTGACCGTGGCCAACGCCATCGGGCTGGCCAACGGGGCCGGCCTGTTCGGCATGTACATCTTCCTGTCCCTGTACCTGCAGCAGGCAAGCCACTACAGCCCGCTGAAGACAGGGCTGGCATTCCTTCCCCTCGCGGTCTCCACCATGGCCGGCGCGCTGGCCGGGGCCCGGCTCGCCGCCAGGATCGGGGCGCGGCGCCAGCTAGCCGTGGGCCTGCTGGCCAACGCTGCCGGGCTGGGCTGGCTCAGCCAGCTCACCGCCGGCGCACCCTACGTCAGCCATGTCCTGATCCCGGTCACGCTGGCCGGAGCCGGGTTCGGCGCGTCGCTCGTGCCCATGACGATGTCCGCGACCACCAGCCTGCCGGCCCACCAGGCCGGGCTCGCGTCCGGGCTGCTCCAGACCAGCCGCCAGATCGGCGGCGCCATCGGCCTGGCCGCGATGAGCACCGCCGCGGCCGCCGCCAGCCACGCTCATCTCCCCGCTGCCACCGCCCTCACGGCCGGCTACGACCGGGCCTTCGCCATCAGCGCCCTCATCCTGCTCGCCGGGGCCGCGCTCACGCCCCTGCTCCCCCGTTCACCGCAGGCACCCGGTCATCACGCCCGACCCCCAGCACGACACGCCCGCCGGCGCGGTCCGGAGCCAGCGGTGAGCGACCACAGCCACGAGCCCACGTCCGGCAGCTTCCCGGGATGCCATCGTGCCCGGGATGTGACCGAGGCGACGGGCAGCCGGCGGCGGACGTCACGATCCAGGCAACCCCGGCACCCGGATGACCGGCCCTGGCTCGCCGGCAAGCCGGGGCTGACGGACACCGGCACCGGGGAACTGCCACGTGCCTACGCGCCGGTCACGATGGCGCACCTAGTGGCCGAGAATTTCGAATCCCGCGCACATCAGCAGGCGGACAACAAGTGGATGCCGCCCTCGTTTCCGGCCGCCAGCCGGGACCGAGCCTGTTCGAGCACCCCGGCCACGTCGGACTCGGCCAGGCCGACAATCGCCACGCCGCCCTTCGGCCTGGACATACACCGCCGCCCGATGCTAACTACCGAGCGTCACCGTGCGGTGCGCGCGTAGCCGCCGCCTACGTGGCAGGCGCTGCCCGGTAACAGACGTGCCCGAGTGGGAGATGCTCCGCGGGGCGGCTGGCAGCCGCCGGAGCGGAGCTGCCTACAGCCGCCGATGCCGATCACCGCCCTGCGATCACGCATCGCAACGTCAGCGCGAACGCGAACCGATATGGTCGGCGATCTTGCTGTCGTGCCGGCTTCGTCTGCGCGCCCGAACGGGCAGTATGTGTCCTGGCCTAGTACCTCTGGTTGTAGATGATAACCGCATCCTTTCGGTGCGGGTACAGGTAGCCCGCATCCGGGGCCGCGGCTGGCTCAGCTGATTGCTATCCGGTTGTCCGGCGCCGAAAATACCGGGACGCCAGCGGCGCTGCCACGGCGAGGATCAGCACCGACCAGGCCAGCGACGCCTCGATGGGATGTTGCATCGGCCAGGCGCTGATCGACGCGGACGGGTTCGGGTTGTCCCAGAGCTGGCGGGCTGCGGCGGTTACCGCGCTGACCGGGTTCCAGTCTGCGGCGGCCTGCAGCCAGCCGGGCATGTGCTGGGTCGGCACCATGGCGTTGGACACGAACGCGAGCGGGAACAGCACGATGAATCCGAACGAGGCGGCCGACTCCGGGCTCTTGCTGTTGAGCCCGACACATGCCGCCACCCACGATAGGGAGTAGGCGAAGAACAGCACCAGGGCGAATCCCGCGATGATCGCCGGCAGGCCCGCGCTGGTTCTCCAGCCGACCGCCAGCCCGGTGACGGCGACGACGAGCGCGCACAGGCAGGCCGTCAGCAGGTCCGTCAGGGACCGGCCGACC
>Ga0335076_10006764_pt1 | contig 11570 bp, 5 predicted proteins | sample Lox_Sample_25_FD_206717 | JGI IMG/M metagenome (GOLD analysis project Ga0335076, IMG submission 206717) | Soil microbial communities from Loxahatchee National Wildlife Refuge, Florida, United States - Lox_Sample_2.5 | ecosystem: Environmental > Terrestrial > Soil > Wetlands | place: USA: Florida... | reverse complement strand
ATAGCCGGTATGATTGCGGGTGAGGTGACTGAATTTTCATCGGTTGACAACACATAAAGACGGCCATCGGCCATCGATCGCGCAACTGGTTCTTTGGGTTTGTTCTGGGTGCAGGTTAAAAAGGGAGATCAATTGCTGGTTACGGATCCTTCGATTTTACGGTCGCCGTCATATACATTCAGCGACACCTTCCATTCAGACTGCAGGTTTTGAAGGATCAGTTCGATTTTCATATTTTTCATTTCGCCGGTGGCGGGAAGGAGTTCAAAATCAATATTGGTAAGTTTTCTTTCTTCATAAGGAGTCCTGTACTGGCCGCTCACGATAAATGGTTTTTCGCCATCTACTTTGATGATGGTGTTTTCTATCTGGTCATAAATTTCCTTGAACCTGTTCCTGGCCAGGGTAAAGTCCCTGCTCTGGTATGCCGTACAGTTCCAGCTATACGCTTCGTTATCAGCCCCGCTGTAATGCGTGACCACGCAGGAAAAGAAACCAGGTACCTGGATGGTAGATTTGTATTCAGTAGATTTTGTGTGCTGTGCAACCACCTCGCCGCGAATGTTATGGAAGCGATTGGGGAAATCTCTTATCACCTTTTCGAGTGCTACATTGGTACTATTGGAGAATACATCCTGTGCAGGAGAGGCAACAGTATACATCAGGAATGCAACCGAAAATGCAAGGCTTCTCATGGAAAGGATTTTTGCTAAACTAATACAAATCCCGTACCCACGCAATAGGAAAAATACGCACGGAATTAACCCAACAGCACATAATAAATTCAGCCGTTGTACGTTACAACGATGAACCCATTTTATCCCCAACCGATATCAATGAAACGAAACTTGATGCATATTGAAACACAGAAGGCTAAACTGTACCGGGATAGCTATCGCCCTTCCACCAATATTTATCGTTTTGTTAAAACTTTGATGATGATTATCCTGGAAGGTCATTCTCCCCTAGGTAGTTCCCCTTATCATCACGTAAAAAGGAAAAGATAAAGAGCCGTTTACTGTGTTGCTGTGAATACCGTTGCCCGGACTGGTGTCAGGGATGGTTGCCGCCATTCCTGTATCCGCCACCCGGCCGGTACATATTGTTATACATCCCCGGCATTCTTCTTTGCTGTTGGTTTTGGAAATTGTTCAGGTTCCAGGTAAAGGTCAGCATGGCATAACGCGTAAGCACATTCGTACGCGTGGTGGTAGACATTACCGTCGATACCGATTTGCTCACAGCAGTATTCTGATTTAGCAGGTCAAATACACTCAGCCTGATTTCTCCATTTTTCTTTTTAAAGAGCTGCTTGGCAATACTCGGGCTGACCAGCGGAACGCTCGCGGTATAACCCGGCACCATGGTATTGCTGTAGGTGTAGTCAAAGGTGGTGGCAATCAGCCAGCCACTATTGGTGTAAGCGGTTACCTCCAGTGAAAACACCTGGTTGAAATAATTTAGGTTTTCACTTGGGCGGATCGTGTTCCGGGCAATGTTATAAGTGGAGGTAGAACTGAAGTTCATGTCAAAATTCTTCTTCAGGTTGGTCGTGTATGAAATCGTTTCCCCCAATGTGGTGTTTTTTGTATAGGAATGTTCATAGATATCCTTGGGTCCAAACACCACACTGGTATCCACCAATGTCTGGCTTTGTGAATAGTTGATGTTGGAAATAAAATTGAGATTGGATTTTGGCTTCTTAAACGCAAATCCATAGTTGAAATAGCCAGACACATTGTATGTGCCATTGAGGTTGACATAGGTGGTGGTTTGCCCGCCTTTTGCATTGTACATCACCGAGGTCTGGATATCGTTTACAATGGTGCTGGCATTTACAGTTGCAAACAGCACGCGTTGCGCGGAGGGGTCAAAGGAGGCATAGAGCATGCGCAGGCTATGTGTGAACTGGGGTTTCAACGCCGGGTTACCCACCTGGAAGTTTATGTTGTCGGAGGTGGTGGTCAGGGGTTGCAATTGGGAGGGCGTTGGCGTTCCGGTTCTACCGGTGTAGTTTAACCGGAAATGTTGTGTTTTGGAAAACTGGTATTGGAAATTGACCGTTGGTGTCAGGTTAATGTAGTTCTGTTGCACCAGGACATTCTTGGTGGTGTTCAGGCTGCTGAAGTCCGTATACTGCACGCCGGAGCCGACGGACAGGTTGAATTTAGGGTTTTGAATGCGGTAATTCAGCGAAAGCCGGGCAGCATTGGAGGTGAAGTCGTAGGAGTTGCTGAACAGGCTGTCGAAGGCAGTATAGCCGAGCGTTGTGTCAGAATAATCGTAGGTATTGTTGATGGTGCGGCTATGTGTATAAGTATAGTTCAGATTAAGTTCAATGATCTGATTTTTTGCTACCGGCTCGGTATAGGACAATGTGGGGCTGAAGGTCACGGTATGCAGTGAATCGTTGTAGTATTGATTGATGGTATCAACCCTGCCCAACTTATAAAAATTGTTGACGGAATAATTGTATCCATAGCCGTCGTTTACATTGGCGTTGGTATTTAGATCTAGCGAGATGGTCCGGTATTGCTTGTCGAATTTGTGCCTGAACTGCAGGTTGGAGTTGTTGATGCTGAACCCGCTGTTTGAACTGGACGAATTGCCTACGCTGGTGCTGACGGGTTGCAGGTCATCATCTGTGGTGGAAGAATACGACGAAGCACGCGGCGTGGTGGTTTGAAAGGTAACATTAGGTCGGAAGATCAGCGAATTATTGCTGTCGAACTTTTGTTCGAGGTTAAGATAGATGCGATGGTTCCAGGTTTGTTGTATGTTAGACTGTTTACCCCCGCTGTAATTGGAAGAATCCGCTGTTATGAACTTCAATACCGTATCCTGCTGGTTGGTTGAAACGTGCTGGTAGTTGAAAAAATAACTGCCGTAGAAATTGGTTTTGGCGGAGTCCCAGGTGTCGCGGAAATTAACACCCCCTGCCCATACGGTGGTGACGCCGGGGCTGCTTTGATTGGTGGCCCCACTGAAGTTGCCGCTTCCACCGCGCCTACCCCCAGAGCTGCCCAATATGTCCTGGATGGTAAAGTTCTGTTTGTTGATGTCGTTGGCCTGTCCCAGCAGCGAAATCTGCTGGTCGTTGTTGAACCGGTGCATGTTGATGCTTTCGTCATAATTCTGGTCCGTGCCGATGCCTGCCACCGCCCGTCCAAAATAACCCTGGCGTTTGTCCTTCCTGGTGATGATATTGATGGTCTTTACACGGTTGCCGTCATCAAAGCCGGTAAATTTACTTTGATCGCTCAGGTCATCGAAAACCTGGATCTTATCGATAATGTCTGGTGGCAGGTTCCGGGTGGCCAATTTGGGATCGTCGTTAAAGAACCGTTGACCATTTACGAGAACGCGTGTAACGGTTTCTCCCTGGGCCGTGATATTGCCACTTTTATCAACCTGTACGCCCGGCAATTTTTTCAGGAGGTCCTCTGCCACGGCATTGGGCTTGGTGGTAAAACTGCCGGCATTGTATTCAACGGTATCCTTCCTGACCTTCATGGGAGGTTGCTCTACAATGACCTCATCCAGCAGGTCGGACTTTTTTTGCATATACAGTTCGCCGAAGTCGGTATTCCTGTTGGCAGCGCTTATCGAAAATCTTTTTACAATGACGTGATAGCCCTCAAAACTGACGACGAGACGATAATTTCCTGCGGGCAGATTTTTTATGAGAAAGGCGCCGTTTTTATCGGCAATGCCGAACTCCTGGTCGGTGGAGTCCGTGGTATTTTTGACCAGTACGGAAGCGCCTGACAGGTTTTGTTTGCCTGCGGTGTCAACGATTTTGCCGCTCACAGAACCGCTGACCCTTCCCTGGGAATACACGGAAAGGGATAACGTCATGCATAATGTTGACAGCAGGTATACGGCGCGTTTCATCATCCGGGGTTGACAGAAATACTAAAATAAAAGCTTGACCTGAAAGCAGGGCAAAGAAGATGTATTAATGGTAGAAATTCAAGGCCGGCAGGGTGAATTGCAAAAGGTTAACTAAACAGGTATTCAACATCTTCCCTCGACAGGCTCTTTACAAAGCCGTCGTCATCGGCGATCAGGTCCTTGGCCAACACCCGTTTCTTTTCCTGTAGCTGTATGATCTTGTCTTCGATACTGTCTTTACAGATCATCCGGTAGGCAAAAATATTTTTGGTTTGGCCGATGCGATGTGTCCGGTCGATGGCCTGTTGTTCAACAGCCGGGTTCCACCAGGGATCAACAATATAAACATAGTCTGCGGCGGTCAGGTTTAAACCCACACCACCGGCTTTCAGGGAGATCAGGAATACGCGGCAGCTGTCATCTTTCTGGAAACTTTGAATGGCTCGTTCCCTTTCCTGGGCAGACGTGCTTCCATCAAAATATTCAAACTTTACGTCGAGGCTCTTCAATCTCTCCTTGATCAGGGCCAGCATGCCGAGGAACTGTGAAAAGATCAGCGCCTTGTGATCGCCGATGTTCTCGGTGATTTCACGGGTAAGTTCGTCCAGCTTGATCGAATGGTTAGGGTATTTGTCGGTTTCATTGAGAATGGCAGGTGAGTCGCAGATCTGCCGTAGCTTCATCAACCCCTGCAGGATGGTGAGCTGCGATTTCTGGATGCCCTGGGTTTCAATGGTGCCTAAAATTTTATCTCGGTAGTCGTTGCGGTAAGCGTCGTAAATCTTGCGCTGTTCGTCCTCCATTTCGCAATAGAGCACGGTTTCTGTTTTGTCGGGCAGATCCTTGGCCACCTGCTCCTTGGTTCTGCGCAGGATAAAGGGGAACAACAGTTTCCGGAGATGGTCCTTCCTGTCCGATTCACCGAATTTATCGATTGGGATGGCGAACTCCTGCCTGAAGAATTCAATGCTGCCAAGCATGCCCGGGTTCAGGAAGTTCATTTGCGCAAAGATGTCGAAGGTATTGTTCTGCAGCGGGGTACCGCTCATGCACAAACGATGTTTGGCGTGTAGGAGGCAGGCCGCCTTGGTGACCTTGCTCGCGGGATTCTTGATGGCCTGGGATTCATCGAGTACCGCGTAATCAAAAGGTATTTCCATCAGCAATTTGATATCGCTGCGGAGGGTACCGTAGGTGGTGATGATCACCTCATATTTAGAAAGGTCCTGTTTGTTCCGGCTGCGATCGCCACCATGATGGATGTAGTAAGTCAGCCCGGGTGTAAACTTCCTGATCTCGTTTTCCCAGTTAAACATCAGCGTGGTGGGGCAAATAACCAGGGCCGTCAGCTTCTCATACGTATCTTTAAAATGCTGCAGGAAGGAAAGGGCCTGTACAGTCTTGCCCAAACCCATGTCGTCGGCAAGAATGCCACCCCAGTTGACCTCATGCAGGTAGTTCAGCCAGTGAAAACCGTGTACCTGGTAAGGTCGCAGGATATGGTCGAGTTGTGTGGGTGGTGGGATTTCCCGGATACTCTTGAACTCCCTGAGTTGTTCGTATTTCTTTTCCAGGTGAACGATCAGTTCTTCTTCATTTCGACTGTTGTAGAGTTCGTCGATCACGCTCAGGTGATATTTCGACAACCGCATCTGGTTGGTCTTGCCCTCGCCCACCCTGAAAAGCAGCGAATATTTCTTGATCCATTCTTCAGGCAATACACCCAGGGTCCCATCCTGCAGGGGCACGAACTGCTGGCGATTGGCCAGCGCCTTTTTGATATCTGCGATGGTGACCTTTTGTTCCCCGAATACAATATCCACCTTGGCATCAAACCAGTCAGTATTGCTGTTGATATGAATTTTTGTTTGAGGCTTGGCGGTATTAAAACGGAAATTTTTGAGCGCCTCAAAACCATACACCGGGATCTTCATCTCCTGCATGGCGTCCGTAAACAGGAAAAACCAGTTGTTCCGTAACACATCGCTTCCTTTGAGGGCGAGGCTACCCGATCCTTCGGGACGTATAAACTGGGAGTGGAGGGACTCCAGTTTCTGAACAAACTGGTTTTCCGCTTCGCGGTTGCGGTGAACGATCAGCACTTTATCATCATCGGGCACTACAATTTCATTGCGTCCGCCGGCCCTGATCTCAAATCCTTTATAGGAAAATACCGGTTGGAAGATCAGGTATTCCCCTTTTTCCTGCAGCAACAGTCTTTTCTCCGGCTCACCATTCCTGATTTCGCGAACCAGTTCATCGGCAAACTCAACATTGTATTCCCTGGTGAGGGGAAGTACAAAATTTTTCAGTTGTTGCGGCCACTCGCTGCGATCGATGCCCAGTTTTCCCTTTCCGCTGAATCTCTCAATTACGGCAATGTCCTCCTGCCTGTTCCAGAGGTAAAGGTTGCCATTGTAATAAAACACCACGCTCGACTTGCATTCGTTTTGCGAAATGTCCACGGGTTGACCGTTTATTTTTACAAAACAGCGCAACTCTACCTGGTTTTTTTGCAGCACAACCCTGAAAAAAGGCGTCAGCGGATCGGTTGAAATTCCAATGGGCTGGAGGTGTTCCGTTTTAAAAGGCTTATGCCCGTTCAGGAAAAATACAAAAGGGTTATCGTTGAGGTCGGTAAAAAGTTTTTTGAATTTGGGATGCAGGTACTCGATCATCAGGGCCCTGGTCTCTTCCGGGAGATCATCCTCGTTCTGGTGAATGATGTTCTCCCAGATGCCACTGAAAGGTGAGTTACGATTGAGGTACTTGTTGATTTCCGGCTCCTGCATCTTGCGGAGCGAGGGAATGAGCTGTTTGTCATTATCGGAAAACGGATCCAGGCTCACGAATTTCAACAGGTCCATTTTCTCTACCTTACCCACAAACGAAGTTTGCTCCTCGTTGCTTTCACCAGCCACTGCTTCTATAAGGAAGCCCGGGTAACTGGGATGATTGAAGTTAAAAACCACACCGAGCCGTTGCATGGAACCGGGTTCTTTTTCATCCTCGGTTTCCAGCACCGGTAAAAGTTCCGGGGTAACAGGCTTTGGCCGGTTGTTGAAAACGGGTGCCGCTTTTTTGATGGAAGGATCCAGGACCCGTAAAAAGGGTTTGCCTTCTTTATAACTGAATTCGAATTTTCCGTCGAGCTTGTCCTGTAAGGAATAACCGTACGCTTCCAGGAGTTTGTTTTTCTCCTTATCCCAGTTACGGATGCTGTCGAAGTAGTAAGGGCCGTGTGCATGCAGCAGTTGCAGGAAAACGATCACCTTGGGCAGACAAAGCGGGTGGTTGCTGTCGTCGTACGCACAACTGGTATCAAAATTCCGCTCTTCGTTTTTGCGGATGATCACTTTGTAGTCCTGTCCATCCAGTTCCACATTTGCATGCACGGTTTCGTCCTTTGCTGATTCGATCCTCGGACGATGTGTACGCAGATATTTTTCTGCTTCTTCAAATGTTTGGGGAGAACAAAGCAGGCGGATACTTTTGAGATCGATGAACTTCATCTTTACCACCGTATGTTCCTGCCGGTAACTGGTTTCTTCGGCTTTAAGAAGATTCTTGTCCAGCAGTTCCTGCAACTGGATCAGGGTAGCTGCTTCATGCCGGCAGATATCACCCAGGTTATACGGACAACTGCATCGAACCGATAAGGTTTTCGGGTTCTTGAATTTCTGGATATATACTTTGTAGTAGGTAGAATAGCTATCGTCCTTTACCCGGAAGGTAACGGATTCGAATAGTTCATCGTATTCGATGAGTTCAACATAACCAATGGCGTGAATTTTCTTTCCTCGACGAATCACTTCATCGGTTCCATTGGTATACACATACTTGATCAGGTGCGGTAACGCCATTCAGCTTGTCAATTTACCTTTAGCGTTTCACGACGGGTGGTGATGGTAACCAAACCGATCGGAAAAGGTTAATCTGCAAAAGTAAAGGAAAAAAAGACATGTTCCGAAAGATTTGAGGAACTATTCTTTCATGGACAGCCGATTTGCCCGGAGGGCGGCAGAATTAACAAAATGATAAGCAGCCTTTAAGAACCGGCGATCATCTTCCTGCGCCGTGTAGTCATCCACTTCACAGTAAAAAATGCAGCGATCATCAGGATGACCGCCGGGAAAAACAACCAGAACACAGATTTGCTGTATCCGGGCAGATTTTCGCGGATGGGAAGTAGCCGCGCCTCGGATGATTCTCTCGCTCCAATATCGTAGGCAGCGCCACGAGGTCTGGCAGCGCCATCAAAATCATTTTTTACAAACGGGACCGTCACACCGCCGTCAATGGCGGGGCTGCCCGATTCGAGGAAACAATTCAGGGTATCTTTCAGCACGGCAGATCTGATAGGATCGCGGAAATATAGATTATGCGAATTTCTTACCCTTTTCTCCGCGGAATAGTCAACTACGTTGATCGTATCGGCCTGTCCCCCCGCGGGCGCATTGCGGGAGTTGAATCTAAGGTTGTTGATCACTTCCGCATAGTACTGACCCGTACCATAGTTCAACAAAACCGGTGTAACATAGTTGTTTTGATTTTTATAGTTACCAACTGTATTGTTGTACACGTGCAGGTTCCCGGCGACGGGAGGCAGCGTACCGGTGGAAGATTGCGCCACCCGGAAATCCACAAATCCATAAGCGATGCTTCCCACGTCGATGTTATTGTAAATATAACTGTCACGTGCATCGTCCAGCGACAGTTGGGTCAACCGCACAAACCAGCCCCATTGGTAACCCTTTCTCATGCAGTGATGGATCTGGGTATTGCCCGTAATTACGAAAACGCCCAGGTCGGTATCCGGATGGTCCATACTTCCGTTGAGCTGCCAATGATGGATATTAGCGCGGTAAAAACTGTTGGCGCTAATCTGCGAGGGACCGGTGGCGCTGTCAACCACGATGTATCCATATTCACAGCTGTCCTGCACATTGAGCAGGGGACCCTTATAGTTACCCATAAATGAACTGCAGTGGACCAGGTGAAGATGCAGGAACCGGCAGAGATAATATTCCTTGGTATTGTTTTGTACGCCATCAAACTGCAGCATGGCATCCTGTGGATTAATGACGCCATTGCCACCTGTGCAATCCCTGAATTCGATATTTGACCAAGTGCAGGCTTCATGGTGGCCCGTGGTCACAATCGCATTTTTCTCCTGGCCCAGGAAATAAAATCCATAGGTAAGACCCGGTTTTCCCGTACCGGAAAAACTAACATGATCGTTGTTGGAGAATTCAACCGGGTCAGTTTTGAAAATCACCTGTCCTCCATAGTTGATGATTGTGATATGCGAGAGATTGCCAAACCGTGAGTACCCGTAGGTACCGGCCCGGATGCCGATGGTATCACCGGGATGTAACCCCGACATGTCCATTTTGGTCAACGAGCCGCTGCCGGTACCCAGGACAACAACCCGTGCAAATGCGGCGCTATGCAAAAAGCAAAGGAGGATAAGGAGAAATCTGCCCATCGATTTGTTTTAACTGGATTGATGATACGTGTAAACACTCATGCGGCGGACGCAAAGGATCCCGAAAATACAATTTATTTGTACAGGCCTGTTACCGTCGGTCCATGGCGACGATTTCTTCGCCGATAAAATTATTTTGACCGCTTTTTTGGAATGGCATTTGCCGGATATACCTTTGTGCCGAAAGGTTTTTCCTTTAAACCTCTATTTATGATCCGCCGCATTTTGGTCGCCTTGTTCAGTTTGTCAGCCTTCCTACCGGCCGCCTTTCCTCAAAAATTAAAAAAAGCAGACAAAGTAACACTTGGCAACCTGCAGGACGAGATCCATTACCTCTCGGACGACAAACTGGAGGGAAGAAGGGCGGGTTCGCCCGGGGAAAAACTAGCGAGCGACTATATCATTGCCGCTTTTCAAAAAATCAACCTGCAGCCCATGGGTGAACATGGCAGTTGGATACAGGCTTTTGATATTTATGAAGGAAAACAGATCGATTCCAGCACCCGTCTGACCATCAACGGCAAGGACCTTTTGCTCGACAAAGAATACCTTCCCCTTTCCTGGAGCGCCCTGAAAAAAGTGGAGGGCATGCCGGCCATTGCCTTGCAGGAACGCGGTGTACCCTGGTTTGTTGACCTGCGGGAAATGTTGGAAAGCAGCCAGGGCAATCCTCATTTTGATCTTGAGTCGGCCATGCAGGACAAGGTGAAAGAAGTGGGAAAAAAAGGCGCCACGGCGGTATTGTTTTACAATACGTCCAAAATCCCGGATAATATTTCCTACAATCCAAAAAGTCATTCGGAAACAGCAGCCATTCCTGTGTTGTATGTAACCCGGGAAGGACGTCGGAAATACCTGAAGGACGAGTCCGCCTCACTGGATGTAAAGATCGCCGTTGGTTTCAGCGATAAAAAAAGAACGGGCCATAATGTGATCGGTTTCCTGAACAACGGGGCCAATTCGACCGTGATATTGGGCGCGCACTATGATCACCTCGGCTATGGGGAAGATGGCAATTCACTGTACCGGGGAACCGAAAAAATGATTCATCATGGTGCGGACGACAATGCCAGTGGAGTGGCTGCGATGATCGAGCTGGCGAGGCTACTGAAACAGGCAAAGCTGAAAAAGAACAATTTTTTGTTTATTGCTTTTTCCGGGGAGGAGCTTGGATTGTTTGGTTCCAAGTATTTTACAGAACATCCCACCATCAACCTCAGCACGGTCAACTATATGGTGAATATGGACATGGTGGGGCGGTTGAATGACAGTACGCACATGCTCACCATCGGGGGGTATGGAACGTCCCCACAATGGGGCGGATTATTCACCCGGAACGACGACAAAAAATATTTTAACCTGAAATTTGATTCCAGCGGTACGGGCCCGAGCGATTATACCTCCTTCTACCGGAAAGATATACCCGTGCTTTTCTTTTTTACGGGCATTCATGGTGATTATCACAAGCCCTCCGACGTGGCCGACAAGATCAACTATAACGGCGAATTGGAAATTGTAAAATATATTGAGCAGCTTGTATCGGACCTGAACGACAAGGGTAAAATGGTATTCACCAAAACCCGTGAAGTGCAAACCGGCACCACTGCACGCTTCAGCGTAACGCTGGGGATCATGCCCGATTATACCTACAACGGCGCCGGTGTAAGGGTGGATGGGGTCAGCGAGGGAAGACCTGCTTTCCGGGCCGGTCTGAAACCGGGTGATGTGATCGTGAAACTGGGAGAATATCCTGTTTCTTCGCTGGAAAATTATATGCAGGCGCTATCAAAGTTTAAAAAAGGCGACAGGACTACGGTTAATTATAAACGAGGGAACGACAGTGCGGAAGCCATCGTCCAGTTTTAATGAAACATTGTACACCCAAATAAACTCCTTTCCATTCCAGGTGGGGGTAGGGATATGAAACTAAAACTCGACAACGAGAACCTGGCGGATGATTTTTTTGAAGACACGCGTCTCCTGGGTATTGTGGCCCCCGTTAAGGGATACCAGTTCTGCTGGCAGCTCAACCAGCAGCTTCGTTTTGATTTTCGTATCAATAACCAGATAGAGATCCAGCTTGCGAAAAAGCAACGGAAGTATTTTTTTCATGTGTATGAATTCACTGAGCCCCACCAGGCGCTGGTACATTACCTCTACGGCAACCAGCACGAGGGTGAGTTTCTGC
>Ga0335076_10006763_pt1 | contig 11570 bp, 10 predicted proteins | sample Lox_Sample_25_FD_206717 | JGI IMG/M metagenome (GOLD analysis project Ga0335076, IMG submission 206717) | Soil microbial communities from Loxahatchee National Wildlife Refuge, Florida, United States - Lox_Sample_2.5 | ecosystem: Environmental > Terrestrial > Soil > Wetlands | place: USA... | reverse complement strand
TTCCGATCCGGCACTCGTCCAGGCACCCAAAGCGATGACAGGCAGCGCCATCAGCAAGAGCCCCACGATGTCATCCAGTCGCGGGACCACCCACACCATCATCACCAACGCCAGCACACTGCCCAATCCCGCGCCGATTACGCGCAGCACTGCGCGTTGCTGGGTTGCCCCAAGACTCGGCTGTGCGACGATGAGGCATGTCAGCATTATGGTGTGTATTCCGGGCCAATCGACCGCCGTGTAGAGCACGTAGCAGAGCAGCGCGCACAGCAGCGTCTTCAGCGCAAACTGCAGATATACCGGATTGTCAAAGGCATCGGGCACGAGCAACCGCTCGCGCTCCACCGCCGACTCGAGCGTCTCTGGCATCGCAAGTCGGTCCGAGAGGGTGAGCAGCGCCCAATGCATTTCGGCCGCAGCGGCCGGCAGCTCTTCGCCCCGCAGGAGTTGGAGTGACTCGGGCGCAATAAAAGGTGTATCTGTTGCAATCGAGCGTTGCAGGACATTACAAGCGAGTCGCACCGACTCCACACCGGCCCGTGCCTCCTCGGTCAGCCCCGTCATGCCGAGGAGGCTCGAGGCAGAGTACAAACGCGAGACGGCGGCCACGTAGGCAAGCTGCCTTGCCTCGTGGCTGCGCCAGGCCGGATCTCGCATGGCTACAAAGCGCAGCAGTTTCTGGAGTGTCAACACACCGCGATGCGCGTCCCGAGCTCCCGGAGCAGGCACCTCAGCGGTGCGGCCGGCTAAAGCTTGTAATTGCGCATCGACGCAACGCAGCTGCGATGTCATTGCGGCCTTGAGCTGCTCGAGCGGTTCGGCGGGAAGGAGGATCGTGTTGATGATGAGCGTCAGAGCGATCGGGTACGTCGTCGCCATCCAGGTCCAAAGCAGCGCTCGCACCAGCAGCTCGGCCTGATCTGTCCGGTCCACGAACGTTTGTGCATAGATGACGACCAGTGCGACGATGAAGAACACCACGCCCAGCTTGGAGACGCGCATGAGATACACGCTCAGGAAGAAGATCGCACTGGCGAGAAGAATCCGCAGGAGCGGGTAGTCGAAGCTGCATTTCAGGACGAGGATCGCGAGCGCTATTCCCACAGTTGCGCCGATGATGAACAGGATCCCGACCAAGCGCGTTAGCACCACGTTGGCTTGGGTAACGTAGAACACGACCAACAGAGACAATGCCAGTAGCGGAACTGAGAGCGTCATCGAGATGACCATCACCAGAGCGCTCGAGAGCACGCAGCGTAGCGCTACATTGGCTCGCCCAGGATAGGCGCGAAGCTCCTCGCTCAGGAACCGCGCGGATTCGGACAAGCTCTTCCGTAGATACTCGGACGTACTCACAACTTAGCCCCCTTGATTGCCCACTTTGCTTTGGGGATGCAGCGTGGCCACAGCCGAGGTGCCGATGCGAAACAGCTCGGGATCAGGGTGGCTGATCGCAATCTTTACAGGGAAGCGTTGCGACACATGCACCCAGTTGATGCTCCGCTCGACGCGGGGAAGTCCCTCTAGAACGACGCCGCCGTCTTCTGGTAGGACGCCATAGCCCACCGAGTCAACGACTGCCGGAAAACGCCGGCCCGTGTCACTCAGCAAGTACACGGTGGAGGGCGTACCGGCACGGACTCCTTTCAAATCCGTCTCGCGAAAGTTCGCGACCACGTACCAGCGCCGCGTGTCGATCAGGGTAAAGACGGGCTTCAAGGCCGAGGCAAATTGCCCGACGGTCGTACGCAAGGAGACCACTCGCCCATCGAAAGGCGCACGGACTTCAGTGAATTCGAGGTTCAGCTCCGCGATCGCGATTCGGGCGCTCACTTCCGTGCGTTGCGCCACCAGGGCGTCCACACCACTGACGGCCGCTTGGGCCTGTTGTGCCTGCAGAAGTGTGGCATTGAGGTCCGCCTGCGCGGAACGCGCTGCCGTGCGGGCACGATCAACCTCGTCGGTGGAGGCAAACCCGCGCCCCTCGAGCGGCTCGAGGCGCCGCAGGGTGTCCTGCGCCTGGCTGGCGAGCGCGCGGGACCGCTCGACCGCCGCGCGCACAGAGGCCGCGTTCAACTGCTGAGCATTGACCGTCCTCTGAGTCAGCTCTATCTGCCGGTCGAGTGTCTGAAGGTGTGCGCGGGCTTCATTGAGCGCCTGTTGGTACGGGCGCGGGTCGATACGCAGCAGCAGGTCGCCTTGGCTGACGAACTGGTTGTCATGCACCGGTAGCTCCACGATTCGGCCGCTCACCTCCGGGACCACCTGGATGGTATCGGCATACAGGTAAGCATCATCGGTGCTGGGGGCGTTCTCGATCCGCCACAGCACGACGACCAGCGCTGCCAACGTTGTGACGGCTATGACCATGACGGGAATTCTCTTGCGAGACACATTGGACTCCTTACCTAACGGTGATGCGTGATCAAGCGGGGAAAAAGATCAGCCACGTCAACATCGCAACCAGAGCCGCAATGGCCGGATAGCTCACGCCAGAGGGAGCGAGCCACGAGCGCACATCGAGCTTCCCCGTCACCACGTACACAGCAACGCTCGTCACCGTGCCGGCGACAATGCAGAACAACCAGGCCGGGAATCCGGCGCCGAACACAGGTATTGATGGCGCTGTGGCACAACCGGAGAGCAACGTGCAAGCGGCGATGCTGCTGAGACGTCGGGCTCCGTGAAAAGTGTCCAGGCCGCGGGTATGGTGCCTCTGGCACGGTCTGGTTGTTTGTTGCGCGCTCATGATCAGCCTGCCTGGGCGCTTGCGCCCGGATTCTCGAGTGAGCGCGCGAGAACGGACAAAACCTGGGACGCTGCCTCGATCTCACCTCGTCCGAGCGGTCGCAGCATTTCCTGGTAGACCGAGCAGAGATGTGCTTCTAGCTCGTCGCAATGAGCGCGTCCACGCTCAGTCAGGGCCAACACCCATACACGCCGGTCACGTGGGTCTGCGCGGCGCACGACGAGACCCGCCGCCAGGAGCTTGTCGATGACGCGTCCGAGAGCAGCCGAGTCGCACCCGAGAAGGCTGGCAAGCGTGTTCTGATGCAGTCGGCCTTCGTGGCGCCCAATGAGGATCAGGGGCCACGCCACGGACCGCGAGGATCCTATTTGTTTGAGCGCACGGTCATTGGATGCTCGATGCGCGTTGCCGACGGCGAGAAGGGCAAGCCCGAAGCCGAAGGCGGTCTTCGCGTCGAGAGAACGATCTACTGAGTGGGTTGCTGACATCGTCGGACCTTGGTGGCCACTGCCGAATGAGTGACATCCTAGCGAGGCGTATCGCACTGGAAAAAGAAGCCGGCCATTCGGTGACTGTTTCCTCCCGTGAAATAGTCAGGGGCGCTCGCGCGGTGCTGCGGCCGTTTCCTGCCAGGAAATGAATTATTCTCATTGCAGGAGATTGTTCTTCCGGCGGACTGTTCCTACAGTGAGACCACGCCGGCGTCCGACCGACCCCCGGCACCCGGAAACTCATGAGCAATCCCACCCGACAGGCAAGTGAAACCAGCAACCATTCCAGCGGCTTCAGAATCATGGCGGATCGCCGTGCCACCGCACTTGATCGCTGCGTACCGCGTGAGCGCCATAGTGCGGAATCATTTTCTTATGCGATCGCAGAAGGTGGGCGCGCGGGCACTGTTCGGCTGCGGCCCGGAAAACGGGATCTAAAGATCAGCGCCGATGAGCACGATTACCACCGCGTCTGGGTCTTCACCGCAGCCGCGGGAGATCTGGTCGGGACCCTCGAGTGCACGACTGATGGTCAGGTCGTGTGGGTAGCGCCCTGCTGAGTCCGTCCTGCTCACAACAGGGCTGAGCGGAAGGGCCCGGGTAGACCTCGCAGGGAAGTCCGCAGCACAGCGCAGCGTGCGACGGGCGCACCGACGCACCTACTCCCGTATTCGGATATGCAGGCCCTCCCCCTCCTCTCAGGACGGCGCCGCTGCTGCCTGCGTCAGCTCAGAACGCCTCATCGGGCAGCGCCATTATGTTGTCCGCACCCGAACTGACTCGCTCCCGAAGCAGCGCCGTTTCCGGCAACAGCCGCTCCATGAAGAAGCGGCCGGTGATCAGCTTGCTGTTGAGATGTTGATTATCCCGGTCCGGAGCCGATGCCATTCTTGTGAGCGCCGCTTCGGCCATGCGACACCACATGTAGCCTACCGCGACCAGACCTAACAGATGCATGTAGTCGTACGCAGCTGCGGCCGCGTCGTCAGGATTCTCGTTGCGACTCTTCGAGATCCAACAGGTTGCGGCCTCGAGACGGACCAGGGATTCACGTACGGGGTCGACGAAAGCCGCCATTCCTTGCGCCTGTGTACGCGTATCGAGGTAACCTTTCACCTCAGCTATGAACGATTTAAGCGCACGTCCAGAGTTCCAGACGATCTTGCGTCCGACGAGATCGAGTGCCTGCACACCGTTGGCTCCTTCGTAGATCTGGTTGATGCGCGCGTCGCGGACAAACTGCTCCATGCCGTTCTCGGCAATATATCCGTGGCCACCCCAGACCTGCTGCGCCAACACGGCATTATCCAGCCCCCAGTCGGTAAGGACGCCCTTGATCACAGGAGTCAACAATCCCATGTAATCCTCGGCTCGCTCGCGGGCCTGTGGATCGCCGGATCGCGACGCAATATCCTGCTGCAGGCCGGTCCACGCCACGAGTGCGCGGGCCCCTTCCGTCCTGGCGCGTATTGTCAATAACATTCGCCGCACATCCGGATGGACTATGAGCGGATCGGCCGGCTTCTCGGGGAGTTTCGGGCCGCGCGGGGAGCGGCTCTGCAAGCGTTCCTTGGCATACGCTGCCGCGTTCTGATAGGCCACATCGCTGATGGCGAGCCCATTGGTCCCAACCATCAGACGCGCCTCGTTCATCATCGTGAACATTGCATTGAGGCCGCGGTTCGACTCCCCGACCAGCCAACCTGTCGCGTTATCGAAATTCATCACGCAGGTGCTATTGCCGTGAATGCCCATCTTGTGCTCAATCGAGCCACAGGAGAGGGAGTTGCGCGGGCCCAAAGCCCCGTCGGCCGTGGGAATGAACTTCGGTACGACGAAAAGTGAAATGCCCTTCACCCCAGCCGGCGCTCCATCTATGCGGGCAAGCACCAGATGTACGATGTTTTCCGCCATATCGTGCTCGCCAGCGGAGATGAATATCTTGGTTCCGCTGATACGGTACGAGCCGTCGCTCTGCGGCACTGCCCGCGTGCGCAACAGTCCCAGATCGGTGCCGCAGTGCGCCTCCGTCAGATTCATGGTTCCAGTCCAGGTGCCCGCGAGCATGTTTGCCAGATAGGTGGCTTTTTGCTCGAGTGTTCCATGAGCCAGCAGGGCCGCCGCCGCTCCGCGCGTCAGGCCCGGATACATCCCTAATGCAAGGTTCGCGGCAGAAGTGAACTCGGTAACAACGACGCCCAGAAGACTTGGCAAACCCTGGCCACCGAACTCCTCGGGAAAGGACATGCCCACCCAGCCTCCCTTGCAGTACTGCCGGTACGCATTGCTGAACCCTTTCGGGGTCGTAACGCTCCCGTCCTCGTGCCGTGTGCATCCTTCGCTGTCGCCGACGCGATTGAGCGGGGCGAGCACCTCCTCGCACAGCCTGGCCGCACCGGCAAGTGTGGCCTCGAGGAGCGGGACAGATAGATCGCTATACGCGGGCAACTCCGCGTGGCGTTCGATCTGGAGCACGTCATTCAACAGAAAGAGGTAGTCGGCTACCGGTGCTTTATAGGAAGGCATTGATCTCTCCCGGTCATTTTCCGGACTCGCAAGGTGTTAGTGGGAACTGTTCGAAAGAGCCGCGGTCAGCTCGGGAACGACTTGGTGCAGATCCGCAACGAGACCGTAGTCCGCGACTTCGAATATGGGGGCATCCGCGTCGGTGTTGATGGCGACGATGACTTTCGAGTCCTTCATGCCTGCGATGTGCTGGATCGCACCGGAGATTCCGACGGCGATGTAGAGATCCGGTGCCACGATCTTTCCGGTCTGTCCCACCTGCCAGTCATATGGCGCGTAGCCGGCATCGACCGCCGCACGTGAGGCGCCGATCGCCGCACCGAGCTTGTCGGCCAGGGGCTCGATGTACTTCTGAAAGTTTTCGCGGCTCTGCAGCGCCCGCCCACCGGACACCACGATGCGCGCCATCGTGAGCTCCGCGCGCGTCGACTTCGACAGCTCCTCGCCCACGAAGCCCGACAGAGACGGCCCTTCGATAGGCTTCTGGGTTTCGATAGGGGCCGATTCGCCCGCGGGTGACGGAAGAAACGCCGTGGTTCGTACTGTGATCACCTTTTTCGGGTCCCTGGACCTGACAGTCTCGATGACGTTGCCCGCAAATATCGGTCGCTGGAAGGTATCGGGACCGGTCGCTCCTACCATGTCGGATATCTGCATTACATCGAGCAGCGCGGCGACCCGCGGCATTACGTTCTTTCCGACGGCTGTCGAGGGAGCGAGCAACGCGTCGTAGTTTTCCGACAATGAATACAACAGATCGGCGAGAGGCTCGGGCAGCATGTGCTGATAGGCTTCCGCGTCTGCAAGGAGCACCTTTGCGACCCCTTGAAGTCTACCGGCGGCCTCCGCCACCACACGGCATTCCCGGCCGGCAACGAGTACGTGCACCTCCTGGGCGACCTCCTTCGCTGCCGTCAGTGCCCGCGCAGTAACGTCATTGAGCGAGGTGTTATCGTGTTCCGCGAGCAACAATGCTTTCATGGGAGAACTCCGGCTTCGGTCTTCAGTTTCTGAATCAATTCGGCCACCGATGCGAGCTTCACGCCCGCCTTACGGTGCGGCGGCTCCGCCATCTTGAGGATTTCCAGGCGGGGCCGGACATCGACCCCGAACGCCTCGAGTGACTTCGTGATCAGCGGCTTCTTTTTCGCCTTCATGATGTTGGGTAGGCTCAGGTAGCGCGGTTCATTCAGTCGCAAGTCGGCCGTCACGACTGCCGGAAGCGTGAGTCTTACGGTCTGATGACCGCCGTCGACCTCGCGCGTGACGAGGACTGCCTGCGGCTCCATGACGACCTTGGATGCAAACGTGCCCTGTGGCCATTGGAGCAGCGCTGCGAGCATTTGTCCCGTCTGATCGCAGTCGTAGTCGATTGCCTGCTTGCCGAGAATGACGAGTTGCGGCTGTTCCTCCTGCACCACGAGTTTGAGCACCTTGGCGACCGCAAGCGGCTCGAGCTCGCCGGTCGCATTGACCAGAATGCCGCGATCAGCGCCCATCGCAAGGGCGCTGCGTAGCGTCTCCTGCGCTTGCGGCGGCCCAATTGACACACAGACGACCTCGCTTGCGCTGCCCTTTTCTTTCAACCGCACCGCTTCCTCGACGGCGACCTCATCGAAAGGATTGATGGACATCTTCAGCTCACTGAGCTCCACGCCGGTGCCATCCGGTTTGACGCGGACCTTGGCGTTGGAGTCGACTACACGCTTCACCGGGACCAGGATCCTCATGTTGATATCACCTCGTATGGATGGAACACACTATGCGACCGCCGGCACGCGCTCCGGCCTCCTGGGCACAGCGCCAGCGGCCCGCAGTGCCTCGATTTCGTCCTCGGTAAAGCCGAGCTGCTGGAGAACCGACTGGTTGTGCTCCCCGAGCGCCGGAGCGCGCTTGGCAGGCTCTTTGGTGATCCCGTGTACCTGGATCGGGCTGCTGACTGTCGCGGACAGCTTGCCTCCAGCGCCCTCGAGCGGGACGATCATGTCGTTCATGCGAAGCTGCGGATCCTCGATGACTTCCTGCGGTCCGCGAACTGCGCCGAACGTGACATTCTGGGCGCTCAACACCGCGTACCAGTGCGCCATCGGCTGGGAGCCGAAGATCTCATCCAGCATGGCGGTCAACTGCGGTCTGTTCCTCGCCAACGAGGCTGCGTCGCGGAAGCGGGGATCATTCAGCAGATCGGGGCGGCCGATAGCCTGCGCAACCGCGCCGAGCTTGTCAGGTGTCACGATCACTACGAACCAGGTACCATCAGCCGCGCGATAGACATTCATGGCCGCATTCGCCGGGTTCTTTCGATCATGCGGGCCGAAGAACTGCGCGCCGACGAGTGCAGCTTGGATCGCAACGCTCGCCGACCAGATACCCTCTGCGAGAAGCGAGGTCGTCACGTGTGCACCCTCGCCGGTGCGCTCGCGACGATAGAGCGCCGTCACGATCGCGGAATAGAGCCCGACCGCCGTTGCATTGTCGCCGCTGCCACCTACGGGCCAGGTCGGTGGAGCGCCGGCGTCGCGCGTCATGGATAGCAGGCCGCTCCGCGCCCAGTAGGCGGTAATGTCGAATCCAGGCAGGTCGGCATCCGGGCCTTGCTCGCCGAATCCACTGACGTCCGCATAGATCAGCCGGGGGTTCCATTTCGCGACGTCCTCAAATTCGAGCTTCAAGCGGCGCCGTGCCGGGTGGGGAGTGTTGACAATGAGTACGTCGGCCCACCTCACCAGCCGTTCGAGAACGGGCCTCGCCGCGGGCGACTTGAGGTCGAGCGTGATGCCGCGCTTGTTTCGGTTTGCCAGATGCCACGCATAGGCATCATCCGCCTGTGGCTGTGGAGGAAGCTTGTGGCCGAGCCTCCAGAGGTCCCCGTTCGGCGGCTCTACTTTGATCACTTCAGCGCCAAAGTCGGACAGAATCACCGCGGCGCTCGGGCCTGCAATGAAGCTCGCCAGATCCAACACCTTCAATCCGGAAAAGATGTTGTCATTTGCCATGGAAGTCTCTCCTGAAAATCTCGTGTGGCGGTGCCGCCGCGTGCGGTGACCCGCCGACGCTGAGCCGACGATCACGATCCGCGGCCGGCTGATGTGGGCAGCCACTCCGGCTTGCTCGAGCCGCGCGGGACGAGTACGGTCTGGAACGAGCCCGGCGTGCGCGAAAGGACCACCTGGTCCGTCATCCCCTGATAGGTTCCAAGCGGAGTTTCCGCGGTGAAGAGATCGGGAGCGACGTACGTGTGTTCATCGGAAGAGCCTGCGGTCTCCTGCGCGTAGGCCTTGTCGAAAATGCCGAGCGAAAGCAGCCACAGGACCGTACGCGACAGTGAGACGGTGACACGATAGCTGCCGCCCTCGACCGCCCGCCGGCAGAGCGCGGCGAGAATGCCCACGGTGCCCAGCCACCCCATCACGTTGTCGCAGATCGGGATGATGGGCGGCGACTTGGGTTTTGTTGGCGTCCCTTCGATGCAGAACAATCCCGACACGGCGGCGCCGATTTCATCGAACCCGGGACGATTCTTCCAAGGGCCGGTCGCCCCGTGCATGAGGACGCTGGCATGGATCAGGCCTGGCTTTTTGGCGCAGAGCTCCTCCGCATCGAGTCCGTTGCGCTCCAGATACCCCGGACGCTTGTTGGCGAAGAACACGTCGGCGCCCTTGAGCAGGCGATCGAACCTGGCGCGATCTTCTTTTGAGCTGTCCAGGATCGTTTGGCGCATCCCAACCTGCACGTCCCAGATGAATCCCTCGATCTCGGTGTCTCCGGGCCGCCAGATGTTGAGAACATCGGCCCCGTAGCACGCGAGATCTCTACCCATCGCGGCGCCGGCGATGACATGCCCCATTCCGAAGGCGCGAATGCCGCCCAGCGGGCTCTTCGCATTCTTCGCGAATGGCATCGGCTCGCTGACGCCGATCTTCTCCACCGTGATCAAGGGCATTCTGGAGAGAACGTCAGTGTATTGCTGCTCCTTGCGGAACTCGTCGAAGGTGCGCACCTTCGCCATCACGACCCCGGCCTCCGCGCCAGCGTTTTCGAGGTCATCGGCGCGCCACTGCCGAATGGCATCCCGCACAGCTTGGTTGTTTGCACCGCACTTGAGCAGGCTGAGCGCCGCGGCGGCCAGCTTGGGGTATGGGTTCAAAGGCACGACGTATCGCCCGTCCCGCGTTTCGTAGAGAAGCGGGAGCGCGCAGAACGGGTTGAGGGGGTCCCCGAGAACGGTTGGGGGACGCCCATTGATCGTTTCCCATTTGAGGTCGAAGAATCCGCAGAAACGCCGCAACGCCTTGCGGACGTCAACGGCGATGTCCTGCCCGTCACCCGTCCGGTGTCGCCACACCGCGGCGACCGAAACTGCTTTGGCGGCCAGACCGATGGCGGCCATGGTGCCAAACCGATGCGCACTGGGAACAATCGGGTCCCGGCCGTAGAACCGGAGGTTACCGCCGCAATCCGCGCTCGACATCCCGACGTCTTTCAGCACCTGATTCACGCCGGCGTGCAGGTCGAAATCCGGAACAGTCGCTGGACTGCGCAATCTGGACTCGATTGTTTCAGTCAGTGTTTCAGCAGCGGGTTGTGTGACTGGATCTCGTGCAGCATTCATGTGTGTAGCTCTCTCACAATTTGGCAGTAAGGGGTCAAGTTTCGCGGGGTTGTCTGCGGTGCGTGCGTTGTCCAACACGTTGAGCTCGTTGTTATCGCTCAATGTCCTGATGGCACCTCGGCGTATGCAATGCCCGTCAGATTTCCTTCAGCAACCAGCAGCGCCCTCCGGTTTGATCCGTCGAGATTCGCGCTGTAGACCGAGCCGCCGAGGTCGGTAATGAACATGCGGCCACCCTTGAGGTCCAACGCCAGCCCGATACCCTCCATCAAATGGCTGAAAAGAATCTCGGGCTCCTTGCCGCGGGCGGCTTCCGGGTCCATGGGCGCTCGGTTCACCGTGTTGCCACGGGGCGGGTCTCCGCGGTCGGTCCAATACAGCGTCCGATTGACCGGATCGAAGTCGAGATCGATCGGCTCCGGCAGATTGCGATAAAGAAGCTCCATGTCCCCGCGGTTCGCGGCTACCTGACCTCGCGGAAGTTTGATGTTGGCCCGAAAGATGCGCCCCATACCGGCGTCGTCACCACCTTTCTGGGTCCAATAGAACTTGCCGCCGTCGACGTCCACCGCAATGCCGACGCACCACTTTGTCTGGTCTGATCCGGGCCGCGAATCGCCCTCACTCGTATCCACGAGGGTTTCGATTTCCGACCCGTCGAGATTGGCCCGCATCACTCGCATGCCTTCCCGGTCCGACCAGTAGAGCTTGCCGCTCTTCTTCTCCAGCTTGAGCTGCTTCGGCGTGAAGGTGCCGCCGGGGGGAACGATGGTGAGCACGTTCCTGCCGTCGAGATCCGACCGCATGACCGAGCCGTCATTGCTCTTGGGATTGCCCATGTTGGTCCAGTAGATGTGCCCAGCCTCTACATCGAGCGCCAGGCCATCGGGAAATTTCCGGCCCTCGTTGATGAGTGTCTTCAAACCCGAGCCATCAGGGTTGGCGGACAGTACGCGCCCTGCGCTGAGGTCCAGGAAGAAGAGCCTGCCGGCCATGGGCGGGACTTTCGTCACTGTCTCTGCTGGTTTGAAAGCTATCGCAGTCATGTAGCGAATCTCCTCTGATGAGGTGTTGATGCGGTTTCGGGTGAAAGAGGTCAGAGGCCAACCTGCGCACGCCTTGCCAGAAGCTTCGTGATGACTTCGTTCTCCGCCTCGGCAAGCTGTTCGACCGAGCGAGCCCCCGCCATCCG
>Ga0335076_10006762_pt1 | contig 11572 bp, 10 predicted proteins | sample Lox_Sample_25_FD_206717 | JGI IMG/M metagenome (GOLD analysis project Ga0335076, IMG submission 206717) | Soil microbial communities from Loxahatchee National Wildlife Refuge, Florida, United States - Lox_Sample_2.5 | ecosystem: Environmental > Terrestrial > Soil > Wetlands | place: USA... | reverse complement strand
CTCGTCAGCCAGCAGTTGTGGCCGCCGCGCACTTTGAGAACCATCCGCGAGTTCGCGGGATCGCTCAAGTTGACGACGCTGTTCGCGGCGTCGTACGCGAGGTTGATGTCGTCGTTACGAACGAAGCGCGGCGTCTGCGACGGATTGTGGCAGGTACCGCAACGGTTGTTCGGAACGAGGTTGTCCCAGAGGTTGATCTTGAAACGTTGGACGTCGGCGGTCTGCGGCGCAGGACCGTTGTAGTTGCTGACCGTCGGCGGCGTCGTGACCGGATTCTGCACGGTCGAGGCGCCGCTGCCGCTGCCGCAACCGGCAACGAGCAACGTCGACGCCGCGAGGCATGTCGCGAACGCGAGGCGGCGAGCGGCGGAAAACATGTTCGTCGTATTCATTGTCGTGCTCCGCTCAGTTGGTGCTGCAATACACAGCGGACTCAGCGAAGACCCTTCGCAGGTTGTAGTTGTCCGACTGGAAGTTGCTGACCATCGTGGCGACTTGGCTGCGGTCTGCCGCGTCTTGCGGATCGCGCAAGCAAACGTTCTTGAAGACTTTCTCGACTTGGCATTCGGCGAAGGTCTGGCTGTTCGCGAGCTCCTGACCGAGTGACTTCGCGCCGTCGCCGGAACCGGGCAACGAACTGTCCCAACCGAGCACTGCGTTCGGCCCGTTGCGCCAGTAGTTGTCCCAATGATCGTTCGGAGTGACGAAACCGTACGGGAACGTCGTGTTGTTGTTGAAGTACTTCGCGACGACTCGTGTCATCGTCACGGGATCGACGGCGCCGACGTCGTTGTACTGCAGCGATCCGGCGTCGCCGGTCGGGTCGTTCACTTTGTCGTACTGGAAGTTGTAGTACGCGAACGCTTGCGCCATCGGATCCATACCCGAGTGGCAACCGATGCAGTTGTTCAAGAACACCCGCGCGTCACCGCCCGGGCTGCGCGACACGTCCTGACGGATTCTGTCGGGGGCGCGCGTGGTCTCTAGCACCGTTTCCATGTCGTGACACATGTGGTTCAGCATCGTGAAACGGAACATCGCCCGGTTCGTGCCGTTGATGAAGAACGCTTGCGATGCGGCGCGCGTCGTCAGCACTCCGGCCGTCGCGTTCGCGGGAATGCCTGTCACGCTGCTTTGCGTGCGCTGTACGAGTTTGCTCGAGTCCGAAAGGTCGACCGCCTGCGCTTCGAGCGCCGCGTAGTTGGCATTGTTCGAGTTCGAGTACGCGGGAATCCCGCTGCCGACCCCGACGTAGATGATGTCGCCGGACAGAATGTTGCGGAAGTCGACGTCGTCTCGAACGATGCCGATGATCGTCGCGGTGTAGTCGTTCAACGGAACGAACACGTTTTGGGCGCGGTTGGTCCACGGCGCGGCGAAGTTCTTCAACGTGACGTTGTAGAAGTTCGCGTTGTCGGTCGCGACCAACGCGGCATTGAGCGGATTGCCGCCGACGATGAGGCTCGCCATGTTCGTCAGCGTCGCGTCATCCGGTGGCACGCCGGCGATCCGGTCGTGGATTCGCTTGGCCTGATCGCGCTCGTCGGCGCGCGTAGCGAGCGAACCGAATACGGTGATCAGGGTCAGGACGAGGAATAGCGCACGTTTCGACCAGCGCCGTTCCGGTGTTGTGTGCAGCACCTTGACCATGAAGACACACTCCTGTTCATCGGATCGCTCGCGCGCGCAGTCCGCGTCGCTCGAGCACTTCTTGTACTACCCGTCATCCATCCGTTGATGAGCATGAGGCGTCGCCAGTCCCGGCAAGGTCTGGATAGCCGCGGCGCTACTGTCGGAGATTCCCAATTGCGCCGCTGTGATGGCGGGCACGTTTCCGCTACGGCGTTTCTAAACCTCTAACAACTTGTTAGGAGTTGTTACCGACGAACGGTTTCGGGGGCGGCTCTGCGTGTGCCGCAGATCACTTTTCGTCGATTTGCGGTATGGAAGAATGCCCGGGACGACGGTAGTGCGAGGTCGACCCATGGCGCGGATTCAAGGCTGGCAACGGACGTGGGCAGCACTCGCCCTTTGCGCCAGCGTCGGCCTGTTGGGCGGCTGCGGTGGTGGTGGCGGCTCGAGCAGCATTCTCGGCGGCAGCCAGGACCCGGACCCGGCGGTGCAAGATTTCCCCGTCGCGTACGTGAAGCGGCCGCTGATTCGCGACGATCAAGGGATGCTCGAAACGGAAGACGTTCGCGATCCGATCGCATTCCATCCGGGCGCAGAGCTCTTCATTCGCGATCGCGCCTCGGCGAGCGCGCCGGAACGCAGTATCACCGCCGGCGTCTTCCCGAACGACGCGATGGGCAATCCGCCGCAATACGACGTCAAGGATCTATCCCCGTCGTACGACGGCAAGGAACTTCTGTTCGCGATGCGCGCGCCGATGATCCCGAATGCAGATCCGGACGAGCAACCCACGTGGAACATCTGGCTATACAACGCCCAGACGCAAACTCTGCAACGCGTGATCTCGTCCGACATCACGGCGGAACAGGGTCAAGACGTGTCGCCTCATTTCCTGCCGGACGGCCGCATCGTGTTCGCGTCGACGCGTCAACGCGACTCGAAAGCGGTCTTGCTCGACGAGGGCAAGCCGCAATTCGCGGCACAGGTCGAGACGCGCCGAGAAGACTCGTTGGCGCTGCACGTGATGAACGCCGACGGTTCGAACATCCATCAGATTTCTTTCAACCAGAGCCACGACATGGATCCGTCGGTACTGACCGACGGGCGAGTGGTGTACGCACGTTGGGACAACGCGGCCGGGCAGGATGCGTTCAACCTGTACACGATGAATCCGGACGGTACGGACCAGCAGTACCTCTACGGGATGAACAGCCACGATACCGGACCGAACGGCGAACAGATTCAATTCGTCAAACCGCAGGAATTGCCTGACGGGCGCACGCTGGTGTCGATGCGGCCGTCGACGCCGGAGGTGCATCTCGGTGCGGCGTTGGTCGCGATCGACACGGCGAACTACGTCGAGCACGACGTGCCGACGTATTCGAACCAAGGTTTGACGGCTGACGCGCAGGAGATGTTGGTACCGGGCACGATCGACTTGACCGCGCCGTCGCCGCGCGGCCGCTTCGCCAGCGTGACACCGTTGTACGACGGCTCGAATCGCTTGCTGGTGACGTGGAGTCAGTGCCGATTGCTCGATCCGCAGAGCAACCCGCAGAACCCGACGATCGTGCCGTGCACGCCTCAGTTGCTCGCGATGCCGAACATTCAGGAAGCGCCGCCGCTGTATGGCGTGTGGATGTTCGACGTCAGCGGCGGCACGCAACAGCCGCTCGTCACTCCGCAGGAGGGATTCGCGTACACCGACGCGACCGTGCTCGAAGATAGAACGCCGCCCGTGGTGCGCCTCGACAAAGTCGCTGGGCTCGACCTCGATCCCGATCTCGTTTCCGACAGCGTCGGCGAGATCGACATTCACAGCGTTTACGACATCGACGGCACCGCGACTGCGTCGATCACGACGCTGCGCGACCCGGCGCTCACGACTGCTGCACAGCGGCCCGCGCGCTTCCTGCGTGTCGTGAAAGCCGTGTCGTTGCCGAGCCGAGACGTACTCGACTTCGACAACTCCGCGTTCGGCGTGAGCAACTTCATGCGCGAGATCATCGGCTACGCGCCGATCGAGCCGGACGGTTCGGTGAAGATGAAAGTGCCGGCGAACATTGCGTTCGGCGTCGAAATTCTCGACGTCAACGGCCGCCGCATCGGCCAGACGCATCAGAACTGGATGACGCTGCGCGCCGGCGAGGTCGTCGAGTGCAACGGCTGCCACACGCGTCAAAGCGAATTGCCGCACGGCCGCCCGGACGCGCAAGCACCGTCGGCGAACCCCGGTGCACCGGCGGATGGCTCGCCGTTCCCGAACACCGATCCGACGCTGTTCGCGAATGCCGGCGAGACGATGGCACAGACGTATACGCGGCTGCACGGCGTGCCGAAGCCGAGCGTCGACATCAAGTACGACGACGTCTGGACCGATCCCAACGTGCGCGCGAAGGACGCGAGCTTCGCGTACAACTACTCCGCGCTGACGACGACGCCGCCGGTCGATCCCGGCTGTGTCACGGGTTGGGTGGCGAGCTGCCGCATCGTCGTCAACTACGAAACGAACATTCACCCGATTTGGGGTGCACCGCGTCTTGCCGCCGACGGCGTGACCGACGTGACCTGCACGAGCTGTCATTCGCCGACTGACGCCGCCGCTATGGCGCAGGTCCCGGCGGCGCAGCTCGACTTGACGGACGGTGCGTCCGATCAAGAGCCGAAGCAATTCAAGAGCTATCGCGAACTGCTGTTCCAGGACAACCAGCAAGAACTGCAGAACGGCGTATTGGTCGACACGCTGGTGCAAGCGACGGACGCGAACGGCAACCCGTTGTTCCAGACCGACGCCAACGGCAATCAGATTCTCGACAGTATGGGCAATCCGATTCCGGTGCTCGTGACCGTATCCACTTCGCCGCCGCTGTCGGGTGCCGGCGCGAATGCGAGCCCGCGTTTCTTCTCGCGTTTCGCACCGGGCGGGACCCACGCGGGCTGGTTGAAGCCGGCCGAATTGAAGCTGATCTCGGAATGGTTGGACATTGGCGCACAGTATTTCAACAACCCGTTTGCGGCGCCTCCGGCGTAATCACACACTTGATCGGCGAGAAGTTCGCCTTCTAACAATCGCGTAGAGGGACAAGGATAGTGACCGGCCGGAAAGGGATGACGGCAACGCTGATCAGAACGGCGCTGATGCTCGCGGCGCTGCTGACGAGCGCCCCGGTGTTCGCCGAGTTGTTCGCAAAGTACCAGCCCGAAGTCGTCGTGTCGGATCCGTACATCGATCTACACACGGGTCCTGGGCGCGGCTATCCGATCTTCTATGTCGCCGCACAAGGCGACCGCATCACGATCCTCAAAGCACAAACGGATTGGTACAAAGTCCGTACGCCGCGCGGCAAGGAAGGTTGGGTCAACGTCGAGCAGATGACGAGCACCCTCGACCTCGACGGCCAAGCGATCGAGTTTCCGACGTACGGCGTCAGTGAGTTCGGCAAACGGCGCTGGACGTTCGGTTTCGGCGCTGGCGACTTCGACGGCGCTCGCATCTTGAGCACCGATCTGTCGTTTGCATTCACGCCGAACATCTCCGCCGACTTCGTTGTGTCGCAAGTGCTCGGCGATTACTCCGACGGCTACATGGGCACGGTCAGCATCGTGATGACGCCGTGGCCGGAATGGCGCGTATCGCCGTTCTTCGAAATCGGTACCGGCATTCTGCAAGTCAATCCGCAGACGACGATCGTGCAGTCGCACGACGAAACGAACGAAATCGCCCACGCCGGTATCGGCGCGGACATCTATCTGAGCAAACGGTTTGTCTTCCGGGCGCAGTACAAGCGCCACACGGTGTTTACGACTCGGGACGAAAACGAAGAGATCGACGAATGGACAGCAGGTTTCAGTTTCTTCTTGTAGGGACACTCGCGGCGCTGTTGCAAGCGCCGGACGTGCACGCGGCAGATCCGAAGGATCTCGAGCTCGAACCGTTGGTCGTGCGCGAACCGGAACGTCGTGACGTCAAGGTCGACGAGATCGACACCGAAGACTTCGAGATCGGCGCGTACAGCGGCGTGCTCGACGTCGACAACTTCGGCTCAAACGCGGTGTACGGCTTGCGCGGCGCGTACCACATCACCGAGGACTTCTTCATCGAAGGTGTGTACGGCCGCAGCAAGCTCGGCGAGACCAGCTTCGAGAAGCTGTCGGGCAACGTGCAGTTGTTGAGCAACGACGATCGCAACTTCAGCTACTACAACCTCGGCTTCGCCTACAACATCTTGCCGGGCGAATCGTTCATCGGCCGCAAGTATGCGTTTCGCGGCGGCCTGTACGTGCTCGCCGGCGCCGGCAGCTCGGATTTCGCCGGCGATCAACGCTTTACGATCAGCGGCGGTTTCGGCTATCGCTTGGCCGCGACGGATTGGCTCGCGCTGCGCGTCGACGTGCGCGACTACGTCTTCCAGTCCGACCTGCTCGGCAGCAACGAGACGTACAACAACATCGAACTCACCGGTGGCTTGACCATCTTCTTCTAGGAGGAGGCGACCATGATTCGCAACATCGTATTTCTGTTGGCGATCGCGTGTGCCGCGGGTGGTTGCACTTCGATCAAGCCGTGGGTGAGCCCGTACGAACGGAACAACCTGGCCGATCCGATCATGAGCTTCGACCGCGATCCCGTCGCGGCAACCTACATGGACCACGTGTACGAAGCGCGCACCGGAGCGCGCGGAGCCGAGGGCGGAGCGGGGGGCGGCTGTGGCTGCAGCTAGACACCTTCGCTGCGCAGCGCTGCTCGCGCTGCTGCCGTGCGTCGTGCATGCGGCGATCCTGCCGGAGGACCGCATGGACGTGATGTATCACGGTTACGACGGCGGCGGCTTGAAGGTCGAGGGTCCCTCGATCCTCGTACGCAAAGGTTTCGACGATCGGGTTTCGGTGTGGGCGAACTACTACGAAGACATGATCAGCAGCGCGTCGATCGACGTCGTCGCGACGGCGAGCCCGTACAAGGAAACGCGCCGCGAATACAGCGGCGGCGTCGACTTCCTGACCGGTAAGACGCTCATCGGGCTCGCGTACATTTACAGCACGGAGCCGGACTACACCGCAAACACTGCGCGAATCGGCGTCAGCCAGGATTTCTTCGGCGACCTGACCACGCTGTCGATCTCGTACGCGCGCGGTTGGAACGACATCATGAAACACAACGATCCGACGTTCGAGGAACACTCGCATCGTCAGGATTGGCGCGTCGACGTCTCGCAGATCATCACGCCGAACATGGTGGTGAACTTCGGCTACGAAGGCATCACCGACGAGGGCTATCTGCACGACCCGTATCGCACCGCGCGTTATCTCGATCCGTCGTCGCCGAAGGGCTACAGCTACGAAGCAGAAGTCGACCCGGACACGAAGACGTCGAGCGCATGGGCGCTGCGCACGATCTACTACTTGCCATGGCGCGCGTCGGCGCGTCTCGAGTACCGCTGGTACGAAGATACGTGGGGCGTGCACGCGTGGAACATCGAGGCCGGTTTCGTGCAGCCGTTGCCGCACGGCTTCACGCTCGACATGAGCTATCGCTATTACACGCAGGGTGCTGCCGACTTCTACAGCGACCTTTATCCGCGCGCGAATTCGCAGAACTTCCTCAACCGCGACAAGGAAGCGTCGCCGTTCTCGTCGAACACGGTCGGCCTTGGCCTGACGTACGCGTTCGGGACCGAGTTCGCGCCGTTCTTCAAGCGCGGTGAAATCAGCTTCATCGCGGACTACGTGATGTTCACGTACGACGACTTCCGCGACGTGCTGAAAGGCGGCGCGCCCGGCGACGAACCGATGTACAAGATGGATTCGACGATCTTCCGAGCGTTCATGTCCTTCTGGTACTGATCGCTCCGGCGTTCCGCGACCGTCCGAGAGCACCTGAGTACGCTCGAAGCGCGCTCCAGCAAAGAGCGCCGCTTCTGAGGGCTTCACGCGCCGATTCGCCTGTATAATCCGCGGCCGTTCCTTTTCGCGGACAAGCTCGCATGACCGTGCGCGTTCGGATCGCGCCGTCGCCGACCGGTGATCCACACGTCGGCACGGCGTACATCGCGTTGATGAATCAGGTGTTCGCGCGCAATCAGCGCGGCGAGTTCATCCTGCGGATCGAAGACACCGACTTCGCGCGCAGCACGCGCGCCTCCGAACGCGCCATTCTCGAAGCGTTGCGCTGGCTCGGCCTCGACTGGGACGAAGGTCCGGACGTTGGCGGCGACTGCGGTCCGTACCGCCAGAGCGAACGCAAAGAGATCTATCGCGAATATGCGGAGCGCCTGCTCGAACAGGGCGACGCGTTCCATTGCTTCTGTACGCCTGCGCGGCTCGACGAACTCCGCGCGCAACAGACCGCGCGCGGCGAAACGACGGGCTATGACGGCCGCTGTCTGTCGCTCGACTCGGCCGAGGTGCGCGCGCGCATCGCATCGGGCGAGCCGCACGTCGTGCGAATGAAAGTGCCGAGCGAAGGCGTCAGTCGCTTCAACGACGTGCTGCGCGGCGACATCGAGATTCCGTACTCGCAGATCGACATGCAGGTGTTGATGAAGGCGGACGGCTTTCCGACGTACCACATGGCGGTCGTCGTCGACGATCACCTGATGCGAATCACGCATATCCTGCGCGGCGAAGAGTGGATCAACTCGGTGCCGAAGCACGTGTTGCTGTATCGCTACTTCGGCTGGCAGCCGCCGGTGTTCTGCCACTTGCCGCTGCTCCGCAATCCCGATCGCAGCAAGCTGTCGAAGCGCCGCAATCCGACGAGCATCAACTACTACCGACGCTCGGGATATCTGCCGGAAGCGCTGATCAACTATCTCGGTCGCATGGGTTGGTCGATGCCGGACGAGCGCGAGATGTTCGGTCGCGACGAGATGATCGAGGCGTTCGATCTGAAACGGATTTCGCTCGGCGGACCGGTGTTCGATCTGAAGAAACTCGACTGGTTGAACGGGCAGTACATCCGACGATTGTCCGCGCACGAATTCCTCGATCGCGTACGCGACTGGGCGTTCCGCGACGATCAGCTCGAACAACTCGTGCCGTTGGTGCAAGAACGAACCGAGCGATTGATCGACCTCGTGCCGCTCGCCGGTTATTTGATCGGCGATCGCCGGCCGCTCGCGCCGTCCGATTTCGCACACAAAGACTTCGGTGAAGACGACGTCAAACGGATCCTGCAATTCACGCTGTGGTGGCTCGACGAAGTGCGCGATTGGCAACGCGAAACGCTGCATGCGGGAATCTCGCGGCTCGCCGAGGCGATGCAGTTCAAGATTCGCGACTTCCTGTTCCCGTTGTTCGTCGCGATCTCCGGGCAGACGGTGTCGCTGCCGTTGTACGACTCGATGATCGTGCTCGGCGCGGACCTCACGCGCACGCGCATTCGCAATGCGATCGACGTGCTCGGCGGCCCGTCGAAGAAGCAAACGAAGCAGTGGGAGAAGGACTACCGCGTGTTGGTTGACACCCCTCCGGACGCCGCCTAAGATCGCGAGCCTTCGCGATTTCGGGCCACTTTTCGGGGCCATAGCTCAGCTGGGAGAGCGCTTGCATGGCATGCAAGAGGTCGACGGTTCGATCCCGTCTGGCTCCACCAAGTCCCGGTTCTTCTTCCGCATCGAGCACCGTGTGAGCGGTGCGCAAATTCCGGTGAGGCGCGCGTGAACGACGTCGGTTCGATTCGTGACATCGACTACCGCGGTCGTTGGGTCAATCAGAACGGTTCCGTGCTGTCGATCGACGAGCAAGTCGAGGGGCGCATCGTCGGCCGTTTCATCTCCAAGAAGGGCCGCGCCGCGAAAGACGTGTCGTATGCGGTGCACGGCATCGTGAACGGCGAACTCGCGAGTTTCGCGGTCAGTTTCGAGGACGGCGAAACGAACCTGTCGTCGATCACCAATTTCTCCGGACGCTACGCGCGCGATTCGGGCTTCGAGCGGTTGCACACCGTTTGGGTGCTCGCCCGCCAATTCGAAGATTCCGCTCGGACGAAACCGACGCAGGTGTGGAACACGTTCATCACGAACAGCGACGTGTTCGAGAAGCGTGACGACGACTGACCGTTGCACGAACCGGCGCGCCATCGCTACGACATGGACCTGCCGCAGATCGCCGAACTCTGGCGCCGCGGCAGTGTCGCCGGTTCGTGGCTGCTGGATCTGACCGCGGGCCCAGCGGATCTCCAGAACCGACTGCTGTCGGCGATGTGGTGGGCGTTCGGCGGCCACCGCGAGACGCCCGAGCAGTGAGTGTCGACGCGTGTCCGGCGACGCGGCTCTCGTCGGGGTGGCACGTACTGCCACATCTATATAGCTATGGCGCTTCGCGCTCCGGCCGAGGCTGCGGTGCGGTCGATGCCTGACGGCGACGAACGCTCGCGCATACGCCGCATCTTCGGGATCGGTCTGCCGATCCTCGGCGGCATGGGGTCGTCGGCGCTGTTGTCGTTGGTCGATACCGCGATGGTCGGTTGGCTCGGCAGCACCGAACTCGGGGCGGTCGGTCTCGGTAGCTTCGCGTCGTGGATCTACCTCGGGTTCTTCCAAGGTTTGACGATCGCGGTGCAAGCGCTCGTCTCGCGGCGGGTAGGGCAAGGCCGCGGCGGTGAATCGGGCGCGACACTCAATGCGGCGCTGCTCGTGGTGGTGTGCATTGCGCCGACGAGCGCGGCCGCATTGTGGTGGGCGACACCGACGCTGTTCGGGTGGCTGAACGACGACCCGCTCGTCGTGGAGGCTGGTGTGCCGTATCTGCGGTGGATGATCGCGCAATCGCTGTTCATCGGTGCCATTTACGCGTTCAACGGGTTTTGGAACGGCATCGGCCGGTCGCGGATGTACATCGTGCCGCTGATCTCGATGCACGCGAGCAACGCGCTGCTCGCGTATGCGTTGATCTTCGGGCACTTCGGTTTGCCGGCGCTCGGCACCGAAGGGGCGGGGCTCGCAACTGCGCTCGCGTCCGTGGTCGGTTGCGCACTGTACTGGGCCCTCGCATTGCGTCATGCGCGATCGTTCGGATTTCTGCGGGCACGGCCGACGCGCGACGAGATGCGTGCGGTGCTGCGGCTGGCGATTCCGGGCGGCTTGCAGCAGCTGTTCGACACGCTTGCGCTGACGTTGATGTACCGCATCGTCGGATCGATCGGCACGGTCGAGCTCGCGGCGTACGCGGTGCTGATCAATCTGGTCGGGCTCGTCGGGCTTCCGGCCTTCGCTCTCGGTTCGGCGGGCGCTGCACTGGTCGGCCAAGCGCTCGGTCGCGAGAACGTCGAAGATGCCGCGCGGTGGGCGTGGGAGGTGTTACGAGTCGGAGCGGTCGCGATGGCGGTGCTCGGTGCGCCGTTCTGGCTCGTACCGGACGCGTTGTTGTCGATCTGGTTGCACGAGCCCGCGGCGCTCGATGCCGCCCGCACGCCGATGCGTATCCTCGGCGCGATGATCGTCATCAACGGCGCGGGTTACATGCTCGCGGCGATGCTGAACGGCGCCGGCGACGTCCGTCGCGTTACGTGGGTCAATCTGGTGACGCAATGGTGTTGGCTATTGCCCGGCGCGTGGTTGTTCGGACCCGCTCTCGGCGGCGGTCTGCTCGGCGTGTGGTGCATGCACCAGTTCGGCTTCCGCGCGCTGCAGTCGCTCATCTATGTACGCATCTGGCGCCGGCGTCGATGGGCGCACGTCAAGCTCTGAATTTTCGCTACGATGGCGGCCGCAGAAAAACACACACGGCAACCGACCAAGGACATACATGAAAGACTTCAGCGGAAAACTCGCCGTCATCACCGGCGGCGGCACCGGGATGGGACGCGAGCTCGCGCGAGCGCTCAGCGCCGAGGGCTGCCACATCGCCATGTGCGATGTGTCGGAGGACAACATGCGCGAGACACAGCGGCTGTGCGCCCAAGTCTCGAAGGTCAAGGTGAGCACGCACCGGTGCGACG